>WUUC01018648.1_pt1 | contig 14351 bp, 6 predicted proteins | sample 6278441 | NCBI WGS metagenome assembly WUUC01 (sample SAMN13675441, study PRJNA597444) | soil metagenome | isolation source: soil | place: USA: Washington | collected 2017-10
GAAGGCTTTGACCATCTGCGCGCGGTGGAAGTCGCCGCCGTTGTCGTCGAGCTTCTTGAGCCAGAAGTCGTAGCCACGGAAGTCCGTGTCCGGGCCTCCGTTCGGGTTGCGGCGGAGGTAGCCGAAATATTGCATCAGCACGAAAGCCTTGTTTATCTCGCGGCGCGCGAGTTCGGGATGCTCCGCGACTTTTCTGAGTATGGCGGCGCGGCCCGCGTCCGTGTTGTCGCGCGAAAGCTCTGAGATGAGCGCGGAACGTTCGTCCAAGCTCAGCGCGAAGCCGAGGTTCCCTAAGAGGTTTGAGACGAACTGGCTCGGCGTCATGCTAGAGGGGTAGATGGCCCGGAACCTGTCGCTGGCGACGAAGCCGAGGGCGTAGGCATTCATGTTCGCGTTGAGCCGCGTCGTCCAGTCGCCGAGCCCGACACGGACGCCCTCGCCAATCTGCTGCGTATCGGGCATGAACTCCTCGTAGCGCACGGGGACGGGCGCGCCCGAGAGGTTGCCGTAGGCCGCTTTGTGCATGCGGTAGACGAAGTAGCCCGTGTCCCGAAACTCGATTGAGAGGAAGAAAGCCGCCGAGGTGTTGGCGCGCTTGAAGTCCAAGCACTGCACGTCCGCGCCGCACACTTCAATCTCCTTCTTCCAGAAGTCGAATCCGCCTGCGTCCGGCGCGCGGTTGAGAAAGTCTAGATAGTTCTGGCGCACGAAGTCGCCGGTCGAGTCAATCGGGTTCGCTGTGCCGGTCACGAAGGGATTGATGGAAGCCGCTGCGTCCACGCGTCGCCTGACGGGGTTGTCGGAGTCCAGACGCTTGCTCGTCTCCCTAATGCGCTCTTCGATTTCATCAGCCGTCATTTCGGGGAAGGCCGCACGCACGAGCGCGGCCTGACCCGCGACCAGAGGAGCGGCCATCGAAGTGCCCGCCCAAGTGCCGACCTTGCCGCCGGGCACGCTGCTCGTGATGCCGACGCCGGGAGCCATCACGCTCACGCGCCCGTCCCTCTGCGATTGTGACCAGAGAGTGTCGTTCTGCTCGCTGGCCCCGACGGAGATTTCGCCGTCGAAGTTCTCTCCAGCGGGGTACATGGGCGTCGTCCCGCCGCGATTTCCGGCGGCGGCCACGACCACCACTTTCGGATACTGCGAGGGCCGTGTGGTGTCGCACGCCTCGCCGATAATCAGGTCGAGCATGTCGGATTCGTGGAGCGTGGCGAGGCTCAGGTTAATCACGTCCGCGCCGTCGTCCGAGGCGGGGTCTCCGTCGGGGTCGAGCGCGTAGCGGATGGCCTCGCCGACGACCCACATGTTGCCGACGCCGTTCGGGTCGAGCACGCGCAGGGGCATAATCTTCGCTTCGGGGGCCGCGAGTGCGACCAGCCCGGCGACGTGCGTGCCGTGGCCGTAAGGCCCGAGGACGCGCGCCTCGTCGTCGTTCGTCGCCCCCGCCGGAAAGACCTCGCTCGGGTCGTCGTCGTCGTCAACGAAGTCCCTGCCAGCGAGCAGACGGCCCGTCAGCGCCGGATGTCTGCGGTCAACTCCCGTGTCGAGCACGGCCACAATCATTCCGGCCCCGCGCGTAACGCGGTGCGCTTCGCCGAGTCGCATCTTGTCGAGCGCCCATTGCCCTTCGTACGCGGTTTCGCCGCCCGCGCTCCAAGAAAAACCGGCGCTCCAAGAGAAGCCCGCGCTCCAAGAAAAGCCGCTGCCCACGGGCGAACCGGCTGTGTAGTTGGGCTCCGCGAATTTGACGCGGGACGTGTCAGCGCGAAGCGCCGCCGATTTGGTCTGCGGGCTGACGCCGTCTTTGATGCGGAGGCGGAAGATGGGACGCTGGCCGAACTGCTCGATGGGCTGCGGGTCGAGGTTGAACTGCTGGGCCACGCCCGCGAGGTCTGCGGCCTGCGCGAGCTGGACGTTGACTTCGCCGGGCAGGAAAGAGTCCTCGCCGTTCTCGACCGAAGAAGAGCCGGAGGAGCGCGCGGCGACCGGCGCGGACGACGGCAGCCCGCCCGCGAGAACCAGAAGCGCGAGGGCCAGCAGGGCGAGGGAACGCAAAACAGTGCGGCTCATCTCTTTGGGAGACTCCTTCGAGGAAGCAGTGCAAGTCGTTGGCTTGCTTTATTTTACGATGGTTATTACGTCGGGGTTTTGACCGGAAGCACCACAGACCGTTTGTTTGAACCGTCCCGTTTGATGCTTCGCACCCACAGAACAGTGCCCCGGAAGCGCGCAAAAATACACGACGGCACTTAAATTTTGTCGGCCTCGTAGAGTTTTGAAGATAAGCGCGCCGGATGTCAAAACCGTAGGGGCAGGACTTGCCCTCTCTAAGCCCATCCTGCCTTACGCAAAACGGGGCTGCGGACTTGTCCTGCCCCTAGCGGTCTTAATTCAGGGGTTGATGGTCGGATGGTCGCGGCTAATTTTTCAAGCGGCTATGTTGCGGGTCAGGCGGAGGCGGGGCGCGTCGAGCACGCGCGGAGCGAGGTCGGGGGAGAAAATCGTCGGCTGGCTCTGCTGTATGAGCCGCAGCGCGGCTTCGGCTTCCAGAGCCATGGAGTAGAGGTAACCCTGCCCGTAATCACACTTCAGCGCTTCGAGCTGCGCGTGTTGCTCCTGCGTCTCCACGCCTTCGGCGATGACGGCCATCCCGAGGTTTGACGCGAGCGTGATGATAGTCCGTACGATTTCGGCGTTCTCGCCGCCCTCGCCCATGCGGCTGACGAAGGAGCGGTCTATCTTGAGCGTGTTGACGGGGAAGCGGTGGAGATAGCTGAGAGACGAATAGCCAGTGCCGAAGTCGTCGATGCTCAACTGAATGCCAAGCTCGCGCAACTGCATGAGCATCGAGGCGGCGGACTCCGCGTTATCCATCACGGCGCTCTCGGTAATCTCAAGCTTCAGGAACTGGGGCGCGAGCCCGGACTCCGCGAGCGCCTCTTTGACCCGCTCGATGAGCCCGAGCTGCGTGAACTGCTTGGTCGAGAGGTTGACGCTGATGGTCAGCGGGTGATGCGCGGGGAGCATCTGCCGCCAAGCGCTCATCTGCCTGCACGACTCGAAGAGCACCCACTCGCCGATTTCCATGATGAGGCGCGTCTCTTCTGCCAGAGGGATGAACTCGGTCGGCGAGACGAATCCGCGCTCGGGGTGATGCCAGCGGACGAGAGCCTCGAACCCGGCTATCTGACCCGTGGAGAGCGAGAGTATGGGTTGGTAATAGACCTCGAACTCCTGATTCTCGATGGCGCGTCGCAGGTCGTTTTCGAGTTGGAGCCGCGCCATCGCGTCGGCGTGCATGTCCGTGTCGAACAGCTCGTAGCGCCCCTTGCCTTTCTCCTTGGCGCGGTACATGGCCGTGTCTGCGTCGCGCAGCACGTTCTCAGGGTCGTCGTAGGCGTGCGCGCTCAGAGTGATGCCGATGCTCGCCGCCGTGTAGACCTCATGGCCGTTTAGATTGAAGGAGCGCATCAGCTCTTCCTGCACGCGGTCTGCGACGCGGATGGCGTCGCACTGAGATTCGAGGCCGTCGAGCAGGATGGCGAACTCGTCGCCGCCGAGGCGCGCGACGGTGTCCGTGGGCCGCATACAGGTCTCAAGCCGCCGCGCGATTTCGATGAGCAGTTGGTCTCCGGCGGCGTGGCCCAGAGAGTCGTTGATGTTCTTGAAGCGGTCGAGGTCGAGGAAGAGGACTGCGAAGAGGTGGTCGCGGCGACGGCGCGCGCGACCTATGGCAAGCCGCAGGTGGTCGGTCAAAAGCGTGCGGTTGGGCAGACCCGTAAGCGCATCATGAAAGGCCGCGTGACGGAAATGCTCGCGGCTGTCTTGCAGCTCGCGGCTAACGCGCTCAAGCTCCGCGATGTATCGCTTCTGCTCTTCAATGTGCCGCTCGGCCAGCTCGGCGCGCTCGTGCTCGGCCTCGGCGCGCGCTCGCTCGGCCAGCTCGGCCTGCGCCGCCGTCGCCTTGATGTCTTCGAGATATTTGTTGTAGGTGAAGTAGACGAGGTAGATGACCGGGAGCGCGACGAGGAAGGCGTAGAAGCCAGCCGAGTCGATGAAGTTGGCGATGAGCCCTGCGGAGGCGGCCCCGATGAAGGTCGAAATCGAGAGCCAAGCGCAGTGCTTGCCCCAAGTCTGCATGATTGGTTGGTCAGTCTTGAGCGCGAGCGCCACCGCGATGATGCTGCTGTTGGCGACGTACTGCGCCAGCCCGAGCATGGCAACCGAGGTCAGGAGCCCCGTGTAGCCCTGCTGCGAAAATTCGGGCGCGAGCCCCTCGACGACGCGCAGGGCGAGCACGGCGAAGGCGGTCGAGCAGGCCATCACCCCCGCGTTGAAGAGAATCGTGAGCGGCTTCTTGCGCTTGCTGATGTGGAAGCCCGAGCTGACGCCTTCCGCCGCCGCGAGCAGCACCGCGGCCTCGCCCCCGTAAATCAGAATCGCGAGGAACGTGAAAGTGTCTCCGAGCGTGATGTTCGAGTCGTGGCGCGGAATCTTCACCGTCAGGCGCGCGCTGAGCCCGATGGTCACGAGCGCCAGCAGCACGAAGCGCAAGTCGAGCCGCCCGAGCGGAACCTGATTAACGCACCACAGCGTCACGAGCCCGCCGACGGCGACGACTCCCCACTGGAATGGCTTGACCAAGTTTCCCCGTTCGCTCATAGCATTGCCCCTCATGCTCCGCCCGTATGAAGCCCGCCTTCCCTGTAGAGCGCGCCTCTTGTTCAGGCGTGGACGCCCTCGACTTCGAGACGGCCTGCGGCGTCCGTGCCGGCAGGTCTGGTCTTGAAGAGCAGACCTGCCGGCCTTTGGCTGCTGAAATACGGCTTTGAGAAGTTTTCGCGCGAGCCCTGAGGAAGGGGCGTTTGGTTCGGCTCGCGGTAGTTTGGTGATGTGAAGGGCGTTTGACGCGGCTCATACGGAGCCGCGTCAAACGCCCGGAGGCCGAGCTTACTGCATCGAGGGCGTGTCGTCGCCGCCGACCGTGGCGGACATGGCCTGAATGACGGCGTCGCTCATCAGGATGCCGTCGCCGAGAATCTGCCCGTCACTCATCAGGATGCCGTCGCCGAGAATCTGCCCGTCGCCTAAGACCATCCCGTCGCTCATCAGAATGCCGCACGAGATGAAGACCGTGCCGTCGCCTAAGACCATCCCGTCGCTGGTCATGATGTTGTCGCCCATCAGGATGCCGTCGCCGAGAATCTGCCCGTCGCCCAAGACCATCCCATCGCCTAAGACCATGCCGTCGCCCAAGACCATCCCCAAGCCATAGACCGTCTGGTACTGCGCGATGAGGTTGGTTCCGGTGGCGTAGTTCTGTTTGAGAATGATGCCCTGCGCCCACGAAAACGAGTGGCCGACGATGTTCGTGTTCGGCAAGGGCAGGCCGCCGGAGGTCAAGAGGCTCGCGCCCTGCGGAGTGTTGGAGGTCAAGTCCGTGCGGACGCGTCGCGCGAGCCTGATCGCGCCTTCGATGTTCAACTGGCCCGCGCCCTGCTGGAACATGTTGTAGCCCGCGAGCGGCTGCGCCGTGTACATGAGAATCATCTTGACCATGCTCGGCGTGAGCTTCGGGTTAGCTTGGAGGAGGAGCGCCGCCGAGCCCGAGACGATGGGCGTCGCCATCGATGTTCCGCTCATGCGCATCATCCGCTTTTTGTAGTCGGAGTCGTTGACCGCGCGCAGCTCCGGGTGGCTGTTGATTAGTTGATTCGGGAGGATGACATCTCTGCCGTCAATCTTCGTCTTGACGACGGCCTCGGCGGCGATCAGCTTGTTGCCGGGCGCGACGATTTCGGGCTTGATGAGGTTGTCGTAGTGGCGGACGCCGGTCTCGTCCGTCCAGTATCCGCGCGTCGGCCCGCGCGAGCTGAAGCTGGCTATCTGGTCGTCGTTGCGCGCGTCCGTCCCGAAAGTGTTGGTGGCCCCGACGGTGATAGCCGAGGGCTCGTTGCCGGGCGAGTGGACGAGCCCGTAGATTTCGCGCCCCGAGGCGTCCCTGCCGTTGTTGCCTGCGGCGGCGACGACGACGATGCCTTTATCGACGAGGCGGCGCACGGCGCGGCACAGCGGGTCGTTTTTGTAAGACTCGATGGCGGGCGCGCCCAGCGAGAGGTTGACGACCCGGATTTTGAACCTCTCGAAATTCTTCTCACCGGCGGGGTTCTTGGGGTCTGTGGGTTCCAGAATCCAGTTGAGCGCCTTCAGCACCCAAGAGGATTTGCCCACGCCGTTTTTGTCCAGCACGCGAAGGCTGATGATGTCCACCTTCGGGGCCACGCCGAGGTATCTGCCGTCGAAATTGTCCTTGTTCGCCAGCAGTCCAGTGACGTGCGTGCCGTGGCCGTACCAGTCGAGCTTCGTGCCCTCTTCGGTGAAGTCGCGCTCGAACTTCACGTTGTCCATCGAGTCGTGCTCGCGGAACAGTCCGGAGTCGAGCACAGCCACGCCGATGCCTTCGCCCTCCAAGTGGCCGTTGCCGCCCTGCGCGCGCATCGTCTCGGCCCCCGTGGTCGCCTCGACGTGGCCGAGGAATTTAATCTCGCGGTCGAGCGAGAGATGACGCGCCGTGCCGCTCGACGCGAGTTGCTCGGCGGCGCTCAGAGGGAGTTCGACTTCCAACGCGCCGAGCCCGCCGAGAGTCTGGACGACCCTAGCGCCGCCGCGCTGCAGGAGCGCACGCAGCTCGGGGTTGTTGACATCGTCGGCCTGAATAATCACCTTCGCGCGCTCTCCGCTCCGACGCGCGCCGTTCAACATCTCGCGCAAGTCCGGGGAGAGTTTGTCGCCCGCGAATCCCGCGCCCGCGCTCTCTTCGCGTTTGCTCGAAGCGGAGCCCTCGCCCTCGCCCCCGAGGCGGATGGGGCGGAAAAGCTTCGCGAGCGAAGCGTCCTTGGCGATGTGCTCGGCGTAGATGGAGGGAGTCGTCGCGCCGATAACGTGCAGCTCGCCGCGCTCGACTGCGCCGCGCAGGGCTTCCGACGCCGCGCGCTCCGTGTATGTCCCGGCGAAGTGGTGGAAGTCTTCGATGAAGAGGATGACCTGCCCGCGCTCGCTGGCCGCCTCATTGATGACCGCTTGCAGTCGCTTGACGAACACGTCTGCGGTCTTGGCTCCCGCGAGCAGCGCGTCGCGGCTCAGGCTGTAGACGCTCGCTTCACTCAAACGCGCGCCGGCCTTGCCCGAAGCGATTCTCTGCGCGACCCCACGCGCCACGGCTGCCGTGCCCTCGCCCGGCTCGGCCAGCAGCACGGGGTTGTTTCTCGCGCCGCGCGAAAGAACCTCGACGGCCTTGAGCACGTCCAGCGTCTCGGCATCTTCGGCATTGAACTGACTCTGACGCGCCTGCTTCGTGAGGTCGGTCGCGAAGCGTGAGAGTGCGGACGTTTGAGCTTTGCCGCGTTGTGCAGGGGCGGCTGTCTGTGCTCTGGCCCCGGGGGGAGCGATGCCGCTGACGAGCAATCCCAACACGAGGGAAAGCGAAACGAACCATGTGACGAGGGACGAAGGGGTTTTCGTTTTCATAATCCACATACCTGCTTGGAAATTTGAACACGCCGGTCAGAGGACGGGCACGCTTCCTTAAGCGAGCCTTATGCCAGCGAAGGCGTTCGGCGGAAAACCATGAAAAAGGCCGGGTTTACGGGAGGATTGAAAAGGCGTCGCGGGCCTCTTCGGTCAAAGCCGAGAGGCCGAATCAATCAAAGTGGTGGGTCGGGCGGTCAACTTGAAGGCCACGCGTGCGGGAGCGCGCGTCTTACTCTTTACCAGCGACCGACGAGGGTGAAGGGAGACCAGAAGAAGGGATGCGGGCGCTCGCGCATCTGCCGTAGCTGTGCGGCGCGGAGGGCCGCGGCGGGGCGCTGGCCCGCGAGCAGTTGCGTGTAGAAGTCTCTCATCAGCTCGGCGGTCGCTTCGTCATCGACCGTCCAGAGGCTCAGAAGGAGCGTGGGCGCTCCGGCGGAGAAGAAGCCGCGCACGAGGCCAATCAGCTCGTCGCCGGGGGCGACGGCGCTAACGCCCGTCTCGCACGCCGAGAGCGTGATGAGCTGGCCCCGGAAGTCGAGCGTGTAGGCGTCGCGCACGGTGAGCCAGCCGTCGCCGAGCCTGAGAGAAGAGAAGAGAGGGCTATCGGGACGAAACTGCCCGTGGCATGCGAGGTGAAGCACGTCGGCGCTCGACGCGCCCTCGCCGAGCGCAGCGATGGTCGCACTCTCGTCGAGCAGCGCACGGGACTTTTTAAAGAGGGGCGCGAGCGTCTCTATCTCTTCGCGCACGCGTGGCGTCTGCGAGTCGGCGACGCCCAAGAGGAGCGCGCTCTCGAAGGGCGCGCTCGGCTTCAAGAGGCAGTAGCGCAGCACGCCCGCGCTCGGCGCGTAAGAGACCTCGCGGCGCTCTATGACGTAAGCCTCCCCGTCGTGCAGCGCGTGGAAGGGGACGTAGTGAAGCGCCCGGTGCGGCACGACGACGAGGCGGCGGTCGCCCGTGTGCTCTTCGACGCGACGCAGAAGGAGTTCGTAGAGCCGCGATAGATGCCGGCGTGCGCGCTCCGTCAGCACCGGAAGGTGCGAGCGCATGCGCGCGGAGCCGTGGCGCAGCGCGTCGGTCTGGAAACGGAACTGCGCGATGGCCTCGCTTACTTCTCGCTCGCTCGAAAGGCCGCGCACGACTTCGACCCTATCGCCGGTGACGACGAAGGCGAGCAGCTCTCCGTCCAAGCTCGCGTATTCGACGAGCGCGGTGTCTAGTCCAAGCTCGCGTTGCAGCGCGCTCACGTCGAGCGGTTCTACGCGACCGAGCGAGGAGTCGCCGCCTCCGCCTCGCTGTTGAAGCTGGCGCATGATTTCCAGCGTGCGCGCCTCGCGCTCGCGCACGGCTTCGTGGAGCGCCTGCATCGCCTCCTGAGTGCGCGCAGTCCCTGCGTCGGGCGGGCGGTTAATCTGGCTGTAGAACCAGTTCAGCTCTTCGCGGAGCCGTTCGAGCTGCGCGAAGAGTTCCGCCTCGAACTCGTCGCGGGCGCGCGGGTGCAGGTTGAGCGTGCCGCTCATCATCTCGACGAGCGCACGCGAGCGAGCGCGCTCGGCGTAGGACAGAGCCTCTATGACGCGCGCGCCTCTCGGGTCGTCGAGGCAGATGCGGAGCAGTTGGGTGTAAGGCGCGAGCTTGTCGGCGACGAAGGCCGTGCGGAACTCCTCAGCCGGTAGCGGAGCGCGCAGCGTCTCAATCAGTGCGACGGCGCGCGCGAAAGATTCTTCGGCCTTCTCCGGCTCTCCGCTCGCCGCCGCGAGCAGCCCGAGAGAGGTGTGGCAACGCTCGGCCACTTGCGGCAACGCCTGCGCTTCGGAGTCTTTGAGCGTCATGTCGAGCAGGATTTGCGCGAGCCGTTCATGCCCCTGCGCGCGCGCCGCTTCTCCCCGCAGCCAGCGCGCGAACAGCATCCTTCGCCAAGTGCCCGCGCGCGCCAGCGGCGCTTCGGCCTGCGCGGCGAGGACGGAGGTCAGCGCGTGGTCGCCCTCCGAGTGGTGAAGCTGCGCTTCGGTCAGCGTCACGTAAGCCTCGCCGACCGCGTTGCCTTCGGCGGCATAGAGCGTGCGCGCTTCGTAGAGGAGCCTGTGCGCCTCTCTGGTGCGTCCGTTGATGAGCGCGGCCCGCCCGCCCTGCGCGAGTGCGCGTGCCTGCTCGGCGCGCATGCCGAGTTCGGCGAAGGTCGGCACGACGCGCAGGTAGATGTCGAGGGCTTCGGTCGTGAGGTTGAGTTCGAGGTAGGCGTCGGCGAGTTCGAGTTCGGCGATGGCCGATTGGTGCGGCATCTCAAGCGCTGCGTAGCGACGGCGCGAGCGTTCCAGAAGGTCGAGGGCGCGGTCATAGCGCCCTTGAAAGAGCGCGAGGTTGCCCATGCTCGCTTCCAGCTCGGCCTGCGTCACGGCGAGCCCGGCGCGGCTCGCGCGCTCGAAAGCTTGCTCGTAGAGACGCTCGGCGGCGCGGAAGTCGTGGCGCAGCGTGTAGACGTATGCGAGCGAGTTCTCAATCATCGCAAGCTGCTTGTGGTCGTCGGTCGGGATGAAGCGCGAGCGCGCGAGCTTGAGGTAGTGCTCGGCTTCCTCGTACTGGTCTCGACGCCCGAGGAGGTTGCCGAGGTTGTGCTCAATCTTTCCTGCGGCCAGCAGGTCGCCACGGTCGAGGAATACCTGTCGCGCGAGCCGCCCGCACTCGATGGCTTCGGCGTAGCGCCCGAGCATCGCCAGCGCGGTGAGCTTGCTGACCTGCGTGGCGGCTGCGTGGTGCGGCTGGCCCGCCGACTCGAAGAGCGTAGCCGAGCCGTCGAGCCACGCCACGGCCTCTTCCATCCGCCCGCCGATGAGCGCGCCGCAGGCGTCGCCCCAGTGCGCGAGAGCTTCGGTCTCGGCGGAAGCGTCGAGCGCAAAGAGCGTGCGCAGCGCCGCCGCCGCCGCGTTCACGCGCGCAGGGTCGCTGCGCAGCCCGTCGAGGCAGACATCCTTCAGCGCATGGCCCAGAACCGCGTCGGCCAGCGCCTTGTGCTCGCGCAAGAGCGCAAGCCGTTCCGCCTCGCCGTCAGCCGACACGAGTCGAGCAGCCAGCTCAGACCTGTCCATGTCCGTGCGCATGAAGGAAAAATTTTAGAGCGGGACTTCGATTGAGTCTACGGTTCTAAGGCCGCGAGCCCGAGCGTGCAGACTCCGTTTCGGAAGTTAAGCAGAAAGCAGCGAGCAGAAGGCAAAAGAGGTGCTGTCAGCCGTCTTGACTGATTACCCCCTTTTCACCTTCTGCCTTCTGTTTCTGAAGCCCTCCCGCTCTCGGTCGGGCTTGCGGCTTTTTTCGATAAGCGTGCGGTTTTCGCTAAGCGCGCAGGCTCAGGCCCGGCACTTCTATCTCCACGTTGTCGATGAGCAGACGCAAAGTGTACTCGCCCGAAGGAACCGGCGGCAGAACGAATTCGCACTGGTCGTTCAAGTCGGCGCGGGCCGCGCGGGCGTCGCTCGCGGCCAGAAGCTCTACACGCCCGCCCGTGCAAGCGCCGAGCACCTGACCCGAGACGGCCCAGCCCGTGCCGCCGTGCGCAATCCGCAAATCGACATCCACTTCGCCCGCGCTGAAGAGAAGCTGCCGCGCCGATGCGGGCGCACCCGAACGGACGCCGAAGGCGGGCGCGAGCGTGCCGCTGTCGAAGCTGAGCGCGGCGACTAGGCGGCGCAGCAGACCCGGCTTCTCAGCCTCGACCGCGCGCGCACCAAACAGTTGGATGGCGTTGAAGAGCACGTCGCGGGGCGCGTCCTCGGAAGTGTCGGAGCGCATCAGTCCGGTGACGCGTTCCAGTTCAGCCGACTGCCCCGCGCACTGTGCGCACTGCGCGAGGTGAGTCTGCGCCGACGCTTGCTCTTCAGCCGTCAGACGCCCTTCGACCATGTCGGCCAGCCGCGCAAATGAGAGGTGTGGTAAGGATGGTTTCATCATAATGCTCCACGAATGCGCCCTTTCGGAGCGGGCACTCGCCGGAACAGTGCGCCGGAGCGCCGGAAAAATACATCGGGGGAGTAATCGGGAGAGTAAATGGTGAATAGTAAATGGTAAATGGTTAAAGGAAGGCGGCTTTTTACCATTTGTCATTCACCATTTACTATTCACCACTTACCAGCCCCTTCTTCTTCAGCACGTCGAGGAGCTTGCGGAGGCAGCGAGCGCGGGTCGGGCCGATGCTGCCTTCGGTAGTGCCGAGGGCGGCGGCGATTTCGTTGTAAGACGGCGACTCGGCGCGGTAGAAGAGCATCGTCAGGAGCTTGCGGCAGCGCTCGTCAAGCTCGCCGAGCGAGGCGCGGACGAGGTGTTGCTGTTCGAGTTGTTCGAGCGCTTCGTCGGGGAGGATTCGCTCATCCGGGAGCGCGTACATCTCGTCCTCGGCCTCGTCTTCGCCGCCGCCGAAAGAGCGCGTCGCCTTCGTCCGACTGATGTGCCGCCAAGTCTTGCGCCGCGCCGTCGTCACCAGCCAAGCGTGCAGGCGCGAGGGCTGCTCGATGCCCTCGACGTTCTCAAGCAGCGTGGTGAAGACTTCCTGAAAGACCTCCGCCGAGGCGTCCTCGTCGAGCCCTGCGCGGCGCGGGATGGTGTAGATGAGCCGCTGGTAACGGCGCACGAGTGCCTCCCACGCCGCCTCTTCGCCGCGACGACAGGCCAGCAACAGTTGCTCATCCGTCCGCTCCATCGAGTCCACACCCAAAGCGCGTCCAGCATAGGATGCGCCTTCGCGCTTTGTCTAGCCGAAGACCGTTGCGTGTCTAAAGCCGAAACGCGCCCGGCAGTCTCCGGCCTCTAGTCTCCGCGCGTGGCGGTTGCTATAATGCGCGTCGAAGCGGAGAAAAGATGAAGTGCCACGCCGGTTTCCCCAAGCGGCGCGAGAAAAAATCAACGGAAAATTGCGGAGAGATGATTAAACAAAAAAGGTTGAAGTACGTGTTCGCTGCGCTCTTTCTTTGCGCGGCGTCCTTGGCCGGGATTCCGGCGGAAGTCTCTGCCCAGAGCGTCCCCGCTCGGGTCGGTACGGGCGAGAGCGCTTCGGCGGCGAATGTGAAGAAGGGGCCGGAAGGGGCTCTGAAGCTGACGCCCGAAGGCGAGAGGCTGCTGCGCGACTCGAAGGCCGCCATCCTCGCCACAGGCTTCTCCGAGCGCTTCTTCGACGCGCACTTCAAGCCCTACAAGGTCTTCAACTCTCCGGCAGACCGAAGGGTCGTGTGGCGCTTTCAGATTAACGGGCACGAAGCGCTGATTAACGACGCCGTCGGGTTCTACACGGACGAGAAGGGACGGCGCGTTGACACGCACACGGTCGCCGACACGCTCGGCTCTACGCGCGACATCCGCCGGACTATCTCGCGCCGCCGAGCCGAGCGCGTCATGAAGGCTTGCATCGGCGAATACGAGGGCGCAGGCGCGATCATCTACCAGCGCTTCGGCAACGAGCCGCGCGCCGCGCTTCTGTTCACCGCCGTCTCGACCCCGCCACCCGCAGAGCCCGCGAGCCCGAACGCGACTCCCGCGCAGACGACTCCCGCGCCTGCTCCGAGCACCGAAGCGCAGCAGGTTGGGGCGCAAGAGGGCGCGAACGCGCCGCCCGACAGCGTCGCGAAACGCAAGGGCGGGATAAAGAAACCCTTCCTCAGCATCGGTTCGGTGAACCTCGAAACGGGCCGTTGCACGAAGGGCGTGGCGCAGGTCGGCTCCCCGCAGCCGACGCCGCCTGAAAAGACCCGCCCCGCGCCTGCGCCCCGGCGACGCCGGTAGAACGGCATGGCCGCGTCGCAAGGGCTCCCGTCTCATTCCGCTCGCTCGCCGTCTAGAGTTTCCGGCCCGCTCGCGGTAGCGGCACAAGGGCCGCCGCGAAGCCTCTCCGTGGCCGTTCGGGGCTTGTTTTACAAAAGGTTGCGGTGCGTCGCCGAGTTAGTCTATGATGCCGCAGCGCTTCTTCAATATTGAAGTTCAGGACGCGGCTCATCTTTATTCGTAAAGCCGCGTTTCGACTTCCGGAACAACCGCTCTTGAGCCACCCGAAGAACATACAATAAAGAGGTGGCCTCGCTCATCCAGATTTTTCAGTTTCATTTGTCATACATACGAAGTCATTGTGCGGCGCACGTAGTCGCGTGAGCTTTCTCCTACTGAGTCGCAGGGGCGGGAGAGTTTTCCTGCCGTCCCTGCGACTCAGTAGGCTAACTACATGAGAACCACGATTCCGAAGGAGCAAGTCCCGATGAGAAGCAGATTTACTCTTGCCTTGCAGACGAGTGCCGGGCGAACCCTTAGAGCCTTTCGTTTGATTAAGCAGGCAAGCCCATTCGCGCTGTCGCTGATGCTGCTCAGTCAATGCCTGCTCCTCGCCGGAGCGGGTCGAGCCAGCGCGCAGGTACGGCGCACGACCGTTCAGACCATCTCAGTGCCCGACGAGCCCACGCCGACGCCCATCGCCGTGCAGGAGACGACGCCCGAGCTTAAAATCGGAGGCGGGAAGACGCCTGCACGTCGCGTCACGCCCGTCTCGGCGGCGAGAGTCAGTTTCAGTGAGATGGCGCGCGTCGCCGCCAGAAACGCCTCCAGCGACGGCCCCGCCCAGCAGCAAGTGATTCACTCGCCGGGCACAAGACCCGAGCCCGAGTCGCCCCTCGCGCCTTCGTCCCCCTCCGGCATGGACGGAATCTCGGGCGCGGGCGGCCTCGGCGCGATGGACACGACGCAGGCCAACGCTCCTTCGCCGAGCCCCGCGCAGACCTTTCTGGCGCAGGAGGACGGCCCCCGCATCGGGACGACGACCTTCACCATTCCGCCCGACACCTACGGCG
>WUUC01131758.1_pt1 | contig 14351 bp, 14 predicted proteins | sample 6278441 | NCBI WGS metagenome assembly WUUC01 (sample SAMN13675441, study PRJNA597444) | soil metagenome | isolation source: soil | place: USA: Washington | collected 2017-10
TCAATGGGCAGCCGTATCTCTTGCATTTCAGAAAGCATCATTCCTTTCCGATATTCTCGTGATATTGCAGTGACTAACTTGTGTTCATTAATTTTTTTTTTGCGGGGTGCAGTCAAACGCCTCCATTTGCCAACAGATTTTCCAACAATTTTTTTAATCATTGATACCTTGGTATTTGACCTTACTCCAGCGTTCCCCGCTTGCTTTTTCTCTAGAGGTATCCTAAATGATTTATCAATGGATTGCCCTATCTGTTGATCTATGTATTTTTTGATATTTTTTTCTGATTTTTCAACGATATTTTTAATAACAGAGGCTGTTTCTTCTGAATTTTTACAGTTTTTAAATATCTGCGAAGAATACCCAACGGTAATTTCGTAGGATTTACCTCTGACTTTTAATTTGCGGGATAGGTAAACCCGTTCTGGACTTTTTTGGGAAATAGACCAACTACCGTAAAATATAGATTTATTTAACCCTACCCTATTAACCATTCCATTTACCATTATTAATTCTACATTAATAATTATAGATAGTTATTAAATACTTGTAAATAAATATTTTAATAGATAGTAAAGATTAATTTTCTTTTGAAACATTATTATTTTCGATTTGAAGGAAAGAACGCGAGGATAGGGAAGATGAAAGACGTAGAGGTCTGGTCTTCTACTTTCGTTTTCTTATCAATGATAAAGACACTTCAATATAGAGGCGGCTGCGATGATGCGCAGTATTTGAGAAGGTTCGGCTAAGGCATCTAATAGAAAAGGAATGGAACTGTCGCTTCCTATCTGACCAATGCTCTCTAGAATCCGTTCTTTCATCTCCCTATCGGCAGAAGCATAAGAATCTTGCAAGATCGCAATGGCATTTTCTCCTCTTCCCCAAAGAGACAATATCAGAGCCGCTTGTATTCTAATTTTCGAATTTGAATCCGATAATAACTCCTCCACAATTTCAATGGATTGATCTTCTCCTTCTGTAAGAAGAAGAGCTGCCGCTAAACCAGAAATTCCCCAAGTCCTCTTATTCAGGAAATTCCGCACAGCTTTATGAGCTTGCGGATTCTCTAAGATTGCCAAAACATTTAGAAGTTCTAATCTGGTTGTTTGATCTACCAACTCAGGCTGACCCGGAATCAATGAATTAAAACTCACCTGGCTTTTTGTGATATAATTAAAATTACCCCTATGCGCCATCATGATACGATCCGAAGTTTCCATAAATTGAAATATACTATTCGATGCAAGGTTCGTTTCTTGCCTTTGCCCGATCAGTCCCAATGCGATGTTAACCTTGACAAAAGGATCAGGATTTTCAATCAAGGGTTCTCTCATCCATGATATGCCATACTTCCCAGTCCGAGCTAGGGCGCCTGCGGCAAAGTGGCTATAAAGTTTATTAGGGTGAACAAGCCACCTTTGCATCATTTCGATGCCGCGATTTGATTCATATAATATCATAGCCCAAGCGGCTGAAATTGCAGTGTAGGGATCAGGGTCACGCAACAAAGGATCCAGATGATCCACAATGGATTTTTCATTGCACTTATCTACTTTCAACAATCCAATCGTCTGGACTGCAGCGCACCTGACATCAGAACAATGATCTTTCAAAAGAGGAATAATCAAATCGAGATTTGAGCAATCAAAAGTATGCGAAACCACTCTGCTACCCAATTCTCTTAATCCTGCGCGTTCACTATGGGTCATCCTTTGGATGTCTCTGCGATTTGCTTTTTCCATCAGGTTTACCAGAGATTCAATTGCAGCCGCTTTTTCTTCGTCTCGCGAATTGCCGCTGGATAGAATTGCAACCAATTGATTTTCGGAAGATTTGATTTTCATTTTGCCAATTGCTTTGATCACCTCTACTCGGACGGCCGAATGACGTTCAGAACTCAATAGGCGGACCATTTCTTCTTGTAATGAAGCATCTCGCATATTCGAGGTAAGTTTAACCGCAGCTGCGCGAATTTGCGGATTAGGATCTTGAAGGGCTTTCTTTAGCAGGGCGATACTTTTTACGTCTTGTCCCATGAATGCCCCAATTGTGGCAGCAAGCCGGATGATTGGAGAGCTCGAAGAGCATCCATTCTCTATGATTCCCCAGGAAATAGCTTCTATAATTTCTCGACCAGCACAGTCTTCAGGAAAAAGAGAGCGAAATTTTTGGAAGGTTTTGAGCAGAGTCCGCTCCTCTCCCGCTTTGGACAATGCTTTCATGTATGCTTGCCAAGCAGATAGTGAATCGGGGTAATCCTCGATCAACTTTGCACCTTCGGAGCAAGCCTGTCGATAATCTTTTACTGTAATAAGGGCATATATTCTTCTCTCTTTCTGCGGAGAAGCGCTAAGCTGAGAGAATACTACCCCTACAGCTGACAACAAGAAAACTGTTTTTCGGAATCGCATTTAATAAGTCTGCTAATTTCTTTGAACTCGGCAGCTTTAGAATTTCCAAGAAGTTCAAATAGTATTGTTTCTGTCGTACTAATACGAGCGCCGCAGTCTCTGAGTTCTGCGATAGAGCTCGAGTAGTCATAGATCGACCTGGAACCGATCGCATCGTTTAAAACGACAACCTTCTTCCCAGCTTCTAATAGTTGTTTTGCTGTTTGAAGCACACACACGTGCGCCTCAATTCCAGATAGGACCCAGCTATCCACCTTGCGCGATAAAATGTCTTTTTTTAAATCCTCATCCCCCAGGCAAGAAAATGTCGTCTTGGCTAAATAGGGTTGATCCTCTCCTAAAATTTCTTTTAGCGGGCGGATTGTGCTACCAAGACCCTGAGGATATTGTTCCGATATAACGATGGGGAGTTCGAGAATTTGAAATCCCTCAGTTACCTGGAGAAGCTTATATAGGATCTCGCAATTGTGTTCTATTTGTGTAAAAAGTCTTTCCTGAACATCAATAATGAGCAATCCAGTATTCTTTCGTGATAATGTAAATTGAACCATTGTCCCTCCTTATGCCATGCCGCCAAGGTTTTTACCGCCGATTAAATGAAAATGAAGATGGGAAACTGACTGACCTGCCGTGGCCCCATTGTTCACTATTAAACGATAACCGTCGGCGATATCATATTCCGATGCTAGCGATTGTGCAACAGTAATAATTTCTCCGATTAATGGGAGATCTACCTCCTCGACGGATTGCAAATTGGGGATTTCCTTTTTCGGCATTATGAGAAGATGGACCGGAGCCTTTGGATGAAGATCTTTAATCGCTAATATCCTTTCGTTTTCAAAAACTTTTTCAGCAGGTAGTTCCCCGGTAATAATCTTTCCAAAAATCGTTGTCATTTTTCCCCCTCATTCTTATGGAGAATATAATTTAAAGCCTTTATAGCATCTTCCTTGGTTTCCCAGACAGAAATAAATCTGCCTTTGTGACAGAAAACTGCTCCCTCAATTCCTGTTATCTTCCGCAATTCTCCTTCCAATAAGCCCGCCCACTCTGCCGGCAAAGGCAGCCTAACGTTCATCCGATCCTTATATGTCGGAGGTATACCTCTCAACGTCCAATGCTCCCCTGAAGGCATGATCACAAACTTAGCAGGATGATTAATCCCATCGAGTTCGAAAAACAGCTCCTGCCAAGGTATTCCCTTTTCAAAAATCAAACATTGCGACTTTTTTTTCATCGACTCTTCCACAATGAATCGACAAGACTGAATATATTGATACCTATCTCTAAGACGTTCTAAATGATGCAAAGCAAATTGAAGCGCTTCAAAAAAAGCGTCATCCTCTTCTTTTGGAGGAGGATCATGGAGAATAGGACGAAAATTTGCAATGATATGGGAATAGGTGCAATACCCTGGGATTTGAGGATCTTTTCCATTGTCATGAGCATCGACTCCAAGGACCAGAACATCTTTAAACATTTGATATTCCTTCTCTTGGATAATCCCTTGTTCCTTCAAATAGAGAAGAATCATACCTGCACTGCTAAAGTCGCCCCGATACTCTGCTTGATGATGGTCGAATAGTTTTCTCGAAGGATCATAAATTCCTCCTACGTCGCAAACATACTCGCATTTTTCAAGGCGGCTTCTATCTCGGGTTCTGATAATATGTTCTTTGTCTATGAGATTGAATAATACTAACAGAGCGCAAGCAGTTACCTCATCAGCATGGAACGAGCCGTCATGAGTACCAAAGCTTCGTTGTATTTTCTTTTCAGTCATGAAAAAGTCCTGTAGATATGACAAAAAAGAGTTTAAGAAATAGTGTTTAAGTATGTCAGATCGTGTTTTTTTAGGAAAATAGATAAATTAGATAAATGATATTCCCCGAAGCCCATTACCCTTTGTCATTCATAAATCCACAACGTAAGCTTTTCAATCTAAATCCTTAAATCCCCTCCATGCTCTTAATTTTTAACAGAAGTTATGAACAGTGAGATCATCACTCCTGAAATTCAAACCTAACCGATTTAGCACTCAAAGTTCTTAAGGGTGATAATGATTATATATGAAGTTAATATTCAATGTTTTATAAAATTTCTCCCTGGGGTAGACCTTCACTCTTACAGAGTAGATTTCCCAGGAAAGATCTGTTAAAATATTTATTTTAACAACAGCTTATCTTCAGATATTCCACAGAAAGCCTTCACTCATAGTCAATGGTTTACGATTTTTGGTGAACATTAGGTGAACATTGAGATTATTAAAATCCTGTCGTTCTAATTTTCACAATGCTCTAATATGTAGGATACAAAGACTCAAAAGAATACGACCCTTTATGGAAGAATTCCTAAAACTTCGACATTATGATCTGGTGACTCCAGATGGAACACTCACTAATTTGGAGTTCAAAGACGAAACTACCTCTGAAGCGATTGTTTTTATCGATAATATTTCTCCGCTCTTCGTTGGATTTGAAATTGAGAAGGAAAATGTTTTTTTTAACATCAAAAGCACTCTTGCCCAGGTTGGTGTCGATGGTATCGGAATCGAATATGAGCTCGATCGGAAACGAAACTGCGCGCAAGTTAAGGTGCTACTGAGAGGGATCGGGAAAGTTGGACGCGAAATGCTGACCTATCTTAAGACTGGCGCAATTATTGGTAAATTGTTTGCTGCAGACGAAAGAAGAAGGGTGAGAGATCCATTTTATCTTTCTCGTATGTTCGGCCGCTCTGATCGATGGGGAAGGCCGTTGCTATCTTTGGGAGGCCTGCATGGGAGTACAGACTTGATTCTAGATAAAGTCGACGGCCGCACCATCGCATATTTGACTTTGCAAAACGGCCGCGTTGAATATCGGAATTCGATCCATGGATTTCTCCCGACCTTAGCAGAAGCATTAATCGAAAATTATCCCATGCGAGAAATTGTACGACTGCACCAAGAGTGGAAACCGCTTATTCCGCACAACATTGAACAAGATGAAATATTGCTCGTAAAAACGCTTCCTTTGCATATCCGCACTGTATTTGGTAGGGTTGTCAATGAATTGTTATCTGAAGGATATCATCATACAACGGCGTGCATTCTTCAACCTGATACCGAAGCTTCTGGGGATATTTATGAGCTGTATGGGGAAAGCAAAAGAGAATTGACCGACATTCCCCTAGAATTTTATACCTTGGAACCCTATCGCGAGCACGTTTTCTTCGAAGACCGAGATCAACTTCAAATCTGCCTAGAAGACAGCCGAACCCTTTTTAAGGCATTTGAAACAGCGCCAAAACCAGAAGAATGCCGTACTGCCGTTTTCGTTGTGAAGGGTGATCAGCTGTTAAATTTAAAACCTGAGGACTGGATCGTTAGAACTCCGAGAATCCACGATTTTCCTGGAGTTGCACACGGCGAAAGGCAAGCCTTAATGGTAGAACGATATATTGATCAGCAGCCAGCCAGTCCATTTTTAAAAGCAATCGAAAATGGGCTCATTACTAGCCAAGGTATATTTCTTTCACGTTATTTCCCATCACCGCTCATGAAGAGACTTCTGTTAAGCAACCAAGTTCAACGGTGCCTGAGAGGTTTATATTTCCAATACCCCTCCCATTCATATCATAGTTTCTTTTCCGCAGAAGATCGAGCCATGCTGTTAGATTTAAATAAGTTTGGGATTCCTGTTTATTGGGTAGATAAAAATACGAATAAGATTTTGCAATTTATTCAAAAACCTGACAGGGACACCGGCTTATTTGTTCCCCAAGCGGAAATCAAAACCTTTCTTAAAGCAACAGTATTTGGGATTTATGGGTCTAATTTGTTAGTTGGAGAATTTGAAGCAGAACTAAGGATGTTTCTTAAAGGGATATTAGAAATGCGAAATGAGGTCAACCACATCCTTCTTAAAAAGGATACGCCATTAGCCTTGGTAACGGGCGGAGGGCCAGGTGCCATGGAGGTTGGCAACAGGGTAGCAAAAGAATTGGGGATATTATCCTGTGCAAATATCGTTGATTTTCGGCAATCCGGCGATAAGGCTGTATTGAACGAACAAAAGCAAAACCCCTTTATTGATGCAAAAATGACTTATCGCCTTGATAAGCTGGTAGAGAGGCAGGCTGAATTCAATTTGGATTTTCCGATATTTCTAACCGGAGGAATTGGAACTGATTTTGAATTCTGCCTAGAGGAAGTGCGGCGGAAGGTTGGCGCTGTGGCGGCAACGCCCGTATTATTATTTGGCACAAAAGAATATTGGCACGCAAAGATTACTCCCCGCTTTCAATGCAATTTAAAAGCGGGAACGATCAAAGGTTCTGAATGGTTGAGCAATTGCTTTTTTTGCATCCAAAATGCACAACAGGGAATTAAAGTTTTTAAGGATTATTTCAGTGGGACCCTCGAAATCGGCAGGGATGCTCCTATGCAGAAAGATGGATTTGTGAGCGTAGATTAAAGTTCAATCTCTAGGTAGCGCAAAAATGCTTCTAATGTCTGAGGACTGATATGGTGCTCCATACCTTCAACGTCGATTGCCGCAACGTCTTCAGGCACACCTAATTTTAAGAGAAACTTCATAAGAATTTGATGTCTCTTTTTTGCATGGGCGGCTAATCGTTTTCCTCTTTTAGTCAGCAAAACAGGCTTGTGAGGAGCAGTTAAGACATAATCTTCTTTTTGCAATCTTCTAAGAGTGCGAATCACAGTGACATGGGAGACTCCAAGCTCACTTGCAATTTCACATGTACGAGCCTCACCTTCTTTTTCGATCAAATCCGCGATGAGTTCCGTATAATCTTCTGCCGTCTCAAGAAGATGATGCCCTCGTGTTGCAATAAATGGTTGGGAACGAACAGTTTTCTTTTTCATCGTGTAAAAATTAAACATAAAACTAGTTGATTTGTCAATCTTCTTGTTAGAAAAGAAAATGTATCGTAGGCTACATAATGTATTCAACACTACATTGGAGAAAGTTATGCTATCTTTGATCGAGAATCCTATGCAACATTTTGTAACTCCAGATCATTTTAAGAAAAATTTAGAAGAGTCTCTTAAACCGACTTGGTATGGAAGAAATATCATTCTTGGGTTAGCCTCTTATGCAAATCAAGGAGGGATGGTTCATAAGATAAAAGTTTATGCAGCAGCTCTTTTTGGAGTATTATTTGGCGGATTTACCACCTTCTATTCTTTCGATGGTTCGATCAGGATGGTCCAATATAGTTTAGATGAGAAAAAGCTTGGCAATCCTATGCCCTCAGACGTAGGCCATGGAGGAGAATGGATACAACAACCTTTCCAATATGGACTTGCCTCTCACATGTTCTTATTTTCAGCTTTTGCAAACAAGGGACATCTGGATAAAATGAAACAGCTTTATCAAGAGCTCATTAAAGAGGTGTTAAAAACTGAAGAAGGAAAAGATATAACGCAGTTTTACAAAGAATGTGAGGATGATTTTCGCTTTTTAGCAAATCGGTGCTTGACTTCAGCCAATTTAATCCAAATCAAATTAGAACTCATAAAAATATTCGAAAATATCAATACAGAGAGTTTCAAGTGCATTCCCTTGGACTTAGATCGTTCTTTGGAGATAGATTATGTTACAATCATTAAGGAGTTAAATAAAACGGAAAGTTGGGCTCCTTCAAATTTAGGAAAAAATTTGAAACTCGGCGTTTCATTAATGCGTAAAAGAGGGGTAGCTCAGGCTATAGAAAATGGGGTTTGTTTCAGTCTGTTTCAAGCCGCGATGTTGGCTACTTCATTTTTTATGATTTGGGGGATGACCCGAGTTGTGGATGAAGTGTTTATTTCAAAAACAGATCAAAGGGCTAGCGGCCACTTGCCCGAATGGTCCATTGCAGTTTTTACAAATTTTTTACTAATGTTTGTCATCTATTCCTGGTTATTCCGAAAAGAGGTGCGCTTGCATCGAACTCACAATGTTATGAGAAAGCATTTAGTTAGACCAGGATCAGAAGTCGATTTGGAAGATGGAATGAAATTAAGAACTACACACATGAAAAATCATCTCATTAAAACATTTAATGATGTATTAGATAGCTTAGCAGAAAAATGCCATTATAATACTCTTCCTTCACAGTATCGATTTAAAAAATGAAACAATAAATCTAATTGAATATTGGATTATTGAATTACTCTTTGGCTGCGATCGAATAGTTATAAAATGAAACGCGTAGAAACGGAGAAATTTCCTCGCTGGAAATTATTGCTTCGGGGTTTGCTGATGCATCTAATAAGCTCTTCTGATAATCAGGATAGAGATTTCTCCAGTAGTTGCGGGCAAAGTTTGGGTACCGATCGATAAATTCCTTCATCTCTTTTACTTTGGGTTTTATTTGATTGATCAAATCACCTTCACGATAGTAATTTTTCCATCCCAAAAAAGCATTGCGCACGCTATTAGGAAATGCAGTTTCAGTAAGGGTTTGCATATTTGGTACCTGCATCAAATCCAGTTCCGAGATAAGTTGCCTATATTCCTGGGGAGCATTTGGCCAGTTTTTGGGATCCCATTCAGGAGCTGAGACAAGAAATTCTCTAAATTCTTTAGGGTTTATCGGGCGAGGTATAACATATTTTCCTAGCAATCGGTTCCAAGTATGGTATTTAAAAAGCACCTCTGGCGATACGCTGACATAGGTTTCTAAAGCTTCAAGCTTTGGATTGACGCTACCTACAGAATTAAATCCTGGAAGATATCCAGTCTTACTTGGTGAATGAATTCTCATATATTCAGGGTTTTGCCACAAAAACAGGGACATTTCGCGATTCGTTACTTGAAGAAATGGGCTTTCTTGAATTTTAGTTTCAATTTTCTGAAAATACCAATTTCCTGCAACCCAAAGGACAGAGAAGATTGCAACCACAATGGCTACAAATAACCAAACAGGCATAGGATTTTTTCCTTTAACTTCTTGGATGAAATCCTTTTCTTCTAATTTCTGCTTTTTTGGCTGCATTTTCCTGTTGTTGGGGTTGGCGGGTACGATTTCATCAATTGGATCCATAAACATCCCTTTTTGAATTAAAATAGCTGAGTAATTTTATAATATTACTACTATTATTAAATGGAAACGTCTAAGAACTCTCCTTTGGGTTTGTTTAGAAGGAAACTACAAATAAAAGTGATATATGGGTGAGCAATCAAACTTTGCATAAAGGTCAATTTCCTTTGAATACAAGGAGATATGGGGTTCGCGAGAAAAATCTTAGAAAAAGACGCTATTAATTTTGATGTTGAAGCATCTTTTCAGCGAGGGGAATGAATGCATCATAGCGATTAAAATTGTTATAATCATAGTGTGAGATATCCAGTGTGGCCAAGTCAACGAACACATTATTACGTGCAGGAAATACTCTTTCGATTGCTTTTTTGTGTGCCCATCCGAATTGGAACTTCCTAGAATTATTAACGGACGAGTTGGATGTTGCATCATTCCCTATGCCTAACTCGCTACCCACTTTTCTGTCCATTTGGAGATCTTCTTGATCGCTTGATCAGAACTAATCACACCTCCGTGACCGGTTTCTTTTGCAATTAACTGCCTGTCGGGATTATTCATGATATGCACAGATTCTGGTGTACTAGACCGTCTTTTTCTCCAGAAACAGAATAAAAAAGAACTTTAGATGGATGTTTCTGAATTTGTTTATAAGTTTTGTTTATGTCTGGTTTCACATCTTGGCAAAACCAATTAAATTTATTGGGAATGTATTTAAGCCTTCCTGCAACTGAAATCATCATACTTACCCTTACATGGGATATTTGGTTCGTGCAGCCAAATATATTTTGAAGCCTCAATAGCACCAAGAGAATGCCCAATCAATGCAAATTCGATTTTTTCTGCACCGCTATCAAAGCACAATTTTGCAACTTGATTTATTTTATCAATGAGAGGAAGGACTGGTACTGGCTCATGGGATGATTGATGTGATGGAGTGAATACGTTCCTAATCCCACGCCTTTGAAACTTTTCTGCCATTGGAAAATAGCAAAAAGGACCACCGCCCATGCCGGGTATTAAAATGACAACCTTGACTATTTTTTTAATTGAATCTTCAATGTGAATTTTTGTTGGGTTAAGGTCGTAGGGGTTAGGAATAACAAGCGATATGCAAAAACTGCAGAAATTAAATTAATACCGCTGAAAGCTCATTAAATACTACCTCTACCATTAGTTCCCAAATTTGCTGTATTCTGATCCATATAGAAGAGTTTTCTTGTGGTATATCCAATTGTTCTTGCGAATATTCAATATTTGCCCCCCCTGCTGGGAATACTGAGCCTAACATTGAAACTCCTACCTGAAATGAGGACCATGATATACAAAATCATTAAATTTTATTATGGTTGTTAATACCTGTCAACGAATTTCAACTGCTTGAGAGCATTATGCAATTAAACATTCAAACTTGGATTATATTTTTCTTGCTTGCTCTTCTGATGGGGCTCAACAATATTTATTCTACTTTACTTACTGGGTGGGGCGATGGGGGTTCGATTGTAGCAGTGATTCTTTGCCTGATATTTCTTCCTAAAAAGCAACGAAATATTCTCACATACAATCTAGGACAGACAATTGCCTCAGCTGGCGGCGCCGTTGGCTTTTCCGTAGCCATCATCGCTTCCATTTATTACATTTATCAAAAAGACGGGCTCATCTGGAAACCGCATCTATTCGATCTTTCTCTCCTTGTAATGGCATTAAGCGTAATGGGAGTAGCATTGGCAGCTCCGTTGCGACGTTATATTGTCTATTGGTTTTTTCCTTCTGCAGTAGCTTGCGCTACCATATTACGCACTGTTACATCCGAAGATCTCCTTGTACGAAAACGCGCCCGGCAGATCATGGGAATTAGCGGATTCATCTCTGCGATTTTTACAATACCCGCTAAGGTGGCTCTAAAACCAGGAGGCAAAGCGATTTTTAGCAAAATAAAATTGTTTGAAAACCTGAGTCTCAGCGTTGATCCCATTCTTTATGGAATAGGAATTGTGGTAGGGCCGCGTATTGGTTTTAGCATGATCCTTGGAGGACTCATCAATGTTATAATTCTGACGCCTGCATTCAAGAATTACGGAATACCCCCTGAAGAACATACACGTTGGACCGCTGTGGGATTGATGACTTTACCTGCTTTTACATCAATGATTTTTGCTTATTTCCTAAAATGCAAAAAGAAATTACCACCTGGGTTTTCCCCCAAAGAATCTATTGAGGATCAATTTCTTCCGAGAGAGATTGCAGCCCTAATTATTACCTTCCTTTTCGGAATGGGGATTGCGGTTGTCGAAATGCAAAAATTATTCGAAGTTACCTGGGAGCATGTGGTTCTGGGAGCCATGATCTCTGGTCCGATGTGTTTTGCTTTAGGAAAGGTTGCAAGTGAAACAGATATCAATCCCGTCAGGCTTCTAGCCATCGCCCTGCTATTTGTATTCAGCATTCTTAACAGCTATTCCCCTGTAGCATTGCTAGCACTAGGAATCACTGGGGCAACCTTCGCAGCAGTAGCTGTAGATTTATTTTATGATCTTAGAACTGGGTATTTAATACGCGCAAATCCCAAACAACAAATTCTTCTTCAATTCCTTGGTGTTATCCCAGTTTCATTCGCAGCAGTGTATTTTTTAAATCTTCTGACTACTAATTTTGGTTTGGGAGAGGGTGAATATTTCCCTGCCCCGGGAGCCATTATATGGGCGACAATGGCAGAGGCATTTTCTCAGGGCGGGGAAAACATTCCTTCGGGTGTGTGGGTCTCGGCGGGAATTGCGAGTTTGGTTGGAATTGTATTGACGTTTTTCGAAAATTGGGGTTGGACACAACGCTATTCAATTTCTTCATTTGCTTTAGGAATTTCCTTACTGCTCCCTTTTGAAATGGGAGCGGCTATCTTCCTCGGCTCACTTCTACGTTATATTGCATTTTTCTTAGCTAGGAATCAAGGCGAGGAAACCTTGCGGAAAGTCGAGGAAGGCGCCTTCAAATCGGGTTCGGCAATTTTTGCAGCGTCGTCGATAGCAGGGATCGTCGCAGTATTGTTAATTACCTTAGGCATTCTTTATCTTCCCGCAAAATAAAAACAACCCGCTGTTTGCCAACAGTGTAGAAACAGCGGATTGAAATCTTTATTCATTATTTGCCTTGTTTTGGCCAATGGATATAATACCCATCTTTTCCCCAATAGTAAAAGGGTTGATTAGGGTCTCTATCACGGTGTCTATAACGGCGATCACTATCGTAGTAGTCACTATCGTAATAGTCCCGGTCGTAGTCGTAATAGTCGCGATATAAGTAAGGTGCATTTCGACTGCGATAATTTTGTTCTTCAAATTGATCGCCGAACCTAGATTTTGATCTTAAAGTGTAGTCGCTCTGAGTATAGCTTTCTATGGGAGACAGTATGAAAATTAATAACAGGGTGTAGAGGCAATATCTTAAAAGATACATAATTTACCCCCAGGTGCTAAGATTTTATAGGGATTCCTCCCCTACCCTATTATACACCCGAATTTGTCAATTTTACAAAATAAAAAAGAGAGCCTAGTTTTCTTTAAACCTGGAGCCTGCAACGCTTTGCGAGTCCAATGGATGAATCCATGAAACGGGCATCAAAGAGCGCTCTTCCTGAGTGAGATCCGCAGTAGGTTCGATAATTCTTTGAAAATCTCTGCCATTTAGAGAAACATAAAAATCAGCATACACCTCCAAGCTATCTTGAGGAGAATTTTTTAGATGGCTATTTAAAAAATGAGCAAATTGAATGATCATATCGGGACGAGTAGCCATAGTATAATACTGCCTTGGGGTTAGCCATTCCTGCGGAAAGATGAGATAAGTTTCTTCAGTTTCTCTTCTATAAACAAGAAATTGACCCCATCCTTCTTTATCTCGCAATTTCATGTGCCAGGAAAAAAGATGTCCCTGTTCTGTCCAAGCAACGTTTCCCGGATAAAGAAAATGACGCAGCGGCATAAAAATCTGCAAACAGATGTAAACACCTAAGCATGTTAATCCGAGTTTTTGACTAACATTAAGAGTTTTTGGATAAGCGGGTTCAATAGGGGGAATTTGAGATGCCCAAAGCATTTTTCTCGGCCAATTGCTATCGAAGAATAGTGTTGTTCCTGCAACCATCAACCAAGGGAAGACCCCTATATTAAATAGCCACAGATTTGTTAAATTGAAAAAGATCGTTGTTAAAAAAGCTAGCAAGCGTGTTTTTTTCCAAAGAAGGCAGGGAATAACAAATAAATCAAAAATGAGCCCTCCATAAGTAAGAAAATAAACAACCCATTCCTCGGTAAAATAACTTCCTAAGACATAATCAGGAGCCAAATCTGCTAGCCACATCCTAATCGGTTCCCCTTTTAACCAATCCCGGTTAAGCTTGGCGATTCCACCAAAAAAATATGGAATGCCAATCTGAAAGCGCAACATCCATAACGCCCAAATAGGGATATAAGGAGAATAAAGTTTAGAATTTCTCCAAGAATCAATTGAAAAGCTTCGGTGCGCGGGAATAAAGATCATGAGAAAACTCAAGAGGCAAATCAGATAGAAATGGTTCAGATAAAGAGCTTGATCGAGCAAGAAAATGTAGGTAAATCCTAAAAAAAACAGAGTTGCTGCAAAGTGGTAAAAAAAACCAATGAGGAGAAAGAATGCAGAAATTCCCAACGCTATAAAATGCGTATACATTCCAATCCCCTTCCAGGGTGCAATCCATTCAAATCCATAATAAGTGAAATGAAATTCCGGAATGATGAAATAGTCTTCAATGCTCTGATAGTAAAAGTAACGCAAAACCTCCAATAGCATAATTAAACCAAAAGAGATTCGAAAAAAAACGATCGATGCAATATCGCAGGATTTGAATAATTTTGTTGTGAGTCTATCAAAGGG
>WUUC01063100.1_pt1 | contig 14346 bp, 11 predicted proteins | sample 6278441 | NCBI WGS metagenome assembly WUUC01 (sample SAMN13675441, study PRJNA597444) | soil metagenome | isolation source: soil | place: USA: Washington | collected 2017-10
ACCCGTCGGGCGACCGCATCGAGTTCAGCCAGCGCGTCTACACGTCCGGCGAGGACTCGGGCAGCCTGACAGTCACGGTCAGACGCACTGGTAACACGGGGCTGGCCGTGGGCGTGGACTACGCGACCGACGCGAGCGCGGCGCATTTGAAGTGCTCGGACAGTCTCGGGCTGGCCCTCGACCGTTGCGACTTCACGAAGGCCGCTGGCCGACTGCTCTTCGCCGCGGGCGAAACCGAGAAGACATTCCAAATCCTCTTGAGCGACGACTCTTACGTCGAGGACACTGAGGTTACATTCGTCAGGCTCAGAAACCCCGGAGGCGGGTTCGTGCTGGGAGAGCTTGAGACGGCGCGACTTGAAATCACAGACGGCGCGACGGAGACATCCGTCAACCCCGTCGATGACTCCGGCAAGTTCGTCCGCCTGCACTACCACGACTTCCTCAACCGAGAGCCCGACGCGGGCGGCCTAGGCTTCTGGACGAACGAGATAGAGTCGTGCGGCGTTGACCAGCGATGCCGCGCGGACAGGCGCGAGAACGTCTCGGCGGCCTTCTTCCTCTCCATCGAATTTCAGCAGACCGGCTTCCTCGTCCATCGCATGTACAAGGCCGCATACGGCGACGCCACGGGGCAGGCCACGCAGAACGGCGTGCCTATCCAGATACCGGTTCCAATCGTCCGCCTCGAAGAGTTTTTGCCCGACACGCAGAGAATCAGCAAAGACGTTATCGTCGGGACGGCGGGCTGGCCCGGGCGGCTCGACGCCAACAAGACCGCCTTCGCGCAGGAGTTCGTCGCCCAGTCTCGCTTCAAGACGATATTCCCCGAAGGCATGACGCCCCAACAGTTCGTGGACAAGCTCAACGCGAACGCCGGGGACGTGCTCTCGGACACGGAGCGCGTGAACCTCGTCGGCGAGCTGGCGGCGAACAACACGGCTGCGGGGAGGGCTTCGGTGCTGCTCAAGGTGTCGGAGAACGCGGAGCTATCGCGCCGCGAGCTGAACAGGGCGTTCGTCCTGATGCAGTTCTTCGGCTATCTGCGGCGTAACCCGAACGACGCGCCGGACACCTCTCACGGCGGCTACAACTTCTGGCTCACGAAGCTCAACGAGTTTAGCGGCAACTTCGTGCAGGCGCAGATGGTCAATGCTTTCCTAGATTCCTTCGAGTACAGGCAGAGGTTCGGGCAGTGAGTTCGTAAAGGTTCAGTCCGGAGCGGGAAGAGCCCCGGCTGCTGAAGCGGTCGGGGCTCATCTGCATCGGCATAAAGAGCCAAGAAATCGACAAGGGAATTGATGCTGCCAAAGACAAGTAATGTCTTTGGGCTTTGGCGCGCTAAATGTTGCGCGAGCCCTCTTGCCGGATTCACCATAATTCCTAATCATCCAACATTGCCCCCAAAGCTGTTGATTCCTTAACCCTACCAAGCACGTTCATGCGTTGCTACTACGCACGTCAACGCTAAAATCAGTGACATATTTTCAAGCCGGGCGACATATCAATTAGGACGAGCTGTTCCGTGCGCGCCTGAAGTGCAAAAAAGCCGTGGAGGCGCAGAGGCGCTTCAGGAGAAGGTGGCTCTTCCTGCCCCAATTTTAAAATGAAAAAATTAGGAGGATGTTCATGTTGAAAGTAGTAGGGGCGACGGCCCTGACGATGGTTCTTCTACTCGCGACCGGGGCCAGTCCCCGCCCGGCCACGCCTCAGGCCGATAGCCGCATCGCCGCGATAGCGGCGGCGTCCCCCTGCGCGCGCCAACGCTGGCCCGGTCGCGGGCGCGCGCCCGTCGGCTACATCAAGGGCATGGCGCTCACGTACGCGAAATCATTCTGCGAGAGCCGTGCGGGCGGAACCGCAATCGACATCATGCGGCGGCCACTGACGCGCAACGGCCAAGACGCGCTCGTGCATTACCAGACCGACCTCACGGCCAACGGCGTTAACGTCAACAGCGACGCCGAGAGGCTCCGCGCGCTCTACACTCTCGGCATCGGGCTCGGCATGCGCGAGAGTTCAGGCAACACGACGGAAGGCCGCGACCTGACGGCAAGGCGACCCACCGCCAACTCAGCCGAGGCCGGGCTCTTTCAGACGAGCTTTGACTCTTTCAACGTATCGCCCTCTCTCTCGCAACTCTTCGACCAGTACAGGGCAAGCACGGGCGCGTGCCTGCTCGACACGTTCAAGGAGGGCATCCCGAGAGTTATTACGCGCCCCGTCTTCGGCACTGGCCCCGGCGCTGACTACCAGCGCTTCACGCGCGAATGCCCCGCCTTCGCGACCGAGTATGCGTTGGTCATGCTGCGCGTCAACCGCACGCACTTCGGCCCGATAAACAGGCGCGAGGCAGAGTACTTCCAGCCGTGTAACGAGATGCTCAGGGAAGTCGAGGCCGTGGCGAGCTGCGCGCCTTAGAAGGGCATGGCGCAGGGCGCACGACGGCCCCGCGCCCTAGACAGTCGAGAAATACCGAAACGACTTGATGGTCGCCATCTGTTATGCCTTGCTCGGAATCAGCCCGCCCCGCTCAACGGCGACGCTTGCGGCGGGCGCAGGAGGACTATAGTTGATGAAAGCAACTCAGCCGATGCGTTACGCTTTGGTCTTGGCGCTGGCGCTCATGTCCGGCGCGGGCTCAGACTCACGGGCCGTCCAGAGGGGCGCGTCGCCCTGCTCGTTCCGTGGCCCCGACGTGGAGCAGGCCAAGTGCCTTCTGCGCCGCGTCAGGAAGTACGGCGAAGTTGACCGCGAGCCCGCGACGCTGCCGCCCTCGCTCGAACGGCTTATTGGCCGCGAGACTGCGCCGACCGTGACTGCCGAGTCGCTGGCCCGCTACCTCGCCGCCAACAGGATAAGAGAGGAGGATATAGGCGGGCCGCTCTCGCGGGGAGTCTCAAGAACGAGCGGTGGCGCGCAGGCTGCCTATTTCATCATCCACGACACGAGCGACCCGCCTTTCGAGCGCCTCGACCCCTTCCCCCCCGCCGGGATGAACACGCCCGCATGGACGGGTAACGACTTCCAGCGTTACCTACACCCGACGGATTGCCGCGCCCGTCGGCGCAACCCGAGGGCGCGTTGCGAGCCCGTCGCGCACGTCTTCGTCAACCGCGTGGGCCAGTCCGTGACGGGGCACGACTTTAGTCAGGGGTGGCGCTCCACGCAGTACGAAAATCAGTCCACAACCCGGAGGGGGTTGTTTCTCGCCGTCGAGAACATACAGCCGCGGCGGAAGGACGCGAGGGGCATAGACGCCGAGGCCCCCGACCCGGGCTTCACCGATGCGCAGATGGACAGGCTCGCGCTCGTCTACGTGGCAGCCAGCGTACGGCGCGGACGTTGGCTCATCCCCGCCTTCCACGGGGTGATGGATATCGGCGTCGGGACGCACGATGACCCGCAGAACTTCGACCTCGGGCGCTGGGCGGAACGGCTCAACGCTCTGCTTCAGTCAATTCGCTGACGCAGCCTTAAATATCAGTTGTAATTCGCGCAACGCTCTGGTATGGAGACCGGCCACAGTTGAGACGCCTCGGTGCACCCTCGACATCGTGACGCATCAGACCTCCGGCCCGCGTTGACTTAACCGTTCTACTCACCACATGGCTGAACCCGAAAGCGCCTTCGAGCTGCGGCAGTTCCTGCTCGGACTTGCGCACAACATGATGCACCAACAGGCGCGCCTCGACGCGGAGTACGTCGCGTGGCTGCACGCCTACTTGTCCGTCGTGCGGGCCGCGCGCGCAGCCGGGCACGAGCAGCTCGCGCGCGAGCTGGCTCCCACGCCGCTCGTGATAGAGCGCGCCGAGCTGCGCGCGGACGTGCAAGTCTCGCGCAGCGAGAAGCAGGAGTTCTCCCTGAACGTACGGTTGCTCAACATCGGATTCATGCGCCGACACGAGCACGCGGGCATAGTCAGGCACACGCTGGAGCTGACCGTGCAGCGCGTCTCGTTCCCGCCGGGGCCGCCCCGGCCCGAGCTTAACCCGGCCTCGCCACCTAAATAAGGAGCAGTGACAATGGCAGACACGCCAATGGAGCAATTCTATAGCCAGTTGCAGACGCTGCCGCGCCTAATCAGCGATTTGGCGCTCAGCGTCGCCGAAGCGCAGCGCCGGATGGATCAGAACTACCTGAACGAGCTGACGGCATTCGGCAAGATTGTCAACGACCTGCTGGCCCACGCCTCGCCGCCGACCAATCAGGCCGCGGAGTTCATCAACCTCTTCAAGGCCATCGGGCCGTCGCGCTACCAGTTCACCGAGACAATCATCGAGGTGCGCGCCGACTTGGAGATGACCAGCTCCACGGGGACGGATCTCGCCGCGCAGGTCGGCATCAAGACGCCGGTCTTCGCCGTGACCGTCAACGCCTCCTACTCCAAGCGCAGCGCCTACGACTACCGGGCTTCGGCGCTGATACGCACGCAGTTGAACGCCATCCCCTCGAATCCGGATGTGATTGAAAAGCTGCTCGACAGGCGCGCGCACTACAGCGCCCCCCTGCCGAACGACGACCGCTTCAAGCAGTTGGTTGAGCTGCTCAAGAGGCTGCCGCAGGTGGTCGGCTCGCCGGTCTAAACTTTTAACGCGCAGCACTCTCGAACCGCCGCTGGCGAGCGGGTCGGCGCACGCCAGCCTTCGGAGCCCCGGCGCGCCCGTCGGCGGCGGACGCCCGCCAACCGCCAGCCCAAAGAGGTAGGTCAAATGGCATTCAGCCTGCAAGAAAAGATGGGTGAGCTTATCTCGCTCTACCTGACCGCCCGCGACGCGCCCACCAAAGAAGCGGCCAGTGCCTTGGCTAACTTCCTCAAGGACTTAATCGTTATTCTTCCCAACGCGCTGAAGACGATTCAGGACGCGGCCAAATCCGGTGACCTCGACAAGCCGGGCCAGAAGCATGACCAGAGCATAAAGAGAATCGAAGACGCAATCACCATCGAGTCAGTCTCAGACCTCTCGAAGTTCTTCTCGGGCGTGTCTCAGGCGGTGGTCGATGCGCAGGAGGACTTGAACCAGCAGTCGCTGGATTACATCAAGCACCTGCCGCAACATGAAGGGCGCGCCCTCATCCCCCCGAGCTACTTCGCAATCCCGAGCGTCAAGGCCGAGATGAAGGTAGGCATCAGCCAAGTCAAGGGCAAGGGCATCAACGTTGTCATCTTCCACAAGAAGGAGCAGCAGCAGAACTACTCTGAGAGCACCATCTCGTTCGAGGTCGTGAGCGCGCCCGTGCCGCCGAGCACCCAACTCCCGCCGCCCGCCTCGCCGCCGGAAGGGACGACGCCGCCGAACACGAGCCCGACGCCGCTCGCCGGGCCGAAACCCATAGCGCTTAATATACAAAAAGCCCTCGCCGAGTCCTCGCTGGCCGACGCGGAGTTCGGGTCTCCGCCGGAACTCTTCGGGTTCGGGTCTCCGCCCGTTGCCGGTGACTCCGCGAAGGCGTCGGACTTCGCCGATGCGTTCGACTTCGCCGCGCTCTTCGCCGACCTCGAAGAACGCGAGCGCGCGCTCGACATCAGGGAGCAATGGCTCGAAGTGCGCGCCCAGTTGCTCGGCAACAGGGCGATGCTGCTCGGCGACAAGACAGTGCTCGACTTCATCAGGCGGGAGTTGCAGGCGCGCGGGCAGGAGCTTGGCAAGCTCTATGACAACACGGAAGACCTCGCGCTCATCCTCAGCTACACGAAGCAGGCCGACAGGACGGGCTACCTCGTGCTGTGGCCCGGTCGTGCCGAAACCGACCGGCCTGAGACTTGGCGCGAGCTACGCGTCTTTCACCTCATGCGCGTGGGCGGCGCTCTCGCCTTCGACACCAGTGTCTTCGAGACGACGCCGGGCGAAGGCTTCCTGCTCCTAACCTCGCGCAAAGACCTTTTGACGCTCTCGCCCGAAGAGGTTGCCGACGTGTCGATTAACCTCGGCGACGTGCTGATGAAGATTGTCCTCGTCTTCAACGAGTGGCTCAACGCCGAATAGAGAAAGTGGCGCGGGAGGAGTTCGGCGCGCGGCAGCGGTTCCTTCGTCATGCCTGAGTTCGATCTTGATCTCGATGAGATTTCGACGCTTTTCGCCGAGGCGGCAGTGGCGTTGCGCGCCACGCAGCAGTCGCTCGACGCCGTGCGCCTGCCCGTGCCATACGCGGGCGCGCTCGACGTGCTGACCTACGCCGTGCCGCGCGCCGACTTCGAGATTAAGGCGCAGCTACAGAAGATAAACACCAAGGTTTTTTTCATCTTCAAGAAGAATCGCCGGGCCGAGGTAGACCGTCACATCACGCGCTTCACGCTACTGGCCGTGCCCGACGCGCCGCTGCCGCCCAGCCTCTCAACCCTTCTGCCGCCAGCGCCGCCCACCCCGGCCTCAGGCATCCCGCCGCCCGTGCCGCTCCCGCCCTTCGAGTTCGCGATGCCCCCATTCCTGCTCACGGTATCGGAAGAGAGGGGCATTTGCCGCAACCTCGCGGCGCTGCTCAGGAACGCGAAGGCCGGCGACTACGAGGATAAACTTCCGCCCGGCGAGCCGCTGAAGCCGGAGGACGTAAACACGGAGGGCGTGCTCCTCGGCAGCGACTGCGAGAAGCTACAGCCCGACCCGAATGACGACTACCAGCCCGGCTCAATCTTCTTCAGGCTCGACGGCGCGAGCCCTTCGACTCTGGTCGTGCGCGCGACCAAAGACGCCGAGGACGTAGGCGTCTATGTCTACAGGCCCGACGCGCGCCCGCCCGTTGCCGTCTATAGCGTGTTTAATGACGATACCAAGGCTTTGTCTTACGAGCCGATTCAACTGCTGCTCGACGCGCTACGCGGCTGGCGCGAGGGCGGGGCCGCGAGGCGCGAGGCGCACATGGCTGTTGACCCGCAGGTCGGCCTGAAGTTTCTGCCGAGAGTCTTGCATGCCGTCTGGAACGGGTACTTGGACGCGCTCAACCAACTACATTCGCCGTCGTCGCCGCCCGCCGCCTCGCCGCCCGGCGACGCACATCGCTCTTTCTTCGACCTGCCCGGCGTCGAGGCGCATTTGAGTTACGCCGCCCCGCAGCTCCTGCCCTCGGACGACGGCGGTGCGACCAGCAAGGGCGATGACGACGAAGCGCCGGAGCATCACGTCATCGAGACGCGCGCGCGCCTCCGCGTCGAGCGCCGCTCGGGCCGCGCGGCCTGCATGCTGTCGCTCGACGCGGCGGAGTTCGTGCTCACGGGCGCGTCGCGCGACTTCGTCATCGAGATGATTCGCAAGCAGGCCGAGAAGATAGCCGACAAGTTCGCCTCGGACGAGCCGGAGCCTTACCTGCGGGCGCTGCGCGGCGAAGAGCTGCGCCGCGACGGCGTCATACTGCTCACCTCTTCGGAAAAGATTCCGAAGCCGCACTTCCTCGTCGTCTGCCCGGGGACGATGGCCTCGGTCGTGCAGGACTTCATGTTCAAGTGCGAACTCAAGGTAGACAAGGACGGGAGTAGGCTCGAAAACATTGACGATGTCCGGCCAATGCGGCATGTCGTCCAGCTCGTCGGCGAGCAGCCAATCCAGCCCGACCTCTCGTTCGAGCAGTACAAACATTGGCACGGGTTCTTCAAAGCGGTGCGACGCTGGCGCACCCGTCGCGAGCCGCCCGTGGGTTGAGCGTGCGAGGGAGAATGGGCATGAGCATACGCGGCTGTCTACGCCTTCTGGCCCGCGCGACCGAGAGCGTCCGACGCGGTTTACTGCACGCTTTGTTCCAACGGGGCGGCGAACCGCAGCCGACGCACGGCGAACGGGCGGCGGGCCTAGCCGTGTCGGCCCGTCTGGGCGAACACGACCTCATACTGCTTGCGACCGAACCTCTGTGCATCACGTCGAGCTACGAGGAATGGCTCGCGCGGCTGGGGCTTTCGTCCGATTCGCCGCCGCCCGCCGCGCGTCTATTCTTCCCACTCGCCGAATACAAAGGCGCGGCCCTGAACGGGCTCGCGTCTGCCGAGAAGTGGGTTCACTACTGTCGCGCAGACCGCCGTCTCGCGCTCGACCTGTTCTGCCCCGCGCCCGCTTCGCCGCCCACGCGTGCCGAAGACGACGACGTGCTAGTCATTCGCGGCGCGCGCGCCGAAGACTGACCGGCCAGAGTAGATTAAGAGGTCAGCCCAATGTCGCCTCCATTGGTTTCCTGCATCATGCCTACCGCGAACCGGCGCGAGTTCGTCGCGCGGGCCGTCGAGTATTACCTGCGGCAGGATTACGAGCACAGCGAGCTTGTCGTCGTGGACGACGGCGACGACGCAGTGGCCGACCTTATGCCACGGGACGGGCGCGTGCGCTACGTGCGGCTCGACGAGAAGCTCTTGATTGGAGCGAAGCGGAACCGCGCGTGCGAAGAGGCGCGGGGCGATATCATAGCCCACTGGGACGATGACGACTGGAGCGCGCCGCACCGCCTGCGCTACCAGATTGGGGAACTGCTCCGCAGCGGCGCGCAGGTATGTGGCATCAATCGTCTTCTCTTCTACGACGTGCGCGACGGGCGCGGCTGGCAGTACAACTACCCCGCGAGCCAGCGCCTTTGGCTGTCGGGGAGTTCGCTCTGCTACAGGCGCGAGTTCTGGGCGTCGAATCGCTTCGCAAGCGTTGACGTTGGCGAGGATGCGCGCTTCGTCTGGGCTGGGCGGCCCGAGCAGATGCACGTCCTGCCCGACGAGACGTTTCACGTCGGCATCATCCACGACGGCAACGTCAGCCCGAAGCGTACCGGCGGCGCGTACTGGTCGGCGTACAACGCCACGGAGATAAGGAAACTGTTCGGGAGCGACTGGCCGCTCTACGCGCCGGGGCGGGAACGCGAGGCGGGCGACGCGACGCGGGACTCGCGCCCGCCCGAAGCCCGTCGGGACGACAGCGGCTCGGGCGTCGAAGCCTCCGCCGCGCGCGTACGGCTGCGGGCCGCGCACACCTCGCGGGCGGCGCGCGGGCGTGCGCGGCCCGTGTCGAACGTCTTCGCCTGTCTCGTGCACGAGAGCCGCGAGTGCGTCGTAGACCTCGTGCGCAACCTGCGCTTCCACGACCCGTCCTCGGTCATACTTCTCTACAACGGTGGCCCAGACCGTGCGCTGCTCGACTACGGTTTCCCCTTTGAACGCTACGGCGCGGTCGTGTGCGGCGAGTCGCGTCCGATGAGGTGGGGCTGGCTGCACGGCTTCGCACTCGACTGCATGCGCTTCGCGCTCGCCAACTTCAGCTTCGACACGCTGACCGTCGTGGACTCCGATCAGGTCGCGCTGCGCCCCGGCTACTCGTCTCATCTGCGCCCGTCACTCGGCCCGCGCGTGGGGATGCTCGGCAACTCGCCCTCCGTGCAAGACCGCCACACGCGCATCTCGCCCGCCGCGCAGGCTTGGCGCGAGTTCGAGCTGTGGCGGCCCCTGCTCAGGCGCTTCGAGCGCGGTGAGGAAAAGTACGTCCACTGGACTTTCTGGCCCTCGACCGTCTTCACGGCTGACGCTTCGCGTGCCCTCGTCAGGCTCTTCAACGTCGATGAAGAACTCCGGGGGATAATGAGCCGCAGTCAAATCTGGGCCACTGAGGAAGTCATCCTCCCGACGCTCGTCTCGCTGCTCGGCTTCGACATCGCCCACAATCCGTGCAGCTACGACTACGTGAAGTATCGCCACCATTACAGCCTGCGGCAGTTGGACGAAGCGCTCGCGCGCCCGGACGCATTCTGGATGCACCCCGTCGCGCGGCGCTACGACGACGCGCTGCGCAGGCGCGTGCGCGAGCGCTGCAACCAGTACGAGCGCCAGCCGAGCCCCTGCGTGACGCTGCCGGAGTCCGCTGCGCCCGAGGGCGAGCGGCTGTTCCTCTCTTGGCCCATCATCCGGGAGATGCGGGAAATCGAGGGCTGGCTCGAAGACGAAGAGGCAGAGCTTTTAATCGCGGCCACGGCGCGCTCGCTTGAATCGCTGCCCGCGCCGCACGCGCTCGTCGAGGTCGGCAGCTATTGTGGCCGCGCGACCGTCTTGATGGGGCGCGTCGCGCAGCGGCTCGCGCCCGAGGCGAAGATTTACGCCGTTGACCCGCACGACGGGCGTGTCGGCGCGCTCGACACGGGCTTGCAACATCGCGGCCCCACCCTTGAGCGTTTCAAGCGAAACCTCGCCGCAGCCGACCTGTCCGGCATGGTCGAAATCGTCCAGCGCACGACCGCAGAGCTGACATGGAGGGAGCCCGTCACGCTGCTGCTCGTTGATGGCCTCCACGATTACGCGAACGTCGCGTGCGACTTCTTCCGCTTCGACGCTCTAATCCGCACGGGTGGCTTCGTGGCCTTTCACGACTACGCTGACTACTACCCCGGCGTGCAGACCTTCGTCAACGAGCTGCTCGCCGCGGAGAGGTATCGCCTCGTGGGGCAAGCAGGCAGCATGATTATTTTGCGGAAGGCGCAGGAGGGTTCTCTGGAATCGCCGCGGGCGGGCGACTGACGCGCGGAGCGGCCCGCAGGAGGCGCTGGGTTGGATGAATGAATGGCGTGCATATCACTTCCTGAACCACGCCTGCTGTGGCCCGGTATGTATATTCGCGTTCGGGCAAATGTGGCGTACGGCCAGCTCCACGCCGGGGCATCGCTCCCAACCGTAGTCATCCAAGACGCACACGCCGTCGGTCACGAGCCGTGGAAGAAAGTATTGCAGCCCGGCTACGGTGCTCTGGTAGGTATCGGCGTCGAGGTGTACGAAGGCGTAGCGAGTGTCGTCCTCCGCCGTCGGCGCAGTGTCTGGGAAGATGCCCCTGAAATATTCAACGTCGTAGAGTTCAAGGAATCGCTTTACCTCGTCAAAGTCAGCGGCGAACTCGCCCTTGAGATGGCCCCCTTCAAGCTGATCGTTTTCGGGAATGCCCTCCCACGTGTCGAATAAACGGAGTCGCTTCTCCGGGCAACAACCGGCAATCACGCTGGCCGACCCGCCCCTGTAAGCTCCCAACTCTGCCAGCTCGCCCGGCAGATGCCTGACCGACCGGACGAGCCTCGCAAGGTTTTCGAGGCGGTCGTCGGTAATCAGTGTTCGCCCGTGTGCACGCTGGATGACGGAGCGGACGGCTATGTCATCCAAATCGGCCAGCGCAGGGATATCGCCGGGGCCGTACAGGTAATAGGCTCCCGCCCTTCGCCAGTGGGTGTTGTTGATGTCCGTATCGACTTCCACCAGCACTGGAACTTTAAACCCTTCGGCCAGCCACCTGATGGAAGTCTGGTTGACGACCACCAAGTCGGCCCCGGCCACGACGCGGGCAAGCTCCATATAGGTCGGACTGTAGTGGTAGCTGACGGGGCCTATATCCTGCTGAAAGTCGTGGTGTTCGTCCGGAGTGCCCACGAACACAGCCCGGCTAGCATACTCGTCGTAGATTTGATGCCAATCGACTTGACGGTTCCTGTAGCGGTAAGACCGAGCGAAGAGGACGCGGGCGATACGTTTCGGACGGTCTATCTTCAACCACGGTTGTTCTCGGTCGGGGTGCGGTTGGCCGAGGGTGTGCGCCAACATGTCTGTCAGGTTCTTATAGGAGTCGTAATGCAGACGCCATTCGTCAAGGTTCGTCCCTTCCGGGCCGGGAGCCCACCTGATGCCCGTGAGGTAGGGTTGCAGTTCCAATAAGGGGCGCAGATTCTCTACCCGTTCCTTAGTCATTCGCCAGCCGGTGTACGGGGCTGGGAACAAGACCAGTTCGCCCCCGTCGAGTTGCCTGATTACGGGCAGGGCTGCAAGAAGGTCGCCGATGTCACCCGAATGACTAAACACCTTATCCATTCGTCTTGCTTCCGGGTCAATTGACGGGCCATTACTCCTTTCGCGGCAAGGCGAGCTGTGGCGTCTCCTCCATCAGCCGACAGGCGGAGACGTTTCGCATGCGCTCTCCGTTCATAGAACACAACCGGTAATCCTACATCATCAGAAGCCTTCGACCGGCGACATTGAAAGGCGAGGGCCGGTTTCGCGCTCGCCGAAGACGCCGTCCTCGGAGATGCGGTCGGTTGGGCGGTGAATGTTCCACAGTCTCTGGAACGCCCGGACGCTCTCGGTCAGCACGCGCGAGTCGATGCCACGGCCCGTGAAGGTGAAGTGCGGCGGGTCAGCCGCGCCCCTGTGTATCCAGCCGTGCCTTCTGAGGACGGTGATCCAGCGGTCAGGGTCAGCGAGGTCGATGGCGATTCCGTTCTCGTGGGTGCTTGTGCCGGGCCGGTTGACGAGCTTGATACGGCACACGCGGACGCGGCCCCACTGGAACAGCACGAACTGGTGCGCGACCGTCCGGTAGGCGTGGTTGAGCCTCGGCTTCTCGACACCGCCCCGCTCCCGGACTGCGGCCTCCAGTGCCCTGAGGGCCGCCGGCTGGAGGAACGGGATGGCGCTGCGTCCGAGTTCGTCATGTACCGTGTGCGCGCAGGAGACTAGGTCGTCGGCCACCACGGGGCGCAGCAGCTCGAATATTTGCTGGTTGAGCCTGCCCAGCCCCTCCGTACTGCAACTTCCGTTGCCGCGGCTGTCAGCTAACTGCCTGACCGTTGGCATAATCTTGTCCCTCCCAAATACGGGCCGTCGCTACCGGGCGAACTTCCCGTTGAGCCGCGCCGCCTTGAGCGCTTGGTACATGCCGAAGCTCATGGCGTTCTGATTCCTCCCGCCCATGTGCCACCAGTTGAGACCTTGCAAGTCGTCCCAGCGGTCGAACGTCTCGACGAAACGCGCCAGCTTCGCGTCGGCCAAGTCGGGCGTGAACTCCAAGTTTTCCCCCCAATAGGCTTGCCCTGTCAGCACCAGCGGCTTGCTCACCGTCCTGCGCCAAGCGTCCATGCACAGCCGCGCGTAGGAGGCAGAGTTGTTGAGCGCGTATTCTTCCGGGCTCGCCCCCACGGCGTCGAGCATCTTCCCGGTCGGATACCAGAACCAGTAGACCTGCGGTGCGAAGAAGTCTACGAACTCCTCGGCTGCGCGCATCAACTCAGGCTTGTGCCAAGGGATGAAGCCGAAGCTGGAGACGCCCAACTGCGCGTCGGGCAGCGACTCGCGGATTGAACCGAGGAAGGCTTGTATCTCGCCGACCGTCCATTTGGCCCCGCTGACGCCGTCCTCGATGTCGGCGACGTAGTGGTCGAGTTCAAACTCGCTGAGCGAGGTGAGGGCGAGTTCGACCTCCACGCTGATTTGGTCGCCCTGACACCAGCCCCAACCGGCGACGGCGATGCCGTTATTCCTGAGGGCGTCGATGAGCGGGCGCGTGTGCATCGAGGTGTGAGCCTTCGTCGCGCCGTGAGTCCGCACCCATGCGTGCTGCATGTCGCACTCCTTGAGCGCCGCGGCGACGAGTGCGGGCGACCCGTAGCGCCTGACCGTCGCCTCCGCGTTGTAAATGAATACTCCGTGCCCGGATACGGCTTTTTCCATCTCAGCTTCTCCACTCCCATCACATAGCATCCATGAGTTCTTGCCGATTAGCATCAGCCGCCGCGGCGCATTAGCCGCTGCTCATCTCGCCACCTGAGCTGACGCCGCTTTAACTGAAAGCGTTAGGGTGCACGCAAACAACTGCTCATAGAGCGCGCCACCCATCTGTCTGCCGGCGTGCCGACGCGCAGGCGCTTCGGCGGTCGGCGGCTATCACCATTGGCCTCGGGTGGCTCGTTTGCCTTCAAATTCTCACCATCATGACGTTCGCCTCCTCAATGGGAGACGGTAGGCGGAACCTCTTCATGACACCCTCAAAGTGTTATGAGAGTTTCCGGTGAAATATTTCATTCTTCGGGAATCTTACTTTTGAGGCGGAACAAGTCCACGTTCAGGCGGCGTCACTTCAGAGCCGTCGCTCATCCCGTGCTCCGACTCAGAGACGCAGTTCGTCCATATGCAGGACGTAAATCCGCCCCGCAAAATATTTCGCGAAAAAAAATAGACCTCCTGTCGATTTTGCCCCGGCTTGTTCGACGTGTAAATAGATACTGGGTTGGGCCGGCAGAGACCGGAGACCTGAGTATGAATCCAAAACTTTAAGGAGACGATAAAGATGCGAGTCATGGTGATAATTAAGGCGAACGAGGTGTCGGAGGCGGGCGTGATGCCGGGTGAGAAGATGCTGTCCGAGATGGGGAAGTTCAACGAGGAGCTGGTGAAGGCTGGCGTGATGCTGGCGGGCGAGGGGCTCCACCCAAGCTCGAAGGCCAAGCGGGTCAGGTTCTCGGGCACGCAGAAGACGGTCATCGACGGCCCCTTCGCGGAGACGAAGGAGCTGATTGCAGGCTTCTGGCTCTGGCAGGTGCGCTCGATGGAGGAGGCCGTCGAGTGGGTCAAACGCATCCCGGCTC
>WUUC01151766.1_pt1 | contig 14345 bp, 14 predicted proteins | sample 6278441 | NCBI WGS metagenome assembly WUUC01 (sample SAMN13675441, study PRJNA597444) | soil metagenome | isolation source: soil | place: USA: Washington | collected 2017-10
ACGAATTCCCATCACCAATCTCGGCTCGTTCTGAACGCGCCTTCAGGGTTCAGGCCTTGTGGCGGGGGGCAAGAATAGGGGCAATCGAGAGCGGAGGAAATTGGCTTTGGGGTGGTGAATCCTAGTCGTAGGATTTCAACACGCGAAGGACGCCGAGGCGCGAGGTCGCCATGCAAAGACCCGCAACCACAAGGACGACCAGGACAAAGAGAAGATAGCCGGCCAAATCAAGCTTGCCGGTCCCGATCAGGCGATTGGCTTCCGCGGCCGGAACCCCTCCGTCTCCGAGCAGCCCGAGGAGGAAAGGCAGCAAGAGGAAGAGAAGGCCGGCCGCAAGCGCCCCGGCGAGGCTCGCGCGCACCCCAAGACCGAGGAAGTGACGCTCAAACTCGCCGCTGATGAAGCGCTCTTGGGCGCCGACATAGTGCAGCACTTCGATGATCTCCCGATTGGAGGCCATGGCGCTCCGCGTCGCCGAGACGATCACGGAAACGGTCGCCGCTCCCACGAGCGACAGGACGGCGATGCCGAGCAATGCCGCGGAGTGCGTCAGCGTCCTGATCTCGGACTGCCATCTCCGGTGATCGTCTAGCGAAACGCCCTCGAAGTTGCTCTTGAGCGCCTCGGCAAGCGCCTTGAGGTCTGGCGGGTCGGATCGGTCGATCTCGACCGCGATGAGGCGCGGAATCGGCAAGGCGGAAATCGCTTCGCTCTTGCCGAGCCAAGGCTCGAGCAGCTTCGCCGAATCCTCTGCGCTCATCGGCTTTACCTCGGTGACGCCCTCTTGCTTGGCGAGGAACAGCGAGACGAGCGTCACCTTCTGATCGATGTCTGCCGCATTGACCGGATTGAGTTCGACGGTGATCTCGCTCGTGATGTCCTGGACCCAGGCCTGCGCCGATTGATTGATCATGTAAACGGCGCCCGCGGTAAGGCAGGCGAGAAAGGACATAATGGCGATGACCACCGTGAGCGCGTGGCCGGCGATCGAGGCGGAGGGGACGATCTGCGGCGCCTTCGCCTGAAGGCTCGCCGGCATGAATTTCAGAAGTCTCGCGGGCACAAGTCCGGCGAGCAAACTGCGCCAGGGATATCCGCGGAATTCGGCAATGATGCCTGCGGGCGTCATCGCGTCACCAGATGACCGTCATGCAAGACGAGGCGGGGGGCTTCCAGGCGCCGCATCAAGGCATAATCGTGGGTGGCGATGATGACGGAGGTCCCGAGGCGGTTGAGTTCGACGAAGAGCTTCAAGAGGCGATCGGCGATGAGGGGATCGACATTGCCGGTCGGCTCGTCGGCGAGGAGGAGTTCCGGCCGCCCGATAACCGCCCTCGCGATGGCCGCGCGCTGCTTCTCACCTCCGGAGAGCACCTCCGGGTAGGCATGCGTGCGTTCGCCGAGCCCCACCCAGCCGAGAAGCTCGGTCACATCTTCGCGGTATTCCTCCTCCTTCTTGCCGACGACTCGCAGGGGTAGTGCCACGTTTTCCCAAGTTGTAAGGTGATCGAGCAGCCGGAAATCCTGGAAGACGATGCCGATGCGCCGACGGAGCTCGGCCTTGTTCGCGCGCGTGAGTTCCGAAACGTTGCGGCCGAAGATCGAAATAAGGCCGCGGGTCGGCTTCAAGGACATAAATAGGAGGCGCAGGAGCGTTGTCTTGCCCGCGCCGGATGGGCCGGTGAGAAAATGAAACGATCCGGGACGGACATGAAAGGTGATGTCGCGCAAGATCTCGGGACCGCTGCCATAGCGCAACCCGACCTTCTCAAATCGAATCACGCGTCACCCTCGATCCTCTTCCCATTCCGCCCAACTTGCGTCTTTATGCTGAACTCACCGTCCGGTATCAATGGATTAACATGAAAGGTCCGCGACCCTTTTCGCGCGGGTCCGGTTATTGAACGATGGCCTTAATTATTTGCCCCAACTGTGAAACCCGGTACGAAATCGCGGCGGTCATTCCGCCCGAAGGCCGGAAGGTTCGCTGTAGCAAATGCGGTCACATTTGGCAGGCCATGGCCGCTGCGCCGCAGCCGCCGGTCTCGCCCGCTCGCCCCGTCCCCGGCCAGCGTCAGGCGCCGTTTTCGCCGGCACCCGGCGGGCCCCCTTCCTGGATTCAACCGCCTCGGAACGAGCCGGCGCCCCCGCCCGGTTCCTACACGCGGCCGAGCCCGCCGCCCTTCGGGGGACCGCCCCAGAGGCAGCCGGACGGATACACATCGCCAGGCGGATACCGCGCCCAAACCAGTGGGGATGCCTCCTTCGAGGGAGGTGACGACCTCCAGCCGGATGCCAATGGGGGCTACGCGCAAGGAGCCGGCCGGTATGGGACGCAGTCGGCTTCGGCTCAAGACTGGTCACAGGACTACAGCTCTTCTCAGGCTGATGCGGAGTTTGACGGCGAGCCGGACCGGCGCCAGTCCATCATCGCGTTTGCGAATCGTCTCGCCAAAGTCCCGCCACCGGTCGCCATCGGCTGGGGAGGGCTTGCCCTCTTTCTCGTGTTGCTTTTCGCCTTTGTGGCGCTGGCACCGAGGATCGTCGTTTCTATGCTTCCCGGCGCGGCCGGTTTCTACGAGGCGTTGGGTGCGCCCGTAAGGGATCTCGACATTCAGGATGTTCGATATTCGTGGGATATGTCAGGCGGCGGGCCGGTGCTCAACATCGAAGGACAGATCGTTAATTCCTCCGACGAGAAGATCGACGTTCCGATAATCATCATCGCCCTAGTTGGCAACGACGGGAAGCAGATCTCGGCGTTCACGACCGAGGTCTCCCCGATTAAAGGTGACGCCAGCGCACCGTTCACTGTCTCGATTCCCGCCCCACCTCAACCGATCGCCAATCTCGAGGTTCGCTTCGACAAGGCGAGCTGATGTCAATGGCCGGATCGCCCCCCGGCGCGGTGGAGCCGCTCTTCAGCGCCGAGATGATTGCCGCGCGCGTGGATGAGATTGCCCGCACGATCGCCGAGGCGGGTCTCCGCGATCCGATTATCGTCGCCGTCTTGAAGGGCAGCTTCGTCTTCGCCGCCGATCTGGTGAGGGCCCTCTATCGCGAGAATCTGAAGCCCGAGATCGACTTCATCTATCTTGCGTCCTACGACGGCGGCACGGAATCGAAGGGAGAAGTGCGCGTGCTTCGCGACGTCGAAAGCGAGCTTTCAGGACGCGACGTCGTTCTTGTCGACGACATTCTCGATTCAGGCCGGACGCTTGCCTTCGCCAAAGAGCGACTTGCGGAGAAAGGCGCGCACCGCGTGCTCACCTGCGTTCTCGTCGACAAGCAAGTTCCCCGCGCTGTCCGGATCAAGTCCGATTTCAGCGGCTTTGTTTGTCCGCCCATATTCGTCGTCGGCTACGGAATGGATTTGCACAACCGCTTCCGCGAGCTCCCCTTCATTGGCGAAGTGACGGATGAAGGCGGTAGTGGCGGTCAGTAGGAGCGGATGAGACGCTCGAGGTAATCGAGCTCGATCGTGGGCCGCGAGGGATCGCCGAGCCGGCGACGCAATTCGTCAAGGACTTCACGCGCGCGCTGAATGTCGATCTGGTCGGGGACCTTAACGCTCAGGCCGAGGTCCGGCCGATTCGACCTGTCCGGACGCCCAAGCGGATCGCGCCCGCTTTCGCCCTGCACCTGGCCTTCTTGATTTTCGTTCCCCTGCGCCATCTGCTCGGCAAGCTGCTGAGCCCCTTGCCGAAGCTGATCGAGAGCGCGCCCTTGCTCGTCGGTGGCGCGGTCGAGGCGTTCCTCCTCAAGCGCCTGCTTGGCCTCGCCCATGGCGTCACCGGCATTCGGGAATTGATCCGGCGGATTTGCGCCCTCACCCCGGAAGCGCTCGATCAGGCTTTGCAGGGCGTCGCGAAGCTCTGCCTGGCGCTTTCCGAGATCGTCGAATTGGCCCTGCCCCTTCGGGCGCGCGCTCCGCTGACCCATTTGGCCCTTGCCGCCTGAGCGCCCTTGCGCGCTCTCGCCTGCCTGATTGGTCCCGCGCTGCCCGCCGAGTTCGTTCTGACCCTCTTGGGGCGGCATGTCGAACGGCTCCATGAACATGCCGGGGCCGAACTCCATCGGTTGGCCCGGAGGGCTGACCTCGAAGGCCTGGTTTTGGTCGCCCTGCTGCTTCCGCCGCGCATTGAAGGTCTCGTCCATCAGCTTCTGCTGTTTCGAGACGAGATCGTCCAAATCCTCCATCATCTTGGCGGCACGCTGCTGCTGCGCGTTGTCGGCGAAGTTGCCCGTCTGCAGCCGGTCGAGGATGTCTTTCAGCTCGCCCAGCATGCGTTGGGCAAGATCCTTCGAACCTGATTTCGCGAGCTCTTCGATGTTGCTGAGGAGCTTGTCGAGATCCTGCTGCGAAACGAGCTGATCGCCGTCCTTGCTCTCCTGCGGCGGCAAATTGCCTTTTTGCTGCGCTTGTTCGGCGAGCGCTTGCAGATATTGCCCGAGGGCGTTGCGAAGCTCCTCGACGAGACGCTGAATCTCTTCGGGCGAGGCATTCTCCTGGAGCGCCTTCATCAGCTGCTCCTGCGCGCTCTTCATGTCGCGCTCGGCGCGCGGGAGATCGCCGTCCTCAATACGGAGCGCGATGTTCCAAAGCTGATCCGCGACGCTCGCAAGCCCCTCCGGCGAGCGGTCGGTCTTGAGGCGCCAATAGGCGTCGCGCAACGAGAGGTAGATCGACGGCTTGTCGAAAGTGTGCTCGGAGCCGATCGTCAGAGCTTCGATTGCCCTCGCCACGAGGTCGGAGCGATACGGTTTGCGCACGAGCAATTTGCGCTGCTCGACCACCGCCTTGGCGAGCGGCTTCGTGAAGCGGCGCTCGGGCAAGACGAATTCGTAAGGCTCGCTCGACCCCTTCTGTTCGGCCTGATCGCGGGCGGTCAGCGTCATGCGTACCTTGAGCCCCGCCCAAGGATGGGACGTGAGGTCCTGGGTTGCGCGGCCCTCGACTTGCTTTGCGTTCAGGCGCGGCAGCTGGATTGGCATCAATGGCGGTTGCCGGAGCGGATTGGTCTTGGCCTTGTCGCTGCCGGTTGAGGGCAAGAGCTCGTCGGCGAGCGGCTCGGCAAGTGTGAAATGCGCCTCCGCGCTCGCAACGCCGTGATCGTCGCTCGCCCGGAAGGTGAGTCGGAGCGCACCGCGCGGCGTGCTGGTCGGGTTGCCGAGGAGAGCGATGGCCGGCACCTCGTCCTCGATCAGCTCGAAGCGCCATTTGGCAACCGTGTCTCTGCCGACTTGCACTTCAGCCGCGCCAGGAGCGTTGAGCGCCGCATTGAACTCGGAAAGTCCCTGATTGCCGCTCGTCTTCGGCGTCACCACGGTCGACTCGGAGCCCTTCTTGCCGGTGTCGGTGAGAACCCTCACCTGTTCCCCTTGCGGGGTATAGGCGCGCACGATCAGCTGGCTTCGCTCCGGCACCGAAAGCGCTCTGAAGGTTTCGGAGCCGGTGCCGACGGGCTCCCGTCCATCCGCCAGAACGATCGGTGCAAGCCCCGTGTAGACAGGGGGTGTTACCCAAGCATCGAGGCGAAGAAGAGTAGGCTCCGCCATGGGTGCGGGTGCGAAGGCGGTGGTCAGCCTATTCCAACGATTGGGGCCGGCCGCAAGCGCAGCCACGATCAGAACGAGGAGCAGCGCCGATCGGACGGCATATGGGTCCTTCCGGTCGGTTCGCGGTGCGGGCCAGCTGGGCCTCAGTCTGGCGATGAGCCGCGCAAGGCGCTGCCGATGCACGGCCCAGATCTGGGCCGTGTCGCCGCGGGGGGTAGCGGAGAGATTGTCCTCGTAGGAGGAGGCGGGGCGGTGCTTGACGCCGGAATTCAGCTCAAGGCACCGCAACGCCTCTTCGCGCCTCGGGATCGGGAGTCGAAGAAGTGGCAGGAGCGAGATAAGCAGCGCAATCCCGAACGCCAGCAAGAACCCGCGATGCGCGACCGACGGCAGGTAACGCCAGACATCGAAAAGCGTGAGGACAAGGAAGGTCGTGACGACCAAGAACGGCCAGAGCAGCGCCTCCCAAAGCCTCTCGCCGAGCACGGAAAGCCAGCTCAACCGCACGCGCTGTTCGAAGGTGCGGCTTGGCTTTTCAGCCGGACCGGCGGTTTTTTCGCGAGACTCGGAACGCTTCATCGCCATTGCTTAGCACAACGCACAAGAGAGGCGCATAGTGTGGGGAGCAAAAGGGGCGGCAGGGAGGCTCCTTCCAACGCTTTTGCTACAGCCAATCCGGCAGCCGCTCCGCCTGTAGCATCGCCTCATAGCTCGGTCTCGGCCGGGTTAGCGCGTAGTTCTCGTCTGAGACCAAAACCTCGGGCACCAAGAGGCGGCTATTGTAATGCGAGGCGAGCACCGCGCCATAGGCTCCAGCTGTCATCACGCAAATGAGATCGCCAGGCTGCAACTCCGGAAGACGCCGCTCTTGCGCAAGATAATCTCCCGTCTCGCATACGGGGCCTACCACGTCAGTGATGACGGTCGCGGCGCCCGATGCAGGTTCGGCGACCGGCCAAATCTCGTGATACGCCTCATACAACGTGGGGCGCAGGAGATCGTTCATGGCGGCATCGACGATGGTGAAGGTCTTCGGCTCGCCTCGCTTCACATACAAGACGCGCGAAACAAGAATGCCGGCATTCGCCGCGATCATGCGCCCCGGCTCGAATAGGAGCTTGACGCCGAGATCGCCGACCGCCTCTTTCACGATGCGAGCATAATCGGTTGGCAGGGGCGGTGCCGCGTTGTCGCTGCGATAGGGCACCCCAAGCCCGCCGCCGAGATTGACGAAGTCGAGCGCAAAGCCATCCGCGCGGAGCGATTCCACCAGCTCCCGCAACAAGAGGAAGGCGTTGCGGAACGGATCAAGGTCCGTAATCTGGCTGCCGATATGCATGTGCACGCCGCTGGCCCTGATGCCGGGCAGCTCGCGCGCGAGCCGGTAGAGCGGCAGTGCCGCGGCAAATGGAATCCCGAATTTGTTCTCCGCCTTTCCGGTCGCGATCTTGTGATGCGTCTTCGCGTCGACGTCGGGATTCACGCGAAGTGCTGCCCGCGCCTCCACGCCCATCGCCGCGGCGGTCCCGCTCAAAGCGCGGAGCTCCGGCTCCGACTCGACGTTGAATGCGAAGATGCTCCGCGAAAGCGCGAAGGCCATCTCCTCCCGCGTCTTGCCAACACCGGAGAAGGCGATCTTCTCCGGAAGCACTCCCACCGCAAGCGCGCGGCGAAGCTCGCCCTCAGAGACAACATCCATTCCGGCGCCTTCCCTCGCGAGAGTGGCGAGCACGCCGAGATTGGAATTCGCCTTTACGGAATAGCAGACGAGCGCCTGTGTACCGGCGAAGGCCTCCGCGAAAACGCGGTAGTGCCGGATCAGCGTCGCCGACGAGTAGCAGTAGAACGGCGTGCCGACCTCCTCGGCCAGCCGAGCAAGATCGACCGCCTCGGCATGGAGGCGCCCCCGCCGGTAGGTGAAGTGGTGCATGGGAGAGGCTTATGGAGCCCCAAGCAGCCGGTCAATCCAGAGGCGCCGCGCCGGGGCCTGCGACATCTTGGTGGCGGGGTCGGCTTTTACTTCCGGGTATGACGGCTTCGGCCGGTCGAGCGAACCGCGTTTGCCGCAGGCACTCAAGCCGACGGCAAAGATCAGCGCAAAAGCGAAGAGGACGCGCAGCGCGCTTCCCATGGTCGTGCCCCGTTTGCCAGGCCCTTCGCGGCCCTTTGGGTTAGCTTAGCCCGTCAAGCCATCCTTCTTCAAACGCTTTATCCAGCGTTTTGCCTCCCGCCGCACATTCTGGGGCGCCGTTCCGCCATAGCTTGCCCGGCTTTTCACGGAGCTTGCGACATCGAGCACCGCGAAAACGGCCTCAGTGATTCGCGGCTCGATCGATTTGAGGTCGGCGAGGGCGAGTTTGGAAAGGCCGGTACCCTTCTCGTCGGCCAAGGCCACAATACGGCCGGTGACATGATGGGCCTCCCGGAAGGGGAGGCCTGCCTTCCGGACAAGCCAGTCGGCGAGGTCGGTGGCGGTCGAATGCCCTCGCGCCGCCGCCTTTTTCATGACTTTCGCGTCCGGGGCGAGGTCCTCGACCATGCCAATCATGGCGGCGAGAGCCAGCTTCAAGGCGGCGAGCGCGTCGAAGAGCGGCTCCTTGTCCTCCTGCATATCCTTGGCGTAGGCGAGGGGAAGGGCCTTCATGACCATCAGGAGACCGACAAGCGCGCCTGTGATGCGCCCGGTCTTGCCTCGGACCAATTCCGCCGCGTCCGGGTTCCGCTTCTGCGGCATGATAGAGGAGCCGGTCGAGAAGCGGTCGGAGAGCCTGGCGAAGCCGAATTGGGGTGAGGTCCAAAGCACGATCTCTTCGGCCAGCCGGGAGAGGTGCATTGCGGAGATGGAGGCCGCAGCGAGCGTCTCCAGCACGAAATCGCGATCGGAGACCGCGTCGAGAGAATTGGCGCAAGCCCCGGCAAAACCGAGCGCGCGCGCCGTCATCTCGCGGTCGATCGGGAAACCCGTTCCCGCAAGCGCTGCGGCTCCGAGCGGCGATTCGTTGAGACGCTTTCTCGCGTCGGCGAAGCGGCCCCGGTCACGCGCAAACATTTCCACATAAGCGAGGCAGTGATGGCCGAACGTGACGGGCTGCGCCGACTGCAAATGCGTGAAGCCCGGCATGACTGTGGCGGCCTCGGCGAGCGCCTTCTCAGCAAGCGCAAGCTGTAGTCCGCCGAGCAGGGCATCGATGCCGTCGATCTCGTCGCGGAGATAGAGGCGGAAGTCGGTCGCCACCTGGTCATTGCGCGAGCGCGCCGTGTGGAGCTTGCCTGCAATCGGCCCAATCAGCTCGGCGAGCCGGTTCTCGACATTGAGGTGAATGTCCTCGAGCGCGCGGCTGAATTTGAAGGCGCCGCTTTCGATCTCGCTCTCGATCTTGTCGAGCCCGGCGGCGATCTTCTCTGCTTCGTCCGCCGAGATGATCCCCGTGGCCCCAAGCATCTCCGCATGCGCCTTCGACGCAAGAATATCGTGGCGCCAGAGGCGCTTGTCGAAGTCGATGGAGGCATTTATCTCCTCCATGAGCTTGGCGGGGCTCAGCTGAAAGCGGCCGCCCCACACGGTGTTGGTCACGGGCAGACTTCTCCAAGACGAGATGCGCGAGAAAGACGTGAACAGAAGCGCAAAAGACGGCCGCGAAACCTCGCGGGCCACCATACTTATCGCAACGCTGCTCGCGGCGATCGCCGGGTTCGGCACGATATATTTGAGTTTCAGCCCCTCTGACAATGGCCGCCTGCCGGGGGCGAGCAAGGGGATGCGTCAGGCAGGAACAGCCACGAGCGGCCCGCTTGCCGGCTTAAACAAGGGGGCGATGGCTGCTTTCGTGGTCAAGGGTGAGCCGGAAGCCCTTCCCGACGTGACCTTTGCCGGCCCGGACGGAGGAGAGAAGAAGCTGTCCGATCGGAAGGGCAAGGTCGTGCTCCTCAATCTTTGGGCCACCTGGTGCATACCCTGCCGCGAAGAGATGCCGATGCTGGACAAGCTCGAGGCGGAACTCGGCGGCAAGGACTTCGAGGTTGTCGCCATCAATACCGAAAGGGGCGGTGCGGATAAGGCGAAGCGATTCCTCGCCGACACCGGCGTTAAGCATTTGCGCCTTTACACGGATCCAACCGGGAAGCTCTTCAGCACCGTCAAAGCAGTCGGCATGCCGACCACGCTTCTCATAGACAGCGAAGGCAAGGAGATGGGCCGTCTCGTCGGACCCGCCGATTGGGATTCGCCGGAGGCTCTCGCTCTCATCAAGAAGGCGATCGCCGCTTCGCGACACGCCTCATGAGCGTCGCCAGCCCAGACGAGATCCTGCATTTTTGGTTCAACGAGCTGTCGCCGAAAGATTGGTTCCGCAAGGATCCCGATCTCGACAATCGGATCGCCGCCCGGTTTGGGGAAACGTATGAATCGGTGCGCCACCAGATACCGGACGACTGGCTTACAACGCCTGAAGGATATCTCGCCGCCGTCATCGTTTTCGACCAGTTTCCCCGCAACATGTTCCGCGACGATCCGCGTGCCTTCGCGACGGACGCGATGGCGCTCGCGCTATCGAAACGCGCGATCGCGGAGGGCTTGGATGCGAAGCTCGATGTCGACAAGCGCGCCTTCCTCTACATGCCTTTTCAGCACGCCGAGGACGGTGCCGATCAGGCGCGTTGTGTCGAGCTTTTTGCTGCGCTTGGCAAACCGGTCGAGCTCGATTTTGCCAATAGGCACAAGGCGATCATCGACCGCTTCGGGCGATTTCCGCACCGGAACGCCATCCTCGGCCGCACGTCAACCGAAGAGGAGATCGCCTTCCTCCTGGAGCCTGGGTCCTCGTTTTGACGGATCTCGGCGGCGCTAATTGCTGGTGGCGGTGGTTGAAGTAGCCGGGGCGAGGGTGGTCGAAGCGTTGAGCCCCTGAAGATTCGCCCGCTTCCGTGCCGACCGCTTTCGCACGCGCTTGATCGCACGCCTTGGCCCGCAAACGTCTTCGCGAAGGTGCGTTGGCCCTTCGTCCAAAGAAGCCTGTGTTACAAGGCCGTCGAGGGTATTGCCAAAGACGGATTTCCAGAAATAGCGTTTGAAGCCGTTCTCGAGGAGGTTGGAGGCGCGGTCGGTACGGATCCTCACCGACGGCTCGCCGAGAACGACGGCAACCAGCCTGCGGCCCTCCCGTGTCGCGCTCGCCACAACGTTAAAGCCCGAGTCGCAGATGAAGCCCGTCTTCATGCCGTCGGCGCCCTGGAAGGAGCGCAAGAGCCCATTGTGACTCCGCATGATCTTCTTGCCGACTTGCACGCTCTCAAGCGCAAAGAAGTCCGCGTGTTCGGGAAATTCGAGGATGAGGGCGCGCGTCAATTTGGCGAGATCGCGAGCCGTCGATATCTGATTTTCGTTGGGAAGCCCGTTGGCGTTGGCAAAATGCGTTCGGGCCATGCCCAGTTGTTGGGCGTAGCCGTTCATTTCCGCCACAAATGCTTCCTCACTGCCGGAAACGGCCTCCGAAATCATAACGGCGACGTCGTTCGCCGATTTGACGATGAGGACCTTGAGGCCGGTCTCGAGCGTGATCTGACCTCCGACCGGGAGACCGAGCTTGGTCGGGGCCTGGAGGGTGGCTTTCTTCGAGCAGGTCAATTTCGCGTCCATATTGACTTTGCCCGACTTGACCGCCTTGAAGGCGACATAGGCGGTCATCAGCTTCGTCAGCGAAGCGGGGAACCAAAGCTTGTCGGGATCTTCCGAATAGAAAACCGTGCCGCTCGTCGGTTCGAAGACGAGGGCGGGACCGGCTGGTGCAGGCGTGGGAGCGAGCAAAATCGCCCCGACCACCATGCCTAGCCCGATACGTCCAAACATAATGTTGTCCCTCTTCGAGTGTCCCGCCACACCCGCCGAGCCGGCGACTTGGGGTCTCTTTGCTTTCCGGCGCTCCGCCGCCTTTGACCTGCCGCCTATCGTCAGCGGAATTTCGGCTGATCGATGGCAGGGGTCCGCCGCTCGCCGCCCATGGCGGCCGCGGCGGCTAAGACTATCGCGCCAATCCCAATTCGCAACTGCGAAATTGTCCGAAGGCTGCTCGATCACGGGCTGTCTTTCCATTCGCGCTCGCGCTTCACGCAAAGCTGTCTCGACAACAGTTTGCCATTTTGATCTGCTGTCCTTTGCATCTGTGCGTGACGGCTGACGGGGGTCACTACTCTTCAGAACTGGAGTAGCGTCATGTGCGATTACAGCCTGCATTTTGTCGCCTCCCGCCCGGCGAAGGCCGGCGAGCGACTTGTCTCGACGGGTTTTGCCACCGCGGTGACACGCGGCTTCGCCTCCGTCGACGATCTCAACGTTGCCGTTTGTCTTTTGCCCGGGACGGAGCTCGCCTTCGAGCGGGAGGTCGAGTCGGATTTCGGCGTGGCCTTCCGGTCGCGGCGCCGCTTCGGTCATCGCGTGGCGCGCTTCCGCCAGGTCAATCTCGACGAGCCGAATGTGCACCACGATGCTCTCGAATTTCCGGATGGACAGATCGTGCTGCTCACGGAGTTGAGCGAAGGCCAATATGCGACGGTGCTTCAGCTTCCGGCGGAAGCGCGTGCCGCGCCCGACGAGCGGCGCGAGCCACAGCCGCTGATCGCCTGATCGTTGAAGCGCTGATCGAAGACGCGAGGACGAGACTAGAGACCCCAGCCGGTGACGGCGAGCACTTGGCCGGTGACGCCGTGCGCGGCTGGTGAGGCGAGGAAGACCACGGCCTCGGCAATGTCCTCGCGCTTCGTCCAGCGCTTCATGTCCTTCGGCTTCATGGCGTCGATGTTCGATGCCGTGTCCACGAGCCCCGGCGCGATCGCGTTCACGCGGATGCCGAGGTCTCGTCCCTCTAGGGCGAGGGTTCGGGTGAGCGCCTCGATGCCGGCTTTGGCGCAATTGTAGGCGACCATGTTCGCTTGCGGCTGGCCGGCCCGCGCGAAATTGATGATGACGCCGTCTCCGCTAGCCTGAAGGTGGGGGAAAGCCACCCGCGAGGTGAGAAACGCGCTGAGCAGGTTGTTGTCGACGTCGGCGCGCCAATCCTCGAGGCTGAACTCGACGGCTGATTTATAGCGCGTCAGCCCGCCTGCCAGATTCACGAGAATATCGATCCGCCCATATTCGGCGAGCGTGCGGTCGATCAGCTCCTTTGCCCCTTTCTCCTCGGCCAAGGACGCCGCCAGAGCCAGAACGCGAGCACCGGTATCGCGCAATTCCTTCGCGCGCGCCTTCACCTTGTCCTCTGTTCTTGAGCAGATGGCGAGCGCGGCTCCGGCGGCCGCCAGTGCTTTTGCGACGCTCTTCCCAACCTGTCCTTCGCCGCTCACGCCCGTGACGACGGCGATCTTTCCATCAAGAGTGCGGGCCATTGGATCGGCTCCTTCGGGTCGTTCTGCGACCGATTGTTCGTTCGGCTCAGCTGTTTTGCGCCATTGCACGTTCCTCACCTAAATATAACACGCTCAAGCCCCGGCAAGCGCCGGCGCGAGAATGAGATGAGGAGGCATCGTTGCTCGACCGGCTCGCCAAAATCATGAAGGACCCAAGAACCGATCAGTTCATCATGGCGCTGATCGTGCTCAATGCGATCACGCTCGGGCTCGAAACGAGTCCATCGATCATGACGCGCTACGGGACAATTCTCGCGCTGATCGACAGGCTCATCATCGGCGTGTTCGTCATCGAGATCCTGGCGCGGTTCGTCGTGCAGCGAGGCGCGTTCTTTCGCGACGGCTGGAATATCTTCGATGTGCTTGTGGTCGGCATCGCGCTTGCTCCTGCCGCCGAGCAATTCTCGGTGCTGCGCGCGCTTCGCGTGCTTCGGCTCCTGCGGCTGATCACGGCGGTACCGAGCCTCCAGCGGGTGGTCGGCGGCCTGATGGGAGCGTTGCCGGGCATGGGCTCGATCCTGCTGCTGATTGCACTCGTCTTTTATGTCTGCGCGGTGATGGCGGTGAATCTCTACGGCCGCGATTTTCCAGAGCTGTTCGGCACGCTCGGCGCTTCGCTTTACACCCTCTTCACAATCATGACGCTGGAAGGCTGGGTCGAAGGCGTGGTGAACCCGATCATGGAGAAGCACCCGCATGCTTGGCTGTTTTTCATTCCGTTCATCGTCATCACCACCTTCTGGGTGCTCAATCTCTTCATCGGCATCATCGTGAACGCGATGCAGGAGGAGCATGACAAGGTCACAGCCGACGAGCGCGAGGTAGAACGAGCGGCCGAACGCGACATGATGCACAAGGAGACGGCTCCGCTTGTCGCCGAAATCCGCGCGCTGAAGGAGGAGGTGATGGCGCTCCGGCAAGAAGTCACCGGCGGAGGCGGCCACCGCGTCGCCGGCAAGGGGCGGCCCCGGAGTCGCGCCCCCGCCTAACCGGGACGCCGGCCCCAAAGGTCAGCTCGTCTTGCGGAAGGGAAAGAGCAGCTGGCCGACCAGCCCGGTCGGCACCGGCGTCGCCGTGCCGAAACGCGTCGGGCGCCTATCCCTCGGCATGTAGTAGGTGCCGAAGAGGATATCCCAGACGGGCAATAGGCCGGCGAAGTTCTTGTCGCGGGCTTCGGCTTCATCGGTGTGGTGCCAGCGGTGGAAGCGCGGGGAGGCGACGACCCCGCGGAGCGGGCCCCAGTCCCAATCCACATTCGTATGCACAAGGATCGCCATCAGCGTGAGGACCGGCACGATTCCGGCGACCGCTATGGGGGCGAAGCCGAGCGCGAGCACCGGCAAGGTCCCAGCAATGCGCATCACCGCGTCATTGACCGGGTGCAACCG
>WUUC01064160.1_pt1 | contig 14344 bp, 17 predicted proteins | sample 6278441 | NCBI WGS metagenome assembly WUUC01 (sample SAMN13675441, study PRJNA597444) | soil metagenome | isolation source: soil | place: USA: Washington | collected 2017-10
ACTGCTCGATCTGCTCGCGCAAAGGCTCGCTCTTGTGGTTTGTGCCGCGCGATCAGTTTCGCTTGCTGACAGCCGAAGACGACATCGGTACCTATACTTTCAACAAGCAGATCATCAAGCATCGCTTCTGCAAAACGTGCGGAATACATCCGTATGGAGAAGGCGTGGACGCAAAGGGGAACCGGATGGCCGCCATCAATATCCGCTGTCTCGAAGGCATCGAGCTGGAGAAAGTTGCCGTCAAGCACTTCGATGGACGGTCGCTTTGAATTTGACTCAAAGCTCCAATCATCCATCTCCTGAACGCACTCCCGCAAAGTGAAACTTTTTCGTAAGTTGCCGCGCCGCTCGGTTTGCTTGCTTTGCGTTGTCTTCGCCGGTTGTACCGCCCTGGCGCCGAACGATCCCGCCAAAGCACCCTTCTCGGAAGTAGCGACGTATCGCTGCGAAAGCGGCCGGACCGTGGAAGCGTCTTACTCGCGTGACGCTGCCATGATCCGTTATGAGCAGCAGACCGATCGCATGACGATCGCGGTATCGGGAAGCGGAGCGCGTTACGTCGGCAGCACACTCGAGTGGTGGACTAAGGGCAGCGGGCCCGAGTCCGAAGGCATGCTCCTTCGACATCGGAGCGACGGCACGTCGGGCGCAATCGTGGAAAGATGCCGACAGGTATAGGCGCGAACATTCGGTTTGCGTAAAAACTCGCTCGAGTGTCGATTTCGCAGAGCGCGATTCGACTTATAGACAGATCAGTGCATTCGCTCTCGATCGCAATCACGTACAAAGGAGGAAAACATGGCCGCACAAATTTTTGTGAACCTTCCCGTAAAGAATCTCAAGAAATCGATCGACTTTTTCACGCAACTGGGATTCACCTTCAATCCGCAGTTCACCGACGAGACGGCCACGTGCATGATCGTGGGCGACAACATCTTCGTCATGCTGCTTACGCACGAAAAGTTCAAAACTTTTACGCCGAAGCAAATCTGCGATGCGACGAAAAGCACCGAGGTGCTTGTGTGTCTATCGGTGGATAGCCAGGAAAAAGTGGACGAGATGGTACGCAAAGCAGTCGCAGCCGGCGGGGCAACGTACAAAGAGCCTAAAGATCACGGCTTCATGTATGAAAACGGTTTCCAGGACCTCGAAGGCCACATCTGGGAAATCGTGTACATGGACCCCGCCGCAATAAACCAAAGTTAGAATCCGCTCATAGCGCGGCGTCGGCGCAGGGCAGCCGAGGTCGTGGCCGCGCTGCGCATCTCAAAAGTTTGAGCGATGGGCGGACGGAGGACCCTATGAGCATCGTTGATTGGTACGTCGAGGGAATCGAATTCGGAAGCTGCAACTGTGCGTACGGCTGTCCCTGCCAGTTCGAAGCCTTGCCGACGCAAGGCAACTGTCGCGGCTTCGAGGTACTGCACATCAACAAGGGCCACTTCGGTGAGGTCGGGCTGGAAGGGCTCAAAGTTGCGATGGTCTATGCCTGGCCGGGGCCGATCTTCGAGGGCAAGGGCGAGATACAGGCAATCATCGATGAACGCGCTGACGCTCGTCAGCGCGAGGCTCTGGTCAAAATCGTTCACGGGGAAGAGACCGAGGAAGGCGCGACCCACTGGTGGGTATACAGAGCGATGTCGGACAAGATCCATGAGCCGCTCATCAAGCCGATCGAGTACGAGGTGAATGTGGAAGCACGCACCGCTCGCGTTGTTATCCCCGGGGTGCTGGAATCGGTCGGAAGCCCGATAAAGAGCCCGGCGACTGGCGCGGAGCATCGCGTTCGCATCGATATCCCGAGCGGCATCGAATTCGAGTTGGCTGAAGTCGGAAGCGCATCTACGAAAGCGCGGGGCGCGATCGAACTCGATCTCACCGATACGTACGGGCAGTTCAACATGCTGCGTCATTCCGGCCGGGGAGTCGTGCACTCCTAGGCAGTTTGCGTGAAAGTCATCGATGCCTTTCTTCCTGCAGGCTGTTCTGAAGCGCGACCGCCAGATCGCGGCGGGCGCGTTGGTGCTGGCAATAACGCTAGCCTGGCTCTACATCCTTGCCGGCGCAGGAATGGAGATGAGCGCACTCGAGATGACGCGCATGCCAGCGGACATGGACATGGGCAACGCGCAGTGGACTTTGGGCTACGCCGTTCTCATGTTCTTCATGTGGTGGATCATGATGGCCGCGATGATGCTGCCGAGCGCTGCGCCGACGATCCTTCTCGCAGCAGCGTTGAATCGCCGGGCAAGTGCGGAAGGAAGACTCTACGGCAGCGCTGGATCGTTTGCCGCCGGTTATCTTCTCGCCTGGGCGGCATTCAGCCTCGTCGCCGTAGTTGCCCAGTGGCGGATGGTGGAAACAGAAGTCCTCTCATCAATGATGCACGTGGAGAGCGGGGCGCTTGCCGGGGCGTTTCTCGTCGCTGCTGCGCTCTGGCAATTCACACCGCTGAAGCAGGTTTGCCTCACGCATTGCCGCTCGCCGATTCAGTTTCTTACGCAACGTCGCCGGCGCGGAAAATTGGGCGCCCTCGCGATGGGCGCGGAGCACGGCGTTTACTGTTTGGGTTGCTGCTGGCTGCTGATGGCGCTGCTCTTCGTCGGCGGCGTCATGAATCTCTACTGGATCATTGGCCTCGCCGCGCTTGTCCTTGCGGAGAAAGTGCTGCCTTTGGGGCGACGGGTGAGCCAACTCGCGGGCGCAGTATTAGGACTGTGGGGACTAACGTTGCTTATCGAGGCGATGCCGAATTGACGCCGCGTGTTGGTTCCTTACAGCCTGCCGACGGAGTTAGAGTAGCTCCCCAACTTCTTCGAGAAGAGATCATGAGCCAATACACCGCGGAAGTGTTGTGGGTGCGCGAACAGCAGGATTTTCTCAGCAACCGGTATAGCAGAAGGCATGTGCTGCGGTTCGACGGCGGCCTCGAGGTTCCTGCCTCCTCATCGCCGCACGTCGTTCCGGTTCCGATGTCGTATGCGGGCGGGGTAGATCCCGAGGAGATGTTCGTTGCGTCGCTGTCGAGTTGCCACATGCTCTGGTTTCTGTTCATCGCAGCTAAACGCAAGTTTTCCGTCGATCGCTATTTCGACGCGGCGGTCGGAACGATCGAGAAGAACGCCGAAGGAAAGTCGGCGATGTCGGTGGTCACGCTCAAACCGGAGGTCACGTTTTCCGGCGAGCGAATCCCGACTCGCGATGAACTCGATGACATGCATCGCCAAGCGCATGAAGAATGTTTCATCGCGAACTCGGTGAAGACAGAGGTGCGATGTGAGCCCATTCATGCTCCTCGCTAGTCTCTGGCAGACCGCGAAAACGCATATGGCACTTTCGTTGGCGCTGGCGCCTTTCGTTCTCTCGGGCTGCGCCGGCCAAGCGGCGCCGGCCGCGCAAGGGAGCGGACCGAGCACGAGCTTCGTCAACAAAGTGTGGCGAGTGAAAGAATCCACGAGTGTGGCGCCCGGAACGTTTTATGTTTTTCTAGAGGACGGCACGCTCGTCGTCACTTCACCGCACGGCAAGCCCGCGCTCGGAAAATGGAAACGTAACCGCGGCGGATTGGCGGTCGTTGAAGAAGGCATCCCCTACTCGGTTGAAGTGCTCGCGTTATCTCGCGATACGTTCAAGGTCCGGATCAGAAATCCCGGCGTGCCGGTCGACATAACGCTGGTTCCTGCCGCGCAGGATTAGCGCAATCGCGCTGAACCGCAATGAAAGCAACGATCGAACATCTCGATCTCGAACAGGAGTTCGAGACGCCCGAACGCTGCTTCATCATCGAGCTCTCGAATTCGTCCGACGACCCGGCGGCCTCAATCGCGAGAGCCCGCGTTGCGCCGGGCGTCAGCACCCGCTGGCACCGCTTGAAAGACACTGTCGAGCGTTACATCATCCTCAACGGAAAAGGGCGTGTAGAAGTGGATGGTCTGGCCCCGGAAACAGTGCGCCCGGGAGATGTCGTCATCATTCCGTCCTCCTGCGCGCAACGCATCACCAACATTGGGAGCGAGGATCTGATTTTTCTTGCCGTGTGCACTCCTCGCTTCACAAAGGGAATCTATGAGGACATCGACGAAGGGTAGTGGAGAATTGAGATTTGGAGACTCGTTATGAAAAGATTTCTCCTTCTCACGGTAACCCACGCTGCAGCGATCGCGATCGGATTTGCTCTAGGCATCTATGCGCTGCCTATTCTCACCGCTCCGAAAGGCCCGTCGTCTGATGAAGTTAAATCAGCGGTCAGCGCTGCTGAGTACAAGGCAGAGTTTCGCCGAGACCTGAAAGGAAGCGATTTCCTGCATTGGGGCGAAGGCACCGTCTCGGTGGGAAGGAGTGCCGTCTCGCTCATGGGAAGAGTCGCTCCCGGGCCGGACTACAAACTCTATCTCGTGCCCCAGTTCGTCGAAACAGAAGAGGACTTCTTTCGCGTGAAGGACCGGTCGCTCCGCATCGGCGACGTGAAGACTTTCGAGAATTTCATCATCCCGGTGCCGACCTCCGCGGACATCTCGCAGTACAACACAGTGCTCGTCTGGTGCGAGTCGTTCTCGCAGTTCATCACCGCGGCGAAGTATCGCTGAACGACGTGCCAGTCGAGTGGGTCGTACGTGCTATCGCGCGGTTACTTGCAAGACACGAAGCGCAGGTCGCAAGCCCGACACTCCCCGTAACGACCAAGCTGTCGATAGGCTCCTGACCGCATACTTCGGTCAACCGCTTCAACCTCCACTCGTAAGTTAGGCAGCAGCTCCAACATCGCGCGGATCCGCGCGGCATGCAAGAATTGAATCGGAGAAAAGATGGCTGGCGAAGATTTAAGCGGGCTCAAGATAACGCGCACGTCGAAACCGACATTTCGGCGTCGACGCGGAATGCGTGTCGCGCTGATTTCGGTATTGATCGCCGCGTCACTCGCGGGCGTCTGGTACTGGAGCGCGGCAAACTCGGCGGTTCGTGTGGAAGCGGCAACTGTCGCGACTGCGTATCCCTCGCAGTCGGTGACAGTGCTGAATGCAACGGGCTACGTCGTTGCGCAGCGCAAGGCATCGACCGCATCCAAGGCGACCGGCCGGCTCGTGTGGTTAGGCGTCGTCGAAGGGAGTCGCGTCAAGGAAGGTGAAATCGTCGCCCGGCTCGAAAGCAACGACGTCAGTGCGACGCTCGAGCAGGCGCGAGCGAACGTAAAGCTCGCGCAAGCGAATCTGGAGCAGGCGCGCGCAGAGCAACGCGATGCCGAAGCGGCGATGCGTCGCTCGCGAAGTCTCGTCGACGCCGGTGCGATATCGCGCGCCGATAACGATGCCGCAGCCGCGCGGCTTGCCAAAGCCAACGCATCGATCAGCGGACTGCAGGCGGCGATCGGAGTCGCGCAAGCGAACGTCAAAAGCGCCGAAGTCGCGGTTGACCAGACACTCATTCGCGCGCCGTTCAATGGAGTGATTCTCACGAAACACGCGAATGTCGGCGATGTCGTCACCCCATTCTCGTCAGCGCTCGATACCAAGGGCGCAGTGGTGACGATGGCCGACATGGATACGCTCGAAGTGGAAGCCGATGTATCGGAATCGAATCTAGGCAAAGTGCAGCCGGGTCAGCCGGCGGAAATCCAGCTCGATGCGCTTCCGGGAATTCGGCTCGCGGGCGAGGTGCATCGCATCGTCCCGACGGTCGATCGCAGCAAAGCGACCGTACTCGCGAAAATTCGTTTTCTCGAGACCGACCCGCGGGTGTTGCCCGAAATGAGCGCGAAAGTCGCGTTCCTGTCAGAGCGCCCCAGCGAACAACAGCCGCGTGTCGTCGCGCCGCCATCCGCGATAGTTGAGCACGAGGGACGACCGACGGCTTTCGTGATCGACGGTGAAACTGTGCGGACAGTTGCGGTTGAAACGGGAGCCAGAGTCGGCGAAATGATCGAGATCGTGAAAGGCTTGCAACCCGGCGACAAGATCGTCTCGCGCCCGCCGGACCAACTCAAAGACGGCGGGAAAATCACGCTGGAAAAAAGTGAAGCCGCTCGTTGAGATCCGCGAGATCACCAAATCGTATCGACGCGGCGGCGAGCTGATACAGGTGCTCGATGGCGTAAGCTTTGATATCGATGCCGGGGATTTTCTCGCCCTGATGGGCCCGTCCGGCTCGGGCAAAAGCACGCTCTTGAATCTGCTCGCGGGAATCGACAAGCCCGATTCGGGAACGCTGACGGTTGACGGAATCGACATCACTAGTTTGTCCGAGGGCGAGCTCGCCGAGTGGCGAGCAGCCAATGTCGGCTTCATCTTTCAGTTGTACAACCTGATGCCGGTGCTGACCGCGTTCGAAAACGTCGAACTGCCGCTGCTGTTGACCGGGTTGTCGCGGAGCGAACGAAAGCGTCACGTCGAAAGCGCGCTTGCGATGGTCGGCTTGAGCGATCGGCTCGCTCACTACCCGGGACAACTTTCCGGCGGCCAGCAACAGAGGGTTGCGATTGCGCGCGCGTTCATCACCGATCCGACAATATTGGTTGCCGACGAACCGACCGGCGATCTCGACCGAGTTTCTGCACATGACATATTGCACTTGCTCGCGCGTCTGAACCGGGAGCTCGGGAAAACGATCGTCATGGTGACGCACGACCAGCGCGCGGCGGAAACTGCGCATCACGTCAGGCACCTGGAAAAGGGCTTGTTGAGCGAGGTGGAAACGGTTGCGGCGCTCGATATGTGATGTGCATGTATTCCAGTGCGGTGAGCCAGTCTTGCGTCAGCAGCCGACTTTCGCAAAACATCTCATCCCAGTTCGCGGTGCCGAACTCTCTCGCGCGCGGTGAGAAATAACTCAGAGTCATGCAACTCGCTAAGCTGATCCTCCGCAATGCATTGCGGCACAAACTCCGTACCGGACTGACGGTGTTTGGAATTGTCGTCGCCATCCTTGCTTTCGGCCTGCTCCGCACTGTCGTCGACGCATGGTATGCCGGCGCAGAGTCCGCCTCGGCGGCGCGGCTCGTCACGCGCAATTCGATTTCGCTCGTATTCCCGCTGCCGCTCGCGTACAAAAACAAGATTCGCCAGTTGGAAGGCGTCAAATCCGTTTCGTATGCGAACTGGTTCGGCGGCATCTATATCAACGAAAAAAACTTCTTCCCGCAGTTCGCGATCGACGCGCAGAGCTACCTCGATTTGTATCCTGAATATCTATTGAGCGAGGTGGAAAGAAAGGCGTTCATCACCGACCGCAGCGGTTGCGTGGTCGGCTCCAAGCTTGCACAGACGTACGGCTTCAAGATCGGCGATGTGATTCCCTTGCGCGGGACAATCTATGCAGGAACTTGGAACTTCACCGTGCGCGGGATCTATGAGGGTGCGGAAACGAAAACCGATCGCTCGCAATTCTTCTTTCATTGGGATTATCTGAACGAGACGATCAAAAAAAGAACCGGGCGCAGTTCCGACAACGTCGGTGTGTACATTGTCGGCCTCGATGACGCCGACGAGGCAGCGGAAGTCGCGGCGCGCGTCGACAGCACTTTCAGAAACTCTCTTGCAGAGACGCTGACCGAAACCGAGCAAGCATTCCAACTGAGCTTCGTCGCCATGACGGAAGCGATCGTCGTTGCGATTCGGCTCGTCTCTTTCGTCGTCATCATCATTATTCTGGCGGTAATGGCAAACACGATGGCAATGACCGCCCGCGAGCGAACTTCGGAGTACGCGACCTTGAAGGCACTCGGCTTCGGTCCACTTTTCATTACGGCGCTTCTCTTCGGCGAATCGCTCGCGATCGCTTTGACAGGCGGCGTGCTCGGCATGGCAGCGACTTTTCCGGTCGCCGATGGGTTTGGCGACGCGATGGGGACACTCTTCCCGGTTTTTGAAGTCAGCTTGCAAACTTTGTATCTACAGGCGCTTGCAGCCGCCGTGGTGGGCGCCGCATCCGCGATCCTGCCCACCGTGCGCGTGGTTCGCGCGCCGATCGCGGAGAGCCTGCGAAATATCGGATGAACAGAAGATTGCCATCGCGAGCGAGCACGCGCCGATGTCGGATTCGAATATGAAAATCCCTTTCTTGTACGTCCTGCGCAATCTGCTCGCCCGCAAGCTGACGACGCTGCTCACCGCGGGCGGCATGGCGATGGTAGTGTTCGTGTTCGCCGCGGTGCAGATGCTCGATCAAGGTTTGAATCAGGCGCTCGTCGAAACCGGCTCGCCCGACAACGTCGTCGTGACCCGGCGCTCAGCGGGAACCGAAGTGCAAAGCAACGTCGATCGAGCGCAGGCAGCAATCGTCGAGACGCAACCGGAAGTCGCGCTTGGCCAATCCGGAGAACGCATGGTCTCGAAGGAACTTGTCGTGCTCGTCACGCTGCCCAAGCGCGACGGCAGCGGAGTTTCGAATGTGATGGTGCGAGGCATTGGCGATGCTGGCCTCGTATTGCGGCCGCAGGCCGAGCTCGTCAGCGGAAGAATGTTTCGTCCGGGATCATCCGAGATCATTGCAGGAAGCAGTATCGCGGAACGATTCACCGGCGCCGGAATCGGCGAGACCTTGCGCTTCGGTTTGCGCGAATGGACAGTCGTCGGCCTGTTCGACGCGGGCGGCAGCGGTTTCGATTCCGAGATTTGGGGAGATGCCGATCAATTGCTGCAGGCGTTCCGCCGGCCGGTCTACTCGTCGGTCATCGCTCGTTTGTCTCACGAGGATGCGTTCGACGCTTTCGAGCAGCGCGTCGAGGCCGATCCGCGCCTGACAGTCGAAGCGAAACGCGAGAGGCAGTTTTATGCGGAACAGTCCGAGCTGCTGTCGAACTTCATCAAGATACTGGGCTTTACTCTCAGCATCATTTTTTCGATTGGCGCAATCATAGGCGCCATGATCACGATGTATTCGTCGGTTGCGAGCCGCACCGCTGAAATCGGAACCCTGCGCGCCCTGGGCTTCGCACGCCGTAGCATCCTTGCCGCGTTTCTCGTCGAGGCGATGATGCTTGCCATGATCGGCGCAGCGCTCGGTCTCGTTGCGGCATCGTTCATGCAGCTGTTGACGATCTCGACGATGAACTGGCAATCGTTTTCCGAGCTGGCGTTCAGCTTCGAGTTGAACGGTGACATCATCGCGAAATCGTTGTTGTTCGCCGCTGCGATGGGATTTCTCGGCGGCGTTCTGCCCGCGGCGCGGGCCGCGCGGTTGCACATCGTCGATGCATTGCGGGCGATTTGATTGGTCGAAGGGTTCAGATTAGCCATTCTGGATGTCATCCATCAGCATGAGGAGACGCTATGAGCGAAGAAAAACCGAACTGGCGCGATCATGGAGTAAAGATCATCCCCGGGGACAAGCTCGACCTCAACACACCGCAGACGCCAGGAATGACGCGGGCGGCGGCGATCACGCACGCGCGAACCGGCGCAAGCAAGCTGTGGGCGGGAACGGTCAATATTCACGCTAATGCCAAAACCGGCGCACATCATCACGGCGAGCTGGAAAGCGTTATCTACGTCGTGAGTGGACGCGCGCGAATGCGATGGGGCGAGCATCTCGAGTTTGTGGCGGAGGCCGGACCGGGCGATTTCATCTACGTTCCGCCGTTTGTCCCGCATCAGGAGATCAACGCCAGCCGGACCGAAATCCTGAGCTGCGTTCTAGTGAGAAGCGGTCAGGAACCGATTGTCGTCAATCTCGACGTCGAGCCTGTCGAGCCTCCGGAAGAGGTCTACTGGGTCGATCCGATCCATCCGCATCCTTAACGGCCTCTCGCTGCAACCCTCTCCCGCCGGAGAGGAAGATCTGCTCAATCCTACCTTTGCCGCTCGCAAGAGCGATATGAATTCACTCGCCGTTGACGGAGAGGATTAGGGTGAGAGTGATCGCCGTTTTCGCTTTGCAACATAGGCGCGCCGCGCGGCGACCATGGACCGATCGATGCGCATCTTCGATATTCGAGCGCGCGGATCGCCGGGCAGATATGACCCGGTGACTTTTCTGTACGCTTCGGACGTGCGGTCGCCCGGAACGCCGTCGACTTTTACGAAGAGCCCAGGAAAAGTATTGAGCCAGCGTTGCAGCTCTTCTGCTCGCGATGCAAGAGCGGCGTCCGTCGGCCTTCTTCTCGAATGAGACGAAACCAATAGCGCGGTCTCATCGGCAGGGCTGGGCTGATCGCTGAACTCGATCTCGCCGCGCTCGGCGAGGCGACGCAGCAGCACCGCCGCTCCACATTGTTTCGATACCGCAGTATCAGACCACGTGCCGTCCTGTATGTATTTGCCGCTGACATAGTGATTGGAGAAGCCCCAAAGATACGGCGATAGCACGTGCGGATGATGCAGGCGATATCCCCAGCCGTTGTAGCGTTCGAGTTGATAAAGGAGTCCAGCGAGGCTCCACTCTGTCTGCGCGCTGAGGTTCTTCATCGACAAAGCATCGGTTGCGCTATCCTCCCACGTAAACGGCGGGCTGCCGGTCTTTGGCCTTCCGGCTGGCACCTGCACCGTGCGACCGCCGAGAGGATCGCCATTGTGCAGATGACGATCGAAGTTTCCGCCTGCCTCCATGTTGTGGATCACGGCGACGAAGAACCACGGGATCCCGAGCGCGTCGGCTACCGTTTCATAGCGCCGGCGGCGCGTCTGCACGCGAGCGATGATTTGTTCAATCGAAGCCGCGCGCTCCGGGCGGATGATGCAGGTGTTAAAAAGCGCTTCGTATTGCGCGCGCAATGCTGCGGAAAATGAGACTGCCGGCATGATGGCCCCCCAGGAAATCCAGCTGTTTCGACTGCGCGTGTTCCTCGATAAAAATAATAGCCGAGACGGCTAGGCCTGCATCCTCAAAGACGTCCAGCGACGTATGAATAAACAGCCGCAGCGGCTTGATCGCGAATTCTTCAATCGCCCCACGCTTCGCGTTGCGCGGCAGCTCTTGGGAAAGTTCATCGTCCGCCGCTGCGGCGAGCGCAGAATGTCGGCGATGATTACCGAAGTCGAAGCATACAAAGGACCGAGAGACCGTGCGTGTCATGCATACGGAGGACGCCGCACGCCAAGGGTCGAGCCGCTCTACGGCGAAGGCGGCACGGCGTACGTTTACTTCATCTACGGCGTCCACTGGATGCTCAACTTCAGTACCGCGGGTAAGGGAAAGCCCGAGGGTGTGCTGATTCGCGGCGTTCTGCCGGACGCGCCGCATACGAAGCTTCTTGCAGGGCCGGGGAGAGTTACGCAATATCTGCGTATCGACAAAGCGCTCGACGGGGTCGACGTTACCACGTCGAAAGAGCTTCAGCTCGAAGATCGCCGAGTCCGCATACCAACAAGAAACATAAACCGGGGACCACGCATCGGCATCGACTTCGCCGGCGCATATTGGGGGGCGAGGGCATGGCGCTTTTGGCTCGACGACCCGAAATTTTTTCTACCAGAGAGGAACAACAATGGGTGACGACGTAGGCAAATTGATATTGCGCATCACGCTTGGGGGTTTGATCCTGCTGCACGGTATCGCGAAATTGAGCAAGGGCGTTTCTGGAATCGAAGGAATGTTGCAGGGGATCGGACTCCCAACCGCTCTCGCGTTCGGCGTCTACATCGGAGAAGTGCTCTCGCCTATCCTCGTGCTGGTTGGCTTCTATGCACGCGTCGGTGCCGGGTTGATCGCCGTCAACATGCTCTTTGCGATCGTGCTCGCGCACAGGCCAGAGTTGCTTACCCTTGGCAAGAGCGGCGGCTGGGCGCTGGAGCTGCAGGGGATGTTCCTATTCACCGCGCTCGCGCTTGCGTTCATGAACCCGGGCAGGTACAGCATCAATCGGCGCTGAACTTCGGCGGATTATTCGCCGCGCTGTTCTCGTTCGTCCCGAGTAGCCGCAGGCGTATCGAGGGATGGCTTTCTGGACTTACATGCTCCGTTGCGCCGATGGAGCTTACTATGTGGGGCACACCGACAACTTGGAGAAAGGGTGGACGAGCATCCCTCGATACGCCGCGTTCGCGGCTACTCGGGATGAACGGAGAAACCATGATGACGCCACCTTCGCCGAAATGACGCGACATCGTGCAGTTCAACTTCGGAAAGCGTTTTCGCGTCAGCACTGAAGCGTAACTCAGATTCACTCATATTTTTGGACTGTAGCCACCCCGCAAGGCGAAGATAAAGTCTCGGAAAGCTCAGCTGCTCCTGTGTGCGAGCCAGATACCAGCGAGAACGATCACGCCGCCCAACAACTGAAGCGAACTCACCGCTTCCCCTAACAGCAGCCAAGCGAAAATCACCGCAGCCACGGGCTGGATGAGCAAGCTCAGCGATGAGAGTGAAGCTGGAAGATGAGCGAACGCGTAAGCAATCAGCGTCTGACCGAGAACCTGCGTAACGAGCGCGAGTCCCGCGAGAACCCACCATCCATATGCCGATTCCGGAAGGAAAGGTTGCGGAGAAAATAACGCGACCGGCAACAGCACCACCCCGGTGATGGTCGTACTCCATGCCATGATTTTGGCGGTCGAAGCTTTGGCGTCGCGAGCTACTTTGATCGTGACCAGGTATCCCGCGTAGCTGACTGCGGCGATGACCGCGAAAGCGTCGCCCAGCAGTTTGGTTCCGCCTACTGCGAAATTCGGTCCGACGAGCACGAACATTCCCAGGATTGCGATTACCATCGCGACAAGAAACGCTCGCGTTACCCTTTGGCGCCACAAGAGCCAGCCAGTCAACGTCACGAACACGGGTGTGAGATTGACGAGCAGCGTCGAGTTGGCGATTGATGTGTAAATGATCGACCAGTGCCAGACGCCGAGGTCGCCGGCGAAGAAAACGCCGGCCGCGATAATTGCGCCCCACGGAGTGCGGGTCTTCTCCTCTGAATCGGGCATGTACGCCGCCCACATCCACAGCAGCGGCGCGGCGAGCAGCATGCGCCAGAATGCGCTTGCAACCGGTCCCGTTTCCGACAGCCGCACCAAGATGGGGGCGAAAGCGATCGCGATCCCGCCGCCGAGCAGGCAGAGAAATGAGCCGGTCGAGATAGGACCCGAGCGCGCTGAAGCGGTCATCCGCGCCAGCATACCGTCACACCGGGACAAGCCGGTGTCCAGCTCGTTCATGGATTCCGGCGTTCGCCGGAATGACAGAGTCGACTCCTCGCCGGAGCGCTTAAGCCGCGTCGTGGAAAATGATGCCGAGCGTATGACGATGTCCCGAGCGCACACGGCTGACTCCGTGGCGTAGCTTGACTCGATATACACCTCGCGTGCCTTGGACAGGACGCTGATTGACCGCGAAGATTACCGCGTCACCTTGGCGGAGCGGGACGACTTCAGGCCGCGATTGCATGCGCGGGCGTTGTTCCGTGAGCACAAATTCACCGCCGGTAAAGTCGCGCTCGAGATCTGACAACAAAACCGTGACCTGCAGCGGAAAAACATGCTCGCCATAAAGATCCTGATGCAGGCAGTTGTAATCGTCAGCGCCGTATTGAAGCAGCAGCGGCGTGGGCTTGCACTGTCCCGCGTCATGACAGCGCGCGATGTATTCAGCGTGCTTTTCGGGATAGCGAATATCAATGCCCATCGCTGCGTTCCAGCGGTCGGCGATCGGGACCAGAAAGGGATATAGGCTTTCCCGCAGCTCGGCGATGAGCGTGGGCAGCGGATAGCTGAAATACTTGTACTCGCCACGCCCGAAACCGTGCCGCGCCATCACCACGCGGCTGCGGAATAAGTCATCGTTCGAATAGAGCGCCGCCAGTGCAGTGCATTCTTGCTTCCGCATCAGAGCTTTGATTGTTGCGCATCCATGCGCATCGAGCTCCGCCGACACCCGCTCCCAATCGAATGATCCCACGCGATGCATGATTGCCTCGGCCGATGCGTTTGGCGGAGTTTGGTGCTTTGTGCTTCTTGTCGCCTCCAGAAGGTCGTCACTGCTCTGCATTGCAGTCACCTATCCGCTTCGCCACGATGCGTTGCGAGAAAGTCATGTTCTTGCCGCCCATCTGGACCTTCAGTGTTCCGGCAACATGCTCGGCGTCTCCCCGCAGCTCTGCGGTCCCGATTGTTCCGTTGGTGCCGTCGCACGCAAGCGAGTGGTACGTTGCATATCCACGACGCTCGCCCGCGGCGAGCTTGCAGCCATTGAGCGAGTGGTGCCTGAGGATAGGGAAAAAGCCGGACGCCGCGCCATCGCTGATGCATTCCCGCCCCGTCGTTCTCGCGTATCGCAAGTTGTCCTCGAGGTGGGGCATCAACGTTTCGGCGCTGATCTCGTAGACTCCGGGTTGTGCCGCTTGCGCTGGGGTTAAAGGAGCCGCGACGATCGAAGCGGCGGCCCATTGGAACACGAGCCCCCTCATGCTAGCGCTTTGCCT
>WUUC01184535.1_pt1 | contig 14344 bp, 9 predicted proteins | sample 6278441 | NCBI WGS metagenome assembly WUUC01 (sample SAMN13675441, study PRJNA597444) | soil metagenome | isolation source: soil | place: USA: Washington | collected 2017-10
CCAGCCACCAGACCTCTTGAGCCCCACCGCCCAGACCCCTCTGAGCGGACTCTGACCCGCCGACCCGAGCACACCCAGACGGAGCCGTGGTCGCGCCGCTCGCCCGGCGCAAGCTCCAAGCTCTTGAGTAAACAGGCCCCGCCGGGAAGGTGCACGGTCACGTCGCGCGTAAGCCGTACGACGAAAGACTGCTCGCACTCCGTGAGCCTCCCCAGTCAGGCCACGCGGTGGAAGCCGCGGTCGCACAGCCAGATGGCTGAGACACCGGCCGCCCGCAGGCGGTCAACGCAGAGGCGCAAGAAGATTTCCTCGCAGAGGTTCTGCGAGCGGGCGAGGTTCGCCTTGACGCAGCCGAGGCGGCGACGGGTATCGAGCGTGTGCCGGCGCAGACCGCGGCCGTGAGCATCGAGAAGCGGTCTTGCCACTGCGTCCAGTCGAGCGCAAGCAGCAGCCTCTTCTGCCGCCCGCCGAGCAGCCGCAGCAACTGCTCGGTCAAGAGCCAGTTGTCGAAGCGGTCGTTGCGCAGGAAGCGGTAGAGCCGAGTTAAGGCGGAGCCGAGTTGAACCGGGGTCATGCAGGCGAGAGGACGGCGATGGCGAAGCTGGAGGCCTGTGCAGCCTGACAGAGCGCTGCGACCAGGGCGGCGCAGGTCTTCTGCTGCGATGCTCGGAAAGGTCTTAATAAATAGGAGAACAGAGTATCTTCGGAGCGGATTCATCGCTCTGTCTCCAGTAAGAGTTAGGCATCGATACCCGAACTTCTACCACAGGGCGGTGAACCCCTCATTATTCCTCTCTCAAAAGTGATAAGCGGTCAGGGGGAGTTTTTATTGACATAAAGCGGCCGCTTCAATTATTGTGACGCACTCGCGACGGGTTGAACGTACTCGGGATATCTCACATTCATTGAATAAAATCGGAATACTATCCGGGCAGTTTAAGGCGGGCTTTTTGAGTTTAATGCTCCCTTGAGGAATCCGAGCAGCTAGCTCACGACACCCGGTTAGTCTTCGAGCCCTTCTCCTTCTGAACTCGCAATAGCATCAAGGTAGCCTGCGCAGGCTACCTCACAAGCGCCTCATGCTCGATGAACTGAATAATCAGAGTTCAAAAAAAACTTCGTCCCCTATCGACGAGGAGATGAAGAAGTGGCCTAAGAGTCCTTACATCGAGGCCGCCATCGCCGAGGCGCTCAGACCTGAGAGGAAGCCCGCACCGGTGCCCCCCGCCCCCGCCCGCAGGCTGCGGCTGCCCGTCATCATCGCCCTCGCCCTGCTCGGAGTCGGCCTCGCCCTTCTACTGTACATCTACCTCAGACCCCGCCCGCCGCAGCCCCCCCACGAGAGGCTTCAGGCTCAGAGCACGCCCCAGCAGCAGCCGAGTCCCACGCCGGCCTCTGCGTTCGATCCGAAAACCGCCGACGTGAGAGTTGGGGAGCCGGTCAGAGGCCCCGGCTATGTCGCGACCCCATTCGTCATCAGCAGCGACGGCCAAGACATCCTCGAACTCGTACAGTACGAGTTCCACTCCAGCCGGTTCATCGCCGGCAGCGCCGAGCTGAAGAACATTCTTGACGACAAATCGCTGAAGAACGAGGAGCAGCTAAAGGCCGTCTTTAAGAGCCGGAAGGACGAGCTATCTAAGTCCTGGATACTCATCTTCACCACCGCCTCCGTCGAGCGGGACCCAGCCTACAACGAGGCTCTGTGCGAGAGGCGCATCTACCACGTCCGTGACCTGATCAAGGAGTCCGTCGGGGCCACGCCGAAGGGCTACTGGGGCATCCTGGCGGGCGAGTTCAAGATCGAATTGCCGCGCGGGAAGACACCCCAAGAGGAGGAAGAGATCGAGGAGCAGATGGCCCGCGAGAAGGGCGAGCCGTGGCTCGGCCCGCAGCGGAAGCTGATCGTCATCGCCATCAAGGAGAAAAGCCCGCTGGCGCCGGAGTTGGGGGCGCGAGTCCCCTACGACGTAGCCTTGAGCGTCTCCTCACGAGACATGTTGCCGAAGACGTACGACGCGCCCGAGAGTCGGCCCTTCCCACTCAGTGAAGCGGCCAAGGGGCAATAACCCCCACAACGCCCGGAGGAGCAACGCCACATGCCTAAAGACGCCGAGAAGAATGATTCCTCACCGTGGTACACGCGGTTTTTTACAGAGCGAGCCGACGACGGCGGGGAGGTGGAGCCGGATAACGCGGAGCCGGACCCCGACTTCAACTTCAACTGGTTCACGCTCATCACCATCCCCGACCCCCAGGCGGCCACCCTTAAAAGTTTTAACGAGCAGGTGGCCAGTTACGTCAACTCGAAGCTGCGTGCCAAGACTTCACTGTCGTTCGTTGAACTCTACCTCTCGATGGAGGCGATGCAGCGGCTCTACAACGAGATGGCCTTTGACCAGAACCGCGAGGCGCTGCTGCGGGCCATTAATTCGCAACTGCCCGCCCCCAACATCGAAGTCCGGCAGGACGATCTGAGGGTGTCATTATTTCCGACCGGGCTCCTCATCACCCCCGCCCTCAGACGCGTCTTCGTCAGCGCCTTCATCGCGCGTCATCTGATCCGCCCGCAGGTCCATATCCCGGGCGACGACAGCAAGATACCGGAGAGCGTGAAGCAGTATCTAATCGGCGAGCTGGAGGTGGAGAACCAGTACGGTACGACGCTGGGAACGACCACGATTCGCGCGCTGGTGCAGGGCGAGAACGCCTACGAGAATGTATTCCGCGTCTCGGTCCACACCGACTTCGACCTGCTGCTGAAGGCGTTCCCCAGCAAAGAATTCTGCGCCTACCCCCTGGGCGTCAACATCGCCTGCACGATCAGGGAGGACGCTAACAGCAGGCCCATCCAGATGGTGAGCTTCGACCTCCACGACACGAGGCTGCTGGAGCAGTGGTCAAGGGACAACGCCAACACGAAGCTCGCCTACGGCGTCATTACCGGCAACAACGTCGTCACGGACATTAACCAGTTAGGCGACAGCGACATTGTGCCCGTCGAAGACTTCACGGACGGCGAGAGTCTGGGGGGGGCACCGGAGTTCTCGACGGCAGTCGCTAAGAATTTCCCGGTCCCGGTCAACCGACGCATCGGGATGAAGGTGACTCTGCGTCGGTCGGTCCAGGACCTAGGGGGGGTGCGTGACGACATCGTCTCCTACAAGTTCCTATTCCGCTTTTTCACGAGCGCCCTGACGTACAGCCCCGGCTTCAACAAGCTCCAGGGCACGGGGCAGTTCGTCCGGGCGCACGGCGAGACGGTCGTCATGCTCCCGCCCCTCGCGCGCGACGGCAAGACGGAGAAGCAGACGCCGGCGCTCGTCATCACGCCCCAGACTTCCGGCGAAAAGCGGGTGCTCAGGATTAGCAAGCACCGCGACTCCGACCTCAGCCTACAGATCGATAACACGCCGCTCGCGGCGGAAGGCGTCGAGGTCCCGCTCGACGAGGTGACCCGCATCGGCTTCACCCTGCCCGGGCAGGAAGGGCGCAAGCAGCCCAGTAATAACACTTTCATCGTGCAGCCCCTCTCCAGGGTGAGTCAGGAGCGCAGGGCGGTGGCTGAGCGCAGGGGGGCAGACAGCTACGTCGCCTTCGTGGAGGTCAACAGCGACAGGCTAATCTCGCTGATGCTCAACGAGATCATCCTGGGGCGCGGCCAATTCCTGGACCGCACCGCCCTCCCGACGGGGACGGCGTTGACGCTCCAGCGGCCGCTCGTCCAGTGGGAGATGAAGGCCTCCGGCGAAGACGTGCTCTACTACAGCTCGCACGGCGGATCCATCGTTACGGAACTGGGCAGAGTAAAGGATCTGATCCGCCTTGACCTTGTCGGGACTTACTACATCTATCTTGGCGACTTCGAGTTCATGATCTACCTCGAATCGACGCCCCGCACAGGGCTGGTGCTCGGGGGCCGAGTTTAATCTCTTCAAAGGCCCGGTGCGTGGGGCTCCACCATTCGAGGCCCGCCATTAGTCACCAAGGCTCGACGGCCGCGCGTCGGCCCCGGCGCGCCGTACCTCTCTGTTTCATTCAGCCTATGGGCGAAAAAGGACAACCGAATCGCTTCCCGAATCACCGCGAACTGCTCGGCCTGCTCGGCTCCTCTGCCCGGCGCCTCCTCAGGAGGGATCTCCTCATCTGCGCCGTCCTGTGCGCCTCGGCCTGCCTGCTCGCGATGTATGCCTTCGCGAAGCTGGGCGGCGTGAGGGGCGACGCTTTAATCGTGACCGGCTACGCGGTCGAAATCCCGAGAAACCAGCAGCGGACTTTCGGCTTCGGCGGTATGCGGCGGGCAGCCGATTCCCAGACCAGCGTCTACCAGACGCCGGACGTGCTGTTCCAGTCCCCCGTCATGAGTGCTTTCAGCTTCGCCGTCTCCCGCGACGGCGACGGCGCCCTGTTTGTCGAGGGGATTGACGACCGGGTAAGCTTCGGGGGAGAGCAATACCCACCGGGTACGCGCGTGAGAGTCCCGGACGGGTCAGTCTTCCGTTCGAGCGGCGATTACGGCGGCGCGAGCTTCCGCCTTTCATCCGTGGGGAACGCCGACGAGGTCAGGCTGACCCTGGGCTCCCCCATCTATTACCTCATCAACGAGACCGAGACCCGCGTGACCTTCGACCGCGTGCATGAGTTCGTTAGCGCGCCCGTGGACGAAATCTTCATCCGCGCGGCGGGCGTGGGCGGGGAGGCGGGTACCTATCTGCTCACCAAAAAGGCCGGCGGCGGGTTCACTTTGCGTAAGGAGACCGATCTGACCGTACCGCCGCCCGGGACGGGCGAGCAGCCGTTGGAGATTGTCCAAGGCGAGCCCCGGCGGTTCGGGACCGTCATGGTGGGCGCGGCCGAGCACGCTCCCGTAGTGTTCGGCTGGCTCAACGCCGGCCAGATTTTCGGCCTCAAACTGGCGGCCGTGGTCGCCCTGTTAGCCTTCGCCTTCGGGTTCAATGGTTTTTACCCCGGCGAGGCGGGGCCGCGCCTGCCCAACGGCCCGCTCCTGTTCGGCAGCGTCGCCGCGCTGGCCGTGGTGGGGCTGACGCTGACGGGGCGCGACTACTTCGTCCCGCCTATCAACCATGCGCGCATCCACGAGTACATCACATGGTTCTTCAGGGCGCTGGTCGTACTCTTCCTGCTACTCGTCCCGCTCAGGAGCTTCTACAGGTGGCGCTGGGTGGCGGCGTGGCCGGTCTTCCTTGGGGTCTTCTGCCTCCTCAATGAGCCGTTCCGCGGCTTCATATCGGTGCCCTCGCTGCCGTGGCTCATAGGCTTCCTGGTGACGTACCTAGTCCTCGGCTTCGTCGCGCACCACCTGATGCTCACGATTAAGAGGCTGACGGAGTACGCCGTGCTCATCAGATGGCAGGGGGTCATTATTGCGCTAGGGCTGCTCGTCGCCGTCGTCCTCATCCTGACGCGGGTCTGGGGAGGCCATTCCGCCATCCTCATCGGGGGCGCGCGGATACATATCCCCACGCTCCTGCTGCCACTCATCACATACGGAGTGTCCCTGGCGGTCATCACGGCCGAGGCGGAGAAGACGGACTGGCCGCGGGCGCGCGCGCTGGCCTTGACCTTCATCATGCTCCTGATCGGCGCCTACTACGTGGTGTCGGAGTTCGATCACGGCGGGACGGTGGTCCTCGTCGTCGGCACCATGGCGACGGCGTGGGCGGCGGCGAGAAAGGCTCCGCCGCTGCTCTTCACAGTCGTCCTGGCCGTGCTGCTGGCGGCGGCGGTGGTGGTCGCTAGCGCGTACGTGCATCACGAGCGATTTGAAATCGCGTGGGGCGGCGAGGAGGGGGCGCAACGCTACTTCGACGAGGCGGTGAACCTCCGCACGGCGCGCGACATGGCCCGGGCCGGCGGCTTCTTCGGGCTCTACGAAGACTTGTACGTGCCGAGCACCCTCCGCATGAACATCTACAACGATTTGGTGGCGGCCTACGTCGCTGGTTTCTTCGGGCTGCTCGGGCTGCTCCTCCTGATGGGGGCTTACGTCATCTTTTACGTCGGCCTCGCCGAAGGTCTGATGGGTCTGGTGCGGGTGAAGGGCATGAGGGCGAAGCCCGACCCGCGCCCGGCGGCCCCCGCCGCAGCACTCGGACAGCGCGACATGCCACCTCCGGTGGCGCCGCGGGCGGCCGCACCCGTGAGGGCTCCGAAGCCGGTCGGCTCGAACAGTTGGCGACACGCGCTCTGGGCCTACGTGGCCGGCCTGACGGCCGCGCTCTTCTTTCAGTGCATGTGGGTGCTGACGGCAACGCTGTGGCGGAGGATTCCCTTCAGCGGCTTGGACCTCCAGCCGGTGAGCGCCTCCGTCATCTCCGTCGTCACCTTCGTCGTTTTCCTGCTAGGCTCGCTCGCTTTTCTTTATAACGCGCAGAAGCGTTTCGCGCCCAAGCCCGGGGGCTAGCCGCCATGCTGACGAATCTGAGTTTGCGACTCCTGCTGTTAATCATGACGGGGATTATGCTGGTCTGTTTCTCGTGTGCCTTCTACGGCTATTGGGAAACGGAGACCGACCCCGAGGACAAGATGCGGCTGGAGTTATACCGCAGGGCCTTTCAGGCCGAGGACATTAGGGTCTGGCAGCCGGCGCAGGGCGCTCCGCTGGAGGCGCGCGTGCCGCGTTTCTCCGAACTCCCGCCGGACCGGCAGAAGGCTTACGAGGAGAGGCGCTGGGAGAGGCTGCGCCGTCAGGTGTACCGCTTCGTCGCGGCCGTCAACCAGGGACTCGGCGACCCTTTCGAGTACGCGAGGCCGGGAGAGCGTGGTAATCCGGGCGAGGGGGCGGCGCTGGTGGCGACGGGAGTCAAGCAGAGTTCGCTGAAGTATGAGAACCCCTTCGCGCGGGGGCGCCGCCCCGCCGTCACCACGCCCATCAATTCGAGCCAAGAGGTGGCGCGCGGCCGCCACGGTTGGCGCGTGGTCTCGAAGGACATCTTTCTTTACCTGACGCGCGGCAGCGGCGGCCCGATCGAGGTGAATGCGGGCGCGGCTTTCGTGGCCGAAGTAGGCCCCGAGTTCCTGCTCTCGTCGAGCAGTAGCCCCGGGGCCAGACTGCGCGTCTTCCTCGACGACGACGGGCCGACTCCGGGCGTTAGGCTCGACGTTCTGCACGGCGACGGGAGTCGGCGGAGGGTTAAAGAACCGCTCCGGCACGGCCAACACTTCCTCTGGGACAACCGCCCGTTCGCCGTCTTCCGCACCAACATGGTCATCGAAGACGCCGCCGACACCTCGATGGGGGACCTCGTCTTCACCAAGCTGGTCAACGGCCAGCCGACCCGGGTGCAGGTCCTCGGGCGGGCGACCGCAAATCTGATCGGCTCGAAGGTCGGGGGGCGCACGCCTTACATCGACGGGGCGTTCAAGCACGGCAGCGCGCAGCGATTGGTCCTCACGATAGACCCCGAGATTCAGACCGCCGCCTCCTCCTTCCTCCACTCCGCGCTCGCCGCGCTCGGCGACGCGCCCACGAAATTAGGGAGGCCGCGCGAGGGCTCCATCACAGTCCTCGACGCCGAGACGGGCCGCATCATGGCCCACGCGGGTGCGCCGGCCTACGAGCCGCTGTGGGAGGGGCGCAGGATAATACTGACCAATGGGGACAACCTTATTGCCAACCCGGCTAACGAACTGCACATGCCAGGCTCGGCCGTGAAGGTGCTCACGGCGGCCGTCGGCTACCTCCTTTTCCGCGAGGGCCACGGCGACATGCTCCCGGCTTCCGTGAACAAGCTGGCGATCCGACAGGCGTTCAGGAACTCCTACGGCGGGGCGATGCCGCCGGAGAACATCGTCCAGAACACGAACGTGGCGGACGTGACGCCGGCCGGGGATGAGTACTTCAGGCGGCACGGCGGGAGCAGTAGACTTAGCAAAGACTTCTCCTCCGTGCTGGAAGGCGCCTTCCACGTCCTCGACCAGAAACCGGACGACTTTGAAGTGCTTTACGAGGAGCGGCCCGACAAGCGGGTGACATACTACGAGCCCGTCGTCCCCCCCTCGCTAGCCGGCTATTTCGACGCCACGGCGATGTTTGAATTCCTCCCGCTGCGGTCGCGTCTGCCGATGGAGGATGCGGACAGCCTCGCCGGGCTGCGGCAATACGCCATCGGCTCCAGCGAGGCGCGGTTCACGACGCTGCGCTTGGCCTCGATCTTGGGAACGGCGACCTCGGGCCGGTCGATGAACCCGACGCTCGTCGAGTCGGTCTTCGACGCCTCGCGCGACCAGAAGGCCCAGCGCGTGGGTTACGATGAGGCCAAGGTCGTCGGCAACCTGCGCGTCTCGCTGCAGAACCTCAGCGGCGACTATGCCGGCAACGCCGACGCGATGATGACCCAGATGCGGAAGTTCCTCCGCGACGTTTGCGCCGACGAGCCCGGCACGGGCTGGTATCTCAACGCCGCAGGTCGGAAGGTCTACATGACGGCAGACAACCCTGAGACGCCCGCCGACGAGGGCGCGTCTAGGCGTGAAGACTTCGGCAAGACGGGCACGGCCGACTATGGGAGTATGGACGACTTCAATGACAGCGTCTTCGTCTATAAGCACCGGCGCTACCTCATCGCCGTCTGGCTCGACCGCGCCGAAGGCGGGAGAATCACGCACCCGGCCCACCGCCTCCTCAATCAACTTGTGAGTTTCATCGAGAAGCTGGAGCCGGCGAGTGAATAGCAACGAAGAACTGCAAGCCCTCTGGGATGACATCAAAGAGGCCGCCAGGAACAACTTCATCGGCCACCCGCGCTTTCACGAGTGGAGCGAGAGCACGCCCACCGCGATGTTATTCCTGTACCCCCGGCCCGACGAGGGCGCGCGGGCCGTCGTCAAACTTTATCAGCGGAACAAAGGCGGCGACATCCTATATTGCCAGGAGTTCCTGGCGTTGCACCGCCTTTGGGGCACCCGGCGAGTCTGCCGCGTGCTGACTTATTCGATGAATCACAACGTGAGGTATCGGGACGAGAACGGCTCCGGCCCTTACTTCATCGTCAAGGAGTACTACCCGCGGTCGCTCAAGGACGCCCTCAACAACCCCAACTGGTTCGAGTCGCTCGACATCGCCGCCCAACAAGCCGACATCTCGCTCCGCTTCATGGCCGAGGGCTGGCGCGATTACGACGGGCGCGTCGTCAACGACGCGATCTGCGATGACGGCCGCCTGATCCGGCTGGACCTAGACGCGGCCCTCCCCCTGAGCATCTTCAACGAGGAGGGGAAGTTAAACGTCAACGACCGCACGTGCTTCTACATCAAAGAGGGCGATTTCATTAAGGCGGCCGTCAGGCGTGACGCCGAGAATGTAAAACTCTTCACCTCCTACGAGGTGACGAATTTAGCCATCCGCATCGCCCACATGTTCGTCGGGCGCGACCGCCAGACGGAATTTACTAAACTCCTCGGCGAGATGCAGGAGGCCGTCTCGGCGCTCCAGAAGCACGAAGGGGACGAGAAGGCGCCGGCCGCCCCCGCGCCGGCGCCACCCGAGGGGGATGAGGCCGCAAAGCAGGAGTCAGATGAGCCCGCCGACGGCCCTTCGGCGCGCAAGGTCGAACGCGCCGGAAACTTTATCCGGAAGCTACCGCGCACTTTACTTAACTTCTATAAGCCGAGGCCGGGAGCCCTCGAACCCACCGACGAAGCGGAAGGAGTGGCAGCGGCTCAGGCCACCGAGCCCGCGCACCCGGGGCCGGCCGCCGCCCCGCCCCCGTCAGGAAACTCGGCCGACGGCCAAGCCGTCAGCCCGTCAAGTCTCGGCCGCTGGCTGGAAATGTGGCATACGGGTAGGCTCGCCGAAGTAACGATACAAGACATTAAGAACACGCCCGGCAGGGCCACGTTTTTTACTACCATCGAGTACGAACTGCTCGCGCGGCTTACCCACCACCTCATCGTTGAGCCGGAGCACGGGTTCACTTTGCAGGACTTGAAGTCGAGCCTGCTCATGTTAAATGCCGCCTTTTTGAAAGACCGGGAAGACGTCATCCGTAAACTGGAGCGCAGCGAAGGCTCCTGGCTCCTCAACTTTTCCCCCAACACGCGATTGTATTCGCTGAGTCAGGCGGTAGCGCCCCACGCGTCACCCGATTCCTCCCCCGCCACGGCTGACGGAGAGGGCGGCCTCGCCCGCGACGACGCGGACGAGACGACGGGGGATGACGCAGGCGAGACACAACAATTTACGATCAAGGCTGAGATCAAGGCAGCACGCAGCGGGTCTTGGAAGGCGCAGCACAAAGACGAGAGTGAGGACAGGGCCTTCGCATACCCCGCCGAGGGGCTCGACCACTTGGCGTTCGTGGCTGTGGCGGACGGGGCCACCACCGGTGGCGGGCTGGCAGCCGCCAGAATAATTGAGAAAGAGATTCGAGCCCGCGCCCCGCACCTAAAGCCGTCTTCGCCGGACGAGGCTTCGTCCGATCTGCGGAAGATGGTGGTGGATATTAATGGGCTGTTGATGGAGGAAGCCGGTAAATCCGGGGGAGAGCCGCACCAGGCGATGCTGGTCATGGCCCTCGTCACCGTGACGGACGACTCCTGCTTCGTCACCGTCGCTCACGCCGGCGACTCCCACTGCCTGATCATTTTCCCGGGCAGCGAAGAGTTAGTACTCAACACCAGAAAGTATGAGACTAAACGCCTCGGGGAAGTAGAAAGTCTCTCCGAAAAACACTTTCGCGTAGACACCCTGGACCTCGGCAGCAGTGGGAAACGTCGCCCCGGCCTGTACCGCATCCGCCTCTTCTCGGACGGGGTGCGCGAGAAAGGCATTGACCGCATCAGGCATCCCGAAGAGTCCGGCATCGAAGCCCTGGTTGCCGAGGCGAAGGACTGGCCTGAGAAACTACACGGGAACATCGGAACCGACGATTGGTCGGTCGCGGGCATCGACGTTAATTTGGAAGCCGTCCCGGTAAGCTCGCTGACCACGCAACAGGCAGGAGGAGACAAGGCCACGAGCCAGGCGGGCGACGAGGCTCCGGCCCCGATGCTTTCAGACATCATCGCGGCGTTCGACAGAGACATGTTTCCACTGTCTGGAACGGCCGCGAAGTTTTGGCGCCGGGCCGTAGCACCTTTGAAAGGTAGATCGAGATTACAGTTAATTAAAGATGTGGTGGGCGAAGACGAGCTTGAAGCGGAGGAAGACAAACTCGTAGTTAAACATGCGCCCCCCCGGGAAAAGGAGGAGACTAAGAAAGCAGAGACGCCCGCGGAGCCTCCCCGCCGGGACCTCGCCGGAGGGAAGATATTCGAGGCCGCGGGACGCGACCACGCGCCATCTGAACAGGACTACTCACGAAGAGTCGCCTGGACCATAATCATCGTCGTCCTAATGTGCTCTGCCAGCGCGGCATTTCTCATTTCCCGCGCCGTCTCTAGGAGCGACTCGGAGAACGACAACACCAATAGGCCAAGACCCACGCCGACAAGCACGCCTGCGCCGGTCAGGACGCCAGCGCCGGGAACTACCAAGAACATCGGAGGCGACTTGAGTGCGAAGGGATATCTCCTGCGGGGTGAGTTCGCCGCCGGCACGGAGATCGACGAAAAAATCAAACAGTTCCTTGATGCCCTCGCCGAGGAGCTCAAAGCCAAAAAATACCGTGTCAACATCTTTATTTTCGCCAGGGAGGACGAGCCCGGCCAGAAGCAAGATATCACGCGCACCCGCGCCCAAAAGGTGGCCGATTACCTGAGGGAAAAACATCAGGGTGTCATGGAGGACTATGTGAGCAGCCTGGTAGGCGGGGGGCGGCCTCATGGAGGGAATCTGCCCAGAGGCTCATCTGCAGAGTTGAAGAGACAGCTCGAAAGCGCCGGACAACAAGGGGCCTCAATCTTCGTCATGCGCCTCAACTAAATCATCGCCCGTCGTCTCAGGCGGCGGCAGGGCCGCCCCGGCATCGCCCCCGGGTGCGGGGCCGAGCTGACCGGAACAGACGTATGTCAACCGATAAACAGCCGTTGAAGGTGGTCGTCCTGACCGCGGCGCTGACCGCGGTTGTCACCACCGTGATGGGCAGTTGGGTGCCGAGCGCCGCGGTGAAGTTCGTCGAATGGCTGAGGCAGGAGCCGGTGCTCATCGTTGAAGTAACGGACAACAACCGGCCGGTTAAAAACGTCAAGCTCAGCGTCAGCATCGGCACCTCCTCCGCGCTCCTGGCTTCCGGCGAAACCGACGAGACGGGCAGCGTCAAGTTGCACGACGTTTCACCCGGAACACTCGTATTGGAGGCCGTGCTGGAGGAGGGCCCCTACGTTCGGAAGTATCACAAGTTTCACAAAGTCGACTCCCTCCCGGCCAGTCTCACCTTAGATAAGAACAAGGACTTTTTTCTTGTAACGGACTCCACAGCCGGTCAGGGGACTGGGCCGGAGCGGCCCACGCCCACGCCCGCGTCGTCTTCGCCGAGCCCCGCCACCCAGCCCCTCGACCGAGGGCTTCAGGTTCAGTACGGAAAAGAGATGTTACAGTCCGACAGAAAAGTACAGGCGCGGCTGGAGATCGACCGGGTAGAGGGGACACCACTGCCAGGGATGCAGGTCGGCACCTCTGACGGCGCCGTCACCGTCGAAGGGCTCTTCCGAGAAGTCGGCATCGAACTGGAGGTCGTCATCAGCGACACTTTGCCGGCGAGCGTCTTGGGGACTGACGGGGCCTTCAGCGTCGAGGAGCTGAAGGACACGATGACTAGGTACAGGAATGCGTCGCAGCCGGGGAAGTGGAACTTCTATTTAATCGTCGCCCCGCGTGCGACTACACAAGCGGGCTCGTTCATGTTCGACCGGGAGGGGCGGAGTGGCTGCGTCATCCTGACGGAATATGCCAGGGAACTGGCCGCCTCAGACGAAAAATATTCGGACCCCAGGTTCCTAACCTTCGAGGTTATTCACGAGCTGGGACACATGCTCAACTTGCCCCATCCTTGGCAGGCTTACGGTGACACAAAGTCCGTTATGTCTTACCCGTTTCGTTGGCCGGGCTGGTCTTGGGATGACCCGCAGGTATACCGGTTCGATTACTTCGGGCGCAGACACGTCTCACGGGCCCCAGACGAATACGTCATGCCGGGGGGCTCCGCGTTCCTCGACTATGGTGCCCCACTGCCGTGGTTGGCGACCGCCGGATCGAGATAAGCGTGCCGCTTGGCAGGGGCGTGTCACACCCTGATTTGGTAGAGTCCACACCAGAAGGAGTTATGTCCGTCTATGGGAGCCTCATGGGTCTGGATCGTGATGCCGGCGGTGCCCGCGTTGTTGATACTTTCATACCTGCACCTTCGCTGGAAGAAAAATAGTGCTCGCGACTGGACGGCCTGGACCGTCTCCCTGGCGCTCGCCCTCTCCCCGATGGGGATCGCGTTCGCGGCGCAGTCTCACTTCATTTGGGGAGTCATTTACGGAGCCTGCGTCTACGTAGGAATCATCGCCTTCTCGTTGAGGGCGCTTAACAGAATCGGCCCCCTAGCCGTGATCGCCGCCCTCGTAGCCGCCGGCGCCGCCGTTATAATAGTAGTCCCGGCGGCGATTCTCCCGCGAATTCACGTGGACCTGCACGCCGGCCGTCAGGATGAGCAATCCTTCGCCGAGCTTGACCTTCGCTTCGTAGAAAAGAGCCTCGATACCATGAGGTCTTCAATGGATTCGACGATGTCCAGTATCGAGGCGGAAAAGAAGAACATGTCCGCGGCTATCGAGAAGCTTTCCGCGGGGCTGACTCAACGAAATCGCCAGCTCGGCGAGATAAACGAGAAGCACCGACGTTTACAACAGGAGGTCGAGCAGTATAAGGCTCTTGCGAATTTGACGGAGGCGCAAGCCGCGGCGGTGATCGCCGCCTTAGAGAGGGGCAAATACCTCGAGTACCTCGTCGGCTTCGTCCTAGGAGTTGCGTCCTCAATAACGGCCACTTTTGTGTCGCGTGTGTCGCGGCTGATATCTAAAAGCTAGTGTCACCTCGGCAGTCTGACCGCTGATCACTTTTGCGCGGCCATGAGCCACTTTAACATTCTGGGGCGCGTGGTAAGTGCTCGCGCACGAAGCTGGCCGTTAGCCTGAGCCGCTGTGGCAGCTTCCGCCAGTAGGAGCCGATACGCGCTAGCGAGAGCCGCGCCCCTTTTGTCCTGCTCTCCAGCCTCACCTTCGGCTCCGCTTCCTCGACCGCACTCCCGCCGCTCGTCCACAGCAGCAGCGCCACGCCGACGAGCAGGTACATCCGCTCGACGAACTCCGGGCGCGCGAACTGCGTCCCCCGAAGCGTACACCCGTCGAGTCGCGGAACTGCTCCTCGACGCCCATCCTTCTGTCGTAGTAAGAGACC
>WUUC01234262.1_pt1 | contig 14340 bp, 7 predicted proteins | sample 6278441 | NCBI WGS metagenome assembly WUUC01 (sample SAMN13675441, study PRJNA597444) | soil metagenome | isolation source: soil | place: USA: Washington | collected 2017-10
CATCACCACCGCGAGTAGCGCGAGCGCGAGCTCCGTCGGCAGGATCTGTGCCGGTAGGAGAAGGGCCAGCAGCTTCGGCGTGTCGTTGATGCCTCGCGCGAAACCGACGGCGCCGGCGCTCAGATAGTGGGCGGCGTCGAGTGCGTTTAAGGCCGACGCTGTAGGTCTCAATCCATGAGAAGCGCACTCCGAGACGGGCGCGATCACGGGCACCGGTAGCGCAGTGGTTCCGCTACTGGCAACGAGACTGGCATACGCTGGGGACGTGGCTTCGAGCACGGGTTGCGCCTCCACGACGCACACACAGATGTCTTCTTCGATGGCCCAACGCCGTCGCAGCCAGCCGAGCGAAATATACGTCGTGCCACACAAGACTCCTGCAGCAAGCGGCGATAGAAGGAGGGGTACGATGAAGTCTGTTCGAAGCGCGGATAGACGCAGCTGGTCGCCGGCCGCCAACACACCCGCGCCGACGAGCGCACCGGTCAGCGCGTGCGTCGTGGAAATCGGGAAACCGAGCCATGTAGCCAACAGCACTGTGGCCGCCGCGGCCGTCGCAACCGCGGTGAGGAAGGCCGGGTCAGCCGTCAGTACGTCCGGGACGAGACCCTTGCCACTGAAGCGTGCCACCAACGAGCTGCCCAGCACCAGAACCGTCAGACTACCAGCGCCCGTCGTGACCGTCGCCCACAGGAGGGCTCGCCGGTAGTTCGCGGTTGCACTTCCAAACAGCGTCGCCACGGCCTTGAAGTTGTCGTTCGCACCGTTGGCGAACGTGATGGCCAAGGCGGCCGCAACCAGAAGCCACAAATTCCACGGCATGTCCGTTCCGGTCCAAATCCGAATTCTTACCTGCCTTAGGTCACCACGCAAACCCCATTCTTCGTTGATGCGTCCGGGGAGTCGAAGGCAATGCATGTGCACGCGAGCCACGAGTCCGCGTTCAGCGAGATAGCATCGATCGCTTCGACCGGCTTCGGTGCGCGAGAGGGACCACCACCATCGTGACGATCGTGCCTTCGAGCAGGATCGGCGGCAACGATGGTGGTGCCAGAACGCTGCGTGTCAGAGCCTCCGGTGGCTAGGACCAGAACTGCCGCGACGACGATCGCTGGTCACTTCGTTATTTCATGATGCTCTTCAGTCGCGACCTCGCCAGGGGTAGGTGTCTTCTAGCGCGGGCGTTGGCCGACTTGAATCACGCCCCAACTCGTCGCGAGCAGGTTGAACCCAGGAGGAGCCGTCAGTTGCGTCTGGCCGGTGCCGTCCGCATTCATCACCCACAGCTGGTTGGCGGGTGCGCGATGAAACACGATCGCGAGACCGTCGGGGGACCAGGTAGGCGTCAAGTCCTGTTGGTTATTCGTGGTGAGCCGCGTGGCCGGAGCATTGGCGACCGCGTCCATGACGCAGATTTCAAAGGTCGCGACCCCCATAGCATTGTTCGGTCCTATTCGGCACGCGAACAGAATGCGGCGGCCATCCGGAGACCACGCGGGTCCGCGCTTCTCGATCCCATCGTTGGTCAGTTGCTCCTGGCCATTGCCGTCCACGTTCATCACGAAAATCTGCGCCGGAGTGACCGTGGTCGAAGGGTCATTGATGTAGCTCGTGAACAGGATCTTTCGACCATCGGGCGACCAGTTCGGGTCATCGTCGACTGTGGCAACGCGGTTGCCGGTGAGATTCTGCGGCTGTGCGCCGTTCTCGAGCAGGTCATCGACGTTCACGGTGAAGATGTCGCTGTCCACTGTGGCGGATCCGGGGAAAGGGTTGATCGGCAGTCCGGCGCCTGATGCCGATGCATGGAAGGCGATCAATTTCGACGTCTTCCCTTTCGGATCGACTGGAGACCAGGTGGGCGACCCGCCGCGCGTCAGGAACACCTGTTCCGTGCCGTCGTGATTCATCAGGAACAAATCTGAGGTGTTGACCGGCTCGCCGGCGCTTCGAAACCGGTTGCTGTCGAAGACGATCTTGCCTCTGCCGTCGGGCGACAACGCTGGGAAGGTATCGGCATAGCAGTTTGCCGCAGATGACTCTGGCGTGGTATCGGCAGCGCAGTTCTCGGTGACCTGCCGTGGGATCGAGAAACTGCCGTCGGCGAGATGGTCCATCAGATAGATCTCGCCACCGACAATCGGCGGCACCGCATTGGGATTGTCGCGCGTGCTGGTGAACGCGATGGTGGTCGCGACGTTCTGTGCGTGCGACGAGGCGCCGATACAACCAACTGCGACGACGACGGCGACGAACAAACGTGCGCGCATGGTGAACTCCCTTAGGGTTTGCTGAATGAGTAGAAACGAACAACTGTGCTGGACAATCAGTTCTGCCGCGTCGCTTGCCAATCCCATACGTAGGTGACGAGCTCCCCAGTCGTGAGGAAATACGAGTTCACCTCAGTCGCACTGAATCGCTGGTCATCGTCGGAAAAACGCCCTGAAAGATTGGAAACACCGGGTCGCTGCAAAAAAGACGTCCCGTCGCAAGTTGTCCCTCCTCCTTCCAAGGCTTCGCTCGCCGAGAATTCCTTCCCATTCACCGTGCCGGCCCAAAACCCATAACCGTCAACAGTGATCGAACCGCCTGAGCGCGTTATCGCCATCTCGAGACCCGCGAACACGACTCCAGTCAACCTTGCCCGTTGCTGCCTCACCCAGCAATTGTCAGGTCCGGTCACCGACACAAAACGTTGCGTAACGCTCCAAAGAGTCGGGGTCGGCGCTGCGACCGTAAGAGTGAGTTCGTTCGACGGAGCACTCGTCCCGAATGCATTCACCGCAACGACGCGCACGAAGTATGTGGCCGCCGGAGCAGGCGCTGACACACGTGTCTGCAGGCCCACGGGGATGGACCCCACATCGCTGCTCCCTGGTGCTCGCCCAGCCTGCACGAAGTACCCTGTCGCGGCGCATCCGCCGGTGGACGCGTTCCAGTTCAGCGACACGAGCGTGCCGGACACGCCGCCCGAAAGCCCCTCGGGAGCATTCGGAGGCGACGTGCATCCTCCGGTGACGGTGACTGCCACCTCGTCAGACGGCGCGCTGGTGCCGAAGACGTTCGCCGCCGCTACGCGCACGAAGTACGTCCCGGGCGGCGCGTTGACCGCGAATTGCGTCAGATGAACTGCGATGGGAAACGCGCCGATATTCGAGGCCCCCGGTTGGAGTCCTGCCTGCAGGACGTAGGACGTGGGAACACAGCCACTCACCGGCGGACTCCAATTGATCGTGACGAGTGAGCCTGAGACGGTTCCCAGCACACTTTGGGGTGGATTAGGCGGTGACATGCAACCCGCACCAGGCCCAACGACAATCACGGCCTCGTTTGATGGACCGCTTTGACCATCCGCGTTGGACGCGCGGACCCGCGCGAAGTAGGTACCGTTCGGGACGGTTGGCACGGTGAGTGACGTTCCCGAGACCTCGATCGACGTGAGCGCAGGCCCGCCAGCGGTGAGTGACGCGTCGAGGATGTAGGAGTCCGCCGCCCCGCCAATAGTCGGGGGCAGCCAATTCAGTGTGACGGTTGACCCGCTGACAACAGCGGTCAACGACTGTGGCGCACCGGGCGGGACGCCTTGAGCTCCCCGCGCGGCCGACGTCACCAATAAGAACACCGCAACGGATACCGAAATTACCTGACGGGACACACCGCCTCCATGAACGCCTGCGCGCAGAATCGCGCGAAACGACGATTACTCATGACATTTGGCATCCTGAAGGGATGGATTCTGTCGGCGTCAAGGGTGCCTGACGACCCAAACGACGGCGTCGCCGGAGGAAGTCATGCCGACGACGAGACGGGTGCCGTCCGTCACCCTGACGTCACTCACCGCGTTGGCCGCGGCCCAACGGCCCTTGAAGGGAAGCTGCACCATGCGCTGCGTCTCGGCGAACCAGATATAACCGGTGTTGCCGACCTGCGGCGACGTGCTCCCGCCGACCACGTCCCCCGACGCATTGATGTCGCGGGCCCAGCTGTCCGCGCCACCCAATGTTCCGAGTGTGACGACGCTGCCATTTGCAGACCAAATCACCGCGCGCTGACAGCCGCCGGCCACGTTGCAGGGGACCGACACCGAACCGGCAAGGTCACCGACGGCGTTGGACCCCAGCGCGGTGCCCGAACGCGTGTCGAGCGGTTCGACCTGCCACTGTCCCGCGTTGGATCTCCATCGCACCGGCACCCCGATACCTGCAGAATCGGTGGCGCGTCCGCCCACGATCGTGCCGGCACCGTTGACGGCAAAGGCACCTGTGGAACCTCCCGCGAACAGCGCGGGCAGGTTCGTTCTGCAGCTGCCCGGTTGCCATACAGCCGCTCCTCCTCCTCCGAGGCCGGCGACGACCTGGGCGTCTCCGCTGATGGCATAAACCATTACTGGTCCGACGCGGGTATCGGTATCGCAGCCGAGCACGCTCAACCCGCCCGCCGCGGGCCAGAGGATCGCAGACGAGTTGGGGCTCGGATAATTGTTGCCGGCGGCGTCGCCCGCGTTATTCACACCTCTGGCCGCGGCACTGGAGGCGCCGGGCGGCCACGGCATGCTGCTGATCGCCCATTTGCCGTTTTGCAGCGTCCACCTGACCGCGTGCAACAAGTCAGAGCGATCCCAAGCCGTCCCCACGACAACTGTCCCCGCGGCGTTGACCGCAAGCGCTTCGCTGCCGGCTCCGAACGAGGGAAGCGCGGTCAGCGTCGCGAAGCCGCTCCCAGGCTTCCCCGCTTGACCGCCGGCTTTCGCGAACAGGACGGCTGGCTCCAGTGCGTGAGTGTCCTCGGTGGCGGAGATGCTTCCGGCAGACGGCGTCTGCATCGCAACCGCGACAAAGGCGAGGAGACACGCGAAAAACTTTGCGATTGTTGAAATCATAAGAGCTCCAGCCAACACGTGCTCATGCCACCACTGTCATACGCATTGCTGAGCGTCGGTCACTGGCGGGTGGACGCGTCATGCTTGCGGTCCTTGTCACATAAGTGGCCGACAACCGCAGAACGTGACAGCCGCGACCGGCGCAAATCAGGTAATGTAAGGGTCCGGCCCGACAGATTTGTGAAACCACGGTAGAGACGTCCAGGAGCAAGAGCTGGCATGGCTGTCGCGCCACTGACCAATCAGGAACAGAGCGATCTGGCTGAGCGCATCCGCAGACGAGAACCGTCTGCGGAGAACGAGTTCGTTCGCCTTTTCTCGGATCGAATCGCGTGTCTGGTGCTCGCCCGCACTCGCGACCCGGAAGCTGCACGCGAGGTGGCGCAAGACGTGATGCTCGCGGTCGTGCGCGCTCTCCGTGAGGGGAACTTGCGCGCGGACGATCGACTGGCCGCGTTCGTCTACGGCACTGCGCGGAACTTGATCAACAACCATCTGCGTGCCCGGAGCCGGCAGCCGATAGCAGAGCCTCTCGATAGCGCGCTGCATATGGCGAGCACGGCGGTCGAACCGGACGAGCGCGTTGTATTGGTGCGGCGCGCTCTCAGAACCCTGGAGCCGCCCGACCGCAGGATTCTGTTGCTCACGCTGGTGGACGGATTGAAGCCTGGGGAAATTGCCGTCCGCCTCGGACTGACGGCCGAGGTCGTGAGGACCCGGAAGTCGCGGGCGCTCAAGAAAATCATCGAATGTGTGAAAAGGCTGTCACGAACATGAGCCTGAACACCACTTACCCGTCGAAGGGCAGGATGGACTGTGACAGGGTGGGACGCGAAGACATCGTCGAGAGCTACCTCGCGCAAACCTTGAGCGAGGCTGACAGAGAGGCGTTCGAAGAGCACTATTTCGAGTGCGCACGCTGCTTCGATGCGCTGGCAACGCTGCAAACACTCCAGGCGGAGTTGCAGCGCACGCGCGCCGAACTCGAGCCCAGTACGACATCTTTATCCTTCGCGTGGGGGCGGTTTGCCGCCGTGGCCGCTGCTGTCGTCCTGTCAGCAGGACTGCTGGTATGGATGCGAGCAAAGCCCCCGGCCGTTGTTTCTGAGCAGACGGATGTGCACCTGTCGCCGGGCGCGAAATCCCCGGAGACGCCCCGTTCTGAAGGAACGCCGGCAAGCCCTGCGCCGCTGATCGCGCTCGAACAACTCGCGCGAGTGGACCCACCGCGCTACGAGCCCCTCACATTCCGCGGCGCGCCGGACGAGGCAGCAGCTCGCTTCGAGCGCGGCATGCAGCAGTATCGCAAGGCTGAGTATCGCGGGGCGGTCACCGATCTCGGTGCGGCCGCGGCACTGGATCCCGATGCGCCTCACAGCCGTTTCTTTCTTGGGATCTCCCATCTGATGTTGGGCGATGACACGGCGGCGATCGATTCGCTGCGCGCGACGGTGGCACTCGGCGACTCCGCCTATCTCGAAGAGGCGCACTGGTACCTGGCGAAAGCATTCCTGCGGCGGAAAGATATCCGCACCGCGGAAACGCATTTGCAGGCGCTCATCGAGCTTCGTGGATCGGAGAGCGATAAGGCGCGACAGCTACTGACCGAGCTCGATCGGCTCAAGGCTCGATCGCAGTGATAGCGCCATTCGATCGCAGGGGAAAACGATGATGCTGGCATTGGTTCGCCGAGCGGCAATACCGTGCCTGCTGCTGATGCCCTTGGCGGCTCCCGCCTACTCGCAGGAGACAACGGGGACGATCCTGGGCGCGCTGGTGGACCAGACGGGGGCAGTTCTGCCCCGTGTGAAGGTTGTGATCACAAGTGTGGAGACGAGTCGGATCCGCGAGGTGGTCACCAACAACGCGGGTCAGTACATGGCGAGCCTCCCGGTCGGCAACTACGAAATCAGCTTTCTCCTGCCGAATTTTCGGCCATTTACGGCGCGCGGGATCTCTCTTCATGTCAACGACCGATTACAGGTCAATGGCAAACTGATCGTCGGTGCGGTGGAGACGCTGACGGTGACGGCGGAGCGGCTCGTGCAGCCGACATCCGCGGTGCAACATCTGATTCAGCAAGTCGCCATTCGGGAGTTGCCGCTCCTCACGCGCACGTTCGTGCAGCTCGCGACGCTTGTGCCGGGTGTGTCGAGTGACCTCCGCGAGGAAGCCTGTTTTTGCGACCAGGGTAACCTCGACATCTCTATCAACGGGGCACGACGGAGCTCTGTCAACTGGTTGCTGGATGGCGCCTCAAACGTCAACGGATGGAACAACTACACGCTGGTCACCACGCCTTCGCTCGAAGCGATCCAGGAGATCAACGTGATCACGAGCACGTACGCGGCCGAATGGGCCCGGAACGGTGGGGGCGTCGTCAATGCCGTGACCAAGTCAGGCACCAACAGGTTCTCGGGAAGCGCCTATCACTTCCTTCGTAACGACGCGCTGAATGCAATCCCGTTTCTCCGCAGCGAGGACAGCAGAGCCTACGTCAACAGCACACCAGCGCGACTGCGGTACAACAACTTTGGGTACACGCTCGGCGGTCCGGCGCTGCCAGGCCGGAGGAAGTTGTTCTTCTTTTTCTCACAGGAGTGGCGACGGAGTACTCGTGACGAAAGGCCGGAGGTCAGCTCGGTTCCGGATCCCACCTGGCTGACAGATCCGGCCAGCCGCAACTATGTTCCGCCAGAGGCTCGTGACCCGACTGCGCTCAAGCTACTCACTCTCTGGCCCGTGCCAAACGTTGCCGGGAGGAATTGGTATCGGACGACGATCAGGAACGAGCTTGATACGCGCCAGGAGTTCGTGCGAGCGGACTACAACTCCGGTACGAAGTGGTCGTTCACAGGCCGCTATCTGCATGATCGGGTCGACTCGCGCGGTGAGTATCCCAGCGGGCCGGACAACTCGCCCGGCCATCGCTATTCGGTCGGTGGCCTCACCGTGGTGGAGGCCCGCCGGGTAGGAGACCGGCTTCTGCATGAAGCGTCGTACCAGTTGTCGAGCCATCAGCAGTCGCAAAAGGACTGGTTGGGGACGAAAGCGGACGTCGGGATTGTGATTCCAGAGTTCTTCCCTGCTAATGAGGCGAACCTGATCCCTTTTATCGAAGTTGAAGGTCTGTCGCCGATTGGCGGGTCGCAGCGCCGTCCGCGCGAGTATTTCAATCACACATTCAGCTCCGCACTCACGCTGCAACACGGCACGCACTCGGTCAAGACCGGCGGACTGTTCGCGCTCGAACGTGTGAACTCCAATCTCGTGACGGAGTTCACGCAGGGTGCCTTCGTATTTCAGTCCGGAGGTGGGTTCACGGGCTTTCAGAACTTTCTTCGCGGCAACTCAGGCGGCGGCTGCGGCGAGAGCTGCAGCTATTCTGAAACGGACATTGACGTAACCAATCGCTTTCGGTCGGGCCGGTTTGAGCTCTACGCGCAGGACAGGTGGCGAATTCACCCCGAAGTCACCCTCGATCTCGGGCTCCGCTATGCGTTTTATCCGCCGCTTACCGACGAGGGCAACATGCTCTTCAGCTTTTCGCCCGAGGCCTATGATCCCGCTCAGGCACCGACCTTCGCCGACCCCAACGGCTTTTATGTTGTCAGCGGGACAGGGAACATGTTCAACGGCGTTCGCGTGGCTGGTAAGAACTCGCCATATGGACGTGCCATCTATGCGGCCGACAAGAACAACCTGCAATCCCGTTTGGGCGCCGCATGGGATCCAGGGGGAACAGGCCGCTTGGTCTTGCGCGCCGGGTACGGCATGTACTTCGATCAGACCCAGGTCGGAATGTTCGCTGAGAATGTGCAGAGCTCGTATTACGACCCGTTTCGCACCCAGCGCTTCGTCAGCAACCCGTCGCTCTCGAATCCCCGCGGAGGCACGGTCATCGAGCCCTATGCAGTGCCTACTCCGCTGACGTTCGCGACCAGCGAGCAGTTTGTGGCGCCTCGATGGCAGCATTGGAACATCGGCTTGCAGCGCCGACTGTACTCGCGGGGCGTGATCGATGTCGGCTATGTCGGCTCGCGGGGCGACCATCTACTTCGGTACGTGGATATCAACCGCCCGCAACCGGCGACGTTCGTGACGCAACACGGCGCGGGGGCAAACCCTGTACGACCGTTCCTCGGCTACGACCAAATCATCCAGCGAGAGACGACCGCGAGGAGCCGCTATCACGGTTTCGTGGCCAGCTTTCGTCACGACGCGGGCCGCGTTGGATCGGCGACCGTGAATTACACCGTCAGTGGGAACAAGGCGGACGCCACGTACGACAACTCGAAGGTCGACAATCCGCAGAACGCATTCGACAAAGACGCCGAGTTTGCCGCAGCCGCGACCGACCGCACCCAGATGTTCAACGCGTCCTGGATCTACCAGCTGCCGTTCGCTCGCGCAGAAACAACAGGGTGGCGGAATGCGGTCTTAGGAGGATGGCAGATAGCTGGGATCGTCAGGATCGAAACAGGTCCGGCCGCGCGACTCGAAACCATCAATTGCAATTACGGCAGATCTTGTTACCCGGGAGCGATACGACCCAATCAAGTCGGCGACCCGGCGGCTGGTGAGCAGACTGGCCTCCTCTGGTTCAATCCGGCGGCCTTCGTTCCGTCGCCTGCTGGTGAGTATGGCAACGCGCCTGTGGCACCGTTCCGACTACCCGGCCGGCACCAGTGGGATGTCGCCGTGTCGAAAAACGTGAGTCTCCGCGGCAGTACGCGTCTCCAGGTGAGGGCTGACCTGATTAACGTTTTCAACCAGGTGCAGTTTCTGGACGTCAACACCTTTTGTGGCGGGAGGGCGACGTGCGATCCGAACGGATTCGGCGAAGTCAAGAGTGCGCGACCGCCGCGCGAGATTCAGCTTGGCGTCAGATTCGACTGGTGACCCCGTTAACCGCGACAGCCGGCGCTCTCCTCATCGGGTTTGCGACACTTGTCAGCACGCATCCGTCGGTCGTCACCGCTCAAACACCCGTCGTCCAGACCGTCTCGTCGATACGTGGGTTTGCTGAGTCTCTGGAGACGATCCGAGATCTCCTGAATCGAGGACGAGGCATTGAAGCCGAGAACGTCGCGCGGGCGCTGCTGGCTCGGGTTGAAAGCCTCAGCGGCGGGGAAGTTCTGGAAGTCGCCGAGGTGCTCGATCTGCTCGGTCGAGCGGTACGGCGGTCACCCAAGGTGGCGGAAGAGGACAAGCGAGAGTTCGCCGAGCGCTCCTTAGCGATCAAAGAGAAGGTGCTTGGCCCGTGGCACCCCGACGTGGCGACGAGTCTCACGAACCTCGCGATCCAGCGAACGCTGGCCACCGATCCCACCGGCGCGAAACCACTCCTCGAGCGCGCGCTGGCAATTCGCGAAAAAGCATTCGGCCCGGATCATCTGTCCGTCGCTGCGACGCTGCAGAGCCTCGCCGGCGTGTTGATGACGGTCAGAGATGACGCCGGCGCGACGGTCTTGCTCGAACGGGTGCTGCGGATTCGTGAGATGTACGGCCCGGAGCACCTCGAGACGATACAAACCCTATTCAAGGTGGCGATGTTCTATGGAGAAATACACGAATACGCGGGAGCCAGACAGATTTACGAGCGCGCTCTCGGGCGCGCTGAGAAGACGCTGGCCGCAAATCACCCGCTCGTCTTTGACATCCTGCTGAGACTTGCGACCGTACTCAGCGAAGGCGCCGGCGATTACGCCGCGTCCGCACGTTTGAATGAACGCCTCGTGGCAGGCGTTGAAAAGAGTTTCGGCGTCGATGACGCGCGTTTGCGATGGCCGTTGGGCAATCTCGCCGTGAATTTGCGCGAGCTCGGGGACTACTCGTCGGCCCAGGCATTGGCGGAACGATCGCTGGCAATCGCCGAGCGCGCGTTTGGTCCGAGGCACCAAGAAGTTGCCGACAGCCTGCACACGCTGGCCACGATCGTGGCAGCGCAAGGCGACTACGCCAAGGCGATGGGTTGGTTCGAACGCGCGACACAAATCCGGGCCGAGACGTCTCGCTCCGCGAACCCGGAATTCAGTCGTGCATTCTCGTTCATCCCGGATCTGTTTCCGGTCTCTGGCTACGGCTCGGACGACACGATCCTGTTTGAGCAGGCGGTGGCGATCCGCGAGAGAGACCGCGGTCTTGTCGATCCGGGCACGACTGACAGTCTGACGAATCTCGCGGCCGTCCTGTCCAGCGTCGAGGACTACAAACGAACGCGTCCGCTATTCGAGCGGGCGTTGGCATCGCAGGATAAGGCCCTCGGCCCCGATCATCCCGAGGTGGCGGCGGCGGCGACCAACCTTGCCCACGTGCTGTCGCAGCTGGACGACGGCGCCGCGGCCAAGCCGCTGTTTGAGCGCGCGCTGAGCATCTGGGAGAAGGCGCTCGCTCCTGATCATCCCAAAGTGGCGGCGGCACTCCTGAACCTGGCACGCTGGCATTTCAATGCCGAGCATTACGACGATGCCACGCCACTGGTCGCACGGGCTCTGCTGATTCAGCAGCAGAGGCTGGGCGCCGAGCACCCCGACGTTGCCACCACGCTCACCAACGCCGCGATGCTGGCTGCGCATACCGGCGCGTCAAACGACGCGTTCGCGCTGGCCGCTCGCGCGGAGGTGCTCAGTCGCGAACATATGCGTCTGACGGCGCGAACACTTTCCGAACGTCAGGCGTTGGGGTACGCCGCATCACGAGCGTCGGCGCTCAACGTGATGTTGAGCGTGACATCCAGGCGCGCTAGCGACAGCGAGGCGTCGAGCGCGTTCGACGCAGTCATTCGTGCGCGCGGGTTGGTCCTCGACGAGATGGCCGCGCGTCGTCGTGCGGCCAGCGCCACTGAAGATCCAGATACGGCCACGCTGACAAGAGCGCTGGCCTCGGCCCGCCAACGGCTCGCCGGGGCAGTCGTGCGTGGCATTCGTGACGAGCCGCCCGAGCGCTATCGCCGGTTGTTGGACCAGGCGCGCAACGACAAGGATCGTGCCGAGCGAGACTTGGCGGAGAGGAGCGCGAGGTTCCGAGAGGATCAGTCGATAAGCCGTGCCGGTCTTGCGGAATTGTCGGCAGCGTTACCTGCCGGCGGCGCCCTCGTCGGCTTCGTCCAATACTCGCAGCAAGACTTCGAACGCGCCGCCACGAACACACGCGCTGAGAGCGAAGCGCAGCTTTCGTATCTCGCTTTTGTGTTGCGCAGCGGTGAAGGCGTTCCAGCGATCGTTTCGCTTGGGAGCGCTGCGACGGTCGACGCCCTGATTCTGCAGTGGCGACGACAACTCGATCAGGAGGCGATGGTTGGGAGGAGGTCTTCGACGCGCAGTGAAATTGCCTACCGACGTGTCGCGGCAGAATTGCGGCAGCGGGTATGGGATCCACTCGGCACGCATTTGTCGAACGTCACGCGCGTCTTTGTCGTCCCCGATGGCGCGCTTCACCTCGTGAGCCTGGCTGCGTTGCCGACCGGTGCGTCACAGTACCTCGTCGAGACCGGGCCGTTGATCCACTACTTGTCCGCGGAACGGGATCTAGTACCCATCCTCTCAGCTCGGCCTGCGAGCGGGAGCTTGCTCGCCTTGGGCGGTCCAGCGTTTGACGAGTCCGCCTTTGAGCCCGTGAGGTCTGAAGCGTCGTTCCGAGGCGCGCGGTCCGCGTGCGCTGACTTTCAGGCGATGCACTTCGCTCCGCTTCCGGCGGCTGTCAAGGAAGTGGAGCAAGTGACGACGCTCTGGAACAAGGCGCATGGTATCGAGTCCGGGGTAGGCCGGCAGGGCGGTGCGAATCCCTCGCTGCCCTATGCCATGCGGCTGACAGGGGCTGCAGCGAGCGAGTCCGCGTTCAAGCTGGCGGCGCCCGGCCACCGCGTTCTGCATCTGGCGACGCACGGCTTTTTCCTCGGCGACCGCTGTACATCGCCTGCCGATGCCGCGGCGTCCACGGCTGTGGCCACTTCGGTGAAGATCGGCCGCGAGAACCCACTGCTCTTGTCGGGTCTGATCCTTGCCGGTGCGAACCGTCGCAACGTCGTGGCACCAGGCCAGGAGGACGGGGTGCTTACGGCGGAGGAAGTCGCCGCCTTGGATCTCACCGGAGTCGAATGGGCCGTGCTATCCGGATGCGATACCGGTGTAGGCCAGGTGAGGGCAGGGGAGGGTGTCTTCGGCCTGCGACGCGCCTTTCAGGTGGCGGGCGTTCAGACGGTGATTATGAGCTTGTGGCCGGTCGAGGATCAGGCGGCGCGCCAATGGATGGCGACACTTTATGCCAGCCGGTTTCTGAAAAAAGTGAGCACGGCGGACGCGGTGCGTGCAGCGAGTTTGGCCGTGCTGCACCAGCGCCGAACGAGCCGACTCAACACGCATCCTTTTCATTGGGCGGCGTTCGTCGCCGCCGGCGACTGGCGTTAGATGGTTGGTTCCGACGATCCGGGACTACTCCGTTCACCGCAAGTGTCCGCGCTCGACGAGGCACACGGCAAAGAAGTCGAATGCACGCGATCGACGCGTTGAGGCTCATTCCGTCTGCCGGCCGCGCCTGTGATGCACACTGGCGGCTTGGCAACGAAACATGTGCCAGGAGCCGCGGCAAGAACACGCCTTCGTAACTGGAGGGTCAGCTCTTGATAAAAACTTGACACTTTGTCACTGAAAACACGCGTTTCCAACCACCCCTGCCCTACGGTCACCGTCAAAAATCCCAATAAAACCGGCACAATTTGAAATCACCGGCGTTTCCGGGTGCGACTCTGGACGCGGTTATTGGGGTTCGAATCCCTACGTCCCAGCCACGTCTCACCCAACCGAGTGAATTCCTCAGCGTTTTGAGAAATTTATTCGCGAAATGGTTGGCTGAGACGAATGAGCGACAGTTCGCGCGACATTTCTTCGGAAAACCAGGCCTTGATGTCACTCCAAAATGTCACTCGCCGCACAGCGAGCTGCGTTCGCAGCCGTTGGAGAGCTCGATCGATCTCGGCAATCTGGACGTTGCCCGGTCATCGTCACGGCGTGCGCGCTAGCCGCGTCGTTTGCCGCCTGACGCGCCGCCCGCATCGATCCGATCGCGACACTCAGAAACGACCGAGCTCGACTACCACGACGTTCGCATCGCCGACTACTACTGGACCATGACGCTCTTGGGCCGCTTGCGTGGGCTCGTAGCCCCGACACTTTAGAGACGCCGATTAGCACAGCGCCTAACCTCGACACGCTCGGTGCGATGATCGTCGTCCGCCTTGTCCAATCCTTTGGTGCACGGTTGATCAAACGCTCCCACCGAGGGCATGTCTATGACTGGTGCGGAGCACAGATCCCTCTACTCGGTACCATCCCGTTTGTTGCCCCTGCGCCTAGAGCCCGGCTAGAACAGCTCCGGGTAGCCTCCGCTCCCAACCGGCGGCGGCAGCGCCACGGCGGCGGTTGCCGCGATGCACACACGGCGCACTCGATCATCGCCCAACG
>WUUC01063855.1_pt1 | contig 14336 bp, 13 predicted proteins | sample 6278441 | NCBI WGS metagenome assembly WUUC01 (sample SAMN13675441, study PRJNA597444) | soil metagenome | isolation source: soil | place: USA: Washington | collected 2017-10
GTACTTCATTTCGGGTTATATGATGCAGAGCAATCTCGCCCATGCCCTCTCGCAATACACCATTAAGGCATCGAAGGGCATCGAGATATCTTATAAGGTGATCAACGACAAGGAGAACCGGATCACATTTCAAAAAACTGAAAAAGGCGGTTTTGTTTTTTATCAATGGACCGCGAAGGACCTTCCGGCGATCGACTTCGATTCCAACAGTCCCGCCCTGTCTTATTTTTCTCCGTACGTGGAATGTCACGTGAAGTCGTACACGACAAAAAAAGGCACTACCCGTGTGCTCTCCGACCTTACCGACCTGCACAGCTGGTACCACGGTTTCGTGAAGGACCTCAATAAAACACCCTCTGCGGAATTACAGGGCGTAGTTGCAGATATCAAGGCCAAAAGCGAGACCGAGGCCGAGATCGTGAAGAATATCTTCTATTGGGTGCAAGACAATATCAAGTATATCGCATTCGAGCAGGGCATGCGGGGCCTGATACCCCACTCCGGAAGCTACGTCTGCGAGAAACGCTACGGTGACTGCAAGGATATGGCGAACCTGATCGTCAATATGGCTCGCATGGCCGGCCTGAATAATGTTTATCATACCTGGATCGGCACACGCGACCTGCCATATAAGTATACCGAGTTCCCGACGCCGATCGTCGACAATCACATGATCGCAACGTACATCACCCCGGAAGGAAAGTACATCTTCCTCGACGGCACCGGGAGCTACACCAGGGTCGGATTGCCCTCCTCCATGATACAAGGCAAAGAAGCATTCATCAGCCTCGGGCCAGATAAGTATGAAGTGAAGACCGTTCCCGAGATCAGCCCCGAAGAGAACCTGATGGTAGATTCCGTGAAGGTGACGATCAACGGGAACAAGCTCATGGGGTCCGGCAAATCGTTATTCAACGGTTACGCAAAGATCTTCGGTGGGTACGAGCTCGATCGCGCCAACCCGGAGGAGGTGAGGAACGGGGTGATGAAACTGGTTACGAAGGGAAGCAACAAGTTCAATCTTCATAAATACGACATCGCGGGCATCGAGAACCAGGACCTGCCCACAACGATCAGGTATGAGTTCGATATCGGAGATTATTTCCAGGTGATCGGCGACGAAACGTATGTCAATCTCAATCTTACCAAGGACTATTACAACGCTTCCATAAAAGCGGAGAGAAAAACACCGCGGGAGTCAGAGTATAAATATATCGGCGAAGAGATCGTGGAATTGCAGGTCCCCGATGATGTGAAGGTGGAATATCTTCCGCCGGATGCTTCATGGGACGGAGAACAGCTGGGTTTTAACATCACTTACAAAAGTCTTCCCGGCAAGGTCGTTTATAAAAAGACGCTTAAGCTGAATCATTTATTGATGAACCCCGATCAATATCCGTCATGGAATCAGGCGGTCAAGCATTTGAGTGAGGCATACAAGGAATCCATTGTACTTAAGAAAAAATAGAATGAGGATCGTGAAAGCGTTATTAGTTGCTTTCGTATCGATTGTATACGTAGCAAAGGGAGCAGAGCCGGCTGTCGCGGTGGCAGGTCAGTATGAATGGGACGATCAGAGAAGCCGTTTCAGCCTTTCGGCCGAAGAGGAGAAGTTACCCGAGCTGATGTTGAAAAGCCATGTGCAGTACGAGTACACGTTCGAGAACGGCGAGTTCGTGATGTACTCCACCCACCACAAGATCATCTACGTCAACAGCAACGAAGCCATCAAGAAGCACAACCGGATCTTCATTTCGATGAACAGCACCATGGCCCTGAAGACTCTGAAGGCGAGGGCTATCAACCGCCAGGGCAAGGCCGTTTATTTCGACGAGACCAATCTGAAGGAAATGAAAGAGGAAGAGAGCGGCAACGCCTACCGGATATTCGCCATGGAAGGAGTGGAGATAGGCAGCGAAGTGGAATATTTCTATACCCGCAAGATGGTCGCTGATGTGTTCAACCGTGAGTTTCTCCAGTTCGATGTTCCTTCGAAAAGCTCATCGGTGAAGCTCTCCAGCCCGCGCCACCTCAAGTTTGATTTCAGAAGTTACAACGGCGTTCCCGAAGTCAAGCATCTGCCGGATACAACCATGAACATATATGAGGTAAGTGCCGCCGGCCTTCCGGCTTTGAAAGAAGAGCCGTTCGCGAGCCCTGCTGCCAATCGCCAGCGGATCGAGTTCAAGCTGGCATACAACACCGCCCGTTCACGCGCAAGGCTGTACACCTGGGAAGACGCCGCGAAGAGGTTCTACGAGGTCCTTACCACGCTGAGCAAGGGAGATCAGAAGGCCGTGGAAAAATTCGTGGCCACTGCGAAGATCGACAAGTCGCTGAAGACCGCAGAGCGTATCAAGAAAATGGAGGCGTTGATCAAGACCACGATCAACCTCAATGCCGAGGGCAGTGGTGAGCAGCTTTCTGCGCCCGAATCGGTTCTTAAAAACAAGATCGCTTCGAAGGAAGGGATTAGCAAGTTGTACGTGTCGGTGTTCAACCACATGGGTATTAAAATTCATCCGGTGTTGACGTGCAGCCGCCAGACCCTGAGGTTCGATGGGGACTTCGACACATGGTCATATCTCGACGACTATATGTTGTATTTCCCGGAGACGAATGGCTTCCTGGCTCCGTATTATCCCACGCGATATCCACTCGTCCCCGGACAGTTCACATCGCAGAAGGGCTTGTTCATCGAACCATTCGAGCTGGGCGAAGTGAAGTCGGCTCTCGGTACGATCAAGGAGATCCCGGCAGCCAGCTATCTCGCTAACCAGGATAACCTCGACATTGACGTCACCTTCGACGAGGGACTCGAGTCGAACACCATTACTCAACGGAGATCTTTCGTGGGTTACACCGCCGATTATTTCGCGTCGTTTTATGAGATGCTGAACGAAGAAAAAAAGAAACAGATGGTGGAGGAGCTGATCAAGCAAACAGCGCCTGACGCGCAGCTGGGCAAGTGGTCGGCGCGGCCTATTCAAAAACCGGATTTGGATTGGTTCGAGATGACCGGTGAGTTCAAGACCTCGACCTTCATTGAAAAAGCCGGCCCGCGGGTACTCTTCAAAGTGGGACTGATCATCGGTCCGCAGACCGAAATGTACCGCGACGAACAGCGTACGATGAGCGTGGAGAACGACAACAACCGGAACTACGACCGGCTGATCCGGATCCACATACCTGCAGGATACACCATCAAGAATGCCGATCAGTTGAAGATGGACTTTGCTTTCAACAACGATGAGACGAACCCATATCTATTTAAGTCGGATTATGTGATCAAGGGCGACGTGTTGGAGCTTACGATCTCTGAATTTTATAAAGAGATATACTGCCCGTTGGAGAAGTACGAGGATTTCAGGAAGGTGATCAACGCTGCAGCGGACTTTAATAAGGTGACATTGATATTGGAAAAAGCCCGGTGAAAGCGCATTTGGCTAGAACTCAAGAGCAGACCCGCCCCTCTACTACTACATGGCTCTACGGCTAATCATTTTGCACGCGTGCGCATTGTTTATTTCGTTAACCGCACGAACGGTCTATCTTCCTGACGGCACTTCGGAAGACCGGGGAACGGATGACGTGCACGATGAGTACAGGGATGTTCCTTTTGGGTTTTTATTCGGAGTCAGTTACGATAGAAAACTCGCCGGCAGGCTACGGTTATTGGCGGAGCTCAGGGCTGAATACAACAAGGGCTTTTTCGGGAACGAACACTACTTTACCTCCAGGTTCGTTACTTCGGGACTTATGGTTGGGGTAGGCTTTTGATCGTAATAGGAAAAAATACCTATCTTCGTTCTACCATTTTTTAAACTATGCTCAAGAAACTTCCCCCGGCCCTCCGGAACTTCTACGTTGTTTGCAGTATCCTGTTCCTGGTCTGGATGACCTTCCTGGACTCCAACGATCTCATCACCCGCTTCAAAATGGCTTCGAAACTCGGTGAGCTCGACGATGAGAAAGAGTATTACAACCAGAAGATCATCGAAGTGGAGAAAGACCGGAACGAGCTGATGACTAACCGTGAGCTCCTGGAGAAATTTGCCCGCGAAAAGTACCTGATGCGCAAGGAATCCGAGGACGTCTTCGTTATAGTCGAGGACTAAATCCACGTTATGAAGGCCGTCCCGTTACTTTTCCTGATTTGCGCGGTCTCGGTCTCATCTTTTGCGCAGCAGAAGAACGGTGCTTCTCCTAACAGTGCAGCCCATTTGCCTCTCAAGGAAAGATTGTTCTTCGGAGGTGGCGGCGGTTTCAGCACCGGCATACATCCGTACTATGGTTTCAGGTACAATTATATTTCGGTAAGCCCTTTGGTTGGATATCGCCTTACTCTGCCTTGGTCGGCAGGTATTCAGCTGACTTACCAGACCTACCGTTTTCCAACACAGAACGTTTCACTTGATCAATACGGCGCCGCCCCTTTCACGCAATACCGGTTTGGTAAACTCTTCGGTTATGCCGAGTACCAGATGCTCAGCGTACCGACATACGATCAAACTTCGAGGAGAATTTATAAGCGCTTGCCGCTCGGCCTCGGATTCACTCAGCCTATCGGCAGCAGAGTGGCTATCAATGCCGTAGCCTTGTACGATGTGCTTTACAACAGGGCCACGTCTCCGTTTGGATCACCTTGGGTGCTGCGCGTTTACTTCACGGCTGGCGGTATCTCGTTCTGATACCTGAGATTATTCCAACTGCAATTCCAGTTTCGATGCGAGGTCTTTGAGATCCTGAACGACCTTTTCGTTCACAGGTATGCCTTCTTTTAATCTTACCGCTTCGAATTCACGCTCGGGATCGCCGGGGATAACGACAGCGGGCTGACCTTCGATGTTTTTGGCCGAGCGAAACCTGGTGATCCAGTTATCCATGTGATCTTTGAAATCAGACGTCGGACGGAACGCGTCTACGCGCATAGCTCCGAAGAAATGGCCGATGCCGTCACCAACCGGGTCGGTTGGCGGAGCGAGGAAGCTTACAAACGGTGGAACCCAGGGACCATAGTTGGCGCCGCTGAGAACGGCGGAGAAAATATCGACCCAGGCACCGAGACAAAAACCTTTATGACTTCCGTGGTCGCGATCGCCCCCGAGTGGAAGCAATGCTCCACCTTCTTTCAATTCATGAGGATTGAGCGAAGACTCTCCGTTCTTTTTTTGTATCCAGCCCGAAGGAGCTTCTGCACTCTTTCTTTGCAAGATCTCGAGCTTGCCATTTGCCGCGGTCGTCGTGGCAAAGTCGGCAACGAATGGCGGTTGTTTGCCTGCTGGAATTGCAACACAGATCGGGTTGGTCCCCAGTAACCTCTCGACAGAAAACGTCGGTGCAACGAGCGGGCTCGCGTTGGTCATCGCCATCCCGATCATATCGTGATCGAGGGCCATCATAGCATGCTGTGCAGCAATACCGAAGTGGTTTGAATTCTTCACAGCCACCCAACCCGTACCGCACTTATTCGCCTTCTCAATAGCGATCTCCATCGCGCGCGGAGCCACCACCAGGCCGAGCCCTCCATCGCCGTCGACAACCGCGGTGCTAGGCGATTCGTGAACGATACGTATCGCCGGATTTGCATTCACACGTTTAACTTCCCACAGTCGTACATACCCGCTCAATCTCGCCACGCCATGTGAGTCGATGCCGCGAAGGTCGGCTCGTACCAGCACTTCTGCAGCCAGCCGTGCCTGCTCCGGCGTGCTCCCCATTTTTTCAAAGACTGAACGAGCGAAATTTAGAAGGGTATGATAGTTGTATATTGGATCCATGGCCGCAATTTAGAATTAACCCATAATTTTGCCATTATAGATTGTGGAAACACCGGCCACCAGGCATCCATCCCTCAAATAAAAAAGTAAACTTACCCGTTATGAAAATCAAGTCCATTATTGTTGGCGTGCTGTTGTTGACCGCGGGGTTCGTGTTTGGACAAAGTGAGAAACCAGTCGATTCGAAAATATCAGGAGTCACCGTATTTCTCAGCAGGGCGCAGGTGACAAGAGACGTAAAAACAAGGCTCGAAGCCGGTAAAACAACGCTCGTACTCACAGGCCTCGCCGCATCGATGGATACAGAAAGCGTACAGGCAACCGGGAAAGGAAGTTTCATCATACTCGGCGTGACTCACCGGCAGAACTACCTCGACGAGCTACATACTCCGAAGGGACTGAAAGTATTAAAGGACTCGCTCGACTTCTATCAAAAACAGTTGTTACTCGAGCAGTCTCAGAAAGAGATCCTCAATAAAGAAGAAGCCATGCTGCTGAGCAACCAGCGTATCGGAGGCAACAACCAGAACATTACCGTAGCTGAGTTGAAAGGGATGGCGGACTTCTACCGCTCGCGTCTCAGCGAGATCGTCACATCACGGATGAAGCAGGACGACAAGATCAAGCGAATCAACGCCCGGATTGTCAAAATAAACAAGCAGATCAACGAACAGAACGAGCTGTATTCACGGAACACAGGAGAGATCCTAATCAATGTCTCCGCCGATGCAGCTACGCAAGCCGACATCGAAGTGAAGTACATTGTCGGACAAGCCGGCTGGACGCCGATGTATGACCTTCGTGCCGTAAACACCAAATCGCCAGTACAGATCGGGTACAAAGCGAATGTGTTCCAGGGAACCGGAGAGGAGTGGACGAACGTGAAGCTGAAGCTCTCGACGGCCAATCCTAGCCAAAGTGGCCAAAAGCCGGAGCTGTACACGTGGTACTTGGATTTTTACCAGCCGATTGCAAGGCAGTACTACGATAAAAAAGCGACCATGCGTGGTCCAGAGCCTGAAAAATCGAAAGATTCAGAAGAAAACGATATTGCCGAGCAGAGTATTGCAGCCCCCGCTCAGTCGGTTGCAGACTATGTGAGTGCCATCCAAACCACATTGAACACCGAATTCGACATTGCCCTCCCCTACACGGTAAGCTCCGCTTCGAAACCGACTGTTGTCGACATCCAGAACTACGAAATGAAATCGGATTACGAATACGCCGTGGCTCCCAAGCTCGACAACGAAGCATTCCTCATCGCTAAAGGCACCGGTTGGGACGAATTCAAACTTCTTCCCGGCGAAGCCAACATCTTCTTCGAAGGAACTTTTGTCGGGAAGACATTCGTCGATCCCAACAGCATCAAGGATACGCTGTCCGTCTCTCTAGGCCGTGACAAGCGCATTGTGGTGAAGAGAGAAAAGCTGAAAGATCTCACTTCGCGTAAGCTGATCGGCGGAAGCCAGCGTGAAAGCTACACCTGGGAGATATCGGTAAGGAACACCAAGAACGAACCGGTAACGATCGTTGTGGAAGACCAGCTGCCGGTTTCACAAAATTCCCAGATAGAAGTTAACCCTGTTGATGTGGGCGGAGCAAAGCATAACGCAAATACCGGCAAGCTCACGTGGAACCTCGTTCTCCAGCCAAACGAAACGAAGAAACTGACGTATCGATTCGAGGTCAAGTATCCGAAAGACCAGCAGGTGAGCGGACTATAAGAAAATACATGTCTCACGGATACTTGCGTTTTTGATCTGTGCGATCCGTGAGAGATGTATTTCAGGAAGGCAACAATGAAGCCATCACGCCCTCTTTCAGCGAATACGTCGACACTCTCACGTTAGCGAATGAGTGCATGTGTAGCACGAAGTTCACCAGCACACAAGCTACAACAATCATATCCACTCTCATTTCGATCATGCCGGCTAGCGCAAGTCGCCCGGCACGATCGTGCGAGAGCAGGTCTGCGTAAATTGACGGGAAAGCGTTGATGTCGAACGGTGTCTCGGAGTCGTCCGGGTAGTAGGGGAGGCCGTTGCGGATACAGAACATCTCGCTGAGTGTGTCGAATGTCCCGGATACACCGACCAGAATTGCCGGGTTGTATTTCTGAAGCTGTTGTTTTAACGGCGCCAGCTGATCTTCCAGGAAAGCCTCCAGCCTGACGATGTCTTCCTTACCGATGGGATCGGATTTTTGGAATTGTTCCAGCAGTCGTTGGCCCCCGATCTCGAAACTATGCTTCCAGTGGATGTCTTGCCCGTTGCCGATGATGAACTCCACGCTGCCCCCGCCCACATCGACAATCAGTGAATTTTCTTTTCCAAGGGTGAGCGCCGACCGGACGCCCCGGTAGATCAGGTCTGCCTCTTCTTCTCCACCAATGATCCTGGCCTCGATACCCGTCGTGGTTCGAATAGCATCGATAAGCTCCTGACCGTTCGCGGCATTACGAATCGCACTCGTTCCAAAGGCGAGTGTCTTCCTGACAGAATACTGATCGATGATCTTTTTGAATTCTTTAAGCGTATTCAGCGCCCTTGAAAATCCGTCGTCGGTAATGATACGCTTGTTAATTCCGCCTTTACCGACTTTGACTGCCTCCCGCTCCCTCAACAGTATTTTCGGTTTCGACGACATTTCGGCAATGAGCAGGTGGAAGGTGTTTGTGCCCATGTCGATAATTGCCACGTTTGCATGCCCGGAACCCATTATTTTCAATATAGCAACAATAAGTATATTTGACTTCGAAGCACATCCAGATATGCCTAAAAGAAAAATTACTTCCTCCTCGCCTGCCGATGCCAAAATACTCCAGCAAAAATTCGATGAGCTCGAAAGGAAGAGCGAGGAATCGTTGCTGGGTGGCGGAGAGAAACGTATCGAACAACAGCATGCAAAAGGCAAGCTGACGGCACGTGAACGTGTTCTGTTGCTTCTCGACGAAGGTTCGTTCGAAGAGTTGGGGAAGTTCGTAATGCATCGAAGCAAAGACTTCGGTCTCGACAAGGAATATTACCTGGGCGATGGTGTCGTCACCGGGTATGGAACGATCGAAGGCCGGCTGGTTTATGTTTTCTCCCAGGACTTCACCGTGTTCGGCGGTTCGTTGTCTGAAACTCATGCGGAAAAGATCGTGAAGATCATGGACCTCGCGATGAAGAACGGTGCCCCTGTGGTAGGCTTGAATGACTCCGGCGGAGCCCGTATCCAGGAAGGCGTTGTATCGCTGGGCGGATATGCGGATATCTTTTACAGGAACGTGATGGCTTCGGGTGTGGTGCCCCAGATATCGGCGATCATGGGTCCTTGCGCGGGCGGGGCAGTGTACTCCCCTGCTATGACCGATTTCATTTTAATGGTTGAAAATACTTCGTTCATGTTCGTCACCGGTCCTAACGTGGTGAAGACAGTGACGAACGAAAACGTGACCGCCGAAGAGCTCGGAGGCGCCTCGACACACAGCACCAAAAGCGGTGTGACACATTTTGCGTGTGCCAACGAGGTTGAATGCCTGAATCATATCCGGAAGCTGCTGTCGTATATGCCGCAGAATTGCGAAGACGGTGCTCCCAGGCTCGCCTACCAGGCTACCGACGAGTCACGTCCCTCGCTCAACGAGATTATCCCCGCGAACCCGAGCCAGCCGTACGATATGCGTGACATCATCAACGGCGTGGTCGATGACGGATCGTTTCTCGAAGTGCACAAAAACTTTGCGGAGAATCTTGTTGTAGGTTTTGCGAGACTGGCTGGTCGTAGCCTCGGCATCGTAGGCAATCAGCCCGCCTCGCTCGCCGGCGTGCTCGACATCGATTCGAGTGTGAAAGGCGCCAGGTTCGTGAGATTTTGCGACAGCTTTAACATTCCCTTACTTGTCTTCGAAGACGTTCCAGGATTTTTACCGGGTACCGACCAGGAGTGGAATGCGATCATCACCAACGGAGCCAAATTGCTTTATGCATTTTCGGAAGCCACCGTCCCTCGCGTAACCGTTATTACCAGGAAAGCATACGGGGGCGCGTATGATGTGATGAACTCGAAGCACATCGGTGCCGATATGAACTACGCCTGGCCGACGGCCGAGATTGCTGTAATGGGCGCGAAAGGTGCCGCAGAGATCATATTCAAGAAAGAGATCTCCGAAGCTGCCGACAAGACTGCCAAGCTGAACGAGAAGGTTGACGAGTACACGAAGAAATTCGCGAACCCATATCGTGCCGCGCACCGGGGATATATCGATGAAGTGATCTATCCTGATCAGACAAGGGAAAAACTGATTAAAGCCTTTGGTATGCTTGAGAATAAAGCGGTGAAGTTACCGAAGAAGAAACACGGGAATATTCCGTTGTAAGCAACCTACTTTTTCGGCTTCGTTTCTTTCTTGAAACCGATCGACGTCGAATTGATACAGTACCTCAATCCGGTCAACGTCGGTCCATCGTCGAACAAATGACCCAGGTGTGATCCGCATTTTGCGCAGACGATCTCTATCCGGGTCATTCCAAACGAATTATCTTCGATTTGTTTGATCCTTCCGCCTGCCAATTCCTTATCGAAGCTTGGCCACCCGCAGTCGGAGTCGAATTTCATGTCGGAAGAGAAGAGTTCCTGTCCGCAGCCAGCGCATGAGTAAACACCCTTTTCATTGTGGAGGTAGTATTTTCCGGTGAAGGCGCGGTCCGTGCCCTTCTCGCGCAGCACATAATATTGTTCGGGGGTGAGCTTGGCCTTCCATTGGGAATCGGTAAGGTCAACCTTCCTGATGGTGTCGGCTGCAGACTGGGTCTTTTTCGAAGCCTGCGACTGGCTGTTGCCCGTGCAGGCGTAAAAGATGACTGTTGCCGTTAGTATTACCAGTTTAAGCGTATTTTTCATGGTCAGAATTTGATCAATATACGCTAAACACTGCCCGTCGGGATTTGGTTTAGAGAAGAAAATAATCTCATAAATTTACGCCTTAACATCACTAACAGCATGGACAAACAGAGCAGGAAATTCCTTTTCGACTACCTCAACAACGCATCCCCCACCGGCTTCGAATCGCCCGGTCAGCAAATATGGCTCGACTATATGAAACCGTACATCGACGACCAGATCGTGGATGTGTATGGTTCGGCTGTCGGCATCATTAACCCAAAGGCCGCATACAAAGTGGTGATCGAAGCCCACGCGGACGAGATCTCCTGGTTTGTAAATTATATCACCGACGAGGGCTACATCTATGTTAGAAGAAACGGAGGATCCGATCACCAGATCGCTCCTTCGATGCGTGTCAACATTCAGACCGATAAAGGCATCGTGAAGGGTGTGTTTGGCTGGCCCGCTATTCACGTTCGCGATGCAGGCAAGGAGGAAGCTCCTACACTGAAGAATATTTTTGTTGATATCGGTGCAGCATCTAAGAAGGAAGTCGGCGATATGGGTGTTCATGTCGGTTGCGTGATGACCTTCCAGGACGAGCTGATCGAGCTCAACAAGAACTATCTCGTAGGCCGTGCACTCGACAACCGCATGGGTGGTTTCATGATTGCTGAAGTGGCCAGAAGGCTGCGTGAGAACAAGAAGAAGCTTCCGTTTGGCCTTTATGTGGTGAATGCCGTGCAGGAAGAGATCGGTTTGCGTGGTGCTGAAATGATCTCCCGCCGGATCAAACCCGACCTTGCCATCTGTACCGACGTTACCCACGACACACAGTCGCCGATGTACAACAAGAAAGAGAGCGGTAACCTGAAGTGCGGACTCGGGCCCACGCTGTGTTATGGACCTGCTGTGCAGACCAATGTGCTAAAGATGATCATACAGGTAGCTGAGAAGAAAAAGATCCCCTTCCAGCGTCAGGCTGTTTCGAGGTCCACCGGTACCGACACCGACTCTTTCGCGTATTCGGCAGAAGGCGTCGCGTCGGCGCTGATCTCGCTCCCCTTGAAATACATGCACACCACGGTGGAGACGGTTCACAAGGATGACGTTGAAAATGTGATCCAGCTGATCTACGAAGTACTGCTCCAGGTGAAGCCAGGGCAGGATTTCCGGTACATTAAGTAGAAACGCCCCAAAATCTTACACCGGAAAGGTGGGGACGCATGTAGGCTTTTCCCTCACCGAAGGAGAGCCTACATTGTTTTAAGTTTTCCGGCGCAGTAGTTTCGCGAGCCACCCCACACGGCTCCGCATTCGATTGAAATCCACGTTTTTAACTTTTTACCCCCGCCGCGTAAACAACAAGATATTTTAGCCGTTACTTAAACTTCTGATAACCAAACCCTCCTTCCTATTTGATTGTTTTTATCTAAAAGTGAGCAGCGGACGTGGGCCGGTAACGGTTAAAGATTGATTCAGAAAATGATAAAGACGGAACATTTGATAAAGACGGAACACTTGGTGAGGAAGCTTTTTGAGAATCCGAAGAATATCGTGCTCGTTACCGACGAGCAGTACAACATAAAGTATGCTTCGTCGGCTGTGGAAACCATTTTCGGGATCAAGCCTGTATCACTCCTGGGCCGGAATAGTTTCGACTTTGTCCCCGAAAGCAATCGACAGGAGTGGCGCGATTGCCTGATCGAAGCCAACGGCAACAAATCCTGCGAGATCATCCTTTTCACGAACAACGGCGACGAAGTTCATTTCGACGTTACCGTCACCAATCACATAGACCATGAGGACATTCACGGAATGGTGGTGTTCATGTACAACATCACAGAACGTCGCCTCATTCAAAAGAAGCTCGAAAGCGAGAATCATCATCTCGATCATTTCATTTTCAAGACCACGCACGACCTGAAAGCGCCGCTGCGGTCGGCCCTCGGACTGATACAGCTTGCGGAGCTTGAACCTCATGAATATATCAAGTACCTCGGTTTGATCAAGTCGAGCCTGGTGAGGCTCGACGGAATGATCGAGGAGATGAACAAGTTGTACCAGAACGACAAGATGGCGATCCAGAACGACAGGATCGACGTCAGGACAATGATCGAGAAGGAGATCGAGAACCTGCACAACCTGCCCGAAGCAGCCGATATTCGTATCGATGTCTTTGTGGACGGCGACGTTCCGTTCTACTCCGATCCGCTCCGTGTGAAAACGATCGTGTCCAACCTCCTCTCCAACGCCATCAAATACAGCGACCCACAGAAAGTACGCAAGTACATACAACTCTCCGCTCACATTTTCAACGATACGGTGTTCCTCACGATCGAAGACAACGGGATCGGCATCGATGAAGAGCACCAAAAGAAGATATTCGATTTGTTCTACCGCGTTACGGCCGACAAGAAAGGAACGGGCCTTGGATTGTACATCGTGAAGGATACGATCGACAGACTGCAGGGCAAGGTCTATGTGAAGTCGGTGAGAGGAGAAAGCACATCTTTTACTATAACTTTGCCGAATAACTTCGATAAGTTGTCGCGTAAGTGATACAACCCCGGCGAATTATTTCCCTGGTTCCGTCGCAGACAGAATTGCTCTATGATCTTGGGCTCGAAGCCCGGGTTGCAGGCATAACAAAGTTTTGTGTTCATCCACCGGAATGGAAGAGCTCGAAGGTTATCGTGGGAGGAACGAAGAACGTCGATCATGACCTTGTTGATTCTCTGAAGCCTGATCTGATCCTTGCAAACAAGGAGGAGAACACGAAGGATGATGTTGAATTGTTGTCGAGAAAATACCGCGTGTGGGTGAGTGATGTGGCAACGATTGATGATGCGTATGAAATGATGTCATCAATCGGCGAGCTAACCGGTACGCTCCGCGATGCGGAGGAGATCAAACATAAGATTCAGCTATCGTTTTCAGCACTTCCGGCATTCAAACAAAAAAGGACCCTTTATTTAATTTGGAAGAAACCCTGGATGACGGTGGGAATCGATACGTTCATTCATTCGATGATGAAAGTTTCGGGGTTTGGGAATGTTATCGTGGGCACGCGTTATCCGAAGTTATCTGACGAGGAGATCCGTTCGTTGGGTCCGGAAGTTGTGTTGTTGTCGTCGGAGCCGTATCCGTTCAAGGATCAGCATGTGGAGGAGATTCAGCGAATGCTGCCGGCTGCGAAGGTGATTTTGGCAGATGGGGAGATGTTTTCGTGGTATGGCAGCAGGATGAGGGAAGCGGCGGGGTATTTTTCTCAGTTACGACTCAGGTTTTGAATCATCATGATTTTTTTGATTTCTCTCCCGGTCCAGGCGTTTTACATAAGAGAACAACCAAAAAAAGCCGGCGAAAAGGCTACCGAAGTACAAAAAGAGAACTATAAACTGTTGAAACGGTGTCATAATGTTTTTTGTTTGTTGTTAATGTTAAAGGCTTCGATGTATAGGAATGTGATAATGATCATGGAAATTGCTGTCGGCAATGACGAGAAAAAGATCACATTGTCTCGAGGCCGCGCACTTATGATCTCGGTGGCAAAGGCGCTTCCAAACGCAATCAACAGCAACTGGAAAAATGCTGCCATAGCCAGGTAGATGTCAACACGTTTTTGTTCCATGACACAAAGCTCCGCATCATGTTATAAGGAACCAAAAAATTCGGCCCCAGCTTCCC
>WUUC01024394.1_pt1 | contig 14324 bp, 10 predicted proteins | sample 6278441 | NCBI WGS metagenome assembly WUUC01 (sample SAMN13675441, study PRJNA597444) | soil metagenome | isolation source: soil | place: USA: Washington | collected 2017-10
CGATACCGTTGGTCAGCCAAAAAAAACCGCTCGTGATGTGTCCTGAGACGACGGGTCGGCCCGGTTCACCCCCGGGAAGAGGATGGCCGGGAATCCTCCCGGTCAAATGGTACAGAAGCAGGCTCCAGACGGCGGCCAGCAGGTACAGAAGGAAAATGGACACGTACCACACGTCCGTCGTCAAGGCTGCCGATGCGAGAATCGCCATGAGTGAAATCGCATACAGATGGCGGTAATCCCGACGATCATGCAACGTGACGAGCTTGATGTTCAGAAGTATCACAAGAAAATGAATGCCTGCCGGAAGCAGCTCCCTCGAGAGTGTGGTGACGTCCAGCAGAAAAAGCAGGAAGGCGCCGATCAACAAACTGTTCCAGACGACCGGCGCGGCAGATACGGCCCTACCAAGCCTTTTCGCACCCGGCCATGCGACGGTCTGCAGGATCGCGAAGAGAAGCACAGACACGGTGGCGATGGCGAGCGGCAACGGCAGGCTGCGTGTAAAGAGAAGCCCTCCGAAGGCCGTCGCGGCCAGCATGACGGCGCTGAACCGGATGGCCAGTTCAAAAGGCATTGGTCAGTTCCTCGATCTGCGGACCATGCAAGACGCGGTCGGCGCCTATGCGGGGAGGATGCTCCGGATCGGACCAGGGCACGACGACGACGGTGTACCCGTACTCAGCGTCATGACCGAGCGCCAGAATGGGATCGGAGAGTGCCGCACCGTAGCGGTCGGGCGCGCGGCGTTCGCAAAGGGCAAGAAGCCGCAGCATCGCGAGCAGATGGTCTGAGCCCGTACCCATTTCGGAATCTGCCTCATCGACGATCAGCCGGATGGGATACGTCTTGCGCGAGAGCAAAGAAAGGAGGGATGCAACGAGCGTCACGCTGTGCTCAAACAGTGTGTTCCGGTCATCGGGCGCAAGCGTTGACAGTGCGATCGTGATCCGCCGCTGATCCTCAGCTTCTGTTTCCCGGACGACGAGGTTGGATGTCCGCGCAGTGGTCATCCAATGGATGGCTCGCGAGTCATCGCCGGGCTGATACAGGCGCAGATTATAGAGCTGTGTACCAGGCCCTCGCCGCGGGAGCGACAGCCCTTGACCCTCGCTGACGAGCTCATCGACGAATCGAAGTGAGAGCGGTTTGATCGGCGGACTGACGAGGATCTGAGCCGGAACCTGAAACAGTGCTCGCTTGAGAAACAGCCCGAAGGGAAAGAGCGTCTCCGCCCTGACGCACTCCAGATGGAGTCTGCCGCGCGAGGTGGCTAGAATGGGGTAGGAGAGCAGCATCGAGCGTTGCGCCGGCAAATGGTCGATGAACAATCCGCGGTCAAAGCTCCGTCCACCGGCCACGTCGAACAACCGCACGGAGAAGCTCGGCAGCCGGCGGTTGCGATTGGTCACGGATAACGTCACCGTTGCGGGCTCGTTGGCCGTGATCAGATCGGGCGTGTGGCGGTGGAAATCGAGCCGGCGTAGACAGTGCTCCGAGAGAAGGCCGGAAATCACCACAAGCCCGAGCATCATCGCCAGGAGCAGGTAGAAGAGATTGTTGCCGGTATTGATGGCTGCCACACCGATGCCGACGGTGAACAGCAGAAAGCGGAGACCTTCGGAGGTCAGACGGATCGACCGGCGAGTCGCTAGAAAACGCAGCCGTGATCTGATTCGCGCGGCCGGCGTGAAAGCATTCGTCACAGGCGTGCCTGTTACACGGCTTAGACCGGAACGGGGATCGTGTCGATGATATCGATGACAATCCGTTCAGCCACATCAAAACTCTGTGCGCGCATGCCCTGAGCTCGGCTCAGCATCACCCGATGAGAGAGCACGATCGGGGCCAACTCTTTGATGTCGTCGGGCAGGCAGAAGTCGCGGCCTCGTACGAGCGCCAACGCCTTGGCGGTATTGTTGAGGGCCAATGCACCTCTCGTACTGACGCCCAAAGACAACAGCTCGCTCTGCCTCGTCGCATGAATGATCGCGAGCAGGTAATCGCTGACACTCTCATCCATATGCACCTGTTCAATCCGCCTCTGGAGCTCGAGGACGTCCTGCGTCGAGAGGACGGGGGCGAGAATGTCGGCAGGGTGCAGCGCGTATGGCCGATTGAGGACTTTGCGTTCTTCGTCCAACGAGGGGTATCCGATTCGCAGCCGCATCAGGAACCGGTCAAGCTGGGATTCCGGCAGCGGAAAGGTGCCATGATACTCGGCGGGGTTTTGCGTCGCGATCACCATGAACGGCTGCTTCAACGGATGCGTTTGATTATCCACCGAAATCTGCGCTTCGCTCATGGCTTCCAAGAGACTGCTTTGGGTCTTCGGCGTCGTGCGATTGATTTCATCGGCGAGAACAATGTTGGCAAAAATCGGTCCGGGCACGAATTCAAACGCCTGTTGTTGACGGTTGAAGATGGAAACCCCCACGATATCGGACGGCAGTAGATCGCTTGTAAATTGGATCCGCTTGAATGAACAATCGAGCGAACGAGCCAAACTATGGGCGAGCGTCGTCTTGCCGACGCCCGGTACATCTTCGAGCAACAAGTGCCCGCGGGCGAGGAGACAGACCACCGCCATTTCAATGACGTGGGCTTTCCCCTTAATGACACGGGCAATATTATCCTGGATCGCTTGAAGAGGCCTCGGCACGTTCATGTCCGGATTATTGGCTCTGGTGGCGTATTAGTGGCGTATTAGTGGATGGCTCTGTGACACCGCTGAAGTCTAACAAAGGGTCTGATGGCGGTCAATTTTTCCAGTGTTTTGCGCTTTCAGACGTGGAGTGGCAGAACACGCATCAGTCCGGGACGAGTGTGAGCATCCACGGAATAGGTTCTTCCGCCATGTCCGGGAAGCGCCTGGCTGTACTACTGGCAGGCATGTCAGGAAACAGCGCGCCGCGGCGAATGATCACGGAACGGAACCGGTACGTATTCGGGAGTCCTTCCGCCGGGAGGATACGCGGGATATTCGTTCGAAGCGGGCCGCAGGTTGTCAGGTCGAATCTGTCCCCAATCGGCAAGGACGACAGTTGCTCGTACACATGACCGAAAATCGCCGGGAGGGTTTCCGCGGTAAAGAGTGTGTCGGCAGGTCGGTATCGGTCCTCGTCCAGCAGTTGGGCCATAATTTCCCAAAACACCTGATTGTCGACGGCCCCCAGGAGGCCGAGATGGGCGCTGCGAGCGACGACTTCCAATAAGACCAGCGGTCCGCGGATCTCGAATTTCCATGGGGGAAACAGCAGCATCCGATCGCCATGCTGCACTTCCAAAGCCGGCTCACCGACATACTGTGTTTGGCGGAACGGTCCCTTCGTCCGTTCCAGTTCCTTTTGAATGACCGCCTGAGAAAGGCGCGTCGGTTCGTAGGCGAAGGTGGGAGTCGCCGGAGCCCAACATGCGGCGACTGCGTATCGCGAGGCCAGCCGACCGCTACGAACAAGCCGGTCGTATTCGTACACATCCTGGCCGGCCAAAAACTGAAATGACAAATCGGATCTCGACCGGAGCGCATCCAGCCTGTCCTCGTGAGGATGCAAGGGCCCGCCGAGCTTCGACTGAGGATGCAAACGATCAATGCAATGCAGCATCAATGTCCGGTTCTGCTCTCGGATTCGCCGCGCGTAGAGGTCGGCCACTTCACTGGCGAGCGATAAATCTCCCGACCCCACTTCGAGAAGGGATGCCACGTCTGCCGTCAAAAGAACATCGAAGGGATTCGCATGATCCTGTACGAATGCTGCGACCGTCTGGCTGTCCAGTGAAGGGATGGGCCAACGGGAGGCCGGTAATTCAGCCAGATCAAACCAGACGCAGAGGGCTCGGAGCGCTTTACTCGGGGGAAGGCCTGTCAGCTCCTTGAGCCGAGAACCGGGCAGGTCCTGGATGCGCTCGACTTCCCCATGGCTCAACGCCGTAAGCAGTGCGTCCCGCACCTCTTGCGGCAGATCGGTCTCGCGCGCACATTCGACAAGACGCTTGACGGTTGCTGATAAACCGGGCCCGTTCAACAGGCGGCGCGAGGCCTCCCATTCCTTATCTCGTTCTTGGAGGAGCCTCGTGATTTGAGACCGGAAGTCTGCGAGGAACTGCGCATGTGAAGTCATGAGTGGTCCAGCACCCGGTCAAGGGCGCTGATGGTCTCCGGGCGGTCGCTCGAAGGGCAGCATAACGGCCTCATGGCGACGGGTCAAGGTTCGTTCCTTGCCGTGGAAGGAAGCCTGTGTTAGGAGAACACAGAGGCGGGAAACTGTTTGCCATGATGCGAGGGACTGACGCATATCTCGGATTCATGCTCTTCATCTGCGCGAGCATTGTCACAGGGAGTTGTACGGGCAGAACCACGTCCGCATCCTCCACGGTTCAGCCGGCTGACTTTCGCGAAGGAGACATCATCGAGACGGTGAACGGCAACGTGATTTCCTTCGAGGAGTTGACGAACCGCCTGGTTCGACAGGAGGTCGTCTACCTGGGTGAGGAACATCATAATCGCTATCATATCGATGCGGCGCTGTCGCTGTTAAACGCCTTGTCCGCCGCCGGTCGTCGACCGGTTGTGGCGATGGAAATGTTCGGCTGGGATGGTCAAGCCCTGCTGGACCGCTACATCGAAGGCGATGACTTGAGCCGGCAGGAGTTTTTGAGCCAGGTCGGATGGACGCAAACTTGGGGTGGGCCGTTTGAATCGTATGAGCCTCTGGTGGCCTTTGCTAAACAAGCGCATGTGCGTGTGGTGGCGCTCAATCCTCCGAAATCTCTCGTCAAACTGGTGGCGCGGAACGGCCTTGAGCACGCCCGGCGCGACGCGGTTTGGACGCGCTGGAATATGCAGGACGAAACGATCGCCGACGATCCTCCGTATCGGCAGAAAATTTTCGAGCAGCTGCGTGCGTGTCATGGCGGCGGATCCGACGCGATGTATCAGACAATGTACGAGGCGTCCATGGTGCGCGATGAGGGAATGGCGCGCACGATCGCCGCCTTGTTGACGTCCATGCGCGTGGGAGGCGATGCGCTCCAGGGGCCTGTGGTGAGCTATACCGGCGGCGGCCACGTCCAATACAATCTGCCCGTACCCAACCGAGTTGCGCGGCGTTTATCGAATAACGTCCGGCAATCCAGTGTCTACATGGCGTCATATGAACAGGGACGTCAGGACGACCTCCGCGAGATGCTCGCCGGCAAAATCGCCGACTATCTGTGGCTGACCCCCGTCAGCGCAGACGGTATGCCACGAAGATGCCGTTGAATCCACGTCTCGCGAAGAATCGCGCTCTTCTTGACAGTTTTGAGGAGGCGTTTCACACTAAGCCCACACCTGCGAGGTATCAGGGGCTTGCTCTAGTGGGAACGCCAACTATGCGGAACAAAATCCCCTGCTCGGCGGAACGGCTAAGTCTGTTGGATCCTCCCATGATCCAAGGCGTAGTCGATCGTAATGCCTATCATCTCGGAAATCAGTATCTTTCAGAGAACCGAGTGCGGATTGTCGAGGCCGATGAGGCACAGATTTCCTCCGCTGTGATCGGGAATTCGGGCCTCTACGAGCAGACCATTCGTTTGAAAGACGGGCATCTGGTCTCCAAGTGCAGCTGCTCGCTGCCGGAAGAACCCATGTGCCGTCATTGTATCGCCGTGCTCCTCGAGTACCATCGCTGGGTTCAACCGCGGGCCAAAAAGGCTAAGCCGGCCCCCGTGTCATTTCCGGAGCCTTCGAATGGGAATGGGGTTTCGCTATCGAGCTTCTCTGCCGATTTGAAGCTCAGTGAAGTGATGGCCTTTATAGAATGGTTGCAGCCGGCGATGAAGTCATTAGAGAAAGGGCTTCCCCTCGCGGAAGCGTCCCGGTCGACCGGCGACCTTCGTGCTTGGGCCCAAACCATCCGCAATCTGGAAGAACGCCGCCGTGAAAGCGAAGAGATCCAATTATCCCTCGAATCAGAGCAACGAGATCGCGAAGCCTATGTGCAACGGATGACGCAGCAATTGCAGGCGTCGATGGAAGAAGTTAAAGGGGCGCACGGCCAGTTGCAACGTCTTCAAGAGGAACTGGCCGGTCATCAAGATATGTTCGTCAAGGTTATGGAAATCGCGACAGAGGTGGGCGGATATGACAGTCAACTCAAGACGGTTGCAGGGGAACTCATTGCCAAAGGCACCCAGCTGGATAAGCTGGCCAATTCATTCAGGGAAGTGGCCGCTGCCTTAAAGAACATTACAAAATCCACCTCATCCTAGCCCTTTCTTGGGCCGTCCTTTCATCCACATACTCTGTATTTCCCTTGCGCGCGATCGAGCGTTTTCAGTACAATGCGCCTCGTTCAATTACCACTTCGCGGGAGGTCACATATGAGTAAGATGCTTGGACGGGTTAGTGCATTCGCCGGGACGCTGGTGATGGTTTGCTCCTCCTCCGTGCTGGCCAACGAGCCAAAGGGCGGGCCGCCGGATTACAGCGGCATCAGCGGTATGTACTACGCACTCATCGGGATTGTACTCGCATACGGCGTGTACGACACATTTTTTAAGAAGAGCTGAGTTCGCACGCCGCTCTCTCGTCTTCGTCCTTTCCCGGGTTCGGTGATCGCTGAGCCCGGGTTTTGTCTTTTTCGCCCTTCGTCCGGCTGTCCTTTATTTCACCGTGTCAGTAGAGGTTTAATCGTCTGAGATATCCTCTCTGCGATGATGCGGTAGCCTTCCCTCGTCGGGTGAATCCCATCAGCCTGATTGAGAAAGGTTGATCCCGCGACGCCTTCCAAAAAGAACGGAATCAACGTCAATCCGTAGCGTGTTGCGAGGGCGGGATACATCGATTCGAATCCTTTCGTGTAGTCGAGTCCATAATTAGCGGGAAGTTTCATGCCCGCCAGCACGACGACCACCGATGCGTCTCGGCAACGTTGAATGATGAACTCGAGATTCTTTCTTGTCTCTTCAAGCCTAAGGCCCCTCAGTCCGTCGTTGGCCCCTAATTCCAGAATCACGATTTCCGGGCGGCTCTTCAGCACCCAATCCACTCGGCGAAGCCCCCCCGCGGTCGTGTCTCCGCTCACGCCGGCGTTGATGACACGGTATCGAAAGCCCTCAGAGTCCAGCCGACGCTGTAACTGAGCGGGATACGCCTCTTCGGCAGCCACGCCGAGACCGGCCGTTAAGCTATCGCCGAAGGCCACGATCCGGCGGCGATCGTCGTCCGGGGCTGCGTGAGGCGAGACGACGGCTGCCATGCTGACGAGCAGCAGCGCGATAAGTCGGGTAGCGAAGATCCGCCAACGTTCTCGTATTGCCATAGGACTTGTATAATACCATCGGTCCGTATTGCTGAGCGGAGGGTCCTCATGATTGCGATTCGGCATCTTTCGATGCGGCTGACAGCCGGTGGACGACCGGTCACCATACTCGACGACGTCACGCTGGACATTCCTGCGAAACAAATGGTCGCAATTATGGGGCCATCGGGAAGCGGAAAGTCGACGCTCTTGGGACTGATGGCCGGACTCGATCGGCCTACAACCGGATCCATTGCATTGGACGGCGTCGACATTACCGGCCTGTCGGAAAGCCGTATGGCTCAGTTTCGGCGGAAGAGGATCGGGTATATCTTTCAATCCTTTCACCTCATACCCACGTTGACTGCCCTTGAGAACGTGCTCATCCCGTTAGAGCTGGCACGCAGCGATGCGGCGAGGGATCAAGCGGTCGAGCTGTTGCGGGCCGTGGGATTACAGGATCGGGCAGATCATTATCCGGTGCAACTCTCGGGAGGCGAGCAGCAACGTGTCGCTGTGGCTCGCGCGTTCGCCTGCCGGCCTCCGATACTTCTTGCCGACGAACCCACAGGGAACCTCGATTCGCTGACCGGACGGTACGTCATGGATCTCGTGTTGTCGCTTCATCGCGATTACGGGACCACCTTAGTCCTGGTCACTCATGATCCGGCGATCGCCTCGCTGATGCATCGGGTGATTGCCCTGCGGGACGGACGCATCGAATCCGACGACATCCAGCCTCCCTCCCTCACCCGCAATGAGCCGACTCCGTGAACCCGTTCATCATTTCCATGGCCTGGCGAGAAACGCGGGGCGCGTGGCGCCACTTTCTGTACTTTTTTGTGTGCATTGCCGTAGGAGTCAGCGCATTGGTCGGCGTCTCGCTATTCGCGGCCCATATCGATCATGCCGTATCCAAGCAAGCCAAAGGGCTCCTTGGCGGGGATCTCGAGATCCGATCCTCGCACCCTCTGAGCGCCGAGGGTCAAGCGGCGCTCGATTCCCTCGACAGGCGCGGCGTACAGAAGACGCATATCAGCGAACTGGTGGCCATGGCGGCTAGAACGGATCGCCGGGATGCCGTTGGCCAGGGGACGCAGATTGTGGAATTGAAGGCGGTCGAGCCGGAATATCCCCTCTATGGCGCAGTGAAAGTCGAGCCGTCTCAACCCTTGAATCATTTGCTTCAACCGGATGCATCGCTCTGTAACGGTTCTCCCTGTGACGGCGCGGTCGTGCAGGAAGCGCTGTTGCTTCGTCTTGGGCTGGCTGTCGGCGATCGACTGAAGATTGGGAAAACAGCATTTGTCATCACGGGTCTCGTCAGGACTGAGCCGGATCGGCTGGCAAACGCCTTTAGCCTGGGGCCGCGCGTCATCGTGTCTCAACCCGCGCTGCAAGCTGCCGGGCTCGTGCAGCCGGGAAGTCGCGTCCGTGAGCGCCACCTGCTCGCGCTGCCGCCCGACATATCGCTCGAATCCCTCCGGAAGGAATTGCGCGGCCGCCTGGCCGAAGAGCATGTACGGATATCGGGATTCCGCGACGCGCAACCGCAGCTCAAGCAGTTTCTCGAGCAACTGTCCCGCTATCTGGGATTGATCGGGTTGACTGCCTTGTTTATCGGCGGACTGGGCGTTGCGATGTCGATTCATGCCTTCATCCAGGAAAAGTTGAAGACGATTGCCATTCTTAAGACGCTCGGCGCCGACTCTTCTTTGCTGATCAGGATGTATGTCCTGCAGGCAATCGGTTTGGGACTCATCGGCAGCGGAGCAGGCGTCGTTTTGGGAATTCTGCTGCAACGCTGGCTGCCTCCATTGCTGGCGGGTGCATTCGTGAGCGATGTGCTTGATCAGTTGGCGGTCTCGGCCGACCTTTCGGAGGCGTCGATCCTACCGCTCTTGAAAGGCGGCGCCTTGGGCCTGCTGACGACATTGCTGTTTTCGCTGTGGCCTTTGCTGCGGGTCCGCGAAATCCGTCCTGCGGTCATTTTTCGGCGGGAGGCTGATGTAAGCCTTCGGGATGAACACCGTGCCCGCCTTTGGCGGCTTGCTCCGGTGCTGAAGGACCGGCTCAGCATCGCCATCCCGGGAGCCATTGTCTGCGGTCTGGCGGCGCTTTCAATCTGGCAGGCCGGTTCGTGGAAGATCGGCGGATTATTCATCGGCGGATTGAGTCTGGCCGTGCTGGCCCTGTTCATCTGCGCGCGTCTGTTCGTCAGAGCGCTGCGCCACGTGCCAATACCTGCCTCGATCAGCCTGCGCTATGCCGTCGGCAACGTGCTACGCCCCGGCGGGCACACGGCCGGAGTCCTCGTGGCGATCGGGATGAGCGTGATGGTCATTATGACCGTGTCTCTCGTGGAGCGTGCCTTGCTTCGACAGGTTGGAGAGAATCGTCCGGTGGACGCGCCGACGTTTTTTTTCATTGACCTCCAGCCGGACCAAACCCAAGCATTTGCCGGCCTGATCCATCGAATGACCGGTGGAAAGACGCCGGAAATCACCCCGTTGGTCCGGTCACGGCTTCATGCGGTCAACGGGGAGGTCGTGCAAGTCGAAGAAGAACGGGACCAGGAGGAGCGGCGGGACGAGAGCAAGGAGGAGAGGCGAAAGCAATGGTATCTGTCTCGCGAATACGTTCTCACCTTTCTTGAGCAGCTCCCGAAGGGGAACGATATTGTGGGTGGAACCTGGTGGCAGCCGGGCCAACACGTTGAACGACCTCAGGTCTCGATCGAAGAAGAAGCCGCACGATCATTGGGTCTTGATGTCGGGTCCCATATCGAGCTCGATATTCAGGGAGCGACGATCGCCGCTGAAATTGCAAGCATTCGCAGGGTCGATTGGAGCAAATTTTCCACCAACTTCTACATGATCTTGTCGCCCGGGTCTCTGGACGGTGCGCCGCTCACGTATGTCGCCACGATTCATGTGGATCCTGAACTGGAAGTTCCAGTGCAGCAAGCCGTGGTTGAGGCGTTTCCTAATGTGAGCGCGATTCACGTCGGAGACGTGCTTAGGAATTTCGCGGGCGTCTTGGACCGTCTCGCTTCCGCCATCCGTGCGGTTGCACTGTTCTGTGTCATGACCGGAGGACTGGTCATGGCAGCGGCGCTCGCGGCAACCAGATACAGGCGGCTCTATGAATCCGTCATTTTGAAGGCCTTAGGCGCCACGCGGGGACTGATCGCTCGAACGTTTGCCGCTGAGTATGCGCTCTTGGGGCTCGTGGGTGGCACCCTGGCGGCCGGATTGTCGAGCGCCTTGTCCTGGCTGGTGCTTACCTATGTGTTCGACCTCGCGTGGAGCCTGCATCCATCGGTCCTCGTCACCGGTTTGGCGTTGACGGTGATCCTCACCCTGAGTGTAGGCTTGCTGAGTACGTTTCGAATTCTCGGACAAAGACCCCTGGCCATTCTGCGTCATGAGTAGGATGTGCAACAGGTCGCCGGGTTCCAGCGCTGCACATCTTTCTCGGACATATGGGGCACATGTACGTCTCGTTGGCAGTGCTCCAGCTGCGTTGCTGCGGCCATGTATGCGCAGCTGTTCTCTACGGGTTTCGACTTTGTCAGTTCGGAGCGAGGCGGAACAAGCCACCCGCCTGCGTCATCACATACAATTCGCCACGGGCATCTTCTCCAAAACTGGTGATCTGTCCTCCGGGGCTCAGTAACGGCCAGGCGGCCTGTGCGATCGGCTGACCGCCCTGAAGTTGGAAGCTCCTGACAAAACCGGCGCAGAAGTCCGAGTAAAAGTAGGTGCCGTTGATCGCCGTGTTGACCGTGCCCCGATAGACATAGCCTCCTGTGATCGAGCACGCTCCGGCGTCATGGGTATAATCCAAGACTGGCAGCGTCAGCCCACTGGTATTGCACCCGCTCGGTGGATTGAAGCAGACGAATCCTTCCATGGTATTCCAGCCGAAGTTGATTCCGCGACCCGCATTCGGACCAACCACGGCATCAACCTCTTCCCGTTGGTTTTGTCCCACGTCGCCGATGTAGAGCACGCCGGTCGATCGGTCGAAGGAGAAACGCCAGGGATTGCGCAGGCCGACACTCCATACTTCCGGTGCGCCTCCTCCGTTAAAAAAAGGATTGTCGATACCGCACGCATTGCCGGTTTCCGGATCGAGTCGCAGAATTTTTCCGAGAAGCACGTTCGGGTTTTGCGCATTGTTACCCGGGTCGCCGATTCCTCCACCGTCTCCCGTCCCGGCGTACAGACATTGATCCGGGCCGAATGCCAACATGCCGCCGTTATGATTTTCATTGGTGGGATGAAGAATCGTCTTGAGAATCCGCTGGGCGGTTGCATTCGCGATGTCCGGATTCGCACTCACGCCATATCGGGCGATGACCTGATCTCCGGACCTGTTCGTGTAATACACGTAGAAGCGCCCGTTGGTGGCATAGTTAGGATCGAACGCCATTCCCAGCAGCCCTTGCTCACCGCCGGACAACACGAGCCCTTGGATATCAAGAAAAGGTGTGGCTCTTGGTGTTCCATCGAGGGAATTGAGAATTCGGATCAGCCCTCTCTGCTCAACGACAAAGAGACGACCCACATCGCCGGCAGGAGCGGTTAAAAATACGGGAGAGGAAAGCAGCGTGGTGACCGACTGCAGCCGCAAACTATTCGAAGAACCGGGAGGGGGAGTCGTGCCCCCGCCTCCGGTTTCGTCGCTGCCGTTACAGGCAGTCAGAACCAGGAGGTACAGCAGGGTGCCGATCAGGAGGCTAGGACGTCGCCGTAGGGCAGACATAGTACTAGGATACTATGGCAAGAGCGCCTCCTCAACCGGAGGCATTTTCTCCGGGAGCGGGTGAGGACGGGGCTTTTTGTAAATACGTGTGAAGGTCCCCCCGGCATCGGTCCCCGAATGAGACGCCGATGCGCAGTTGCTCCAAATATTGGTCCAGCGTCTTACCGCCTAAGTCGATCTTCCTGGCGTGAAAGAATTCAAGGACATCTCGTTCGAGGTCCGGCCTGCACAAGCCCGTGATGCCGCCGCACATACGCCGAATCCCTTGCTTAGGAAACCGACGATCCATCTGATCCCAATTCGTCTTCACAAAGCCCCAGGCTAATTCACGGCCGTAAACATTGTGCATGACAGCGCTAACCATGAAGGGGGCATCCTGAATTCGAATTTGACCGTCGAGCGTCTTCGCCAACGTCCGGTCGAGAAGACCCGTTTGGCGGAACATTGCGAGCGAGAACAAATAGCGCCGTTCCTCCTGCGGCGTTGCGGCTGTCTTGAATCGCTCGCTGAACTCGTCATAGCGGGCCGAATCGCCGGTAAAGGCAAGAATGGAAACCAGCGCGGGCAGGAGATTCGCATCGACGGCTGCCGCATCCTTCCGAGCGATGGCATACAGTTCGCCTGCCCTGGCTTGGGTCCTGGAATCGTTGCCCAATCGTCCCAGCGCGCCGATCAACTCGCTTCTCAATTGCCGGTCGAGGTCGCTGTCACCGGGTTGTGTCTCCCAGCCGACGGCGGACACGGCGTGACTGAGTCTCGCGCGGACGAAGGCTTCGAGTCCAGGCCGCTCCGTCGGGTCAATGATCCGATTCATGAAGGCAAAGGAATCGATCAAGACGGCCCACACATTCTTGTCTCGTTCCAGCACAAAGCGGCCGGTCAGATCGAGATACTCAGGTAGCGGCATCAGGCCCGCGATCGTTGCTGCCCACGCGTCGTTGAGCAGGTTAAAGCGCTCGATCGCGGCAAGCTTGTCGAGACCGGCGTCGAGCAATCGCTTCAAGAGGACGGGACCGTAACGAACCCGGTAGAAGCCGTGCCCGCCTTCATTCACGACGACCAACCGCGTGCCCGGAGGACACGGGACTGTACCGCTCCTTTCTGCCAGCAGCAGCCGGCGGGTTTCTGCTTGCTCTTCCCCCTGGATTCGCAATTGCACAGGGATGTGCCATCTGGCCTCCGTCGGGTGAGGCAGATAACTGAACCGTTGCTGGTGAAGCAACAGCTCCGATCGCTCGGTGAGTTCGGCCGTCACCAACGGGTAGCCGGGCTGAAAAATCCAGCCGTCCATCAATTGTGGGACCGGCTGCTTCGAGACCTTGCCAAGGGAGATCCAAAGGTCTTTCGTGTCGGCGTTGCCGTAGGCATGGGTCTGGAGGTAATCGCGCACGCCGTCGCGAAAGACGGCCGGGCCGATATGCTGCTCGAGCATGCGAAGGACGGATGCGCCTTTTTCATAGGTGAGCACGTCGAACATCGCCTCGGCATCCTTCGGAGCCAGAACAGGAAATTCGATGGGACGGGTACTGTGTAATCCGTCGACGGAGAAGGCGGCTCCGCGCGAAGTCCCGAATGCGTCCCAGCGCTTCCATTCCGGTTTCCAGGCGTCCACAGCCAGCATTTCCATAAAGGTCGCGAACGCTTCATTGAGCCAGAGCCCATTCCACCAGGACATGGTGACGAGGTCGCCGAACCACATATGCGCATTTTCATGGGCGACCACGTCTGCGACCCGCTGCAGTTCACCGTGGGTTCCGCTTCGTTGGTCGACGAGCAGGGCCGTTTCCCGGAATGTAATGGCTCCAAGATTCTCCATCGCGCCTGAGGCAAAATCCGGGATGGCCAGAAGGTCGAGCTTGTCGCCTGGATAAGGAATGCCGTAGTAACGCTCAAAAAACTGCAAGGAGACGGTCGCGATTTCCTGACCGAATTCTGTCAGGTGGGTCTTGCCCGGCACGGTCCAGAGCCGCAGCGGCGTCTTACCCACAAAGGAGGGAGCCGTCGATTGGATCGCGCCGACCACGAACGCCACTAAGTATGTGGACATTTTCATCGTGTCGGCAAAACGCACAACGTTTTTCCCTGCCTCCTCGGTTTCTGATACGACGGCGCTATTTGAGACGGCGGTCAGGCCGCGATCGATCACGAGCGTGGTCGAAAACACGGCTTTGAAATCCGGTTCATCCCAACAGGGAAAGGCACGCCGGGCGTCGGTCGCTTCAAATTGGGTTGCGGCGATCGTCTGTGTGCTGCCGTGTCGATCTTTGTAGGTGC
>WUUC01019954.1_pt1 | contig 14323 bp, 10 predicted proteins | sample 6278441 | NCBI WGS metagenome assembly WUUC01 (sample SAMN13675441, study PRJNA597444) | soil metagenome | isolation source: soil | place: USA: Washington | collected 2017-10
AAGAAATTGACCTGGTTCGAATGCATAGACCGAATTTGCAGAAGTTCTTTTATCACACGTCGATCAACTTCCCGCCGAGTGAAAATCTTTCCAGTGAAAAGATGAAGCTCATTGGGAAAGAGTACCTGGAAATGAACGGGTTCACGCAGCATCAATTCATTATGTTTCGGCATTTCGACGCTGAACATCCGCATTTACATATTCTCGTGAACCGAATAGGATATGATGGGTCGGTGGTTTCGGATAGTAACGACTATGCAAGAAGTGAACGGGTTATTCGAGAGTTGGAGAAGAAACACGGATTAACGGAGGTGATCTCAAGTAAGGAGGCAAAGGAAAGATCTGTAACTCAGGGGGAAGTGCAGTTGATGAAGCGGATTGACGATGCTTCTCAAAAAATAAAGATTCAAATAGTTCTTCAAAACATTCTCAAGCATCAACCCGGATTGTCTATGTCAGAATTCATCAACTCTCTCGAAGATCAAGGTGTAAATGTGCTATTCAACCAGGCGAAGACAGGGCACTTAAGCGGGATCTCTTATGGTCTTGACGGATTTATGATCACCGGCTCGAAGCTCGGCAACGCATACAAATGGACAACATTAAAAAACACGATCGACTATGAACAAGAGAGAGATAACGCAGCAGTTCACGCGGCAAATGATCGGACAAGAAATCTCAAGTTTGAATCAGCCGGAAGTACTATTGATACTCAAAGAAATTCAGAATCTATACAGTCAGACCGAAGTCAAAACAAAACTATGCTGGAGCCAAACAAGCAGAATTTCGATGGACGTCGAAAGGATCCAGGACAGGCTCGAACATATAAACGTTCGACTAGATCAGCTACATACAAAAATCAAACTTTAGACAACGTTTTTTCAAAACACTCAACCGACGGCGTTGTAGAATCTCTACTCCATAGTGGTCCTAGGGCTGATCGCGGCGCTGGCGATGAATATGATACGCTGGATAACCGTCTAAAGAAAAGGAAGAGGAAGAAAAAGGGAAGGCGTCTATAAGTCGCCAAATCGAATATTTTCTATTGAATCATTCTTAAAACAGGCTGGGCTTATCACTCTCGTTAAACAAATTAAGTTGAGGTCTTTCTCGATTGGAAAAAGGAACTGCATTGTATTCTCCATTAAGATATTCCTTCTCAAAAGATGCATCATTTCTTGCTCCTTTTTGAAGTAAGCTTTCAAGACGAGATGATCCGAATTGATCCTTCTCAACAAAAAAGACCTGATCTCTTCTAAAAACTTTGTCTGAAAGAAGATTTGTGTTATTTGTAGAAAATATAAGTTGTGAATTAGAGACGTTGTCTTTGTGCGAGTTGAAAAATTGAACAATAAGCGTTGTCAACAAAGGATGGAGTCCTGCATCCAACTCATCAACTACAAGTATACCACCACTCGTAAGTGCGTCCAGAATGTATCCTGAAAGCGCAAAATATTTTTGAGTTCCCATTGACTCTTCCTCTGAAAAAGAAAATTCCTCTTGTCCGGCTGGTTCGTCATTGTGATCAAATTTCTTATGAATTGTCAAGACTTTTCCCGGAATACTATTGGTCGAAGAAAGGATTATTTTTTTCACTTCATCGGGCATGTCAGCCAAATGATCTTCCGTCAGTTTAAATTTACGGACAATGATATTCTCAAAGCCGAGGTTAGCTATTCTCAAAATTTTCAACAACTGTACTCTGCGCTTCTCATCGGAAAGAATGTTAACAGAATAACTTGAAGAGGCGTTAGAGTTCATATCCGATAGAAAAATTACCTTTTGAAACCATCCCACGATTCGCGAAGCGATCGCTCCGTTGAATTGGGCTATCACAGACAAAAACAGAGCATTGATTCGTGTCTTATTCTCAAGGTCTTTTCCTTCTGTAAAATTTTCAGATACCGTAATCTGATTATAAAGCCGTTGAAAAAGCATTACATCTTTGGTCCGGCGAATTTCATAGAGATGTTCGCGCCATATTCTTTCCTTATCAAGCTGAAAGCCATATCTATAAATTTTATTGTCCTGAATGAACTCTATTTCAAACAAACTAGGCCGCTTTGTTGTTCGAAGATTTAACTTAAAGCTCTCAACATTAATTCTTTCATTCGCTTGAAGATTCTTTGCTGAATCAAGTACGAAGTTCCGCATAAATTCAAACGCTCGAACGAGATTCGATTTACCCGCGGCGTTAGCACCATACACGACGGCACTTTTCAATAGCTTAATTCGTGTGTATTCGTGCTCAAAAACATTTGTGTCTACATACTCCTTAATCGCGTTAGCTTCCAAAGAGCACTCCACGTCGTCTCTGAACGAGCGATAATTACCAAACTTGAATTTTCTTAGCATTTTCTCGAAAAAACCGTAAAAACGGCGGAAAGTATCCAGAAATGTGCACCATAAATCAGAATTCTCTCATTTTTTAATGAACCTGGGTATCGAATTCATTATATTTACGGAAACCTCACAATTTTAGTCATTTCTTCTCTTCTATCTGATAAAAATCGCGAGGATTTCGGATTTGTATTGCGTGGCCGAACACGCCCAACCACTAAATTTCAACAAATTATGGCGAAAGCTACCATTAAGTACTATCCCGTCGACAACGGTGATCAATCACTAATTACCCTAGAAGACGGGACGACGATTCTAGTCGATTGCAAGATTAGAGAATCATCGAAAGGTGATGATAACAAGGACCAGTATGATGTTCATGCAGATTTGCTTAAGTCAATCAAGAAAGACAGCAATGGAATTCCATTTGTGGACGTATTTATCCTCACGCATGGTGATCAAGATCATTGTCTCGGTTTTAAATCGACCTTCTATCAAGGGGATCCTGCTAAATATTCTGATAAAGACAAAAAAAATAATCTTATCAGGGTCGATGCTATGTGGTTCTCCCCAATGATCGCAGAAGCTCACACCAATGATGATGAGGATGCTTATCAAACCGAAGCTGAGAGACGACTAAAGCTTCATCGTCTGAAATCGAAGGCGAAAGATGATCCAGGGAATAGAATCAGGATTATTGGATACGATGGCAATACAGATTACAAAGAGCTCGACCACCTGAGATCAATCCCCGGAGACGTTGTTACTCGGTTTAATGATAAGGATCAAGATAGATTTTCTGTCTTTATTCACTCTCCGTTTAAAAAGCACTTGACTTCGGCCACGAAAGATAAAAACTCTACTAGTATTGTTTTTCAGGCTAGGTTCAAATGCAATACAAGTGATTCGGACTTTAGCGCACTAGCGATGTTTGGAGGTGACTCGGACCACTACTCTTGGGATACAATTCTTAAAGAGACGAAAAAATCTGGAAAGGATAAGACCGAACACGCGCTCGATTGGGATCTTTTTTTAGCTCCTCATCACTGCTCATGGTCATTTTTTAATGATCGACCACAAGAGGATAATAAGGATCCAAAATCAACTTCGCTACAAGTTCTTGATTACAGAAGAGGAAAGAATCCGAAGGTGATTGCATCATCAAAAGAAATAAAGCCCGAGAAACCGAATCCTCCCCATGACGCGTCAAAGAAACAATATGTTAAGAAAGTCCAGGACGCCAACTTTCTAAACACTGCTACACATGAGATAAAAAACAAAACACCTCAACCAATAACTTTCGAGATGACGTGCCAAGGCCCCGCTAAGATGAGCCTGTCTGAAGGTGCTGCGAAAGTAATTGGCGGGGCAACACTCGCTGCTGTAAATACTCCGTCAAAGTATGGATCAAACGCTATTTAACAGTACGCTAACTCCGTACACGGGTGAGATTCAAAATCATCTCCTCGTTGAGACACTTTCGGTCTTAAAACAACTAAACTTAGCTGATCTAGAAGTTTTGATTTGGGACGAGCTTCAAATAGCCGTCCCATTTAGCGTTCCGGTGGATTTACCGAGTCGTGGCACGAAGGATGATATTGACATTCGTGAAGTTGAACCGATCCTATTTGTTTTCAATCTGGATGGATATCCTTCAGTGGCACCATCAGTGTTTACGGATAGATATGATTTTCCAAAAAATAAACTCGCGCATCTATACATCGCCAAAAATGGTCGCCCACCTGGGTTCTGTTATGTCACTGGTGATCGAAATACATGGTACGCTAACAAGAGAGTTGGCGACTTAGTTAAGCGAATTAAAAACTGGTTTAAAGATGCGGCGACGGGAAGCCTTGCTGAAAATGGATCGCAATTCGATCCTATTCGTCTCGAAGGTTATTCTGGATCAATCGTATACGACTATGACGCTTTTTTCAAAGTCGTCAGCGAACGAAATGGATTGAAAGGGATGAACTTCACGCAAGTAATTTTCGACCGCGTCAACGACAATGAAGATTTTGGATTTCAAAGTGTCCGGATCGTAACGATGGATACGTTTGTCGCGAGTGTAGCTTTCTTTAACCATGAAATGAAAAAAGGCGAGGATGCAAAAGGAAAGCGCCGCTTGACATACGGATATTTACTTTGGGCAGATAACGAAAAGGCATATGGGGAATATGAGATCAATTTCCCTCGTTCTTGGGAACAGTTCAAATCGTTCTGCCAGACTTACGAAATTGATATCGAAAGATTTGAAGGATTCATCACAACGCTGTTAAACATTAACGTGTATGTTCATTTTCCTGTTATAGTAGCCATTCGACGTCCAGCTACCGTCATCGGATTTCCGGGCGACATCGAATTTTTCAATCTTGTGTTCCGGCTCGATCATCCTGATGTTTCTGAGGGGAAAGTTATTACCAACATTCCAGGATGGTTTCTGGCACACAACCAGCCGTTGACCACCACATTAGCAAAAAAAATTTCTGGTGCGACAAGTTCCAACGATGAATTCAGTATCGCCTTTGGATGTGGAGCACTCGGTTCAAAAGTAATCTTGCACTTCGCACGCTCTGGTAGGACAAAATTTGTATTAGTGGATACCGACACACTCTCTCCCCATAACTTAGTCAGGCATGCCTTACTTCCCGAACATGTAGGTGCCGGCAAAGCATTTGCGCTGGGTCAACAAATCGAACAAATGTATTCCCACGAAAAGATTAAAATCATAACGGCAAAATCCTTTCCCGCGGACGAATTTCGAAAATCAAGCAATTTTGAAGATTACAAATATCTTTTTGATTTCACTGCATCCGAATCATTCTTCAATCAACTCGTATCAGCCAAAAGTCTTGACAAGCTAGTTATATACAGTGCACATATCAGCGACGGTGGTAATCTTGGTATCCTTTACAAAGAGGGCGTGGGTAGAAATCCTCGCATTGATGACATTGAAGCATATCTGTTAGGAAGTTATGAGGACGAGAAGATTTCCAAATGGCTTGGTCGCGAGGAAGAAAAAAAGAAATCGTCAGATATAAGCGTGCGTGTTGGCATGGGTTGTAACTCCGAAACAACAGTTTTATCTGATATCAAAGTCTCTACGCATTCATCTTTTTTTGCGGGTGCAATTAATCAACTACAAACAAATGATAGTGAAGGCATTATCTACTTGAATGAGATTGACGATGATGGATTTTACTCAGTTGGAACTACAAGGAAAGCAGTACCCCGATTCGAAAATTTTATGGCCATTAACGCTTCGAACTGGGAGATCAGATTCGTTGAAGATGTAACGCGAGAGATACGTAGACAGACAGTTCAGGCGGATGATGTTGAAACTGGCGGTGTTTTTTTAGGCATAATAAATTGGAAAACGCGGGTAATCCATGTACTCAAAAACATAACGGCACCTCCTGACAGCAGAGCCAACGAAATATGTTTCTATCGAGGAACACAAGGTTTGCCAGGTGCAATTCAAAATGCCATTAAAAAATCAGGCGGGCAAATCGGTTATATTGGTGAATGGCATTCTCATCCAAATGGGCCTGACTGCTTGAGCAAAATCGATGAAAATACAGTTCAGAGATTTAACCTTGAATTGAGTGAGCTCGACAATCCTCTGCCCGCATTTTTGACTATTGTTACACGTACAAAAATTCTACCTCATGTCTTCTAATATCGCATCTGAACCTAACTTAAAAAGAAAGAATCTTTTAGGGCTTTGGGCATTCTTTTTATTTAACACGTCAATATATATCTCAGTTTTTTACCAAACTGCCTTTGACGCCATGACCACAATTAAAGTCGAGGGGGTAGGACTAAGGGTATTGGGTATCTCAGTCGGTCCACTCGTAATGTTTGTAGTCAACGGCCTGCTCACCAGTAATCAAAAAGCTACGTTAGTCTTTTGGCGATTGAAATTGCAACTACCAGGACATAGAGCGTTTTCCAAACATTTGAAGGGAGACAGTAGAATCAACATAACTGCACTTCGAAGCAAGTATGGGACCTTACCGAGAAACCCTATCGATCAAAACAGGCTTTGGTATAAAATATATAGAAAGCATAGCGGCGAGGTTCCCGTAGTAGCTTCTCACAAACACTTCTTGCTCGCACGAGATCTTACCTCGTTATCATTTCTATTTCTTTTAGTAACCTTTGTGTCCGCTTTAACTCTTGGTATAATCCAAGTGCAATGGGTGTTGGTTGGTTTCATGTTCTTGCAATATCTAGTGCTTTCTCATATCGCGAGGAACTATGGGCACTCATTTGTAAAGAATGTCCTGGCTATAGACTCAATCGACTAGGAGCAAATATCTATTCGGTCCGATTTCCTTTCCACTCTTCCTGCACTACTTCTAACAGATCGAACAAACCGGAGAGATCCGTGACTAAATGATATAAATACTCAGCTTCTGCAGAGCCATCATACATAAGAAACTCCAAAAGCCAGCTTCGTAGATTGACACTCAATCTCTTTGCTGGGTGGTATTCCAAGAATCTCACGAAAGCTTCTTTCAATCGTGGCGTAACGGTAAAGTCTGGTTTTTCAGTCTTTGCTTTTCTGGATGTCTTTTTCTTCGCGCGTTTCATAGAGCAACGTTTTAAGATCTGTAGATAAGGTTGAACTTGGATTATCACAGGCATAGAGAGCAAGCCTGACTCTGCATAATGCTCGTAAATGACTCTTCAGGTCAACTGAAAGATTGTATCTGCCAAGCCAGAGGCTCACAAAAACGTCTACTAAGATTTCGTCGCAATCATTTGATGTGTCTAGTCTCCCGCCGAGGTATTTGTATAAATCTGACGCGTAGCGTCGGTAGATACGCTCAAAGGCGTTTCGATCGCCTTGCTTAAGGAGGGTAATTAGTTCCGAGTCTGACAAGTTTTTGTAATCCATACCAGCACTTTAATGGAAGAAGTTGAACAAGCCTGACACTGATCAGGTATTGAAACAAAAGAAGCTGGGTTTCAAAAAGATGGCGTGGAACCCAACTTATCGTTTCTGAGGTACTGGTATACCCTGCGACGAATAAGTGGGCCCACGCCAATGACGTGAGCACCTCACTTATTGCCTCGTCGCGTTTCGAAAATTACCAGTTTTCAGAAAAGAGGTTTCTAAGTGCGAATGCTTCAGTATGCTGAAGTAGACGCTAAAATTAATTCAAAAATTCTTTGTAGACGATCTCTCATCCACTAACCCAAGATACAAAATAACAGAATTGTTGGTCAATTAACCAACAATATTTTTTTAGGCAACCCCCATCTTGTTTTTTATCATTGACTTCCAAATGGACGCTAGGAAAAAGAAAGAAATGCTCAGGAAGTTCGGCCAAAAGTTATCTGACAGCCGACAGAAAAGGGGGCTATCTCTGCGCGAGCTCGCTGCATTATGCGACGTTGATGCGAGTGATATTCATCGGTTTGAACATGGGCAGAAGAATCCAACAATTGCCACGGTTGCGGATCTTGCAATGGGCCTGGGCATTGAATTGAGAGACCTTTTAGATTTCAATTTTTAGGGACCACGCTCCTTGCTTTTCACCTCTTCGGTAAATATATTAGACATGATTTCCTAGACCTGGAATTATTCCAGGAACCCATTCCGATCAAGTCTGGATCACGAGCCCCTAGGAAGCCACAAGAAGTTGACTTATCAAGCAAGTACTTAAAAGTACCCCCGTCATAGTATTGTGTCTTTCAATTACAGATTCGTAACAAATCTATCTTATGGAAATAAGTTTCAAGGCTCGGAAGAACATCGAAATGGTAAAACAGCATGGGTGGCAGGTATTAGATCTAAGCGACTGCGGCCTGACACAAATCCCCGACGAGGTCTATACGTTTTCTGATCTGAAAACACTAAAGTTCGACAACACAATTGAGGGTGATGAGAAGATAAAAAATAAGATTAAAGAAATATCCCCGGCAATTTGCAACCTGAAAAATCTCGCCTCGCTATCATTTATTGGTAACAAGATTAAGAGTCTTCCGAAGGAGATTGCCGATCTAAGAAAATTGACCACTCTTGATTTAACGAATAATAGGCTAGTCGAACTGAACAGTGAAGTTGCAGAAATGAACAGTCTGAAAAATCTTCATTTAAAAGACAATCCACTTCAATTCCTGCCGCCTGAAATAGCTGAGCGTGGTATCAATGCAATTCGAAATTTCTTCAAAGAACTTAACGAGAAAGACTACTTATATGAAGTCAAACTTCTTTTAGTGGGAGAAGGTCGAGTCGGGAAAACGTGTCTTTCAAAAGCAATTACCACAGACGACTTCGTACTTGAAGATCAATCGAGCACTGAAGGTATCGCCATTGGAGAATGGACTATCGAAGTCGACCAACTAAAAAAACTCGGAATTAATTTCGACCACGAAATAAAAGTAAATCTGTGGGATTTTGGCGGCCAAGAAATTTATCATTCGACTCATCAATTCTTTCTAACAAAACGGTCCGTGTATGTTCTTGTAACGGAATCGAGGAAGGAGGATCATCATGACGACTTCTACTATTGGTTGAACGTCATTAAACTTCTCGGCGATAAAAGTCCAGTGGTTATCATTCTTAACAAATGCGATCAACCCACAAAGGAACTTCCATTCAATGAATACAAACGAGTATTTGAAAATATTGTCCATTTCCAAAAACTCAGCCTAAAAAAGACTTTTGAACATACTCTGAATTCTCTCAAATGTGAGTTAACCAAAATCGTAAGCGAACTTCCTCATATTGGAACTCCGCTCCCTAAAAAGTGGGTAGATATTCGCAAGGAATTGGAAGAACTTAAGCGCGCTGGTCGAGATTATATTGAATTTCGTGAATACAAAGAAATCTGCGCGAATCATTATAGAAATGAAGCAAGTGCGCTTTTCCTAAGTGAATACTTCCATGACCTGGGCGTCGCTCTCCACTTCCAAGATGATATTGATCTGAGAGAGATCATGATTTTAAATCACGACTGGATTACTCAAGGCGTATATAAAATATTGGACAATCAAAAAGTAATAGATAAGGGCGGCCGTTTCAACAACGAAGATCTGTTAGAGATTTGGGACAACGAACGGTACAAAAACAAAATAAAGGAGCTCATCTCGCTGATGCGAAATCAAAAATTCGATTTATGTTTCGAATTGGATCGCGGCGAATACCTTGCGCCTCGTCTCCTTCCAGTCGATGAAGTGGATGTCCCGTGGAATTCAACGCAAAACCTTCGTTTCGAAATCCGTTATAAGTTCATGCCTAAAGGGATCTTGACACGTCTCATCGTCAAGCGGAATAAGGACATTAAAGACAAAAAGTATTGGAGATACGGCGTGCTATTAGAACATGAAGAAACACGTGCGCTCATTAAGGAAAAGTATTTTGAACAGAAAATCACTATACAACTAGAAGGCAAATTCAAAAAAGAATTTCTAGCTATTATTAGAAAATCAATACAAGAAATACACAGCGATTTCAAAAATCTCATTGCCGATGAGATGATCCCGTGTAATTGCAAGCAATGTGTTGACGGTCATGATCCGCACTTCTATCCATTCTCACTATTACGAAGATATGAAATGGAAGGCCTAGCAAATATTCGTTGTAATGAAAGCTTAACGGAGGTCCCAGTTAATTCGCTCATAAATTCAGCAATCGAGACCACTACAAGTATTCCCACTAATACTGTAAATAACTTTAACGCACCAATGACCGGGGCAATCATAGGCTCAGAATTCAAATTGAACGAGAAAAAATGAGCAAGAATCAATTTAACTTCAATGGACCCGTAAACAATAGCATTATCGGTGCACATATATCAATTAATCAAAATGACTCGGCTAACAATCAAAAGCACTTTGAAACTATTGATCCAATCCAACTATTAAAAGACATTATCGACAAGGCAATTCGAATCACTGAACGGAATACTCGTCAGGTTAAGTTGGAAGATTTGCATAATGATGACTTTACCCATTGGCTTCGAGATAAAGGGTATTATGCAACTGACCAGACACGATCTGGAAGAAGTCTAGTTGGTGCAGGAGAGATTGATATTTTGATCAGGAAAGCTAATGGGACTCCAGTTTCGATACTGGAAGCATTCCGAATTTCAAGCGTTACCCCCGGAAACACAATCATTGCCAAGCATATAAACAAGCTTTTGAACGATTACGACCTAGTTGGCCTTCCCACAAATTTTGTCTTGGTATACAATGAAAGCCAAGAGTTCACTACGAACTGGAATTCATATGTCAGCTACATCCGTGACCTAAACCAAAAGGTCGATTTTACAACGTCTCACAGATTGAAATCGTTTGAGGACACTAGCTTAGATTATTCCGCAGTCATAAATGTAAAGGTAGGACTTGCAATTCATAATCGTGACGGCCACATCACCAGGTGTTTTCATGTTTTCATCAATATGGTAGCTCCAGATCTGTAGTCTATGTGAGTAGCCGTCGAAGCCGTCCTCTCTGGCTGAAACTAAATCAACGATAATTCAATAGCTCGTGTCTTCGGTAAAAAGAAAATACATTCGATTAAGAAAATCATTAACATCGCTTCAATCAGAATTCAACCTGAGTATAGAAGACAGATCTGCCGAAAATATTCTTGCAATTATTATCAGGTGTGCAACCAAAGTAATCATATCTGTTGTCATCTATTTGACTCTTCGGGTCATATTCATTCAAATAATTGGTAATGGAAATGTTTTCAATCACTACTCGTCTATTTTCTTCAATAGACACGTTTATGAATCTCTATTTCTCATGGCGGCAGTTACCCTGTTTATAACTTGTGCGATTCGAATATTTAGAAACATAAAATTATCCAAAACGGGCAGTAAAATTTTATGGATTGCTTTCATTGTGACTATAGCTGAAGGCCTTTTCTGGGGCGACTTTGAATTTTTCAATTCACAATTAGTTTCGATTCCCTATTACTCGATATTCAGTATCGCGATTGCTTTCGATATTCTAATTCGCACCTACCACGCACTAGTCAAATCACGAGGAATAGTACACCACAGCGTATTAATAGAAAACGCACCGATCAAACGACTTAGGTATGATAAGACTAAGCGCAGTCTAATCATTGTCAAATTGGCGGAAGAAATAAGGCGATCGAGATTCCAAATGGCGTATTCAATCGGAATTACGGGTGATTGGGGAATTGGAAAGACGTCGTTCATTGAACCTCTGAAGGATGAGCTTCGAAATGATTCTATTGTCATCTCCTTTAATCCATGGTTGCCGCTAGGAAGAAAATCTGTCTTACAAAGTTTTGCCGAAGCTTTATCGAATGAGTTATCAAAGTATGACTACGATTTGTCGAGCGAGTTGAATAAATATGTTACATCGCTTATTAAGATGGAGGCTAACTCGAACACAAATTTTCTCGAATCACTCAGTTACGCAATACTTGGACAAAGTCAAGATCCAACTCAGGAGTTTGCTTCGATCGACAGGTCTTTACGCAGAATGTCGAAAAAAATTATAGTTTTCATCGATGATCTTGATCGTCTTGATGCTGGTGAAATAGCAGAAACGTTAAAGCTAATTCGAAATACGGCGAACTTCGGCAATATTATTTATATCTCATGCTATGACAAAATCTATCTGCTTCACGCCATTCAGACTTCTAACAAACGGAATCTAAACATCGCATTGGATAAATTTTTCGATTTAGAAATCCCAGTTTCTCCGATCAGTGGCGCAATGCTGATCAATAAAATTAAAAGCGATTTCCTAAATGAATACTCAGAAATCTCACAGTCCGATGCCAAGCAAATAGTTGAACACCTGAGCGAATTTCCGATATTCTTCCAGTTCAGAGAGGTAAATAAATTCCTGTCGTCGCTGAAACTTAATTTTAGCATCTATGGGTCAAAGCTCTTCTTGCAGGATTTTTTCTTCCTAGAATTTATCAAGGTTAAATACCCATCGATCGTTCAATTGCTATGGCGACAAAAAGACGATTTCATTACCGAAAATCTGTCCAATGGTATTCTTGAACTTCGTGTTGAAGATTCAAGTCTTCCTGAAGAGAAGCAGGTATTAATAATCCGAAAATATTTAACTGAAAATGAGCAGAACGAATATAACAGGTTATTTCTAACCGATTTAGACATTAATACTATTGCCCGTCTCATGGTCAAGATGTTTTCAATGGGAAAAGGTCATCCGCTCGCCATAAAGGAGCCAGATGCCTTCAACGCGTACTTCTATCACGAAATACCTGAATCTCTCATTGACGAAACCAATCTCGATCGGATACTTCGCGAAAATAAATTCAGGGAAAGCGCATATTTTAAAGAAAGCTTTGACTCAAAAAAAGAGAGCGACTTGGAATCATTGTTGAAGGATAAAAATTATTTTATTGATGACAACTCAAGTCGTTTTGACTTCAGTGACTTCTTTTTAAAATTAATATCATGGTCGAAGGGAACCGTGAACGCAAAACTTCTTTACGACTACTATGAAAAGGCTAAGCTATCTAACGTAAAAGAACACTTTGAGAAATTTATAACAAAAAATACTAACTCAACAACTGAACTTTATGCAAGAACCTTATTCTTAGCAAATCAAATTAGGACTTTGATATACAACAGTGAGAACGATTATGGGATCGAAGTCCCAAAGCTGCTTGATAAAGAAAATCTGATTGAAATAAATTTCATCCTTTTCAAAAGATTTCTTCAACAGTCGAAAAACTTCTCGAACCATGCGTTTGCAACTCTATACAATCAAGTCGAACATATTGAAAGCACCTCTCGGACCGTAATTATAACGGAAGGAGCCATGGCGTCATTTAAACAGTTTATAAATGATCACAAAGCCGAATACTTAGATCTTAATATTCGATCAGGAATGAGGCCAAACTATGACATCACCTTCGTCTTTGAACCACTGACGTTTAGAATATTTAATTCGAAAGGACAGTTTATCGAATTCGTCAACTCCTCAGAACTTCCAAAAAGACGAAAGGATAAGATCATTGAATATCTTGAAAAGGCAAATAAAAACTCGAATTCAATAGAAGAATTCTCATTGGAAGAAGCTGATCTTAAGTCGATGCCAATTGAATTTAAAAATGCCTGGTCGGATATTACTCAAGAGACGAAGCGAAAGGCAAGATTAGTAATCAGCTACGTCAATTGGTTGTTCAAAAATCAGCCACCGCCGAATGATTATCCTGAGCGGAATGACAATTTCTATGATGAGGTACTGTCGCTCAAACTGCACAGTCTTCAAATTGACGTAGAACCTGGTGAGACAAAATATTGGCGACTAGGGTTCAGTTTCACAAAGACGGCAGAAACACCACGATCGATAGGCGGGCGCCATCATGACCCGAAACGTGCAGACGTTCATTTGACAGTGGGTAGTCAAGAAAACAAAGAGTGGGCCTTGGAGAATCAGGTATCCATTAAGGAATATCATATCTCACCAACTAAAAGTGAGTTCATTCCTTTCACCCGATATAAAGGAGAGAAACTGAAAATAACTTTATTGCCAATCGCACCGCACAGTGAATGGTCAATTCAAATAACACATAAGGAAAATATACTTGGTGAAAGAAGGTACAATCTAGCTGGATATAATTTTGTCACGATAAGTGCTTGGTGTGATGGGAGGGAGTTTAATTTAAATACTACTATTACGTTAATTCAACCGGTAGATCTATTGCAGAGCGAAGAAATATAAATTACCCTAATAGCCCTTGTCTCCCTCTCCTCCATCCCCTATCTTCGTAATTCGAAGAGCCAGTATGCGATCGGGTGTGCGGCCTTCTTTGATCTATATAAACCAGCGCCAGCATTTAATCGGCGAAAATTCATAGTAGCCCCTGCAGCTCCACTGGCCCCGATACATCGGGGTGGAATAGAAATCAAAGAGGACTACCCCGCCCTTCGGCGGGGTGAGTATTCCAGCGAAGCTGACCCCCTAATCCTGCAAGCTGACCCCCTGATTGATCAGAGGTTTATGG
>WUUC01069173.1_pt1 | contig 14316 bp, 8 predicted proteins | sample 6278441 | NCBI WGS metagenome assembly WUUC01 (sample SAMN13675441, study PRJNA597444) | soil metagenome | isolation source: soil | place: USA: Washington | collected 2017-10
GACCCAGGCAAACACAGTGCGGCGAAGATACTCGTATTTTTGTTCCCTGCCAATAGGTTCAGCGTGAGGCTTGCGAATTATCTTGCGGAAACCGTGCAGAGCCTCATCCAGCGCGGCCATGCACGTTCGCCTGGGCATCGCCGGACCGTTCCGCTTGTCATCGGCTGCGGGTAATGTGGCCCGGCCCTTGCGAGCGGAGACAGTCATGACAGGCACAGAAGCAGTCTGGTCGGCACACCAACGCGAACTCTGGCAGCGCCTCGATGCACACGATTTCGGCACGGCGGACTGTACGCCGAGCTTCTCCCGCAAGCTCGCGCGCGAACATGGCTGGAGCCAGGCGCATGCGGACGGCGCGATCCGCGAATACAAGCGCTTCTGTTTCCTGGCCGCCGTCGCCGGGCACGCCGTATCGCCCAGCGATGCGGTCGACGAAGTCTGGCACCAGCACCTGACCTATAGCCGGGACTACTGGCAGCGCTACTGCCCCGACGTGCTCGGCACCGACCTGCACCACGAACCTACGCGCGGTGGCCGCGACCAGGGCCGCCTCCACTACGACCAGTACGCCGAGACGCTGGCGAGCTATCAACGCTGGTTCGGTCCACCGCCCGAGGCGTTCTGGCCAAGCGCGCTGGCGCAGACCGCCAACCCGGCGCGCTTTCGTCGCGTCGATCTCGCCCGCAACTGGCTGCTGCCGCGCCCGGCGTGGCCGCGGCCGGACTGGCGCCAGCTCGCCGCCGCAGCCGTGCTGCTGAGCATCGCGCCGCTGCTGCAGGCGCTGCCGCTGAACCCGCTGGATTTCGACGGTCCTGCTTTTCTGGGTCTTTACATCGCGCTGTTCCTCGCCTGCATCGGCATCACCGCGCTGCTGCGGCGGCGGCTCACCGAGGTCGGCGGCGAGCCGCGCGGCCCGGCGCTGGACACCTGGTCGACGGCCTACCTTGCCGGCGGCACCCAGCGTGTCGTCGATGCGGGCGTAGCCAGCCTGCTCGCGGGCGGCCAGGCCAAATGGGATCGCAAGAAGAAGCGCCTCGAGGTCGCTCACCCGCAGCAGGTTCGCGACTATCCGCTCGACGAGATCGCGCGTGCCGCCGCCGCCGCGCCCTCGCTGAGCCGCGTCGTGCGCCGTGTCGACGGACGCCTCGAACGCATCCGCAACGCGCTGCTCGCGCGCAAACTGCTGATCGACGATTCGCGGCGCTGGCTGCTCGGCTTCAGTTGCGCGCTGCCGTTTGCGCTGCTGACCGTTCTCGGCGTCGCCAAGATCATCGTCGGCCTGACGCGCGACCGGCCGGTCGGATTCCTGATCTTTCTCACACTGATCGCCGGCGCTGCCGCGCTGCTGCTGCTGTTCAACCGTCCCGAGCGCAGCCGCGCCGGCGATACGGTGCTGCGCGAAATGAATACGCGCCACACCCATGCGCGCCGTGCCCCGCGCGATGCCGACATCGGTCTCGCCGTCGCCCTGGCCGGCACAGCCGTGCTGGCCGGCACGGCGTATGCGAGCTTCCACGATTTCCGTTCGCCGGGTTCGGGCGGCAGCGGATCGAGCGACAGCTCGTCCGACAGCGACAGCTCGTCCGACAGCGGCAGCAGTTGCAGCAGTGGCTGTGGCGGCTGTGGTGGAGGTGGCGGGGATTGACAGGCACCGTCGTGGCGGCAGCGATTCCCGCGCCGGTGCAACGAATGCCGCAACGTGTCGCCGCGGGCAACCATCAATCGGCCCGCTGGCACGGGCAGCCGACGCGATGAATCGCTCTGACGAACGCGATGCGCCTTGCCCGTGCAGCAGCATCGGTCGCCGGGTGCGCAGGCGCCGGCAGGAACAGGCGCCGGCAAGAATGCGCTGCAAGTGAGAGGACCGGATGGGTCGCGGCAGTAAGGGGTACCGAGCGAACGGCTCGTCGTTCTTGCCACCCCAGCCTGGATCTGTCCATGTCGCCAACGCCGCGGATGATTTTCCGAAGTGTCCTGTTCTGCGTATTGGCGCTGTTGCTCGGCGCCTGTGCCACCGACCAGCAGCGCACGCGCACCGAAGGCACCGTGGCCGGCGCGGCCGCCGGCGCCGCGCTGGGACGCGCGATCACGGGCGACGACCGCGGTACCGCGATCGGTGCGGTGATCGGCGGCATCTTCGGCGTGGTAGCCGGCAACCGGATTGCCGAAAAGAAAGCGAACTATGCGCAGCGCGAAGAGGATCTACGCCTGTCGGCCGAGCGCGCGACCGCCCTGGCCGAATCCACGCGCGCCACGAATGTGCAGATCGAACGCGACATCGCCGAACTCGACCGCTCCGTGCAGGAACTGAGCACGGCCAAATTCACGGCAGCATCGCGCAAGACGGCCACCGCCGCGAACAGACAGCGGAGCGCAGCGCTCGTCGAAGCCATCGAGCGGCAGCTCAAGCAGATGACCGACGAAGTCGAGCGCCAGAACCAGCTTATTGCGGCCGTACAGGCGCAGGACGCCGCACAGAAGAGCAAGACCACGGCGCAGCCGTCGAACGGAATGCGGCTGGTCGCCGCAAGCCTGCGCGACCTCGAGGCGCAGACTCGTCAGCTCGAACTGGCCCGGCTGCAACTCCAGAAGATCGACGAACGGCGGGCCTACTGATGCGGCGGCGTTCGCGGGGATGGCTCGCCGGTCTGGTTCTGCTCGCCGGCGGATGCGCGACAACCGGAGATCCGCAGCAAGGCGGACTCTTCCGCTGGAGCGAAGACAAGGCTCGCGGCCGGCAACAGGACCTGACACGACGCAGCAGCGCCGCCGAGGAGCGCGTGGACGATGAGGACAGGCGCGGCGCGAACCTGCGCGGCCAGTACGCCGCACTCGACACCGAGGCGCAACGGCTGAAGGACGAACTCGACCGGCTCGACGCCGAGAACCGCACGCTCGATGCGCAGCTCCGCAGCCTGCTGCAGGAGCGACGGTTTGGCGCGGACAAGAAACGACGGCTGCAGGCGCTGCTGACGGAGAACGACCGCTGGTTGGCTGTCGCCGCGAGATCCGCGACGTCCGGGCAGGACACGGCGGGCCGGCGCGCCGACGTCGAGAAAGCGAGCACGCACAACGCCCGGCTGCATCGCGAACTCTTCGCGCTACTCCAGGACTGAACTGTGACGGCCTTCCGACGCGCGCGTTACTGGTGCATCAACCGTCGCTGCGCCGTCGCGCGCGAAGCGCGCGTTTTCACATCGGCGGAACACGCCCGCCACGACGGTCGCTGCCGCCTGGGCAAAGACGGCGGATGCGGTGCGCCGCTGCAACGCGGCGAGGACCACGACCTGCGTGCACACGCGATCGGAGCAACTCTGCTCGTCGCCATGCTGGGTGGCATTGGCGCCGCCGTGGCGCCGGCGCTGCTGGAGCACTACCGGCCGCCGGTGCTCGCGAACATCCGATTCGTCCTGCCGGAAACGACCACCTCTGGCACCGGGCAGACGATCGACATCGAACTGCGTCGCGACGCGTCCATCAGCGACGCGATCGACGTGCCGTTCGAAACCAGAGACGCTTCCGCGCAGAAAGACGTCGATTACGTGGCGGCACGCGGAATCCTGCACTTCGCGCCCGGCGAGCGCCGCCAGCAACTGTCCGTGACGTTGCTGCCGGACCCCAGCCATCAGAAAGGTCCGCGGCATTTCACGATCGTGCTGCCTCTGGTGAGAGGCCAGCCGGCGCATCGCGTCGCAATTGCGCCGCCCCAGACCATCGCCATCGACGTGATTGCGGCCGAGGCTCTCGCGCTGGCCGCTTCGCGCATCGCCAAGGACATTGCCGATCTGCGCATGAAGCAGCGGGTTACTGACGAACTGATGGCCGCGAGCCGCGACGACAGCGGTTCTTTCGCGACCTATCGCAAGCGGCTGGCAGCGCTCAGCGGCGATCTCAGCCGCGCACGTGAACGCTATCTGCATGAACTCGAGCTGCTCAGGCGCCTGAAACCCGGCGCGGCGCTCGACGCCATCGACTCGATCGCCCTGCGTCTGGACGGACAAGGCTACGATCAGCAGTCGAAAGCAGTCCGCGCCATGAAGCGCCACCTGCTGGAACTGATGGACGGGCGCGCGCCGGACATGGATCGCTGGACAGAGGAACTGCTGCGCACGATCCCGCAGGTAGCGACGTCTTCGGACGACCCCACCACGGTCTGAGCCAGGTGCGGCGTCCGTCCATTCGACGCGGCGCGGACGCGGGACTTCGAACTGGGACGTGCCGCCCCGCCGGCCGACGCAACGCCGCCGTGCGCTGTCGCTCCGACAGGATTCACGCTTGCAATCCCGCGACCTGCCGGAAGCACGGACCACGCCGGATGGCACGAACGATTCGACGCAACGCAGCCATCGCGCGCCGTCGCGACGATCGGACGTCGCGCCGACACCGGCATCGGCACCGGCAGCACAGCGGTAACGGCAGTCGTCTCGAGGTACCCGGTCGTATCACGCTACCTCGGCAGGCCGGCCATGTCGGTCGCTGCCCGCGCCGCTACCGCCGATCTGTCGTCGTCATTCCTTCGCCGGTAACGACCGCGCGCCGAAACCGCCGTCGTCCCGAGCATCCGCACGCTCCCGCTCCAACGACGCAGCCGAGGCCGAAGCGGGCAGTTTTGCATTTCCCTCATCGATCGCAAAAATCGGCGGCGCGTGCCACTGCGGTGGCGGCGGCGGTGCCGTCGGCTGGCGCAGCTGTTCTTCGCGCTGCCGTATCTGCTGCCGCAGTTCGCCGGCCTCGCGTTCGGCCTGCTCGCGCTGCATCAGATGATCGACGTCCATCGGGTTGGCCAGCGTATCGTCCTGAATTTTCGCCAACCGTTGCTGCTGCACGATCCGCTGCTGATGCACCAGTTCATGATTCTGCAATTCATGCCGCTTGTCCTGCTGCGCGACCTGCTCGGCCGTTTCCTTTTCGCTGCGCAGCCGGGCGACGCGAATGGCCTGGGTAGTGGCCGCGCTGAGTGTGTCGTGCCGCCCGAAGCCGCGCAGGCACACGCGCAGGCCGAACTCCTCGGCAATCGCGTGGGCGACGAGGTCGTTCGCCCAGCGCTCGATGGCCGCCGCGTTCTCTGCGGAAGACCAGAAGCGCGCGAAGTTGCTCTGCATGGCCATTCCGTTGCGCAGCGTCGCCATCGCCCGCTCCCGGATCTCGGCGACCTCGATGGCCACGGCCAGACTCCGGCGGTTGTTCGCATCCACGTCGACGACGCCACGGCGCCGCGCCTGCGCGCGCATATCGTCCAGCGTGCGCGGCGAGTCGCGTCGATAGCCGAAATTGCCCGACTGGAATCGCAGCCAGGCCATCTCGTCGCGCGCAATATCGACGATGTCGATGATGCCCTCGACCTCGATCGCGTCGCCGTGGCCCGCGTCCGCCTGGGGCGAGGCGGCGACAGTGAAATCGATCGCGGGCAAGCGGCACAGCTCCATGAAGCGCATCGCGTCCTCAGTCGGCTCCGAGCGTAGCCGCAGGATCGTCGCATGCAGGCCGAAACCGGCCAGTTCCTCGACGATCCGCGCCGCCAGCGCGGGACGCACCTCCGTGTCGAACTTGACGCTGACCGTCATATAGTCGAACTGCGCCAGCGTCTCGCGGCAGCAACGCCGCACCAGCGCCGCGATCGGCTCAGCCGGGTCGGTCACATTCGCGTCGACGAGACGCCGCATCGCCTCATCGTCGCTGCCCGCCTCGACCTGCACGCTGACGGAGAGTTCGACCACGCCGCGCGAACGCAGCTGATAGGCGTCGCCTGCAGGCACTTCGACGACGAGGCCGTGAAACAGCTTGAGCGCCGAGATGTCGATCAGCGTGCTGAACAGACGAATGCGATAGCCGATCGACCTGGCGAAGGCTTCGAGGCGCTGGGCCATGTCGGCGCGTATTGCGTTGTCGTCCGCGGCGAAGGCGCGCGCGACGGCGTAATAACGCTTGCCGAACAGCAATTCCTTCACCGCCTCGGCGACCTGCCGTTCGAGGGCTGCACGAATCGCCGGCTCGTCATGCAGGCCGCTGCGCTTATGGGCCTGGATGTTGTCGAACTGCAGAAGGGCCGTCGTGACGACTTCGCTGCTGCCGGTCCGGTCCAGCAGTGTGAACGAATTGGTACAGCGCACTTCGATCTGCCGCGGCGCAGGATCCCGCATCTGGAAGCCGACGCGGAACGGCACGCCCAGCTCTGCGCTGACCGCGGCGCTGACCTCCGTATCCAGTTCGCGTCGCTGACTCATGCCGGCAGCGGTAGGCAGGAAGCAGTCGTGCAGGCTCTCGCCGTGCTTTTCGCACTGCTGCAGCAGCAACCTGATCTGGCGGTTCAGCTGCCTGGCGATCATCGAGTGGAGCGTGTCGCCGGCCGCGGCCGCGCCGGAAAACAGGACCGTGGCCAGCCGCGCCGCCGCATGGATCCCGTTCGACTCGATCTCGAAATTGACATCGAAGTCGAGTTCGATCGCGCTCGTCCCTTCGGACCAGTGTGTCTTCCAGTTCCGCACGTGCATGGGAACACCGAGTTCGCGCACGAATACGTGGCGGCCGGACAGGTCGCCGCGAAGCCAGCCGAACTGGCGCGGACGAAACGGTTCCGCCTTGCCGTCACGCATCACCAGGTGATGCCCCGCGCCGTTGGCCTTGGCCGAAAATGTCGCCGGATTGATCAGCCACAGGAAATCGTCGAGATCGTGTTCGCTCACGCCAAAGGTCTCCGCTGGACGGGTGGTTCGGTCGCCGCTGCGCCGGATACGGCGGAACGGCCTGGATGTTGCCAACTACGCACCAGCATCTGCAGCGCCTTGACGGCCGCATCGGCCCAGCGCGGCGAACGGAGGTCGCCGGCCTCGCGTGCACGTGCGCTCTGCAGGCTCTGGAGTTGGTCCCGCACGATCTGCGCGACCCTGATCTGCTGCTCGCGTCGCAGGGTCCGCACCCAGGCGCGGGACAGCGTGGCGATGGCGTCCGGCAAAGGCTCGGCCGCGTCGATGTGGTACCGCAGCAGGCTCTGCGTGAGCGAACGGTAGATCAGGAGCGCGGCCGGAAGATCGACGCTGGCCGCTTCGCGTGAACCGCTCGCGTCTGCCGGACTGGTGACGGCGAACAGACTCGCCAGCACGTCGGCGAAACGCTGACGCGAATCATCGCCCAACAACGCGCGATACAGTTCCGACGGTGACTCGCCGGACATCAATGCGTTGCAGTTCATCGCCAGCGCCGTCACGAAATCACGCGCCAGCCGCCGGGCGCCGCCTACGGCATCGGTACCGTGACGCGTGGTATCGCACTGGGCGACGACGGCTTCGGCATAGGAGAGCCAGCGTCCCGGCGAAGCCATCAGGAATCGCGCCAACGTGTTGCGCAGGACGCTGCGTGCGAACGGAAACGGTGGCTGCGAGCCGCGCCGGAGGCGCGCGTTCGTCAGCCAGCCCACATGTATCGAGCCGCATGCGTCCACATGCTTTCTCAACGTCTTCATCGTGCACGCCGGATCCAGGAATTTCTGTGCCAGCAATAAATCGATCACGCTGCCCTGGCTCCAGACCACACTCATCAGGTCCAACTCGCCAGGCCACTGCGCGTTGAGCAGGTCCCAGAAAATCGGCGCATACGGCACCCGGCGCTGGCCTATGAGCACCTCCAGCACGCCTGTCGACTGCAACTCGTCGACGAGCCGGACTTCGCTCGCTGGAAGCAGCGCAGCGACGGCTTCCACGCAGCCGGCGGCGAACCGCCGCGGATCGCCGGCGGCGGCGACCTCGCTCAACAGCTCGTCCACGCGCAAGACCGCATAGATCACACGATTCTCGCGCAACGCCGCCTCGAGCTGCTGCACGATCCACGCACCATCGAGACGGCGCACGCCGAGCGCATCCAGCCGCAGCAGCAGACGTCGGTAAGCGGCGCCGAAACGGGCCGTCATGACTTCCCTGAAATAGCGGCTCGCCAGTGCTTCGGCCATATGGTCGAGCACGGAGGCCTGTCGTTCGTACAGCCACTCCGGCGTGTCGACGCGGCGGCTGCGCGTATCGAGATACATGCCGGGCTCGGCACCCGCATCGGCCGTTGCGACATCGTCGAGCGTATGCGGCGCCCGCAACACGACGTGCAGTTCCGCGCGTACCGCGTCGCGCTCGCCGGCATGCCAGCGATCCGCGCGGGAGCGGGACTTCGTTTTCGCGTCTGCGGGCTCGTCGAGCGCAGGAACCAGGCTGTCTACGAGCATGCCGAACTCGCGAAATCCCAACCCCGGAAACAACGCTGCGCACGCCGCCAGCGTCGCGTCGAAGGCATCGTCGAGCGGTACCGGCGCTTCCGACGGCACCGATGGCGCATCGCGCAGGCGCCACAGCGCGATCTCACGCGACAGCAATGCCTCCTCGCACAGACTGGTTGCGTCGGGAACAGCGACCGTCAGCAGCAGATAGCTGTCGTTGTCGCGCAGCGTCCGGCAAAGATGGCTCACGGGCTCTATCTGCCGGTTGAAGAAACCGAAACTGTCGGCGTTGTCGCTGCGGAACAGATAGATCACCGAACGCAGGCGGTTGCGGCGCCACTGTGGCGTGTGAACGAGATCCTGCGGGGCAAACGGCCGGTCGTACCTGCTCGACAGCGGAGAACACCGCGGCTCCCGCCGCAACAGTTCCGACGCGGCCTTGCGCAGGATGCATGTCGCCCGCGCCTCGGCGGAAGGCGTGGGCGCATGGCAGATCAACAGGAGGCGTCGCTGTTGCAGCACGGCGATGCGCCCCTCGAACTCGTCGGCTTCATCTGCGGCTATCTCGCCGGGCAGCGGCGCAGCGTCGATCAGGTAGTCCTGCCAGTTGTCGTTGACCGGCATGCCGCGATCGCGGAACAAGGCGGAGGTGTCGCGTTCGGCACTGTCATGGGGGAAAACGGCTGTGCCATCGGATTTCATGCCGTCGGGCAGCAACGGATCGGCTTCGTCGTCGGGTTCGGCGCGTAGCGGCTCCGCGGCATCGCCGGTCAGCGCTTCCAGGGACACCGGCGGCGGCAGGACCTGCGCCGTTTGCGGATCATCCGTATCGACGGCATCCGTTGCCGCACACGGCGATCCTTCGTTGCTGCCAGCGGAGCCCGGCGGTGTTCCGGCCGATGGAACGGGGGGATCGGGAAGATCGTCGGTCATCACAGATATCGTCGGATGCGAAGAGGTGGCGTCGGCAACGAGATCCGCGCTACGGCGTGTTCGCTCCGGCAACTCCTTACATCTGTCCTGCCCGCACGCATCCTCTCACCGGCCCAGCACCCGGCAGTCGCACAGGCGACTCGCTCGCGTGGGCGAGCACTACATTTGCAGCGGATCGAGGAAGCGATTCCAGAGCAGTGTCGCCGCTTCGTCCGGATTCAATTTTTTTGTCTGCCCTGCCCCGTAGTTCAGACCCAGACAACGCAGGAACAAGCCGCATTCGTCGACGCCGACACAGAGACATTCGCTGTAGATGTCTCCGCGCGATGACGCCACGTCGGAAAAGGCAATCCAGTCGCGATCGGGGACGAGGCAGACTGCGCATTCGGCCGAGCGCTGTCCGGCACGTGTGGCACGGCAGACGAAGGTTTTCGCGTCGATACGGATGAATTCGGCCGACATCGGCGCGTCCCGCGTCTGCAGATCCGCGAGGGAACGTTCGAAATGGCGCGCAAGTTGCGCGTGCGCGTTGCGGAGAAAGCGCGCGCGTTCAGCGACAGGAACCGCGCGGACGCCGGGCCGAGGGGTACGCGGCAATTCGCTGCGTGGCGTCGGCTCGCCGCCGGCAGCCGCGGTGTCCGGAGGTACCGCACCTTTGACTGTCCGCAGAGGCGATGCCGTGTTGCCTGTCCGTGCCGCGCGCGCTTCCACCGCCCTGCGCACGGCGGCTGCGACATCCGTATACGCTGCGTCGATGTCCAGCCATTGGGTCAGCGGCTTGCCGTCCCGCGGCGCGGCGAGCAATTCGCCGAACGGAGCGGAGCGCCAGTCGCAGGGCCGCACGATGACGGGGATGACCGCGACCTCGCCGCGCCGATTTCGCTCCAGCGCACGCCCCATTTCAACCGAATAGCAATATTCCGAGGCCAGAAAGCTCGCGCTCACCAGCAGCAGGATGACATCGGCCTCGTCGAGCGCCTTGTCGATCGCGCCGGCGAAGTTCTGTCCCGGCAGGATGCGGCGGTCGTGCCAGATGTCGATGAGACGTTGGCGTCGCAGCAACGTCAGGTGCTTGTCGAGCTGATCGCGGTAAGCCTCGTCTTCGTGGGAATACGAAAAGAACACGCGGATGGCCATGCCCAGCTCCTGTTCGCCAATGGAAAGTGTGCGCCGCCGTGCCGCGTGGCGATGTGCCCGACGCAGCCATGGCCCGTGCCCGTACCGGCCGGAAACCTGCGCCGCATCGCAACCGCTCTGTCGTCAGTGCGGCCGGTCTCCCGGTACCGTTCGAATCGCGCCGCCGGCCTGGCGATATCGCCGATGTTCCCATTCGATCTGGACGGCCAATGCGGCGGGCAAAGGACGCAACCTGCGGCGACAGGTGCGACGCCGGCAGCGTACCCACGCAGGGAATACGTCGTCACAGATCGACGACATTTGTTCGGCCGGACGTCCTTCGCCCTCGATGCCAATGCGAATCCTCGGCCGGTCAACGTGGCAACAGGGCTTCGGGCGCAAGTCCGCTTCCGACTCTTCAACGTGGGTGCCTTGTCGTACACTGAATCGACTCCGGTTGCTTCGGCGGCCGCACCCGGTCCCAGGCCGAAGACGGTGCCGGGTCGATGGCGAGCCCATCATGCACGGCCGCGTGAGTCGACCGACACCGGATGCGGGTTCATAGGCAAGACCGAGGTCACTGTGAGCGCACATATTCGCCTTCAGATCGACCCATGGGGAGACCGGCTTTCCGGTTGGCAGATCGCGGTTCTCGGGCTGCTTTTGCTGTGGGCGTCAACCACTCTGGCGCTCGATCCCGACGCGAAATTCCGCGACTACGCGGTCGATAACTGGAGTGTCGACGACGGGCTGCCGCAGGTTTCGGTCTTGAGCATCACCCAGGATCCGATCGGTTATATCTGGGTCGGCACCCAGAATGGCCTCGCCCGCTTCGATGGCTTGCATTTCGAAATTTTCGACCGCCGCAACAGCGATGGCGCCGACCCTACCAACGCACACGCCAGCCTGCGCGATCGGCGCGGCCGCCTGTGGTTCGCCACGCCGGCCGGGCTGACTGTCTACGAGGACGGGCGTTTCCGTACCGTCGTCACCGATCCGCCGGCCAAACCGGTGCACGCCGTCGTCGAGAACGCCGACGGCGAGGTCTGGATCGCGACACCGGTCGGCGTCATGCGCCTGGTGCGTGACAGGATGGTTCCCGTGGACGGCGCGAGCACGCCCGCCTACAGCCTCGTTCGCAACGGCGAAGACATCTGGGTCGGCGGCCTCGGCACGGTGACGCGGTTCTCTGCCGATGGCCGTCGCAGCTACAGACTGCCTGTCCTCGGCGATGTCCAGGTGACGCGGCTGGCCGTCGTCGATGGCAACGTGTGGATCGGCACGGCCAGCGGTCTTTTCCTGCTGTCCAAGGGCGCTGAAGCGCCTGTCGCTCGGCCGCTGGATTTGCTCATGGAAGGGCAGGCCAGTGAAGCGCTGCGTGTGGAAAACCTGCACGTCGACCGGGATGCGAATTTGTGGATCAGCACGCCATCGACGCTGTACCGCCGGCGTCCCAACGCCGTTGTCGAAGTGATCCACAGCAGTGACTTCGTCGGCAATGCCTACGTGGTCAGTGCGTTCGAGGATCGCGAAGGGAACCTGTGGCTGGGCAGCCGCACCGAGGGACTTTTCCGCCTGTGGAATGGCTGGGCCAAGCAGGTGGGAAAGCGCGAAGGGCTCGTCGATCCGCTCATCTGGAGCCTCGCGCGCGACGGTCAGGGACGCATCGTGCTGGGGTCGAACTCGAATGTCATGCGCCTGACCGACAGCGGCATCGAGGAAATCGTCTCGACTCGCCAGATACCCAACTTGTCCGCTTACGAAATGACCTACGACAATCGCGACCGCCTGTGGATCGGCATGCGCGCCGGCATGGCCCTGGTCGACCAGAACAAAGTCATCACGCCCGCAGCGTTCGGGCGACTGTCGCGCTATCAGGTCAATGTCATCGTGCCGCAACCCGATGGCGGCGCATGGATCGGTTCCCAGGACGGATTGTTGCGCTTCGATGGAAACGAACTGCGCAAGATTTCCTATGCCGCCGGCACGCCCGAGTCGCCGGTGCGTGCGATCCATATCGCTGCGAACGGTTTGCTGACTGTCGGCACCGAAACCGGCATACGTCGTCTCGAAGGCGACGAGTTGCGGATTCCCGCCTGGGCAAAGCCGCTCGAAGGCGTCTACATCACGTCGATCGCCGCGATCAGGCCGGGCTTGCTCGGCATGACGACGCGGGACTCGGGCATCGTCCTGATGAGCGACGACAAAGTGGTGGTGCTGGACGACAAGCAAGGCCTGCCGACGAACAACAGCTGGGTCATGCAGGTACTGGACGACTATCTCTACGTCTCGACCATCGACGGCGTGTGGCGCACCCCGATAGCCGCGTTGCCGGATCCGATGAACGCGACGCCGAGCGCCATCCCGACCGAAAAGGTACTGGGCCGTCGCACCGGCATGCAGCACATCCACTGCTGCAACGGCGGCGCACGTGCCCGCGTACTCGTCGACGGCACCTCGTTGTGGTTCCCGGCCATCCACGGGGCCGTGCGCATCGACACGAAATCGATCAAGCCCCCGACTGTCGCGCCCACCGTCGTGGTGGAACGACTGCAACACGGCGATCGCTGGTACCTGCCGGATCGAGCCATCGAGATCGACAGCCCACGCCGCGACGTGGAGCTGCAGTTCACCGCCTTGAGCTTTCGCGAACCCCGCAATGTCCACTTCCGCTACCGGCTCGAAGGCTACGACCACGATTGGTACGACGTCGGCACGCGGCGCAGTGCGTTCTATACGAATCTTCCGCCGGGCCGCTATCGCTTCCGCGTCGAGGCGCGCACCGGCGACGCCAACGCGGAATTCGGCACCGGCGGCACCACCGATCGTGCCCAGCTCGAATTCCACCTGGTTCCGCGCTGGTTCGAACGTCGTCCGGTGCAGGGCATGGGCCTCGCCTTCCTGCTCATCCTGGCCGTGGCGGCGCCGTTGGTCATTCGCAGCCGCTACCGGCGGCGCGGCCAGTATCTGGAATCCCAGGTGCGGACGCGCACGCACGAACTGGTGGAGGCGAACCTGCGTCAGAGCCATGCCAACCAGGCGCTGCACGACTCCAATACCCAATTGGCCACACAGATCGAAGAACGCCTGGCTGCCGAACGCACCTTGCAACACCGCAACCAGGAACTGCTGACCCTGAACCATCGACTCGAAAACACACAGAATCAATTGATCCAGTCGGAGAAAATGGCCTCTGTCGGTCAGTTGGCCGCCGGCGTTGCGCATGAGATCAACAATCCGATCGGCTATGTGCACTCGAATCTCAACAGCCTCGAGCGCTACATACGCGACATCCTGGAATTGCTCGACGTCTACCGCGACCTGGAGGAACCGGGCACCGGCAACCACGCCGCACTCGCCGCGGAGATCGCCTCACATCGCAAACGCATCGAACTGGAATTCCTGCGCGAAGATATCGGCAACCTGCTGTCGGAATCGCAGCACGGAATTTCCCGGGTGGAGAAAATCGTCCGCGACCTCAAGGAATTTTCCCACGTCGGCGAGACCGAATGGCAGCAGGCCGACATACACGAGGGATTGGAAAGCACGCTCAACGTGGTCGCGCACGAGCTCAAATACAAGGCGAAACTCGTCAAGGAGTATGCGGCGATCCCCAAGATCGAATGCCTGCCGTTTCAGCTGAACCAGGTCTTCATGAACCTTCTGGTGAATGCCGCCCAATCCATCGAAGAACAAGGCGAGATCCGTATCCGTACCGAAGCGGATGAAAACGAAGTCCGAGTCATGATTTCCGACTCGGGCAAGGGCATCAGCGATGCGCATCTGCATCGCATCTTCGAACCGTTCTTCACGACCAAGCCGGTCGGCAAAGGCACCGGTCTGGGCCTGTCGGTCTCCTACGGAATCATCCAGAAGCACGGTGGAAACTTCGAGGTTTTCAGCGAAGTGGGCAAAGGGACGACCTTCGTCGTCCACCTGCCGATCCGACCGCCTGCGCCGAAGTAAGCGCGGGCCGCAGGCCTCACGCCACGGCGCGCCGCCCCCGGCGTCAGAATAGTTGTCGCCCCGATAAACTCACCAAGCTGGGGCGAAGGAAAGTAGAACGTGGC
>WUUC01025544.1_pt1 | contig 14315 bp, 12 predicted proteins | sample 6278441 | NCBI WGS metagenome assembly WUUC01 (sample SAMN13675441, study PRJNA597444) | soil metagenome | isolation source: soil | place: USA: Washington | collected 2017-10
AGCATCTGATCTTCTTTCTGCAGGCGAGCGGCTGGCGCATACGCCACGGCGCGCTCGAGATCTTCCTCTTTGTGGTGCATTCAGCGCAGGAGCCGACTGCGTACACCGGCGTCTACGACGCCCTGGCGCGCCGCGGCGGCCTGCTCCTTCCGCTTGCCGGCATCGCGCTGACGTTCGCCGCTGCTCTTGGAGCGTTCCTGATCCTGCTGCCCGGCGCGCTCACGCTCGCGCGCCGCTTCAGCGCTCTGCGGCCGATCGACGCGTTCCCGGGCTACTTGGCGTTCTGGTGGCTGCTGCTGATGGTCGTGGCCCCGGAGCCCTGGATCGGCGATACGACCAATCTCTTGTTCCAGCCTTTCGTGCTCGTCTACGCGGCGGCGGCCATCTGGACGCTGTGCCTGCCGCTGCGCTGCGCCGCCACGTACGCCGGGCGGCTTTCCGGCCGGCTGTGGGCCTCGATGGCCGCGCTGGTGCTGATCGCATTGCCGGTGCTGGCGATCAGCGCCGGGCGCATGGCGCATCCCAAGTTCCAATGGGGACAGGCGGGCTCGGCGCAGCGCGTGGAGCCCGGACTCCCCGCGGCGGCCGCGTTCCTGCGCGCGCACGCGTCGGTCGGAGATATCTTCGCCTCGTCCGGCCTGAGTGAGGAGTTCCAGCTGTTCGACCTTTCCACCGAGCTGTGCTCCCTCACCGGCATGCCGGCCTACCTGTCGAGGCCGTACCTCGAGATGATCAAGGAGACTCCGAGAAAGCGCGTCGCGACGGCGCGCCTCGCCGCGCTCAGGGATGTGGAAAAGCAGTCCGATCATCGCGAAGCCATGCGCCGCCTGCGGCGCATGTCGGTCCAATGGTATGTAAGCGCCGGGGAAGCCGGACCGGCGTGGGATCCCGCGCGCCAGCGCGCCAGCTTCAGCAAAGGCGCGGTTTCCGTCTACGCGACGAAAGACTAGCCCTCGCGCGTGCATTCCATGATGAGATGGGTATACGGAATGCGGATCAAGTCGTGGCGCACGAAGCTGCGCACCTGGGCGAATTCGCTGCGCGCCAGCCGCTCGTAGCCCTGGCGGTCGCGCACGTGGCGTCCGCGGTCCAGCCTGAGGAAGAACCTTGCCAGCGCACGCTGCCCGTCGGCATAGCAGCCGTCCAATGTCACCAGGCGGCCGCCCGGCGCCAGCGCGCGCCGCGCAATGCGGAAAAGACGACCGGCCTCGGCATCGTCCAGGTGATGCACCACGCCGTGCGCGATCACCACATCGAAGGTTTCCGAAAAACTCAAATCATGCACGGAACGGCAATGGAACTCTGCGCGACTCCCGTAGCGGCGCCGCGCCCGTTCGATGTACGCGGGGCTGACGTCGTAGCCGACGTACCGCACTTCCGGCAGGAACTGCAGGATGTCGGCCGGGCCGCAGCCGAGGTCGAGCACGCGCTGGCCAGGCGCGAGCCGCAGGTGCTCGCGTGCGTATACGGCGCGCGCGCTGTCGCGGCCCACCAGGCGCCGGAACAGGCTGTAGATGCGCGGATGGGAGAGCAATCCCCTCATGGCTTGTGCGCCGCCACGAGCAGCGAGCCGCCGGCGGGCAGCGGCAGGCCGGCGCGGATCAGGCCGCGCTCGAGTCCCATCACGATGCCGAGCGCCGCGTTCGCGGCGCGCCCCACTTCGAGCTCGGCCGAGGTCACCTTCCTGCGCTGCCGGGAGAGCGCCATCAGCGGCAGCAGCAGCGACACGAACGACGTCGCCCAGGGCCGGCGGAAGCCCGCGGCGGCAAGCTTGGCGAGCAGCTCGCGCCGGCTGTAGCGGCGGCGGTGGCGCGCGATCTCGTCGCGCGCGCTCCACAGCCAGGCGTGCTGCGGCACGGTGATCATCACCCCTCCGCCCGGCCGGCAAGCGGCGTGCATGCCGCGCAGCACCTCGTCGTCCTCCTCGATGTGCTCGATCACGTCGAAGGCGCCGACCACGTCGAACGCCTCGCGGAACGGGATGCGGCGGGCGTCCATCTGCATCAGGTCGGCGCCCGGAACCCGCCGGGCCGCGAAAGCCAGGCCCTCGGGATGAAACTCCGAGCCGGCCAGCCGGGAAACCCCGGATGCGCCGATCGCGGCGAGAACGTTGCCCGTTCCGCAGCCGATCTCAAGGAAGCTTTGCGCGCGCGGGAACTGCCGCTGCAGCGCCCAGACGATGAGCTTCGCGCGCGAGGCGAACCAGAAGTGCTCCTGCTCGACCGCCGCGAGCGCCGCGAAGCGCGACGGGTCGAAGCCGATGCTCAGACCTCTTCGCGATGGATGGCGAACTGCTCGCTCACCGAAAACTCCTCCACCAGGCGCCCGAGGTACTCGCCGACGATGCCGAGCGACATGAGGATGTTGCCCGAGAAAAAGGCGATCAGCACCACCAGCGACGGCCAGCCCTGGACGAGGTCGCCGAAGAACAGCACCCGCACCACGACCCACGCGGCGAACGCGAGGCTCAGCAGGCTGAGGATGAATCCCCACCCGGTCATGAAGCGCAGCGGGATGTAGGAATGGTTGATGAGCAGGAAGGACGCGGTCTTCAGCAGCTTGCGCAGCGAGTAGGTGCTGCCGCCGAGCGAGCGCGGGTCGTGGCGCACGTCGACATTGACGATCGCCGCGGGCGGCACCGCCTTGAGCAGCAACGCGGCGATGTGCGGATGCGCGCCCTTGTAGCGCACCAGGCGATCTACCGCGGTGCGCGACAGCGCGCGGAAGCTCGACAGGTAGAGCTGCGGCGGCTTGCCGATGATGCGCTGCGCGCAATACTGGTGCGCGCGTGAGCCGGCGTTGCGCCACCAGCCGTGGCGCTTGTCGGTGATGCGGCCGATCACCGCGGCCCGCCCCTGGCGCAGCGCGGCGAGCATCGGCGCGATCTCCTCCGGGGGGTTCTGCAGGTCGTCGTCGATGGTGACCACCTCGTCGCCGCGCGCGTAGTTCAGGCCGCACAGCGTGGCGTGCTGCTGGCCGTGGTTGCGCGCAAGCTGCACGATGCGCACGCGCGGGTCCGCCGCGCGCAGCCCGCGCATCACCTCGTAGCTGCCGTCCGGGCTGGCGTCATCCACCATGATCACCTCCCAGGGCCGACCCTGCGCGTCGAGCGCGGCCTGCAGGCGCTGCATCAGCGCCGGCAGGAGGGCCGCGCTGCGGAACACCGGGACGACGACGCTGATCATCGGGCGCTAGTCTAGCCCAGCAGGTCTTTCGGCTCCGGGAGGAAGAGCAGGTCGCGCCCCGCGGCGTCGGCCACCTCGAGCGAGCGGTACGCCGCCTGCGCGCGCGCGAGCAGCCCGGCGCGCGTCGCCTCGCGCGCGATGAAGTAGCCGATGCGGCCCTGGCCATCGACCACTGCGCGGCACTCGTGCCCCGGGCGGATGTAGTACTCGCCCTCCACGAGCAGCGGGTTGTTCTCGAAGCCCCGCAGCTGCACAGCCTTTCCCGGCCGGGGCAGGAGGAAATTCACCAGCGCGTGCCCGCGCGCGCCGCCCGGGTCGTGCGCATCCTCGATCGGCGCCGAGCCGCCCTCGAGCGCCAGGTCGATCAGGCGGTCGATCACCTGCACGCCGGTGGCGATCGGCGTGAGGCTCGCCTCGTGGCCGCCACCCACGCGGCACGCTCCCTCGACCACCGAGACTTCGCCGCCGCGCACCAGCATCTGCACGTAGAGCGGCGCGTCGCGCACGCCGTAGGCGGCGGCGATGCGGTTCAGCGCCTCGCGCACGCGCGCCTCGGCGCCTACCGCGCGCAGGCTCGGGTAGACGTGCTGGAAGCAGATGCCGATCGCGGGCAGCGGGTTGTACGTCACGCGGTCGGTGATCATCTGGATGCGCACGCCGTCGGGCTTGGCCCAGGCGCTGGCGGTGACCTCGTAGCCCTCGAGGAAAGGCTCGACGATCGCGGTTCGGGTGCGTGATGCGCCGAGGGCCGCTGCAACGGCCGCTGCCCAGCGTCCGGCGTCGGAAACCTTGCTGATGCCGCGCTGGCCCTGCGAATCGGCGGGCTTCACCACCACCGGCGGCGCGAAGGGCGGCGGCGCGGACGCCGAGCGCAGCTCGCGCCACGGCGCGTGCGGCACGCCGTGCGCGGCGAAGGCGCGCGCCATCAGCGTCTTGATGGTCGCGGTGCGCGCGGCCTGCGGCGTGAGATAGCACGGCAGGCCGAGCGCCGCGGCCACCTCGGCCATGGCGACGAGCGCGAGGTCGGTGCCCGACGTGATCACGCCGCACACCGCGTACTTGCGCGCGAGCGTGATGTTTTCCTCGATCGCGGTGGCGTCGAGGTCCACCGGATACGAGGCGAGCGCCTTGCCGGGCGCGTCCGCGTAATAGTCGGACGCGACCACGCGCAGCCCGCGCTCCTCGGCGCGGCGGATGAGCGCTTTCTGATGGCGGCCGGCGCCGAGCACGAGCAGCCTGGGCTCCATTCGCTTAAGTGTAATCTGTGCCCTGTGAAGATCCCGTTCAACCGCCCGCACATGACCGGGCGCGAGCTCGCGTACATCGAGCAGGCGCATCGCAACAATCGCCTGGCGGGCGACGGCCCGTTCACCGCGCGCTGCAGCCGCTGGCTGGAGGAACGCACTGGCGCGCGGCGCGTGCTGCTCACGCATTCGTGCACCGCGGCGCTCGACATGGCGGCGATCCTCGCCGGCATCGCGCCGGGCGATGAGGTGATCATGCCCTCGTTCACGTTCGTCTCCACCGCGAACGCCTTCGTGCTGCGCGGCGGCGTCCCGGTGTTCGTCGACATCCGCCCGGATACGCTCAATCTGGATGAAGCGCTGCTCGAGGCGGCGGTCACGCCGCGCACCCGGGCAGTCGTTCCGGTGCACTACGCCGGCGTGGGCTGCGAGATGGAGGCGATCCTCGAGCTCGCGCGGCGCCGCCGGCTGCTGGTGATCGAGGACGCGGCGCAGGGGCTCATGACCGACCACCGCGGCCGCAGCCTGGGCGCGATCGGCGAGCTCGGCGCGGTCAGCTTCCACGAGACGAAAAACGTGATCTGCGGCGAAGGCGGGGCGCTGCTCGTCAACGACGCGCAGTTCATCGAGCGCGCCGAGATCGTGCGCGAGAAAGGCACCAACCGCTCCAGCTTTTTCCGCGGCGAAGTGGACAAGTACACCTGGGTGGACATCGGCTCGTCCTACCTGCCGGGCGAGATCGTCGCCGCCTTCCTCTGGGCGCAGCTCGAGGCGGCCGATTCGATCACCGCGCGGCGCATCGAGCTCTGGAACCGCTATCACGAGCGCCTCGAGCCGGCCGAGCGCGCCGGGCGCATTCGCCGTCCGGTGATCCCGCCGGGCTGCCGGCACAACGCGCACCTGTACTACATCATCCTGCCGGGCCTCGGGCAGCGCGACCGGCTCATCGCGCGCCTGCGCGAGCGCGGCATCAGCGCGCTTTTCCACTACGTGCCGCTGCACAGCTCACCCGCCGGGCGGCGCTTCGGTCGCGTGTGCGGGGCGATGACGCACACTGAGCGCGCCGGCGATTGCCTGCTGCGCCTGCCGCTCTGGCTGGGCATGGGTCCTGACGTGGCGGACAGGGTGGCGCGCGAGATCGAGGCGCTTTGAGCGTGCGCCAGGCGCTGCCGCTGCCCGCGCGCTTCGCCGCCTTCGGCCTCGTCGGGGGGCTGTGCCTCGGCCTCAATACCTTCGCGCTGTGGGCGCTGACCTCGGGCGCCGGCCTGCACTACCTCGCGTCGACCGCCCTCGCCTTCGTGCTGATCACGCCGCTCGGCTTCCTGCTCAACAAGCTGCTCACCTTCCGCACGCGGCGCGAATACGCGCCGGTCGAGCTGCCGCGCTACTTCGCGGCGATGGCGGCGAGCTTCGCCGCGAACCTCGCGTTCATGTACCTGCTGGTCTCGGTGCTGGACATCTGGTACCTGGCGGCGAGCCTGCTGGTCGCCTTCACCCTGCTCGTCGTCAACTTCCTCACCAGCGACCGCTGGAGCTTCCGGGTGCAGCGTTGAGGGTAGCGGTGGTACACGAGTGGCTGCTCGACTACGCGGGCAGCGAGCGCGTGCTCGCCGAGATCCTGGAGGTGCTGCCGCAGGCCGACCTGTTCGCGCTCATTGACCGGCCCGACGAGGAGCTGCGCGCGGCGATCCCGCGCCGCGCCCGGGGCACAAGTTTCCTGCAAGCGCTGCCGCGCCCGGAGCGCTGGCTGCGCTACTACGTCCCGTTGATGCCGCTCGCCATCCGGCAACTCGACGTCTCGGCATACGACCTCATCGTCTCCAGCAGCCACGCCGTGGCGAAGGGGGTGATCACCGGAAAGAATCAACTGCATGTGAGCTACGTGCACAGCCCGATGCGCTACGCCTGGGACCTGCGCGACGAATACCTGCGCGCCGCGGGATGGGAGCGCGGCGTCAAAGGCTGGGCCGCGCGCCGGGTGCTGGAGCGGCTGCGGCGCTGGGACGCGCGCAGCGCCGAAGGCGTCGACGTCCTGATCGCGAATTCCACCCATGTGGCGGCGCGCATCCGCGCGGCGTACGGCCGGGAAGCCGAGGTGCTGCATCCGCCGGTCGACGTGGCGGCGTTCAGCCTCGAGGAGCGCAAGGAGGACTTCTACCTGAGCGTGTCGCGCCTCCAGGCCTACAAGCGCATCGACCTGCTCCTGGAAGCGTTCGCCGGAATGCCCGAGCGGCGCCTGGTCGTGATCGGCGACGGGCCGGAGATGGCGCGCCTGCGCTCCCAGGCGCCCCCGAACGTGCAGCTCTGCGGCCGCCTGCCGAGCGCCGACGTGAAGCGCTACATGCAGCGCGCCCGCGCGTTCCTGTTCGCCGGCATCGAAGACTTCGGCATCGTGATGGCCGAGGCGCAGGCCTGCGGCACCCCGTTGATCGCCTTCGCGCGCGGCGGTGCGTCCGACATCGTGCGGCCAGGAACCGGCCTGCTGTTCGAGACCCAAGCCGCCCCGGCGCTGGCCGCAGCCGTGCGCCAATTCGAGCAGACTGCCCACCAGTTCACGCCCGCACGCTGCCGCGACAACGCCCTGCGTTTCGACCGCGCCAGCTTTCGCCGCCGTTTCGAGGAGTTGCTGCGCGCGGCGGCCTGATCAAAGGATCTTGGCGTCGACGAAGATGGTATTGACGAACGACCCGCCGCGCGCCACATAGCCGGTCTTCTCCATGAACGCGGGGATTTCCGGGATGGTGCGCGACTCGCCCGAGATCAGCGTCTCGATGCAGATCAGCGGCGGACGAAAGCGCGCGAAGTCGATCGACTTCAGGATCTTGAAGTGTATGCCCTCGGCGTCGATCGACACGTAGGTCGGCGCCTTGCCGTTGAAATGCTCCGCCATCACGTCGTTGATGTTCAGCAGCGGCATCTTGCGCACTTCCTTGATGCTGATCTTGCCGCCGGTCGCCTTGGTCTGGTGCTCGGCCTCCGCCTTGTCGAACGTGCTCCAGGAAGGATTGGTCATCACGTAATAGTCCGCGACGCTCGGCTTGCCGAAGCCGATGCCCGCCACCAGCGTGGTGTCGCGCGGCCGCGCCGAGCGCAGCTTCGCGCTCATGTCCACGTTGGGCTCGACCAGCACGCCGCGGTGGCCGAGCTCGTAGAAATGATAGGTGTTGTTGATGAGGATCGGATCCCATGCGCCGATATCGAGGTACGTGATCTCCTTGATCTTGAAGTGATCGAAGAAATAGGCGGCGATGATGTCTTCGCCGGCCTGCGAGTAGGAGACCCTGCCGTGTTGCCGGGACGTCTGGGGCGGGGGCTTGGGCTCGGCGAGGTGCAGGATGCCCGCGGCGCCGAGCGGCGCGCCGATGCCGGCGCCGGCCAATCCAAACAGGAATTCTTTCCGGTTCATGCTCCCTCGCTGTCCCAAGCGTCGTCGATCATTCTAGTAGCAATTCGGCACGCACCGCAGGCAGCCGGGCGCGCCGATCTCGTGCACCTTGAAGTCGTGGCAGCTGTACGCTTCGCGATAGCCCGCCGCGCGCAGCGCGCGCAGCTGCTCCTGCATGCCGTATCGCCCCAGCGGCCAGTTCTCGACCGTGAGGTCGGTGACCACGCAGCGCACCGGGTCCTGCGGCGGCCGCTGGTGGATCTGGTCCAGATATCCGACCCACGGCCGCGTCGACAGGTGCGGCACCAGCGAGTCCGACGCGACGATCGGCAGCTCCCGGTTCACGCAGGGCAGCGCTTCGCCGGCGAGCCACGCAGCGTGGGGAAAGCGCTCGAAGCTGCGTGCGCGCGCGAGCTCGGTCGGACCGTGAGCGGCCAGCACCCAGATCAGCATCCAGAGCCCCGCGAAGCTCCAGCCCACGCGGCGCGCGAAGGCCGCGAGCCCGAGCGGCAGCGCCCAGAAAAGCGCCGACGCCGGCTCGATGCCGTAGTGGAAGATCAGTTGCAGGCGGCGGTCGCCTTCGCTCAGGAACAGCATGAGATACGGCGGCAGCGCTGCCAGCGCGGCGCGCCAGCTGAACAGGGGCAGGAATCCGAGCGGCGCCAGGGTCCAGTAAAGGAAGTTGAGCCGCGGGGCGTCCAGCACCTCGGAAAAGAAAAAGGCCGGCTGCAGGAAGGGCGCGAGCACGAGGTCGGTGAGGCCGCCGCCGAAGCGCTGATAGAGGCCCATGTACGGATAGTCCGCGCCGAAGATACGCGGCACGACCTTCACGTCGAACAGGAAAACCGCCACCCCGGCCGCCGCGAGCGCGATCCCCGGCCAGCGCCGCGGGCCGGACAGCGCCCAGGCAATCCCAATGCCGGTAGCGACCACCGGCGCGGACTCCTTCGCGCCGAGCGCGCCCGCGAGCGCCAGCACGCCGAGCGCCTTCCCCCACGGGCGCGGCGAGCCGAAGCCGACGAACGCCCATAGAAACAGCGGGAGCATGAACACCTCGGGATGAAACTCGAAGGCGTTGGCGTTTCTCATCGGCAGGTACGCCCAGTACACCCACGGCAAGACCGCCGGCGCCCAATGCTGCTCGCCGAACCGGCGCCGCGTCAGGTAGTAGAGCGCCGGGCCGCCCGCGGCAAGCCCGAGGCCCTGGGCGAAGAGCAGCGTCTCGGGCCGGGGCAGCAGCCAGAAGAGGGGCGCCAAGGCCCAGAACGTCGGCGACTGGTGGTCCTCGAAAAGATTGATCCCGCCCTTGATCGAGGACAGATAGCCGTTGCCGTGGGCGAGGTTCCAGAGCGCGTTGGTGAAGATGCCGAGGTCGTAGCCATGGGTTTCCACTGCCCAGTGGCGCAGGCACGAGACGTACGACAACCCCGTCCCGACCAGCGCAGCGGTCACCCACAAGACAAGCGCGGGAGAGCGCTCGACCGCTCTGCGCCATGCCTCGGCCAGCCTGGCCCCATGCCGGACGCTAAAGCTGGTTTCCCAGGACTCTGGCGACCAGCGCTGCAACGCCACGGCCAGCAGCGTGATGAGCAGCGCGGCCCCGACACCATGCGTCAGGCTCCACAGCACCAGGTTCAGATCGACGCCGACCATGCGGGCCGCCCATCGCTCCACGAGCAAAGCCGCTGCAACGACCGCGACGGCGAGGAGCACCACGAGGCCGATCGTTCTTCCGCGTAAGCGACCAAGCCCGGTCAGTAGGCGCCAAAGCCTTGCGCGCGCGGCAAACGCGTACGCGATGAGCGCCGCGACCAGCAGCGGGATGCGCAGGTCCGACATGTCGCTGAAATGCAGGCCAAGCAGGTTGAGCGGCAGCCCCTGGACGAGCCAGGGGAACACGAGCAGCGAGAGGATCAGGATGTCAAAGACCCGCATGCGCAAGCTCGTGGTAGTCGCGCTCGTTCATGGCCGGCAGGTTACCGCGCCGGCGCGCATCAGTCGCATTGCGGCCGGCAGCGCAGGCAGCCCGCCTCGCCCAGCTCGAACACGCGGAACTCGCGGCAGCGGTAGACCTCCCGGTAGCCCTGTCCCGCAAGCCACTGCTGCGTGATGTGCCGCACGTCGATCCTGTCGAGCGGCCAATTCGACACCACGCTGTCCATCACCACGCAAGGCACCTTCTCGCCGGAAGGCTTCTGCTCGAGCTGGAACGGATAGCTGGCCCAGCGCCGGGTCGAGAGGTGCGGCAGGAGGGCGCTGGACGCGGCAAGGGGAACGTGCGGGTCGACGCAGCGCATCGCCTCGGCGAGCCAGGGTGCGTGCGGGTTGGCGTTGAAGCCGCGCACGCGTGCGAGCTCGCTCGTGCCGTGCGCCGCCACGCCCCAGACGAGCATCCAGATCGCCGCGCGTTGCCAGCCGAAGCGGCGCGCGAACGCGGCGACGCCGAACGGCAACGCCCAGAACAGTGCGCTGCCGGGCTCGATGCCGTAATGGAAAGTCAGGTTCACGCGCTGCTCGCCCGGGGTGAGAAAAAGCATCAGGTAAGGCGGCAGCGCGGCGAGCGCGGCGCGCCAGTGGAAAAGCGGCAGGAAACCGAGCGGGGCAAGCGTCCAGAACAGGAAGAGCAGCCGCTCCCAGTCGACGAGCGCGGAAAAAAACTCGGCGGGCTGGGTAAACGGCGCGGCCAGCACGCCGGCAAGACCGCCGCCGAAGCGCTGGTAGTGAATCATGGCCGCGTGCTGGTCGCCGAACAGGCGCGGCACAACCTGCACATCGAACAGGAATATCGCGACGCTCGCTGCAAAAAGCGCGATACCGGGCCAGGCCTTGCGCCCGGTCAGCGCCCACGCGATACCGATGCCCGCGGCGACCACCGGCGCGGTCTCCTTGGCAGCAAGCGCGCCGATCAGCGCGGCCAAGCCGAGCCTCTTCCCCCGGCGCTGCCCGGAAGCGAATCCGGCGAACGCCCAGAGAAAGAGCGGCAGCATGAACACTTCCGGGTGAAAGTCGAACGCGTTCGCGTTGCGCAGCGGCAGGTAGGCCCAGTAGAGCCAGGGCAGCACTGCCGGCGCCCAGTGTTCCCGCCCGATGTGGGCACGCGACCAGTAATAGACGGCCGGGCCTCCGGCGGCCAGCCCAAGGGCCTGCGCGACCAGCAACGTTTCCGCGTGGGGCGCGATCCAGAACAGGGGCGCGAGGACCCAGAAGAGCGGGGACTGGTGCTCCACGAAGAGGTTGGTCCCGTCCCGCACCGCGGACACGTAGCCGTGGCCGTGGGTGAGGTTCCAGATCGCGTTGGTGAAAATACCGAGGTCGTGGCCAAGGGTCTGGAAGTCCCAATGGCGCAGTAGCGAGACCCAGAGGTAGCCCGCGCCGACGATCGCCGCGGCGGTCCAGAGGGATGTGGCCGGACGGCGCTCGACGGCGCTCACCCACGCCTGCGCGAGGCGAAGGAAGGGACGCAGCACCAGGTGCGCTAGCACGCGCATGATTAGGAGACCCGGGCGAGCAGGCTGAAGGATGACGCGTAGCGCCTGGCGAGCGGCACGTGGAGCGCCACCGTGTCGAGCGTCTCGAGCACCGCGCCAAGCGCCCGCGGCGTGCCGGGCGCAAGCCAGGCGAGCGGGCCGAGGAAATAGTCGGTGTAGCCGATGCGCGCGCTGGAGAACCCGGCCTGCGCCGCCAGCGCGGCGAGCGCTTCGGGCTCGAGCTCGCGCTCGTCGGGGCTGTGGTAGCGCTCGTAGGTGCGCCGCACCAGGCCGCTAAACAGGCCCACCAGGCGCCGCCGGCTCGGGTCGGAGGAATAGAACAAGCCCCCGGGCCGCAGCACCTTGCGCGCATGCTCGAGCGTCGCGCGGATCGCAGCATCGTCCAGGTGGTGCAGGAAGGCGAACGCCACGACCGCGTCGAAACGTTCAGATGGATCCACTTTGTCCGCGGCGAAAAACGAGGCGTTGCGCACCCCCGCCGCCTCGGCGCGCGCTTTCGCCTGCCCGATCGCGACGCTCGAGATATCGGTGCCGACGATCTCGCCCACGTGCGGCGCGAGGCGCAGCTCGATCGAGCCGTCGCCGCAGCCCAGGCTGAGGATGCGATGCGCCCGCCCGCAGCCGCTCGCGCGCAGGAAAGCGCGCGCCCCGCGATCGTGCACGCGCCCGAAGATCGGGCTGCGCAGGATGGCCGCCTCGTGCTCATAGTGGTGGTCGTGGTAGTCGCGCTCGTTCATGGGCGGCAAGGCGCCAGGTCGATCAGCTCGCCGCTGCGGTGGCGGTGCAGGATCAGCTTGTCGCCGAAGGCCTCGAGGCGCGCGTCGAGCCCGTTGTAGGTGCGCGACCAGCCGCTCGCGCCGAAGGGCTCGGTCACCGCGGTCTGGCCGCGGAAGAGCTGCGGGCAGTTCTTCTCGACCCGGTCGAACAGCGCGCTGAACCGCCGCTCGGCCTCCAGGTCGCGCGGATCGCGCGCCGCGGGCGCAAGCGCGCAGCTGGTCACCGACAGCGGCTCGGCCGCGGGCTGCGCGAAAGACAGCGCGTTGGCCGCGCGCGAAAGCGCATCGTCCGAGCGCGGCCGCCAGGGGATGGCGAAGCAGTCCGACACGTCCAGGCGATAGCCGAAGCGACGCAGCGCGAGGTCGTAGGAGCGCGCCTCGTCCGGCGCCGGCTTGCCGTCGAGCAGCGCGAGCCGCCGGCCGAGCGCGCGCACGCGCCCGCGATGGCGCTCGAGCAGCGCGGCGAGGCGCGGCGCATCCGACGCGAGCGAATGCTGGCCGCTCACGTTGGCGAACGACGATCCGGGATGGAGGAACGGCGCCACCACCGCCATCGGCAGCACCTCGACGCTGAGGTACAGCGCCGGCTCGCGCAGCGCGCGCTCGGGCGGCTCGTAGGCTAGCCAGCGCGCCGACCATGGCTCGGAAAGAAACCAGCGCGGCGGCGCCGCCACCACCAGCATCACCGCCTGGACCGCGAGCAGCACGCCGAGCGCCAGGCGCGCGCCGCGCGGCGGCAGCAGCCGCTCGGCCAGGCGAGCGAGCGCGAGCCCGGCGAGCAGCAGCAGGACGAGGCCGTAGCGCGCGTTCGCGGAGCTCGCGAGCCACAGCAGCCAGCCGAGGACGAAGAAGCCGAGCAGGCGCCAGTCCAGGGCCCGGAATCGGCGCCGGGCGAAGGGCGCGGCGACGAGCGCCAGCGCGAGCGGCGCGATGCGCAGGTCCGGCGCGAAGATCTCCGCATAGAGATGCCGGTCGAGCCCCGCCATGCGGAACGGCATCAGGAGCCCCTGCCCCAGCTCCTGCGGCGTGAAGCGCACGCTGAGCGGGTTGACCGCGGGCGCGTGCGGCGACTGGAACCAGGCGTTCATCAGCGGAAAGACCGGGTTGCCGAGCTCGCGCCACATCACGAGCAGCCACGGGCCCGCCAGGACGGCGATGGAAAGCGCCGCGCTGCCCGCGTACCAGAGGGCTGCTCTCCATGACGCGACCAAAGGCAGTGCGGCGATGACGAAGATCGCGTTCGAGTACTTGAGCGCGGCAGCGGCGCCAAACAGCGCACCGGCAAACGCCGCGCTCGGGTTGTCTTTCAGCAGCAGCAACAGGCCTGCGAGCAGGAGCGGCGCGAGCAGCGGATCGAGGAACGAGGTGCCCACCGTAGGCCAGAACACGGCGGTGGCGGCGCCGAGCGCCGTGCCGAGGAAGGAGAAGGCGACCCGCTCGCGCCGCGGCAGGTCGGCGAACAGCCGCCATGCCAGCAGGTACAGCAGCGCGAGGCTCAGGCCGTGCAGCGCGGCGAGCAGCAGCGAGACGAGCACGCTGTGCCAGCCCGCCGCCACCAGCAAGTAAAAGGGCAGGTAGCCGACCGGATTGAGATAGCTCTGGGCGCTCGCGGCGAAGAAATCCTGCTGCAGGCGGTCGCCGAGCAGCTCGTAAGGCAGGTAGTAGTGGTAGTTGAGCAGGTCCCAGTTGAGATCCTTGCCTGCCAGCAGCGTCCACAGCGCGCAGCCGAGGATCGGAACGGCGAGGGCCGCCCGCGCGCTCAGAGCACCGACGCCTTGAAGGCCTTCACCCGGTCCTGCAGCGCCTTGAGCCCGGCCTCATCGCCGGCCTGGCGGTACAGGTCCTCGAGCACGCCGATCGCCGCATTGGTCGGCAGCTGCCAGGTGAAGACCGCGGTCTCGAGGTCGGCCATGGCGCCCTGGCGGTCGCCCATGTTCGAGCGCAGCACGCCGCGGATGTAGAAAAAGCGCGAAAGGTGCTCCTTCGACACGTCCGAAGGCATGAGATCGCGCGCCTTGTCGAGCGCGATGGCGACCGCCCCGGTGGAATAGCCGGCCGGGTTGACCATCAGGCCTTCGGCGATGCCGAGCGCTCCGGAATAGTGCGTCTGCAGCAGCTCGAAGTGCCGGCGCGTGCGCGCATCGGGCAGCTCGCCCCTGACCAGCGCGCGCGCGAGCAGCACGCCGTACTGGCGGCGCAGCTCGCCCTGGACGAACTGCACCCAGGCGTTCGAGTTG
>WUUC01105566.1_pt1 | contig 14315 bp, 14 predicted proteins | sample 6278441 | NCBI WGS metagenome assembly WUUC01 (sample SAMN13675441, study PRJNA597444) | soil metagenome | isolation source: soil | place: USA: Washington | collected 2017-10
ATCGGCGATCTGCAAGGGATACTCAACGCCGTCGATGACGATGCTGTTTCCCCAGGGGATCAGCACACCGGCCATCAGTGCCGTAAGCATAGCGATACACGGCCCAAGCACGAATAAGAACCTGTTCGAGACCACCGGGATGATCTCTTCTTTCATAATGAATTTCAATCCGTCGGCGAGTGGCTGGAGGATGCCCCAGGGACCGGCGCGATCGGGACCTATACGATCCTGCAGGAACGCAGCGACCTTACGTTCGGCGTATGTCGAATAGGCGGCCACGAAGAGGGTGATCCCGAAGATCACTCCAACGATAATCAGTTTATATATAATAAACGCGGTCATGTAGTTTGCTCAGGAAGCTGTTTGCCTTTTTGGAAAACAATCTGCCTGTCGATCTCTTTTTTAAGCTTCTGCATGTCGAGATACTCGTAATGGTTCTGTGCGATGACGGAGCTCCGTTCGATGTGGCGAGGTCCTTCCACCACCCAATCGCTCATTACCTTATGGTCGTACCTGCATTCGTTGCAAATATATTCTTTTACTTCGCCGTAATGATCTTTCCGCGCTGAAACCCTCAGTACATCATCGCCTTTCGTCCACAGCACGACCCGGCCGCTGCACTTGGGGCAATCACGATGGGCGTCCAGCGGTTTTGTGAACCACACCCTGCTTTTGAACCTGAATGTTTTGTCAGTCAAAGCTCCCACCGGGCACACGTCGATCATGTTACCCGAGAACTCATTGTCAATCGCTTTTTCGATATACGTGCTGATCTCCGACGCATCGCCCCTGTTAAGAACACCATGAACGCGGTTGTCAGTAAGCTGATCGGCGACGAACGTGCATCGATAGCACAGGATACATCGTGTCATGTGCAGCTTGATCTTGTCGCCGATATCGATCTTGTCGAATGTCCTTCGTTCTTCTTCGTACCGCGTCTTCGCCACACCGTGCTCGTAAGCGAGGTTCTGCAGATCGCATTCGCCGGCCTGGTCACAGATCGGGCAATCGAGCGGGTGATTGATCAAAAGGAGTTCAACGACACCTTTACGTGCCTCGAGTACTTCCGGCGACGTGATGTTCTGAATGATCATCCCGTCTATCACCATTGTGCGACACGAGGCAACCAGCTTCGGCATGGGACGGGGATCTTTCGTCGAAGTCTGGGATACTTTAACCAAACAGACCCGGCACTTGCCACCCGTTTCCTTTAAGGTCGAGTAATAGCACATGGCGGGGGGGACGATATGACCTCCGATCATGCGGGCAGCGTTCAGTATTGTGGTGCCATCGGGTACCTCAATCTCAACTCCGTCGATTGTTACTTTTGCCATGTTTCAATAGTTTGGAGTTTGGAGTTTGAAGTTCGGAGTTAACTGCCAACTCCAAACTTCAAACTTCAAACTAATACTGGTTCCAATTCAAAATGCCTGGGATTCTTAACCTTCTCCGGATTGTTTACGTGGTACTCAAATTCGTTTCGGAAATGTCTGATCGCGCTCGCCACCGGCCAGGCTGCCGCATCACCCAACGGACAAATTGTATTTCCTTCTATCTTCTTTGCTACGTCGACCAGGAGATCAATATCACTGAGATGGCCATGTCCGTGCTCGATACGGTGAAGGACTTTCTCCATCCAACCGGTGCCTTCGCGACAAGGGCTGCACTGACCGCATGACTCGTGATGATAGAATCTCGCGAAGGTCCACAGGTTGCGGACAATACACGCAGTTTCATCCATCACGATGAATCCGCCCGAGCCAAGCATCGTGCCGCTCACGAAACCGCCGTCGGCCAATGACTCATAGGTCATGATCCGTTTCTCGCCTTTTGCTGTCTTCAATATCAGGTCGGCAGGAAGTATCGGCACAGAAGAGCCTCCGGCAACGACAGCTTTCATCTTGCGGCCTTTCCAGATGCCACCACAGTATTGATCCGAATAGATAAACTCTTCGACAGGCAGTCCCAGCTCGATCTCGTAAACACCGGGTTTGTTGATATGACCGCTGGCCGATATCAGCTTCGTTCCCGTGCTCTTGCCGACGCCGATCTTCGCATACTCGTCGCCACCCATGTTCACGATGGAACAAACAGCAGCGATCGTCTCCACATTGTTCACAACCGTAGGAGAGGCATATAGACCTGCCACGGCGGGGAACGGCGGCTTCAACCTGGGATTGCCTCGTTTTCCTTCCAGCGATTCGAGCAGTGCAGTCTCTTCGCCGCAGATGTAGGCGCCGCCACCAGGCTGCACGTACAGGTCGAGAGAATAATCGGTACCGAGAATATTATTACCAAGGAAACCATTCGCATACGCTTCTGCAATTGCCTTCTCGAGGATCCGAATGACATACATGTATTCGCCTCGCACATAGATGTAGGATGTCTTTGCACCCAATGCGTAGCTGGATGTGATCATGCCCTCGATGAGGAGGTGAGGTATCTTCTCCATCAAGTAACGGTCCTTGAAAGTACCCGGCTCGCTTTCGTCGGCATTGCAAACCAGGTAGCGTGGCTTCGGTGACTTACGGTCGAGGAAGCTCCACTTCATTCCTGCAGGGAAACCCGCGCCGCCACGGCCTCTCAACCCAGACTTCTTCACCTCTTCGGTCACAGCATCGGGTGTCATGGTCTTCAGTGCTTTTTCCACCGAAGCATAACCGCCTTTCTGCCGGTACACAGAAAAAGTTTCTATGCCGGGGACGTTAACGTGTTCTAAAAGTAATTGCCTTCCCATATTTAATTCAGTTCACGCAAAGACGCAAAGAGAGTTCACGCAAGGGCGCGAAGCCTTGCTTCCGTTGCATGGATTTTCGCATCTTTGCGTGTATTCCTTTGCGTCTTTGCGTGAAATGCATTTATTAACTCATTACCCTATTATCTTTCATATAACTACTCCGCTGTCCAGCCCCTCTCAGTTTCCCGATCAGTTCATCCACTTTTTCGTTAGTCAGGTTCTCATAGAATTCGGCGCCCACTTGTAACATCGGTGCGGTTCCGCAAGATCCGAGACATTCAACGGTTTTTAAAGTGAACATGCCGTCGGCTGTGGTTTCACCTACCGTGATACCGAGCTTCTTTTCGAAGTGTTCTACAATGTCGTCGGCGCCCCTAAGCCAGCAAGGCCCAGTACGACAAATCTCGACCAGGCACTTGCCAACCCGCTTCACGTTGAACATCGTGTAGAACGTGGCTACTTCATAAACTTCGACAGGCTTGATCGAAAGTATCGATGCGACATAATCCATTGTCTCCGTGCTCAGCCATCCTCCAAACTCCGACTGGGCGATATGTAGTAGAGGTAGTAAAGCTGATTTCTGTTTGCCCTCCGGATAACGCGCAATAATCTTTTGGACTGTCGCAAGGACGTCGGGTGAAAATTGTATCGTATTGGTTACTTCCATTCTTTTTCGTTACTCGTTAATCGTTATTCGTTATTCGTTATTCGCGGCTGCGACGTTATTTGTTACGGCGATTAACGAATAACAATTAACGAATAACGACTATGCATCAAGCTCCCCCGCAATCACATTCATACTACTCATCGTCAGAATCGCATCCGACAACATCGACCCTTTTATCATCTCCGGGTATGCCTGGTAGAAAATAAAACACGGCCTTCTGAAGTGTAGTCTGAAAGGCGTTCTTCCGCCGTCACTGATCAGATAAAAACCAAGCTCACCGTTACCACCTTCCACACAATGATATACTTCGCCTTTAGGCACTTCGGTTTCGCCCATCACGATCTTGAACTGGTAGATGAGCGCCTCCATGTTATTATAAACATCTTCTTTCGGGGGCATGTAAAATTCAGGCACGTTGGCATGGAACGGCCCTTCGGGCAGCTTCGCGATTGCCTGGCGGATGATGTTCAGGCTTTGCCACATCTCCCCCTGCCGCACCATGAAGCGGTCGTACACATCGCCGTTCTGGCCCACGGGTATCACAAAATCGAAATCCTCGTACGATGAATAAGGCATGGCGACACGAACATCGTAGTCGACACCGGCGGCCCGGAGATTGGGTCCCGTGAAACTGTAGTTCAGTGCTTTTTCTGCGGTGATCCCACCCACGCCGATCGTGCGGTCCATGAATATCCGGTTGCGGCTGAGCAAATTCTCGAACTCTTTCAGCACCACGGGAAATTCCTTCAGGAACTTATTAACCTTTTCCCATGCCTTCGGCGAGAAGTCCCTTTCGAAGCCCCCGATACGGCCGACATTGGTGGTGAGGCGTGCTCCGCAGATCTCCTCGTAGATCTCGTATACCAATTCCCGTTGCTGGAACATGTAAACAAATCCCGTAAGCGCGCCGGTATCCACACCGATGACGGCATTGCAGATCAAATGGTCGGTGATGCGGGCAAGCTCCATCACGATCACACGCAAGTATTGTACGCGCTTGGGTATCTCGACTTTCAATAATTTCTCCACCGTCATGTGCCAACCGATGTTGTTGATGGGCGCAGAGCAGTAATTGAGGCGGTCGGTGATCGGCGTAATTTGATTGTAAGGTCTTCTTTCGGCAAGCTTTTCGAATGCGCGATGTATGTAGCCGATCGTCGGCTGAGCTTCGACAATGATCTCGCCATCCATCTTCAGAACGTTCTGGAAGATGCCGTGCGTTGCCGGGTGTGTGGGACCCAGGTTGAGGTAAGAGTATTGTTTCTCCTCAGGCTTTACTTTATCGATATCGTGTATCTGATCCTCCATTATTCAGCTATCGCCCGAACATTTCATCTGCTTTGTCTTCGCGGGTCTGATCTTCCAGTGGATACTCTTTCCTCATGGGAAAAATGACCATGTCGTCGACATTTAATATCCGCCTTAAGTCCGGATGTCCTTCGAATATCACCCCGTAGAAATCATAAGTCTCACGCTCCATCCAGTTGGCCGCGGCAAAAATGTTTGTCAACGTAGGCACGACGGGATTATCAACGGATACATAGATCTTCAGTCTCAACCGTTGATTGGTGTACAAGTTGTGCAGCTGGTACATCACTGCGATCTGTCCTGATGGTGCAGGCGTGTCAACTACTATGGTCGATGCCTGTCCTGTTACCGTCCGGTTTTCATCGGCATAGGGGTAATGAATGGCGGCAATTGTGGTGAGGAACTGGAATTTCGTTTCGGGGTGGTCGTAAAGGAACTGAATGACCTCTGTGATCTTTTCTGTCTTCAGGGTAATGGTCAGGAAATCGTAAAGCTGCTCGACCAGCAACACCTGGTCTTCGAACTTTTCTTTAATGATGCTCACTAACTTCTCTTCCTGACTATCGGCCATTTTATTCAATTCCGTATTTGTTGAGCATGGCTTTGTATTCCGGAGAATCACGTCGGCGAAGCGACTCTGTTTCGACCAGTTTCTGGATCTTTATGACACCATCGATGATCTGCTCGGGCCTGGGAGGACATCCGGGCACATAAACATCCACCGGTATGATCCGGTCGATGCCCTGCAGTACACTGTAGGTGTCGAAAATACCGCCGCTGCTGGCACAGGCTCCCACCGAGAGCACCCAACGCGGTTCTGCCATTTGTTCATAAACCTGGCGGAGGACGGGACCCATCTTTTTAGCGATAGTACCCATAACCATAAGCAGGTCGGCCTGGCGCGGTGAAAAGCTGAGGCGTTCGGAGCCAAAGCGGGCCAGGTCGTAGTGCGCCCCCATCGTTGCCATAAACTCGATGCCGCAGCACGAGGTGGCGAAGGGCAGGGGCCATATCGAATTCTTACGGGCCAGTCCGACAACCTTCTCAAGGCTGGTAGCAAAAAATCCGGCACCTTCGTAGCCTTCCGGTTTTTCTCCTAGCGTCGGTCTTGGTCCTGATGTGATTACGTTGCTTTCCATCTTCAATCCTCCCATTTCAGGGCTCCCTTTTTCTTGATGTAAAAAAATCCGACCATCAGGAGGACGATGAATACCAGCATTTCGATGAACCCGGTCATTTTCAGCTCTTTAAAGTTGACTGCCCAGGGATACATGAAGATTACCTCTACGTCGAACAGCACAAACAGTATCGCGACGAGAAAGTACTTGATATTGAAGGGGATACGGGCGTTTCCTTGCGGTTCGATCCCGCATTCGAACGGATCGAGCTTGGTTTTGGTGTTCCGTTTAGGGCCGAGCGCATGAGTAGCGATCATGGTCACTACCACGAAGCCCGATGCGAAAAGGAACATGAGCCCGATCGGGAGGTATTCTGCCAGGTTAGCGTTCTCCATAGTCTGTATGCGGAACAACGAAATTGCTGAAAACGATCACTCCAAGGAGGTAATGATCGCAAAGGGTGCAATTTATAATTATAGCCAAAATTAAGGGGATTTGGGCCTGTTACGAAGGAAATCGGGGATTAAATGTGTATTTAGATGAGTTCTAATTTAAGGGATTGCGAGGAAGGGGGAACGTAGGGCGTAGTGACGTGGGGTGTGCGAACTTGAAAGGTTGTGCGGAGTTGAAAGCGGGTGCGAAGTTGTAAGGGTGTGCAAACTTGAAAGACGGTGCGAAGTTGCGTGGGTGCGGTTTATAAGGGTGTGCGAACTTGAAAGTGGTGCGAAGTTGAAAGCGGGTGCAAATTTGAAAGGAGTGCGATGCCCCGTCACCACGTCCAGACCTACACACCTCACTTCGTCAACAAAGGCAAATTCGTCGCCAACGTTATCAAATCCCTATCCTCCACATTATTCTTCTTCTCATCTGCAAGCACAAGAAAATTTTCATACACCGTGTCCAGCTCGTCTCCAGCGATCTTATAACCGAGCAACTCAAGTCTATGCTTAAGCGCTGCCCGGCCGCTACGGGCGGTGAGAATGATCGAAGAAACTCCGACGCCGACATCCGCGGGGTTGATGATCTCGTAGTTCTCAGCGTGTTTTAAAAATCCATCCTGGTGAATGCCCGACGAGTGGGCGAAAGCATTCTTACCCACGATGGCCTTGTTGGGCTGCACGGGCATACGCATCATACCGCTGATCAACTGGCTTACGCCATATAATTTTTCCGAAACGATATCCGTATACATATCGAGATCTTTGTGAGTCTTGAGGATCATCACAACTTCTTCGAGCGATGTGTTGCCGGCGCGTTCGCCAATACCATTGATCGTCACTTCCACCTGGCGTGCTCCATTCGTGATACCAGCAATAGTATTCGCCGTAGCCATACCCAGGTCGTTGTGACAATGAACTGAGATTACTGCCTTATCGATGTTCTTAACGTTGTTGAAAAGATACTCGATACGTTTCCCGTACAGGTGGGGGAGGCAATATCCGGTTGTGTCCGGAATGTTCACCACGTCGGCGCCGGCTGCGATCACCGATTCTGTCATCAGCGCGAGGAACGCCAGGTCTGCACGGCCTGCATCTTCGGCATAGAACTCAACTTCAACACCTTTGGCTTTCGCGTACTTCACTGCCCATACGGCCTGTTCCAGCACCTGTTCGCGTGTGCTGCGAAACTTGTGTTTGATATGCATGTCCGACGATCCGATGCCGGTGTGTATCCTTTTGCGCTTCGCATGGTGCAAAGCTTCGGCAGCCACATCGATGTCTTCTTTCTTCGAGCGTGTAAGCCCGCAGATCACCGGTTCCGAAACGGCCTTCGATATCTCGACCACGGAAAGAAAATCTCCGGGGCTCGAGATCGGGAATCCCGCTTCGATCACATCTACTCCGAGTGACTCGAGCTCCCGTGCAACAATTATCTTTTCTTCAGTAGATAACTGACAGCCCGGGACCTGTTCGCCGTCGCGTAAGGTGGTGTCGAAGATTTGAATTTTGTTCGGCATAAGTTTTTTAGTTTCTCACGGAAAGCACGGAATGCACGGAAACCTCTTCGAGATTGTCCACTACTTTGCTTCCCATTGCGTGCGTGTTTAGTATTTTCTCTTTTGATGTTGTTTTGTCGGCGATGTCTACAGTTCTGTATCCCTGCTTCAGTGTTAGCTCGACTGCTGCCACGACGGCATTGGATTCTTTCGTGAGACCGAAAGAGATTTCGAGCAGCAGTGCTGCCGAAAGGATGGAGGCAAGAGGATTGGCGATCCCTTTACCGGTGATGTCATGCGCACTTCCGTGGATCGGTTCGTACAAGCCAACCTTGTCACCCACCGAAGCCGATGCGAGCATGCCCATTGAGCCTGCGATCTGCGAAGCTTCGTCTGTAAGGATGTCTCCGAAAAGATTTCCAGTGACCACTACGTCGAAGTTCCTCGGGTTTTTGATGAGAAGCATCGCTGCCGAATCGACGAACTGATGCTCAAGCTGAACATCCGGATACTCTTTCGCTACCTGGTTCACGGTCTCTCTCCACAGGCGCGAGCTCTCCAGCACGTTGGCCTTGTCGACACTCATCACTTTCTTGCGGCGGGTTCTCGCAGCCTGGAATGCCTTATGGGCAATACGTTCCACCTCGTACCGCTGATAGATCATGATGTCGTAAGCAGTGTCGTTGTTGTCTTTCCTTCCTTTTTCTCCGAAGTAGACGTCACCCGTCAGCTCGCGGAAGAAGAGTATGTCGGAACCCTTCAGTATTTCGGGGCGGATGCTGGATGCGCCAAGCAGCTCATCGAACAACTTGATGGGACGGAGGTTGGCATAGAGGCCGAGCTCCTTGCGCATCTTCAAGAGTCCCTGCTCGGGTCTTACTTTCAGGGTCGGATCGTTGTCATATTTTGGATGCCCGACGGCGCCGAAGAGAATGGCGTCACAGTTCTTCAGCTTTGTCAGTGTTTCGTCAGGCAGTGCGTTGCCGGTAGCCTCGATGGCATCGTGACCGATAATGGCAGTGTCGTACGTGAATGTATGGTTGAAGACGGACGCGATCCTGTCGAGAACGCGTTTGCCTTCTGCGGTAACTTCTTTTCCAATCCCGTCGCCGGGGAGTATGATGATCTTCTTATTCATAGGCCGAAATACATTCCACGCAAAGACGCAAAGAATGCACGCAAAGAAAATGCAAAGGCTTTGCGTCTTTGCGTGTATTTCCCTTGGCGCCTTTGCGTGAACTGCATTTTAGTGTGTTAAATCGTATTCTTTAATCTCTCTCGTTAAACTCAACAGATAATCGATATCATCATACCCATTGATGAGGCATTCTTTTTTGTAAATATTGATCTCGAACTTCTCTTTCTCGTTTCCGAAAGAGATCGTTTGAGTTGGCAGGTCTACATCTACCACGGTCTTTGGATCGTTTGCTATCGTATCAAACAGCTTTTTTAAAAAACCATCAGAGACAACAACCGGCAGCAGTCCGTTATTCAATGCATTGTTTTTAAAAATATCCGCAAAGAAGCTGGACACGACTACACGGAAGCCGCTATCATAAATGGCCCATGCGGCGTGCTCCCGACTGCTTCCGCAACCGAAGTTCTTTCCGCCCACCAGTATCCTTCCGCTATAGGTCGGGTTGTTCAGTACAAAGGCAGGAATAGGTTGGTTATTCGAATCATATCTCCAGTCTCTGAACAGGTTATCACCAAAACCTTCCCTTGTCGTCGCCTTAAGGAAACGCGCGGGAATGATCTGGTCCGTATCGATATTCTCCGAAGGGATCGGTACAGCGGTGGATCTTAATGTGGTGAACTTGTCCTTTGACACAACTTCAAACTTTAAACTTCAAACTTCAAACTATAACCTAAATCATTTCTCTTACGTCAGTAACCTTCCCTGTAATCGCCGCAGCAGCCGCACTCAACGGACTCGCCAAAAACGTTCTCGACTTCGGCCCTTGCCTTCCTTCGAAGTTCCTGTTCGATGTCGAGATGCAATATTTCCCCGGAGGCACTTTGTCTTCGTTCATACCGAGGCATGCAGAACAACCGGGGCTTCGCAGCTCAAATCCGGCTTCTTCGAATACTTTATCAAGTCCCTCGCTCTTCGCCTGCGCTTCCACCTGCTTGGAACCGGGTATTACCCACACTTCAACATTCGGCGCTTTCTTTTTTCCTTTCACGATCTGTGCTACCGACCGCAGGTCTTCGATACGTGCATTCGTACAGCTGCCGATGAATACATAGTCGACGGGTTTGCCCAGCAGCTCCGATCCCTGTTCGAGTCCCATGTACTCGAGTGACTTCTTGAAAGAGTTTGCTTCGCTGATCTCCTTCAACTCGGCAACGGTTGGTATCCTGTCGGTCACCCTCATCCCCATGCCGGGATTGGTGCCGTATGTGATCATGGGAGCGATGTCTTCTGCCTTGAAGCTCAGCTCGGTGTCGTATTTCACTCCGGGATCCGACACAAGTTTTCTCCAGCGTTCCACAGCTTCGTCGAATGCCTTGCCCTGCGGCGCGAACTTGCGTCCCTTGATGTAATTGAAAGTAGTATCGTCGGGAGCGATCAATCCGCCGCGTGCGCCCATCTCGATGCTCATGTTGCAGATAGTCATACGCGCTTCCATCGACAACGAACGGATGGCGTCGCCCGCGTATTCAACAAAATAGCCAGTGGCTCCACTGGCTGATATCTTCGAAATGATATAAAGTATAATGTCTTTGCTGACGACACCCTTTCCCATCTTGCCGTTGATCTCGATCTTCATCGTCTTCGGCTTGCTTTGCAGAATACACTGGGTGGCCAATACCTGTTCGACCTCACTGGTGCCAATTCCAAATGCAACGCTGCCGAAAGCTCCGTGTGTCGAAGTATGGCTGTCGCCGCATACGATGGTCATGCCGGGGAGCGTGAGTCCAAGCTCCGGGCCGATGATGTGAACAATGCCCTGGTAAGGATGGCCGAGGTCGTATAAGTCGATGCCGAATTCCCGGCAGTTTACCCGAAGTGTTTCTACCTGGTGGCGGGAGAGGGCTTCCTTGATGGGCAGGTGCTGATCTTTGGTTGGTACGTTATGGTCGGCAGTTGCGGTGGTGCGGCCGGTATTGAAGACCTTGATGCCTCTCTGGCGAAGTCCGTCGAATGCCTGGGGGCTTGTTACCTCGTGAATGAAATGCCGGTCTATGAACACTGCATCCGGGTAGCCGGCCGCGCTTTTGACTACGTGTCCATCCCAGATCTTTTCAAAAATTGTCTTTCCTGCTGAACTCACAACAAATGTTAGTTTGGACTGCCCACTTAAAAACGAAACCGCCCCGGGGTTACCGAGGCGGTTTCAAACGAATTAGGTTTGGTTATGGGGTAAAGAAGTATCTTTTCCTCACAGCATGCAATTTGAGAAATCGCGAGGCGTGCATCAACTGTTTGGGGTTTTATTTTTGAGTCGAGGCTTACGAGCGTTTGGTTAGAAAATGATCTTGGCGTATCAAAAACATCAGCCTGGATGAACTTGATCTACCCCGAATTTCTAAACCAGGTACTCAAACAAATTCTCGTTCTGATTCACCACCGTATAATTCAACTTATGTGAATCCATCTTTTGAATGAGCACATTAAAATCGTCCTGGGATTTCACTTCAATGCCGATCAGCGCCGGACCGGTTTCTTTATTGTGTTTCTGAATGAACTCGAAACGCACGATATCATCGGTAGGGCCGAGGATCTCGTTCACGAATTCTTTTAACGCACCGGGACGCTGTGCAAACCGCACGATGAAGTAATGTTTCAATCCCTCGAAGAGCAACGAACGCTCCTTGATCTCCTGCATCCGGTCGATGTCATTGTTGCCACCGCTGAGGATGCAGACAACTTTCTTCCCTTTCAACAAGCCGCCGTATTGCGAGAGCGCGGCGATGGACAATGCCCCCGCCGGTTCTGCCACGATCGCGTCTTCGTTGTACAACTGCAGGATGGTCGAGCTCACTTTTCCTTCGGGGACAAGCAGCATGTCGCGAATGATGTCTTTGCAAATAGAGAATGTCAGGTCTCCGACTTTCTGTACGGCAGCACCATCCACAAACCGCTGGATCTTTTCAAGCCGTACGGGCTTGCCTGCCTTCAGTGCTTCTTTCATCGAAGGTGCGCCGCTGGGCTCCACGCCGATGATCTGCGTCTGGGGTGAATAAGTTTTGAAGTAAGTGCCTACACCGGAACATAACCCCCCTCCTCCGATTGGAACGAATAAAAAATCGATGTTCGAAAGCTCGTCGATGATCTCTTTGCCGACAGTTCCCTGTCCTTCGATCACACGGAGGTGGTCGAAAGGAGGGATGAAGGTCTTGTTGGTCTCTTCGGCGACCTTCAACGCGTGTTGTTGGCATTCGTCGAAAGTGTCCCCGATAAGGATGATCTCGATGTTGTCACCGCCAAACATGCGGACCTGGTTGATCTTCTGTTTGGGTGTGATCGACGGCATATAGATCGACGCACGGATATCCAGCTGGCGGCAGGAGAATGCTACCCCCTGGGCGTGATTGCCGGCGCTGGCGCAAACAATACCTTGCTTGCGTTGTGCATCGGTCAGACTGTTCATGAGGTTGTACGCCCCACGTATTTTGTAGGAACGTACAACCTGCAAGTCTTCGCGCTTCAGGTAGACCTCGCATTCATATTTCTCCGACAACTTGCGGTGAAACTGAAGCGGGGTCTTAAGCACTACATTCTTGAGGGTTTCGTAGGCCGCTGGGATATCTATATGTTGATCTAATGCTGCTTTCATAAGAGTTAAAAACTAATAGTGAAAAACCAAAAGTTTTAGGTACGGCCAACTTTTAACTTTTAGTTTTTAGTTTTTCACTATTAACTTAATTGATCATGCTGGCCTCAACCTTTTCCTTCTCAGGACGGAGTGAACGCACTGCCGCACCTGCTTGCCACAGCTCGCTGTCGCGAAGCTCTTTCAGCTCTTCGGCAAGCTTCTCACGATAGTCAGGCTTGCTGCAAGTGTCGATGGTGCGTTTTGCTTCCGCGCCGGTTGCAACGCTTTCATACAGTTCTTTGAACACAGGAAGTGTCGCAGCCTTGAATTTCTTTTTCCAGTCGAGAGCGCCGCGCTGTGCAGTCGTGCTGCAGTTTGCATACATCCAGTCCATACCGTTCTCTGCAACGAGCGGCATAAGGCTCTGGGTGAGCTCTTCCACTGTTTCGTTGAATGCTTCGGAAGGAGTGTGGCCCTTCGATCGAAGCACTTCGTACTGGGCTTCGAAGATACCAGCGATAGCACCCATCAGCGTACCACGTTCGCCTGTAAGGTCAGAGTAAACTTCTTTTTTGAAATCTGTTTCAAACAAATAACCGGCACCGACGCCGATACCCAGCGCAACTGCTTTTGTTCTTGCATTACCGGAAGCATCCTGGAACACGGCATAACTTGCGTTGATACCTTTTCCCTGAAGGAACAACCTTCTTACGGAAGTCCCGGAACCTTTCGGGGCGGCAAGGACTACGTCGATGTCTGAAGGGGGAATGATGCCGGTCTGTTCTTTAAATGTGATACCAAATCCGTGAGAGAAATACAACGTTTTGCCAGCAGTCAAATACGGTTTGATAGTCGGCCAAAGTGCAATCTGTCCTGCATCAGATAAAAGGAACTGAATGATAGTTCCGCGCTTGGCAGCTTCTTCAATATCAAATAGAGTTTTGTCGGGGATCCATCCGTGCTGAACGGCCTTGTCCCACGTCTTGCTGCCTTTACGCTGACCAACGATTACGTTGAAGCCATTGTCGCGGAGGTTGAGAGCCTGTGCAGGGCCTTGTACTCCATATCCTATGATCGCGATGGTTTCATTCTTCATAAGCGCAAGCGCCTTCTCCATCGGAAATTCCTCGCGAGTAACTACCTCTTCCAGGGTTCCACCAAAATTAATTTTAGCCATAAAATTTATATTACTTGTTTGTTGTTGCTTCGCTCGAGCAGCTCATAGAATAAATGACTGCCTTCGGTATAGACCGCTTCTTCCACCTCGATCAGTTTCTCCAACTGATGTTTTACCTTCTCGATCATGTCGGCGGTAGTATAGAGGAGGATGATAGCGCGGCCACTTCTGAAGTCGCCTTCATGTTCGTGGGCCATAAGCCTCTTGATCCGCACACGCCTCCGGTTCAATACATTCACGATCCTGTTCAGGATACTGAATTCATTGTCGGCCACTACCTCTAAGGTAAATTCTTGTTTCAGCATAATTGTACGATCACTTTTTAGGTACCTCCAGTATAACCTCTGCAACACCTGAACCCGCCGGTACCATCGGGAACACGTTGTCTTCTTTGCCCACCACTACCTCAAGGAATCTTGACGAATCCGCTTCGAGGAAACGCTTCAGTGCACCGTCAAGCTCCTCGCGCTCGGTAACACGCTCTGCAGATATTCCGTAGGCTTCATTCAGCCTGACGAAATCCGGGTTACTCATTTCGGTAAACGAATACCTTTTCTCATGGAAAAGTTGTTGCCATTGCCTTACCATCCCAAGGAAGTTGTTGTTCAA
>WUUC01146101.1_pt1 | contig 14313 bp, 8 predicted proteins | sample 6278441 | NCBI WGS metagenome assembly WUUC01 (sample SAMN13675441, study PRJNA597444) | soil metagenome | isolation source: soil | place: USA: Washington | collected 2017-10
AGGTGGTCGCGGCCACCTGGTCCGACAGCGACGCCCGCTGGACCGTCACCACCCGCTCCGACGGCGACGGCGAGGGCGAGGGCGACGGCGCCGAGGACGTGCTGGTGGTCGACGCCGTGGTCAGCGCGGTCGGCCAGCTGAACCGGCCGTCGATGCCCGACATCGCCGGCATCGACACGTTCGCCGGCGAGGCGTTCCACTCGGCCCGCTGGCGCCACGACGTGGACCTGTCGGGCAAGCGGGTGGCGGTGATCGGGACGGGGGCCAGCGCGGTGCAGTTCGTCCCCGAGATCGCCGGTGACGTGGGCGAGCTGGTGGTCTTCCAGCGGACGCCGCCGTGGCTGGCGCCCACGCCCGACTACCACGACCCCGTCGAGGACGCCCAGCGCTGGCTGTACCAGCACCTGCCCAGCTACAGCGAGTGGAACCGCTTCTGCATCTTCTGGGCCATGGGCGACGGCGCGCTGATGGCGGTGACCGTCGATCCCGAGTGGGAGCCGCCGGTGCCCGGCCAGTCGATCAGCATGGCCAACGAGCTCGCCCGGCAGATGCTGATCCAGTACATCGAGGCCGAGCTCGCCGACCGGCCCGACCTGCGCGACGCGGCGATCCCGGACTACCCGCCGGGCGCCAAGCGGATGCTGCGCGACAACGGCGTGTGGCCCGCCGCGCTCAAGCGCGCCACCACCACGCTGGTGACGACGCCGATCCGCGAGGTCACGCCCACCGGCATCGTGACCGACGACGGCGTCACCCACGACGCCGACGTGATCATCTACGGCACGGGCTTCCAGGCGTCGAAGTTCCTGACGCCCATGACCATCGCGGGGCGGGGCGGCATCGACCTGCACGGGCACTGGGCCGGCGAGCCCCGCGCCTACCTGGGCGTGAGCGTGCCCGGGTTCCCCAACCTCTTCTGCCTCTACGGCCCCAACACCAACATCGTGGTGAACGGCAGCATCGTGTACTTCTCGGAGTGCGGGGTGCGCTACATCCTCGGGTGCGTGCGCCTGGCGCTCGAGGCCGGGCACCGGGCCGTCGACGTCCGCAAGGACGTCCACGACGAGTTCAACGAGCAGGTCGACGCCCGGAACCGGGGCATGGCCTGGGGGGCCTCCGACGTGAACGCCTGGTACAAGAACGCCTCGGGCCGGGTCACCCAGAACTGGCCCTTCACGCTGCTCGACTACTGGCAGCGCACGCTGCGGCCCGACCCGGCCGACTACGACCTGCTGGGCTGAGCCCCGCCGGCGGGGCGGTGGCCTTGGCGCGCCCGGCGGCGGTCGGGGCACCACCCCACGCGCGCACTTTCCCGATATTGATATCGGGTTCACCCTGGGCGCCGGCCCCAGAGCGTGGTAATTTCGCTGACATCGATGTCGGGACCGTGCGGCGTCGAGGGGGGAGACAACGATGTTCCGTGACCTTCGGTTCCGCGCGCCCAGAGGGCGGCGCGCCTGGTGGATCAAGTTGTTCGGCGGCCTCACCGCCCTGACGCTCGTGGCCTCGGCCTGTGGCAGCAGCGACGACGATGACGACAGCGGGGGCGGGTCCGGCGAGGACGTCAACTCCAGCAACGCCGACAGCTCGGGCGACCCGGTCAAGGGCGGGACGCTCGTCTACGGCATCGACTCCGACACGGCCAACGGCTGGGCGCCCTACCGCTCGTCGCTGGCCACCAGCGGATACATCCCGATCGAGACGGTCACCGACTCGCTGTTCGGCGTGAACGCCGACGGTGAGATCGTGCCCGTGCTGGCCGAGTCCGTCGAGCACAACGACGACTACACCGAGTGGACGATCACCCTGCGCGAGGGCATCACGTTCCACGACGGCACCGACCTCACCGCCGAGTCGGTGAAGTTCAACCTCGAGACCTGCGCCGGCAGCGCCCTGACCGGGGCGGCCTTCGCCTCGTTGGGCGAGGTCACGGCCGAGGGCCAGGTCGTCACCATCACGACCAAGGACGGCCCCTGGGTGGTCCTGCCCGCCTACCTGGGCTACGGGGCCTGCGGCTACCAGTTCTCCGAGACGTGGCTGAAGACGCTGCCCGACATCCCCCAGCGCTCCGAGGGTGGGCCGTACTACGACGCCGAGCTGGCGGCCACGCCGGCAGACGGCGATCCCGCCGCTCCGGTGGGCCTGGGTGCCTTCGTGTTCGAGTCGTACCAGCCCGGCAACGGCAACGCCTTCAAAGCCGTGCGCAACGATGACTACTGGCGGGGCCCCAACGGCATCACCGGCGAGGACCTGCCCTACCTCGACGCCATCGAGGCGGTGGTGTCGGTCGACATCGACGGCCGGTCCAACGCCCTGCGCTCGGGCGAGTTCGACATCATGCACACGGCCAACGCCGACGCCGTGGCCGAGTTCCTCGACGACGACGAGCTCGAGACGATCTCCAGCGACCTCTACGGCGAGACCAACTACCTGATGCTCAACGTGGCCGAGGGCACCAACGAGGTCACCGGCGAGGAGATGGACCCCGAAGGGGCCAACGCCGACAACCCCATGCTCACCCTGGCCTGCCGCCAGGCGCTGGCCGCGTCCATCGACCTGGAGCGGCTGTCGGAAGAGGTGGGCGGCAGCATCGCCAAGCCGGCCAACGGGCCCTTCCCGCCCGGGTCGCGCGGCTACCTCGAGGACACCGGCTACCCGGCCTACGACCTCGACGCCGCCAACGGCTACATGGACGACTGCCTGGCCGAGCAGGGCTCCGACAACATCTCCTTCTCGTTCAACACCACCAACGACCCGTTCAACGTCGAGACCAACACCCTGATCATCTCCATGTGGCAGGAGGCCTTCGGCAACAAGGTCAACGCCGACATCACGCCCATCGAGCAGGGCTCGTACATCGGCCTGGCCCTCACCGGCGACTTCGAGGTGTTCGGCTGGCGCAACCACGGCGGGTCCGACCCCGACCAGCAGCTGCTCTGGTGGTACAGCGCCTCGGCGGCGCCCATCGGGGGCCAGGCCCTCAACTTCGGCCGGTTCCACGACGAGGTGATCGACGAGAACCTGATCACCATCAGGACCAACCCCGACGAGGAGGCCCGCACCGCGGCGGCCGAGGCCGTCAACGAGCGGTTCGGCGAGCAGGTCTACAACCTGTGGACCACCTGGTCGATCTGGGGCGTCGTCTCCCAGCCCTACGTCAACGACCAGGCGCTCAACCCGCTGCCCGACGGTGACGAGGGCATCGGCCTGGCGTTCGCCGGGCGCCACCAGGTCAGCCAGATCTGGTGTGACGAAGGGAAGTGCGAGTAGGGCCGGCACGGACCCAGGTCCGGTGCGGGCCCTGGTGTGGTCCTCGGTCGAGGAGGGAACCCTGCGATGCGGTCGATGACGTCGAAGGCGTCCGGCCCCTGGCTGGCGGCCGGTGCCCCTGTGGTGCTGGTCGCCGGCTGGCTGGCCGGCCTGCCGATGCTCCTGACGGTGGCGGTGGCCCTGGCGCTCGTCGTCGCCGCGGCCACGGTGGTCAACGGCACCTACGTCCTCAAGCGGATGCTGGTGCTGGTGCCCACGCTGGTGATGGTCACCGCCTTCACCTTCTACCTGCAGAACGGGCGGGGCGACTCGCGCGACCTGGCCTTCAACATCCTGGGGCCGGGCGCCACCGAGGAGGGCGTCGACGACATCGTCGAGGAGTTCCACCTCGACGAGCCCCTCCACGACCGGTACATGCTGTGGTTGAGCGACGCGGCCCGGGGCGACCTGGGCCGCTCGCCCATCAAGGGCGAGGAGGTCTCCGACGTCATCGCCCAGGCCGTGCCGGTGTCGCTGCAGCTGATGATCTACGCCCAGGTGCTGGCCCTGGCCATCGCCGTGCCGGTGGGCGTCTACGCCGCCTACAAGGCCAACCGGCGCGGCGATCGCATCGCCAGCACGGTGGCGCTGGGGGCGCTGTCGATCCCCAACTTCGTGTTGGCGGTGGTGCTGATCCTGTTCTTCGCCCTGGGTGGGGTGGCGGTCGGCCACACCCGAATAGGCAGCGAGGGCTTGCCCGCGGCCCGGTACACGGCCTTCGGCGACGACCCTCTGGACCACTTCAAGCACATGGTCCTGCCCACCGTCGCCCTGGCCCTGGGCCAGGCCGCGGCCTACATGCGGATCCTGCGGTCCGACATGATCGGCACGCTGCAGGAGAACTTCATCGTGACCGCCAAGGCCAAGGGCGTCAGCGACCGGCGGATCCTCTGGGCCCACGCCCTGCGGCCGTCCTCGTTCACGCTGCTCACCGTGTTCGGCGTCAACACCGCCACCCTCATCGGCGGGGCGCTCATCATCGAGACGCTCTTCACCCTGCCCGGGTTGGGGACGGCGCTGGGCACGGCCATCTTCCAGAAGGACTTCCTCGTGGTGCAGGGGGTGGTGCTCGTGATCGCGGTGGGGTTCGTGCTGGTCAACTTCCTGGTCGACCTGCTGTACGCCGTGCTCGACCCGAGGGTGCGCGATGTCCGGGCTTGAGCTGGGCGGCGTCGCGCCCACGTCACCCGCGGCGCCGGGCGCCTCGGCCGTCCCGGGGATCGGTGGCGTCGCTGGGCCTCCCGGCGGCGGTGATCTCGCCCCGGGCGTCGTCGTCGACGACCTCGACGGCGTCTACCAGGGCCAGAAGCTCGGGTTCTGGTTCTGGGCCTCGGTGACCTGGTTGGTGCTGCTGGTGCTGGCCGCGGGGTTCGCCGACCTGCTGCCCCTCGAGGACCCCATGGCCACCTTCCGGGGCGTCAGCCGCGACGGCCCCTCGGGCGACCACTGGTTCGGGGCCGACAACATCGGCCACGACGTGCTCAGCCGCACCATCTACGGGGCGCGGCGGTCGCTCGCCGTCGGCGTCATCGCCACCCTGGTCGGGTTGTCCGTCGGCGGTGTGGTCGGCCTGGTCGCCGGCTACTACCGGCGCACGCTCGACCGGGCCATCGTGGCCGCGCTCGACATCATGCTGGCCATCCCCGGGTTGGTGCTGGCCCTGGCCCTGGTGGCGTTCTTCGCTCCACCGGGCTCGGCGTCGCCCACCGAGCAGACCATGTGGGTGATCGTGGCCCTCTCCATCCTGTCGGTGCCCACCATCGCCCGGGTGGCCCGGGCCCAGACCATGGTGTGGGCCGACCGCGAGTTCGTCCTGGCCGCCCGCACCCTCGGCACCCGCAACCTGCGGATCATCGTCCGCGAGGTGCTGCCCAACGTGCTGCCGGCCATGTTCTCGTTCGCCTTCCTGGGCCTGGCGGTGCTGATCATCGTGGAGGCGGCGCTGGCCTTCTTCGGCGTCGGCGACGTCAGCGGCGTGAGCTGGGGGATCATGATCCAGAACGGCCGATCGCAGATCGACGAGGCACCCCACATGGTGCTGTTCCCGTCGATCTTCATGTTCGTGACCATCCTCTCGCTCAACTTCGTGGGCGATCAGATGCGGCGCCGCTTCGACGTCCGCGAGAGCGGCATCTGATGCCGGGACGTGACCTCGCCGCCAGACGTGACCGGGCCGCCGGTTGCGGCCCGATCGCCGGGAGGGACCTCTGATGGCCGGGAGCGGCACCGCCCACCTGCGGACCGAGCGCCACGACCTGGACCTGGTCCTCGCCGTCGAGCACATGGTCGTCGAGTTCCCGACCAGCCGGGGCAAGGTGCACGCGGTCAGCGACGTCAGCTTCGACCTGGCCGACGGCGAGACGCTGGGCATCGTCGGCGAGTCGGGCTGCGGCAAGTCCACGACCGGCAAGGCGATCATGCGGGTGCCCCCGCCCACCTCGGGACGGGTGCAGCTCGACGGCATCGACCTGGCCGGCCTGGGCGCCGACTCCATGCGCCAGGCCCGCGGCCGCCTGCAGATGATCTTCCAGGACGCCACCTCGTCGCTGAACCCCCGGCGGACCATCCGCGACGTCGTGGCCGAGCCTCTCGTGGTCCGCTGGCTCGAGTCGCACGAGCGCTCGGCGTGGGTCCGGCTCTGGGAGTGGTACGTGCCCCGGATGCTGCGCGTGTGGCGCCACCCCCGGGTGCGCCAGGCCGCGCAGGTCCTGCTGTTCGCCTTCTTCGTCGGCCTGGCGGTGTGGGTGCTGGGCAACGCCTTGGGGGCCGAGCAGGAGGACGGCACCCGCGACGGCGGCATCCTCGAGTCCGTCGGCTCGGTCGTGATGACGGTGTCGTTGATCGGCCTGGCCCCGATCGCCGCCGCCCTGGTGGCGACAGCCGTCGTGTGGATCGTGCTGTCGGCGGGCCTGCCGATCGCGTCGATCCCCCGGGCCGTGAAGATCAGGCGGGGACGGCCGGCCTTCCGGGAGGAGGCCGAGGCCAAGGTCCGCCAGGTGCTCGAGGACGTCGGCATCGACGCCGAGACGGCCATGGACCGCCGTCCCCACGAGTTCTCCGGCGGCCAGGCCCAGCGCATCTCCATCGCCCGGGCCCTGATCCTCGACCCCAAGGTCATCATCTGCGACGAGCCGGTCTCCGCGCTCGACGTCTCGGTGCAGGCCCAGGTGCTCAACCTGCTCGAGGACCTCAAGGCCAAGTACGGCGTGTCGCTGATCTTCATCGCCCACGACCTGGCCGTGGTGAAGTCGATCACCGACCGGGTGGTGGTCATGTACCTGGGCAAGGTGTGCGAGGTGGCCGGCCCCGACGACCTGTTCGCCCGTCCGAGGCACCCCTACACCGAGATCCTGATGAGCTCGATCCCGGTGATCGACCCCGACGTCGACGCCCGCGCCGCCACCACCATCGCCGGCGAGCCCCCGTCCCCGCTCGCCCCGCCGTCGGGCTGCCGCTTCCGCACCCGCTGCCCCCGGGCCCAGGACAAGTGCGCCACCGAGGAGCCCGAGATCCGCCTGCTCGGCGACGCCCAGTACGTGGCGTGCCACTTCCCCGTCCCACCCCGCACCAACGGCACCTAGGGCCATTTCGTCTTCGCTGGCTCGCACCCCTGCGGCCCAGCGAAGACAGAACCGCAGCGCGCTAGTCGGCTTGGCGGGAGTCGAGCGGGAAGTGGCAGGCGAAGCGGTGGTGGGGCTCGGGGCCTTCGCGGAGGACGGGGGCCTCGACCCGGCAGCGGTCCTGGGCGTAGGGACAGCGGGGGGCGAAGGAGCAGCCGGCGGGCGGATCGATGAGGTCCGGCGGGCGGCCGCCGATGACGTTGAGGCGGGTGTGGCTGGGGTCCTCGATCTTGGGGATCGAGCGCAGCAGGGCCTCGGTGTAGGGGTGCTGCATGTTGCGGAACAGCACCCGGGTGGGGGCCTGCTCGACGATGCGGCCGCCGTACATGACGGCGATCTCGTCGGCCCGCCCGGCCACGACGCCCAGGTCGTGGGTGACGAGGACCATGGCCATGAACCGCTCGGCCTGGTTGTCCTGCAACAGGTTGAGGATCTGGGCCTGCACCGTCACGTCGAGCGCCGTGGTGGGCTCGTCGGCGAACAGCAGCATCGGTCCGCAGGCCAGGGCGAGAGCGATCATCACCCGCTGGCGCATGCCGCCCGACAGGTGGTGGGGGTACTCGTTGAAGCGCCGCTCGGGCTCGGGGATGCCGACCGACCGCAGCAGGGCGACGGCGGTGACCCGGGCCTGGTCGCGCCGCATCTTCACGTGGAGCTTGAGCGACTCGGTGATCTGCTTGCCCACGGTCATGACCGGGTTGAGCGAGCTCATGGGGTCCTGGAAGACCATGGCGATCTCGGACCCGCACAGCGCGCGCATGTCCCGATCCGCCAGGCCGACCAGCTCGCGGCCCTGGAACTTCACGCTGCCGGTGCGGCGCACGTTGGCCCGGGGCAGCAGGTTCATGACCGACCGGGCCAGGATCGTCTTGCCCGACCCCGACTCGCCCACCAGTCCCAGGGTCTTGCCCCGCTCGAGGGCGAAGCTCACCCCGTCGACCGCCCGCACCCGGCCCCGTGGGGTCAGGAAGTGGGTGGCCAGCTCGTGCACGTCGAGGATGGGCCCCACGAACGACGGCCGTTCCTCCACCCGCAGCTCCACGTCGATCGCCACGCTCGTTCCCCCCTGCCGGCCCCCCGACCAGGCGTGCCCACCCTACCCGACACCGCTGTCGGTTCCCCGCCCTACCTGGGATGACGGGGGGAGGCGGTGGGCTATGCGGGTGAGGTGCTTGGTGAGGCGGGCGAGGCCGGTGGGCGGTAGGCGGTCGGCGAGGGTGGGCTCGTGGGTGGCCAGGGCCGCTCGGTAGACGGGGACGAGGGGGGCGTAGCGACCTTCGAGCCGGGCGCGCATCGGGCCGTCGGCGAGGTGGCGGAGGCTGCCGGCGTTGTCGACGAAGTCGGCGATCTTGATCAGGAAGACCCGGGGGTCGGCCACGATCCGGGCGACGTGCTCGTGATAGTGGTCCTGGCGGTCGACACCCGGTGGGGTGGGCGGGTTGGTGACGGCGGCCACCAGCCCCGCGACATCCGGGCCGAACCGGGCGACGAGGGCGTCGAGGGCGGAATCAGCGGGGAACAGCGCGACCACGTCGTCGGGATGGTCCTCGACGGTGTCGTGCAGTGCGGCGGCGGCCAACACCGCCGGGTCGGCGCAGCCGTAGCGGACCAAGCGCAACACCAGGCGGAAGGGGTGGACGATGTAGGGGTCCCGCACGCCGTCGCGCAGCGCGGCCCGGCGGTCGTCGCGATGGACGTAGGCGGCGATCTTCATGGCCTCGGTCAGCGGGACGGGGTCGACGCCGAGCGCACCGCTCTCGTGGAGGATGGCGTACGACAGCAGCGCGGCATCCATCTCCTTGAGGGCCAGGCGGCTCAAGGCGGCGTCGACGCTGCTCACCACGGGCGTCACCGTATTCCGGTTGGGGCGTGACAACATCGGCGACCGTGGGCGTGGGGCGGTCGGAGCACGACGAGGTGGTGGCGCGGGCGACCGTGGGCGAGGCGGCGGTCTTCGCCGAGGTGCCCGACGGCCACGAGCTGCCGGACTTCGACGACGACGAGTTCTGGGCCGAGGGGACGATCGATGGGGCCTGGCTGACCGAGGTCCTGCGCGACGACCGCGCCGATGTCTACCGCTACGGCGTGATGATCGTCGGCGCCCGCATCGTCGGCGACGTGAACCTGCGCGACTGCGACCTGTCCCGTCCCATCGGCCTGGCGTCGTGCCAGCTCGGTCCGCACCGCATCGATCTGCGGGGCGCCCGCACCCGGGCCGTCCGCCTCAACCGCACCCACTGCCGGCACGTGGCGGCCAAGGGCGTGCACGTCGCCGGTGGTCCGTTGGACCTGTTCGGCGCCCGGGTCCCCGGCGGCGTCGACCTGAACCGCGGCACGGTCGAGGGCCAGCTCGACTGTCGCCAGGCCCGCCTGGGCAGGGCGGCGCCGGCCAACGGGCAGCCGGGCCTGTCGCTGGTCAACGCCCGGCTCGAGCGGAGCCTGCAGATGCGGGAGGCCGAGATCCAGGGCGGCCTCCACATGGTGGACGTCACCGTCGGCGGCGTGGTCGACGCCACTGCTGCCCACATCCTGAATCCCGGCGCCGTCGCCATCGACGCCCGGGGCGCCCACTTCGAGGGCAGCGTGGTCATGGCGCAGGGCTTCGTGGCCGAGGGCCGGTGCGGGTTCGAGGACGCCATGATCGGCGGCAGCCTCCGCTGCGCGCAGTCCCGCTTCAGCTACCCCGAGGGCCAGGCGCTGTCCGCGGGCGGCATCGACGTCCGGGGCGGCCTGGTCATGCACGACCTGGTGGCCGAGGGTGAGATGACGCTGAGCGGCGCCACCATCCGCCGGACGATCAACCTGGGGGGCGCCCGGATCGACAACCCCGGCGGCCATGCCCTCCGGTTGGACTGGGCAACCGTCAACGGTGGCCTGTACCTGCGGCGGGGGTTCTCGGCCGCCGGCGAGATCCGGCTGGTGGGCGCGGCCATCGGCGGCGACATCGATGCCTTCGAGTCCAGCTTCACCAACCCGACCGGCTACTCCCTCAACGCCGCCCGGGTGCGGCTGACCGGCACCCTCTTCCTGACCGGGGCCCGGTCGGAGGGGACGATGCGGCTCGACGGCGCGTCGATCGGCGGCAACGTCAAGGGCGGTGATGCCCGGCTGGTGGCTCCCGGAGCCCTGGCGCTCGACGCTCGGGGTGTCCACGTCGTCGGCAACGTGGGGCTCGGGCCGGGCCTGATCGCGCAGGGCGAGGTCCGCCTACCCGGGGCGGTGATCGAAGGTGATCTCGATGCCGCCGGCGCCGAGCTGCGCTGCCCGGCCGGCGACGGCACCGGCAACGCCCTCGACGCCAACAGCGCCAACATCTCCGGACGGCTGGTCCTCGACGACGGCTTCCGGGCCGAGGGCGTGGTGGTGCTGCGGGGGGCCACCGCCGGCACGCTGCAGGACGAATCGGACAGCTGGCCCGAGCTCATCGACGTCGACGGGTTCCGCTTCGGCAAGCTCGACTGCGCCCCCGAGGACCGGGGATGGCGCCGCCGCCGTCAATGGCTGCGCCGCCAGTTGCTGCCCGGCGCGGACGGCTACGTCCACCTCGCCGGCCTGTACCGGTCGGTGGGCGAGGACCGGGACGCCCGCAAGATCCTCATGGAGCGTCACAACGCCCGCCTCCGCCCGCCCAAGCAGTGGAAGCCCCACCTGCCCTCGGGATGGCGGGGCCTGGTCACCCGCTGGCGGCGGCGCATGCTGCGCCTGTCGATCGGGCACGGCTACACGCCCGCCCGGTCGCTGCTCATCGCCGTGCCCCTGGCAGTGGGCCTGTCGCTGTGGCTGGGCTACGCCGCCCGCCACGACATGCTCGTCCCCGTCAGCGAGACCCCGTCGACCTCCGACGGCGACGTCGACGTGCGCTCGTCGCACTGCGACCCCGACTATCCCTGCATCCAGCCGGTGGTCTTCGCCCTCGACAACGTGGTGCCCATCGTCGAGCTGGGACAGAAGTCGCGCTGGGCCACCGACCAGAGCCACCGCGGCGACACCTGGATCGACGACGGCCGCTGGCTCGCCGCCGCGGTGTGGACCACCAGTGCGGTGGGCTGGATCCTGGCGACGTTGGTGGCCGCCAGCTTCACCCAGGTCGTCCGGCGCGAGTAGCTGGTGACACGGCTCACGCCCGGATGCGGGAGCCGGCGGGGTCGTAGACCGGGTCCTTCACGACCTCGGCCCCCACCCAGTCGCCGAACACCTCTATCTCTACGCGCGTGCCGAGCGCCGCCCGATCGGCGGGCAGGTAGGCGAAGGCGATGGCCGTCCCTACCCGGTAGCCCTGGTTGCCGCTGGTGACCCGGCCGACGATGTCGCCGCGCTCGCCGCCGATCCGCACCGGCTCGGACCCCAGCGGCACGGCCAGCGGATCGTCGAGGACCAGGCAGCGCAACCGCCGCCGCGGCCCGTCCGCCTGCGCCCGGACGAGAGCGTCACGGCCGACGAACCCACCCGGCTTGTCGAGCCGGACCGCGAACCCCAGTCCCGCCTCGTAGGGCGTGTCGTCGGGCGTGATGTCGACGCCCCACACCCGGTAGCCCTTCTCCACCCGCAGGGCGTCGATGGCCCGGTACCCACCGGCGACCAGTCCGTGCCCGCGGGAACCGGTGCCACTGCCCGCGGACCACAGGAGGTCCCACAGCGTGGCGCCGTACTCGGTGGGGCAGTAGAGCTCCCATCCCAGCTCGCCCACGAACGTGACCCGCACCGCCACCACCGGCACGGAGCCGATCGAGATCTGCTGAGCGGACAGGTAGGGGAAGGCCTCGTTCGCCAGCGAGGACCGGGTCAGGGGCTGCAGCACCGCCCGGGCCGCCGGGCCCCACAGCCCGAAGCACGCCCACGCCGCGGTGACGTCGCGCGTCACGCACGCGGCGCTCTCGTCCCACGCCACCTGCTGCTTGTGGATCCAGCCCAGGTCATGCGCCCCGAACGCCGTGCCGGTGACGAGCAGGTAGCGGTCCGCCGCCAGGCGGGTAGCGGTGAGGTCGCACTCGATGCCGCCCCGCTCGTTGAGCAGCTGGGTGTAGGTCACCGACCCGACGGCACGGTCGACGTCGTTGGCGCAGATGTAGCTGAGGAACCGGGCGGCGTCGGGGCCTGCCACCTCCAGCTTGGAGAAGCTGGTCTCGTCGAACAGCGCCACCGTGTCCCGGCAGGCCAGGGCCTCGGCCTCGATGGCCGGGCTCCAGTGCTGCCCCGCCCATCCCCGCGGCCGCAGTTCGTCACCGCGCTGGGCCAGTGCCGCGTTGGGCGTGAACCAGTTGGGCCGCTCCCACCCGCTCTTCTCCCCGAACGAGCAGCCCAGCGCGGCGAGCGCCGGATAGGCCGGCGAGCGCCGCAACGGCCGCCCGGCCGAGCGCTCCTCGTTGGGATAGTGGATGTCGTAGTAGGTGGCGTAGACCTCGACCGTCCGGGCCACGGCGTGGTCACGGCTGCGGTAGGCGGCACCGAAACGGCGGATGTCCATCTTCCAGGTGTCGAAGCCCGGCTCGCCGTCGACGATCCACTCGGCCATCACCCGGCCCACCCCACCGGCGCCGGCGATGCCGTGGGCACAGAACCCGGCGGCCACGAACAGCCCGGCCACGACCGACTCGCCCAGCACGAACTCGTTGTCGGGCGTGAACCCCTCGGGACCGTTGATCAGACCGACGATGCCGGCGTCCTCGGCGGCCGGCACCCGCTGGCAGGCGAGGGACATGAGCGGCACGAACCGGTCCCAGTCCTCGGGGAGCAGGCGGTTGTTGAAGTCGGCCGGCACCCCGTCGACCGACCAGGGCGCCGGATCACGCTCGTAGCCGCCCAGCACCAGCCCGCGGCCCTCGGGCCGGAAGTACACGAGGTTGTCGGGATCACGCAGCTGCGGCAGGTCGGGCGTGACCCCGTCGATCTCCCGGGTGATCAGGTACTGGTGGGCCATGGGGACGATGGGCACGTTCACCCCGGCCAGCGCCGCCACCTGCGGTGTGTACATCCCGCAAGCGATGACCACGGTCTCGGCCGTGATCGTCCCGTGGTCGGTCACGACCTGCCGGATCCGGCCGTCGCCCCCGCTGCTGCCACCGATCACCAGGTCGGTCACCCGCACCCCGGTCTCGACGGTCACGCCCCGGGACCGGGCCTCGCCCAGCAGGGCGTAGGTCAGCCCACTGGGATCGAGGTAGCCGTCGGTCGGCAACCACGCCGCGCCCAGCACGCCGCTCGGGTCCATGAGCGGGAACAGCTCGTGCGCCTCTCCGGCGGACAGCAGCTCCATCGGCAGCCCGAACGTCTTGGCCCAGCCGTTCTGCCGCCGCAGCTCGTCCAGCCGCTCGGGGGTGGATGCCAGCCGCAACGACCCCACCTCCCGCCACCCCGGCGACCGCCCGGTGTCGACCGCGGCCGCCTCGAGCCGCCGGTAGACGTCGACGCTGTGCATCATCATCCGGGTCAGCGGCAGCGAGCTGCGCAGCTGCCCGACCAGCCCGGCCGAGTGGAACGTGCTGCCGCTGGTCGGCTCGGCCCGGTCCACCACCAGCACGTCGGTGCACCCCGCCTCGGCCAGGTGGAAGGCGATCGACGCGCCACCCACCCCCGCCCCCACGATCACCACCCGGGCCTGATCACGCACGGGCATCGCCTACAGCGGCGCTCGCTTCGGCGAGGAGGTGGTCGAGGTCGGGGCGGGTGGCGTTGGTGAGGAAGCGGTCGAAGTGCTGGGCCGCGTAGGCGTGGAAGTCGACGTCGAGCGTGCTGACGGCCGCCTGGACCACGCCCCACATCGCTTCACGCAGGTCGCTGATCACCTTCATCAGTCCCAGCCGAGCCAGCCTGGGCTTGGTGACGTCGCCGAAGTAGGCCTCGACCAGTGCGGCGTCGCCGTCGGCGTCGAGGCCGTTGTTGACGGCGAGGTTGCCCAGGTCGAACCAGCGGTCGTTCATCCCGGCGTACTCCCAGTCGACGAGCTGCAGCCGACCGTCGGCGGCGGCGGCGATGAAGTTCGCCGCCAACAGGTCGTTGTGGCACGGGCGGGCCGGCTCCGCTTGCACCGCCAGCGCCCGCTGCACCTGCCCGGCGATGTCCATCGCCCGCTCATACGCGGGCGGGGGCTCGACGCCGTTGGCCCGAGCCGTGGTCGCGTAGTCGATCGGCACCTGGTGCCAGTCGAACACCGCGGCGATCGGCGGCCCGCTGTGCACGGTCCTCAGCAGCCGAGCGGCCTGGTCCAGCAGAGGCTGAGCTCGCAGCGCTGCCTCGTTCACCACACGACCAGCGACGAACCGGGTGACCAGCGCCCCCTCCGGCTCGACCAGGGCGACGACCTCCGGCCCGACGCCCAGCGCCGCCGCCTGCCGCGCCGCCTCCTCCTCGTGGTGCCGGTCGATGCCCAGCAGCGCCGTGCCCGAGC
>WUUC01212694.1_pt1 | contig 14312 bp, 13 predicted proteins | sample 6278441 | NCBI WGS metagenome assembly WUUC01 (sample SAMN13675441, study PRJNA597444) | soil metagenome | isolation source: soil | place: USA: Washington | collected 2017-10
GTAGCGCCCCCGGATCCGTGCGGTATTTGATGATGAAATACTGCCGGTCGACGAAGCGGTAGGGGCCGGGAGGGAAGGCCGGACTGGTCGGCGGCATTGCGAAGGCGGTCTTGCGCAGGATGGAACCGTCCATGGTGGTAACTCCGTTCGCTGGTGGGTTGAGCTGGTTGGCCGGCTCCCTGGGGGATGGGAGCCGGCCGCTCGATCCGTAGGGCTGGGAGGGGGCCCTCGCGATCAAGCCACAACGAGATTGGCGGGATCTGCCGCCGCAAAGATCTCGGCGCGGTCGGCGCGCGGCGGATAGATCCATTCGCCGTTGATCTGGCGCTTCAAGGCCTTTGCTTCGGCGCCGCGCAGCTTGATCTCGCGCTGCCAGCCTTCCGTAAAGATCGCGCCCCAGGAACCCAGATCGAGGCAGGTCACGTATTTGGGCTGGCTGTACGGCCGCGTCGGATGGCCGATAAGGTCGGCGACGACGTTGTGCCCCGCGTGACGGCCAAGGCTGATGGCATGCTGACATGACATCAAAGCATGGTTGCCGGCGTCATCCACGGCGGCATAAGCCACGTCGCCGGTGGCGAAGACGGTTGGCACGCGCTTCACCCGCAGTTCCGAGTCCACGTGCAGCCGGCCCAGCGCGTCCCGCTCTCCGTCGATCTCGGCCGTGAGGGCGCTGGCGCGTACGCCGGCGGTCCAGATCACGGTCTTGGCCTCGATGCGCTCGCCGGTGGAAGTGGTGAGGCCTTCGGCATCGATGCTGCTTACCGTTGTGCCGGATTTCCAGGTGATGCCGAGTTCCGTAATAGCCTCGGTGATCAGCGGACGCGGGCCGGCGCCGAGCTCCTGGCCGATATTCGGCGCTCGGTCGACCACAATGACTTTGATGTCGGCGGTCTGGCCGAGAATCGAGCGCAGACGCGCCGGCAATTCCGTCGCGGTTTCGATGCCGGTGAAGCCGCCCCCGGCAACCACGACGGTGTTGCGCGCCGGGCTGTCCGGCAGGTCCTTCAGTGCGGCAAGGTGCACGTCGAGCTTCGCGGCACTAGCCAGCGTGTCGACATTGAAGCTGTGTTCCTTGAGGCCAGGGACCGGCGGTTCGACCAGCTTGCTGCCGGTCGCGAGCACCAGGCGATCATACGAGAGGGTGAAGCTCTTCCCGTCGGGCCCGGTTGCCTGGACTTCGTGCTTGTCCGGCCGGATACGCTGCACGCTGCCCTGGATATACTTCACACCCACGGCCGCCAGAACGTCCTTGAGCGGCGCCTGCATGGCGATTGGATTGACTTCGTAGAAACGCGGCCGCACGTGCAAGGCGGGCTCCGGCGAGATCAGGGCGACTTCCACCGCCTCTTGCTGCTTGGCCTGGTCGAGCAGGCGCGCCGCGCTGAAGGCGGCCCACATGCCCGCAAAGCCGGCGCCGATGATCAGGATACGCTGTGTCATTTCGTGTCTCCTAGAGGTCGAGTTTCACCGTCGACCGGACGATGTTCCGGCCCTTAACGTGACAAGCTTCCGGTGCGACAGAGTGTCTCTGGTCTTCCAGCCTTACTGCGCGTCTTCCGTGACAAGCTTCGTGTCGTTGGTATCGACGACGAAGACGGCCAGCAGCTTGGCAGGTTCGGTGTCGCTGGCATTCGCGCTCACCTTGTGATGGTCGCCAGGCATCTCCGACCAGTTCTCGCCGGCGCGATACACGGTGACAGGACCATCATTGACCTGGCTGCGGATCGCGCCTTCCAGGACCGTCGCGTAGATGAAAGCGGAGTTCGGGTGCGTATGCGCAGGGGACGAGCCGCCCGGTCCGTATTCGACCAGCACGCCTCTCATGCTCTTTCCGGGCAAATTCGGCAGCGGATGGTCGAAGACAACGGTCACCTTCCTGGTCGGACCTTCGGCCCAAGCCGGCGTGAGAGCGAGCGCTGCGAGGGAGATTGCTGCGATAAGGCGTGTGAGCATTTGATGTCCTCCTGGTCTAATGTCGACGTAACGCTAGGCCCGAGCGAGCCAGGCTTCGAACGACGTGGATCCGATCTGCGGCTTCTCGCCTGGAGTGAGCGACTTGTCGTTCAGCTCCACGCCGAAGTAGCGCGCATGGATGTCCGTCACCACCTTGCGCGGATCATGCTTCGCCTCGAAGTAGCGGCGAACGAGATCGTCAAGTCCGATGCGTTCCGGTCCGGCCAGTTCGATGATTCCATTCGCCGGCGCCATTGTGGCGACCTCGGCCACCAAGGCGGCGACATCGTCGGAGGCGACGGGCTGCAGATAGGCCGGCGACAAGCGCACGGTCTGACCGTCGGTCGAGGATTGGGCGATGGCGCCGAGAAACTCGAAGAACTGGGTTGCGCGGACGATTGTGTAGGGAATCCCGGATGCCTTGATCAGATCTTCCTGGACCAGCTTCGCACGCAGATAGCCGCTATCCGGCAGGCGGTCGGCGCCAACCACCGAAAGTGCAATATGATGCCGCACATTGGCGGTGATTTCGGCAGCCATGAGGTTTAGACCGGAGGTCTCGAAGAACTTCATGACGGCGTCGTCCGAGAAATCCGGCGCGTTCGCGACGTCGACGACAACATGGGCGCCGGCGAGCGCTCCGGCGAGCCCTGTGCCGGTGATAGTATCGACGCCCTTGCTGGGCGATGCCGCGACGATCTCATGCCCTTTCTGACGCAGAATCGAAGCGACTTTGCTGCCGATGAGGCCGGTGCCGCCGACGACAACGATCGTCATGGTAGCGTTCTCCTTGGATCATTCTTGATGGATACGAAGATGGTGGATCTCTGACGGAAAGACTTTGTCGCGCCGTCCAAATTGCCTTGAGTTTCTGTCCAAAATGCTGGCCCTCGTCTCTCGCGACGGCCTAACCATGCTGTTTCGTGTTGCATATCAAGAGCTTGACTGCGCGCCAGACTGACCAACTTCGGGGTCCTCGTGCGTCGCGAAATCGCTCACGACCAGGAAAATCGCGATTAGAACGATTGCTGCAAGCAGCTCCAGAACAAAGTTCTCCAGCCGACGAGCTATTGCTTCCTTCCGAACGGCCACAGCACGTTGGACGCGCCGACCCGCCAACGCACAGGCGACACCGGTCGAGACGACGAACTGACGGGCTCGATGCACGGGGCCGGCAGCACGAAGGATGGCGACAAGACCCGAGTTGCCGAATGTTGCTGCGCTGGCAATGATGGTAGTCATGATTGTTCCTCCATCCGATGCTGACGGAGGAACGATGAGCCAGGCGGAGCCGAAAGACTTTCACGCCGTCTCGCCTATACTTTGAATCCCTGTCCAAAGACGTCCGCGATAGCATGTGGATCGATCCACGACACCGGCGACCTGCGTGCTTTAGGCCAGGACGGCGCTCGCGGTGCGACATGGAGGACCATTGCGCTGGATCAGATGCAACCTCACCGCGCCGGCTATTCTGCTCGCAACCTCATCCTGGACAGCAAAGGCGTCGGCGAGATCCCGGTCGTAGCGATCTGCCCAGACGTGTGTGCCGGTCGTGGAATCGATAAGCTGCGCGGTGATGCGGACCTGGTTGCCGAGTTTGCGCACGCTCCCTTCGACCACGTAACGGACACCAAGTTCACGGCCGACCTGCGGCACATTGACAGGCCTGCCCTTGTAGACAAAAGTCGAGTTGCGCGCGGCAACCACAAGGCCGTCGACCTTCGCCAGGTCGGTAATCAGGTCCTCGGCCATCCCGTCGGCAAAGTGCTCTTGCTCGGGATCGGCGCTCATGTTGTTCAGCGGCAGAACCGCAACGGACAACGCGCCGAGAGGCGTATCACCGCACGAAGAAGGATTTGAGTTTGTCAAACCGAGCGCCACGCGATAGGCCCGGATCGCCCGGGTAATGTTCTTGACACGATGCTCTCCCATATCCTCGAATCGAACCGCGATCTTGTCTCGGACCTGCTCGTGCGCTGCCGCCGACAGGCAGATACCTCCCGGCTCAGCCAGAGCCTCCAGGCGCGCGGCGACGTTGACGCCGTCCCCATAGAGATCTCCATGTTGGACGATCACATCACCCAGATTGATGCCGATCCGAAACGCAACGCGCCGAGCGCGCGCCACGGTCTCGTTGCGATTGGCCATCCCACGCTGAATATCGGCTGCGCACCTGACCGCATCGACCACGCTTGCGAATTCAACCAGCAGGCCATCGCCGGTTGTCTTGACAATCCGGCCGGAGTGTTTAACCACGGCGGGATCGATCAGTTCGCGCCGATGTGCCGTCAAAGCTGCCAGCGTCCCATCCTCGTCGGCGCCCATCAGCCGACTGTAGCCAGCCACGTCGGCCGCTAGGATGGCACAGAGCCTTCGCACATTTCGTTCAGCTGCCAGCTCCTGAAATTGCGACATTGTCTGCTGTCCTGGAAGATGGCGCCGGACAAGTTGCTAAACGCCTGCTGGCAGATCGCGCTTATCGCGACACTTGGGGCCAGGACCGCGCATATGGTGGCGTTCAGGCCGGTATGGATCCAGGAAGCGCTCCATCTGCTTCTGACATTGCAATGCCGCGACAAGAAGCATGGTTGCAGGCGTCGGGGTCGTGGATTGTGCGGATCTGACGACCATGGTCTTCATGGCTGCTCCTCCATCCAAAGCTGCTTGGAGGATGCGCCCGGCGGCGCTGGAAGACTTTCAGGCCCCATTTAGCCTGCTGTGAATCCCTGTCCAAAGATGTCCACCCTCTCACCAGAAGATGTCGGCAACTGGATGCCCGGCTGCTCGCAAACCTATACTCAGGTCTAGGTTGGCTACCCCAATCGCTAGACCGAATCACCCATTGTCGTGATTGACGTGAGACTGAAGTCGAGTCCATATTAACCTATTGATTGCGGCCAGTTAGTGCCCGAGATAGCCCCGGGGATGAAAGATGGGCATGGCACACCTGGGAGCGTCCGAAGCTCCCCTTGCGATCCTGATCGATGACGACGCCGCGGTTCGCGACGCGCTCGAGGAGCTGCTGACCTCGGTCGGCATCGACTCCTTGCTCTTTTCCTCCGCCCAGGAGTTTTTGGAGGCGAAGCTCCCCGATCGGCCCGGATGTCTTGTCGTCGACGTTCGGATGCCCGGACTGAGCGGCCTGGACCTCCAGCAGCTGCTTGCGAGCAGAGGGATCTTGACGCCGATCGTGTTCCTGACGGGGCACGGTGACATCGCCATGAGCGTTCAGGCGATGAAGGCGGGGGCCGTGGATTTCCTGACCAAGCCAGTGCGCGATCAGACCTTGCTCGACGCCGTGTCTTCGGCGATTGCCGCCGACGTCGCTCGCAGGGCCATCTCAAGCGAGTCGACCAAGAGCATAGCTTTTTATGACACGCTCACCACGCGTGAACGGCAAGTCCTGCACCTCGTGATCGCCGGATCAGTCAACAAGAAGATCGCCTTCGAGCTCAGCATCAGCGAAATCACCGTCAAGCTTCATCGAAGCAACATGATGAAGAAGATGGGCGCGAGCAACATCACGCAGCTCTACGGCGTCTGGCAATCGCTACCACCCGACATCCGAGCTTTGCCGATCGAAGATGTAGCGGCTGTTTCGCGACGCACCTCGGGCCCATTGTTGGCGCGGGCGCCCTCCCCCTCCTAGAACCCGGATCCGCGGCCTCGAAGATGGAGCTGACATCGACGAAACAACGCCGCGTTGTCGTTGCGGCGGTCTGTATAGCGAGTGTTGTCCTGTCGCTACTTGCCAACAAGGCTGCCGGCCTGTTGGTGGCGGTTGTGGCTGCTTCCATCTGCTATGGGTGGCAGATGGGATTGGTTGCAATCGCGTTGGGCACAATCTTGCTCGCATCCACGATGGTGTTGCGGTCGACCTACGCGAACGAAGAAGAGGTCGTTCGCCTCGCGGTGTTTCTTGCGGCTGCGTTCACATTGTGGCTCGTGGTCAAGATCCTACGAACCACCAGCTTCTATGAACGGATGTATCAAGGCGCCAATGTCGCCGATATTCCAGGCCTTGGCTGGCGAGCCTATCCGAACGGCCGCATTCAGTTCATGAATCCTACGATGCTCGCGTATTTTGGCGTCAGCGACGAAGAAATGCGTCGGATCCTCGATATTCACGACTATGCCTTGCCATTTGTCCATCCTGACGATCTCGAACGCATAGATGCAGAGTGGCGGCGCAGCATCAAGACCGGGGAGCCCCTCAAAATCGAACAACGGCTCCGTCGACATGACGGCACATATCGCTGGTTCCGGGATACCGCGATTGCCGCGCGGGACGACCGCGGCAGGATCATCGGCTGGTATGGTCATACTGAAGACATCGACGACCAGCGGAGAATCGAGGCTGCGCTACATCAGAGCGAGAGGCAGCTGCGCCAACTTGTCGACACTGTTCCCACCATGATCTGGCTGATGACGCCTGAGGGACATCCGTTCTACTTCAACAAGCGTTTCGTCGATTGGGCCGGGCTTAGCCCGGAGGAGGAAACATCTGGCGCCAAGCGGCAGTTCGCGCAACATGTCGAGTTATTTCATCCCGATGACCGCGCTGCCGTGAAAGCCGCGTTCAGCAAGGGGTTTGCCGCCGGCAAGCCGCTCCAGCACAAAGGACGGCTGCGCCGCAAGGACGGCGCCTATCGCTGGATCGATTCTCGCTTCGAACCCCTGCGCGACGAAGACGGCACAATCCTTCGCTGGTATGGGGTCAACTTCGACATCGACGACGAGGTCCGCGCCCAGGAATCCCTGCGTCTGGCGGACGAACGGCTTGCGCGCGCCCTGCGCGCCGCCAGCCTTTCGGAGTTGTCGGTGTCGATTGCGCACGAACTCAACCAGCCGCTACAGGCGGTTGTGGCCAATACCGGCGCATTCCAAAGATGGTTGGACGCCGACCCGCCAAATTATGAACACGCCAGCCGGATTGCTCAGAAGATAGTCAGGAATGCCGACGCGGCGTCCCAGGTCATCGGCCGTATCCGCGCCCTGTTCAATAAGACCGGAGGTGAACCGAAGCCGGTCGATCTAAACGCGGTGATCCGCGAAGTATGCGATCTGCTGGGTGACAGGCTCGCGTCGAGCGGCGTCAAGCTGGAGCTTGACCTTGATCCTCGCCTCCCCGCGACTTCTGCTGATCACGTTCAGATGGAGCAGGTCGTCCTTAATCTCGTCCGCAACGGCATTGAAGCAATGGAAGACGTCAGTATCAATGTCCGAAGCCTGCGCATCAGTTCGCGGCGCCAGGATGACGGCACAATCGAAGTCGAGGTGCGAGATTGGGGTGGCGGTCTCAGCGACCCGGAGCGCATATTCGAGGCCTTCTACACGACCAAGCCGGATGGGATGGGAATGGGTCTGGCAATCTGCCGCTCGATTATCGAGGCGCACTCCGGCCAGCTTCGGGCGGAGAATGTCGCGTCAGGTGGAGCATGCATAACCTTCAGCCTGCCGGTCTCCGCTGCCGACGAGGATGCCATCACAGCCCAAGCGCGCGCGTAACGGCGTTTTACAGTTTAATCCGGGGATCAGCGATCGACTGGCCGATGCCGATCAGGGTATTGGCCAGAATGTACAGAGCTCCGAACACGATGGAAACGCCCAGCACCGCCGGGAGATCGGCGCTGGCGAAGGCCTGGACTGTGTAGAGACCAAGACCAGGCCACCCGAAAATCCGTTCGACCACCAGCAAACTGCCGAAGAGAAGCCGGATCTGCAAACCGAGCATGGAAAGTGGCGCCGTGGCGGCATTGCGCAAACCATGGCGCCACAACACCGTTGTCTCGCCAAGACCCTTGCCGCGCGCCGTCCGAACATAAGCCTGATTGAGGACGTCGTGAAGCGAACCGTTCAGGCTCCGCCCGACCGCGATGGCGATGGGCAGCGCCAACGCAAGCGCGGGCAAGATCATATGGATCAGCGCATCGCCGCTGACGTCGGGTCGGCCGACGAGTAATCCGTCGATGACGTTGAAACCCGTCGGGCCGGCGAAGTCGCGGTCCGCGAGCCGACCCGCTCCGGGAAACCAATCCAGCCGGAACCAGAAAAAATAGGCAAGAAGCAAGGCTGACAGAAAGATCGGCGTGGAGCCTACTCCCACCATCGCGAGCCTTATTCCGCTAGATCCGGGCACCAGGAATTGAAGGGCCGCCATGACGCCGGCTAGCGCCAATCCCAACGCGATCGCCGCGAGCCCGAGCTCGAGCGTCGCGGGAAGAAACTGCCGGATGTCGTCCGCGACGGGCTGCCGGGTCCTGACCGACGTTCCCAGATCCCCCTGGGCGAGATGCCATAAAAAACGCCCGTACTGGACGACAACCGGGTCGTCCAGTCCGAGTTGCTCCCGCATCGATTCGACTGTCTCTGGGGGAGCGTTGGGCCCGACGACGGCCCGCGCCGGATCGGCCGGAATGATGCTTTGCAGGCTGAATACGATAAAGCTCATCACCAACAGAACGACGACGGCTCCGAGAACGCTCTTGGTGAGGTATGCCAGCATCTAGGTTCCCCTCAGCGCGGCACGGACACCGTCACCCGCAAGGTTGGCGAGGAGGCAGAGGAGAAAGATGACCGCGGCCGGCAGGATCGGCAGCCACCAATGGACGGTCAGGCTGTCGAGGGTACGCGACGTCATCGCTCCAAGCTCAGGCGCCGGGGCAGGCAGTCCAAGACCCAGGAACGACATCAGCGCCAAGGTCATGATGACATTGGCGAAATCCAGTGATGTGCCAATGAGCAAGGCCGGGGCGACGCCCGGCAACACGTAGCGCCACACCAGGCGCGGACCGCGGACCCTGGATATGCGGGCCGCCTCGAATTGAGGAAGGGCCTTGAGGCGACGCGTTTCATCCCGGGTCATGCGCGCGTACCAAGGCCACCAGAAGATCGCGAGGGCGATCATGGTGTTGACCAGGCCCGGGCCGAGCGAAGCCACGACGGCAAGCGCGATGAGCGTGGATGGAAAGACGAAAAACAGATCGATGATCCGAACGATGACCAGATCGACCTTGCCACCCATCAGGCCCGAGACCAGCCCGAGCATGGTTCCCACGGCAAGGCCGAAACCGATTACAGCAAGCCCCGGCAGCCAGGTATATTGAACGCCCAGAATGACGCGCGAGAGCAGGTCGCGGCCGATCTCGTCGGTGCCGAACCAATGCCCGGCCGAAGGCGGCTGGTAAGCCGCGGCGACGCGCAATTGAGGGTCGAACGGCGTGATCCAGGGCGCCAATACGGCCACGACGGTGACGACCAGCAAGCCCACGATGCCGACGCTTTCAAGCCAACCGGCGCGCCGGAAGAAATCCCACCAGTTGAACCGAGGCCGCGCAGGCATCGTTTCGGAGTTGGACCTGACCATCATCGTCCTGCTCCCACCGGCAGGCTCGGCATCGACGCGATGAGAGATCGCGTGTATGCGGACTGTGGGGCGGCAATGATGGCGTCCGGATCCGCCATTTCTATCAACTGTCCGTCCTTCAATACCGCGACGCGGTCGGCGATGATCCTGGCGGCAGCCAGATCGTGGGTCACGAACAACATCGCCATGTCGAGCCGCCGACGGAGATCGCTCAAGAGGTTCAGGGTCGTGGCCGCCAGCGACACGTCCATGGCGCTGATCGGTTCATCGCAGAGCAGAAGTCCCGGTGGGACGATGACCGCACGCGCCAGGACCGCGCGCTGGCACTGCCCGACCGACAACTCGGCCGGCAGCGCATCCATCAGGACCGGGTCGAGGCCGACCAGCTTCATCGCCTCTCCGACGCGACGTCGATGGTAATCACTGTCCAGGGTAACAGCCCGCAGGCGCTCGCCGATCTGCTCGCCGATCGTCAGCCACGGCGTCAATGACGCCACGGGATCCTGAAAGATCACTTGCGGATAAATCCTGTCGAAAAGCGTGACTGTGCCACCGTCGGGCGCCACAAGGCCGGCCGCAATCCTCAATAGCGTCGACTTGCCGGAGCCGCTCTCGCCCACCAGTGCCACGCATTCGCCAAGCTTGATCGACAGGTTGACCGATCCGAGAACCGGCTGGAGTTGGCGCCGGCCCCAAAACGACCGGGCGCCGATAGGATAGGTTTTCCTGATGTTGGATAATTTCAGCGCGGCAGCGTCCTGAATCACCATGGTCGGCCATGGCTCCTCTTGAGCCCGCTGCTTCACTAGAGATGGCGTTCGGTCGTGGTGAAAGCAAGCGACTGCGCCCTCGTGACTAGAGAGCGGCTCCAATGGCGGGCGAGTCCTTGTGCAGTCCGGTTGAACGATCGGACAACGCGTCGCATAGACGCAGGCGTTATCGAAATTGACCGAGGGTGTGTGCTCAGGCGGGAGCGTCGATAGCGGACGACGTCGATCGGAATCCAGATCGTATCGGGCGGCGAGCAGGCCGGCGGAATAAGGATGGGCCGCTTTGCGGATCAGGTCCTGGATGCGGCCCATTTCGACGATGCGTCCGGCATAGAGAACCAGCACACGCTGAGCCAGCGAAGCCGCGACACTTAAATCGTGAGTAACAAACAGAATTGCCGTCTGCTGCTCGCGGGCGAGCTGGCGCAGCAGATCAAGAATCTGCGCCTGCATGGTGACATCGAGCGCAGTGGTCGGCTCGTCGGCGATGAGCAGCTTGGGCTTTGCCATCATCGCCATGGCAATCAGCACGCGCTGACGCTGGCCCCCAGACAAGCGATGCGGCAAGGCATCGGCGATGCGGTCTGGGTCAGGCAGGCCGGTCCGGCTTAGCCAGTCCAGAATCGTCCGCTCATTTCCGCCATTGGATTCCCGCATCTGGCGACGGATCGTCATCGTGGGGTTGAGCGCCCCCATTGGGTCCTGCGGTATGGCGCGGACGAGGTGTCGGCGGGCCAACCGCCAAGTGCGTTTTCCCGCTGCGGCGAGCTCAGTGCCCGCGAGCTGGATCGAGCCTGAAACCTTGGGGAGGTGTTCGCGAGGCAGAAGCCCCTGGAGCGTCAGCCCGATGCTCGTCTTGCCGGAGCCGCTTTCTCCGACCAGAGCGATGATCTCACCCGGAAACATGTCGAAACTGATGCCGTCCAGGACGCGGGAAGGGCGGCCTTCGCGGCTCAGCGTGACTGAAAGGTCTCTGACGGTCAGGAGGGGCTCGGTCACAGGCTCAACTATCGGTGCCAAAGCTTGACCATGTGCGGTCCCAGTTGGAAATTGAACGGCCGGAATCAGCGTGCCCAGCGGACTGTCGCAAAGTCGATATTGCCGGGAGGATTCACCGGACGCAGTCCGAGGTCCGTAAGACCCTTCGCATGGACGACCACATCGTCGACATCGACAAGGGGAATGACGATGCCTGCGTCGAAATACATCTGCCCCGCTCTTTCGTAGAGAGCGTTGCGTTCTTTGATCTCGGTCGATTGGCCGGCCTCTTCCACGATGGCATCTGCCTCCGGCAAGACCCGGCCAAAAAAGTTAAGGCCACCGTCCTTGGTGAAGAACACCTTGGCCTGGCTTTCCGGATGCGCCGCGTCCGGCCCTGCGATCGTCAGCAGCAGATCAGGAGGATTCGGATCGTCCTTTAGGGTGTAGGCGGCGCCGGAGGGCAGCACGTAAGCCGTTGCCTTCACCCCGATCGATGCCAGCTGGGCGATCATCAGGTCGGCGATGCGGCCGTAACTCGGATTCGCACTATGGAGGCCAATGACCAGATTGACGGCGCCATGCTTGGCAATTGCCGCCTTCGCGGCCTCGAAGTCGGTTGGGAACCGGATCGGAGACACCGGGTCGAGCATCACGTTCGGATAAACTGATTTCGACGGCCTCGCGAACTCCCCAAAGGCATCCTTGATCCACAGCGCGGGGTTGATCGCTGTCAGAACGGCCTTGCGGACCTCCGCGTCCGCGTCTTCGAGCGGCGAGTTCGGCTTAACGAAGAGATAGTACGGAATCATGCTCCGGGACGCGGTGAGCTCCAGTCCCGCAGGCAAGCTGGTGAGCTGCGCGAACGGATAATTGAGCGGCACGGCATCGATCGTGCCAGCCTGCAACTGAAGAATCTGCTGGCTGATATCGGCGACGACCGGCAGCTGGATCTGTTGGAAGAACGGCTTGGCGCCCCAATAATCCTCGTTGCGTTCGAGCGTATAGCGCTGACCGCGCTTGAACTCTGCCAGTTTGAAGGGGCCCGTACCGACCGCATGTTCATTGAGCCAGGTCTTCGCGAAATCGCCGTTGTCATGCTCGGCGAGCGCTGCCGGGCTGATGATCTTTGGCCCCCACGGACTGGATAGCGCATCGAGGAACGAAGGCTGAGGATGTCCCAGGGTGAGCACGACCGTCGACTCGTCGGGCGCCTTCATATCCTTCACGTTGGCCAGTGAGTAGCTCAGAATGAGTCCACGATCGCGGCGGCGTTCAAACGACTTGATGACCGCCGCTGCATTGAATGGCGTCCCGTCCTGGAACTTCACCCCATCGACCAGGTGGAAGGTGTAGGTCAGCCCGTCGTCCGAGATGTCCCAGGTCTTGGCGAGCAGCCCAACAATCGTAGTCGACCCTGGCGCGTATTCAACGAGGCCCTCGTACACGTTGTTGATCGCGCTGATGGCTCCGGTCTCGAATCCGTTGTCCGGATCGAATGTGCCGATATCGGCGACGTATGGAATGCGCAGAACCTCTTCGGCCTGAGCTGAGGTCGTTAAAACCATGGAGCCGATGGCAAGCGCCACCATGTGGAACAGGCTCCGCTCGACAAGCCCGGCTAGCAACGAGTGAACCTTCATAAACAGCCCCCTGATGGCGCGGTCCTTTCAGATGTCGGCAAGGTTTGCCCTCGCCAGTTTCGCCAGCCACCGGCAAAAACCCGGGAGACTTTACGGTATTACAGCCCTGCGTGTCGGTCTATGAGCCAAAGGCAGAGGGTAACCTATCCTCTGGGCATAGGTGACCCGTTGAGCCGGGTATGAGGGGCTCCCCTGTTCAGTCGGTGAGATCGTCCTGAAGGTTGAGACTTGCCAACGATTGGCGAGCCCGGACTGGTCGTCCGTACGATATACCTGCGGCATCTTGTCCGTCACCATCCAGTCGATTGCTGAAGCTGATTCAAAGCAATGGAGACTGGAGCATGGCGCAGAGATTGGTCATCGTTGGTGCCGGATTTGCCGGCATGTATGCAGCACTCTCGGCCGCCCGCCTGCGCGATGCCAGTCGCGTCTCGGTCCGCGATCTCGAGATCGCCCTGGTGGCCCCTGAACCGAATCTCGTCGTCCGGCCACGCCTCTATGAGCCTAACCCGGAGAAGGTGACTGCCCCGCTCGGAGGCGTTCTTAGAGCAATCGACGTCGGCTATGTGCAAGGCATTGTCGACACGATAGATGCAGGCGGATGCGCCATCGAGATCGCGCGCCCGAACGACAGCCGCCGAATCATGACCTACGATCGGCTGGTCCTTGCCACCGGCAGCCGCCTCTTCCGTCCAGCCCTTCCAGGGCTTGCCGAACACGGTTTCAGCGTCGATCAGCTCGAGGATGCCGTAGCCCTGGACCGCCACCTCCACGGCCTGGCCGAACGGCCTCCCTCCGAGGCGCGCAACACAGTAATCGTCGCCGGCGGCGGTCTCACCGGGATCGAAGTGGCGGCAGAAATGCCGCCACGGTTGCGCAAGATCCTGGGGCGGGATGCTGACATCCGGGTCATCATTGTCGACCGGAACTCTACGATCGGCCCGGACATGACGGCCGAAGCACGGGCCATCGTCGAGAAGGGGCTCCATGATTTTGGGATTGCAACCCGTCTTGGCGCCGGTATCGCCACGCTAGACGACTCTGGCGTCACGTTGTCCGACGGCGCGCGCATCAAAAGCGAAACCGTGATCTGGGTTGGCGGCCTTCGCGCTGCGCCACTCACCGCGCAGATTCCAGGCGAGCGTGATGAGCTTGGTCGTCTGCTGGTGGATCGCGACCTGCGAGTCCCTAAGACTCCGGGCGTGTTTGCCGCAGGTGATGCATGCAAGGCAGTGTGCGATGATCTCGGCAACTATACCCTGATGACAGGCCAGCACGCCGCGCGGCTCGGCGCTTTTGCCGGTAACAACGCAGTGGCGGAGCTGCTCGGCCTGCCCACACGGCACTACCATCAAAAGACCTATGTGACGTGCCTCGATCTCGGAGAGGCAGGCGCCTTGTTCACCCGCGGCTGGAACAGGACGGTAGAGCTGGTTGGCGAAGAGGCCAAGAAGCTCAAGCGGCAGATCAACACGATCTGGATCTATCCGCCGCCGCCCACGCGCGCCGCGGCACTTGCGTCCGCCGATCCCGAACGCGTCATTGATCTATAAGCGCCGCCCAGAGAGAGAGAGAGAGAGAGAGAGAGAGAGAGAGAGA
>WUUC01200119.1_pt1 | contig 14311 bp, 17 predicted proteins | sample 6278441 | NCBI WGS metagenome assembly WUUC01 (sample SAMN13675441, study PRJNA597444) | soil metagenome | isolation source: soil | place: USA: Washington | collected 2017-10
ATCTTCCTCTTGACAGCAGCCCCGCCAAACCCAACTCCTGCTCCTGCGGCCGTCCAGAGCGCGACCGAGATTGCTCCGAGGATCAGGCAGGCTCCGACGACGATCAAAATGATCCCGATAAGGACTGCCAGGGACATGGATAGCCTCCCAAACTCATAAACCATCCGGCGCGCGAGGGGGACGCTACTTCACGCGGATGATGAAGTTCTTGACGATGTACGGCTGGGTGTTGCCAAACGGCTGATTCTCAACCTGCGCCCCGGAAGGTCCGGGGAAGCGGATCGAGCTTCCTGCGGGATCCGCCCCATTGTCGCGAACCGCACTCGGTGCCGGGAAACCCGATGTGGGATAGCTCGGAACTCCACCCGCAACATTCTGAGAGCGGATCGGGATCACGAACGATGGCATGTTGTCCCGAGTGAGCGCCGTCCGCTCCGTTCCTCCGACCGCGCCGAGTGTTCGCGGGCTGTTCGGCAACACAACGCCGGACGGGTCCGCGGCAACCGTCACTCGACCAGCCTTCGGGGCGAGGCGGAACTGCCCTACAGGGTCGCCGCCCAGGCGGTACTTATCGCCGATCAGAGCGTACAACTCGGGATAGGCGGCGTTCCCGAGCAGGCGATTGTCTTCCAGCAGGAAGCGCGGATCAACCGGATCCGTGTTTCCTTCGTACTCCATCGAGACGCCGACCAGTACGCCGGGGCTGAGAGGGATCTCGTGCCAGGTCGTCCCGCTCGGGCCGATCACGAACAGCTGGTTGGTGTCGGTTGTGTGGTAGAAGATCCCTGCTCGACCGGCGCCGGTCGGACCGGGGAGCGCAGGCGCAGCTGCGTTCGCGGCCGGGCGCGCGCCCAACGTCCCGTAGCGATGCATCGCCACGTCCGAGAGGTCGACTGCGAGGTTGTTGAGGGCGACCTCTTGATCGGGAGCGTCGCCGAGGTTCGCGCGGGTCAGTCCCCGCCTTCCGATGTCGGTGGGCATCAGTCTCCTACTGCTTGTCGGGATCGGCGAGAACCTCGCCCCAGGTCGAGTACGTGTCCTTGACGTCCTGCCAGGTCGAGTGAGTGTCGCGGACGGTCAGCCAGGACTCGCGCGAGATCACCGAGTGGACAAGGATGATGCCCGCAGGCTTCTGCTTCTGAAGCTCGGCGTTGAGCCGCTCCGGATCCGGCGTCTCGTCGATGAAGGTCGAGAAGACCGCCCGATAGGCCGAGCCGGCTCGCTCGACCGCGAACACAGTCTTGGTCCCGGTCAAGTGCTCCTTGGCGATCCTGATCATCGCGGGCAGCGTCCCGTATTCCTCGTGAGGCGGGCGAAGAATGTCGACGCGCGCCTTCGCGACGGCTGTCGCAACCTCCATTGAGACCGGAGCGATCTCTAGGCCGCGGAACTGACCAACCCAAGGGAGCCAGCCCGCATCGACGCGTTGTACATCCCAGGCCGCAGCCCAGCCCGGTCGCGAGCCTTGACGCCGCGTCACCTGCTCGACCGGCTCCACCACAGATCCGAGCGCGCTCACGAAGTCGAGCAGCGAGGTCCCGACCGCGGGCATCGGAGCTAGCTGCTGCATGGTGTCTCGCGTGAATCCGGCCACCGTCTCACGCGAGATCGGCGTCGGACGTTCCGCGAGCCAGGGATCGACGTTCGGGAATGACCCGTTGATCGGATACGTCCCGTTGCGGGGGAACCTCATACCGCGACTCCCGTCACCGAGCCGGCGGTGGCGATCGGGACCGAGCCCGGGAGCAGGACCGTGTCGCTGCCCAGCGCCGTCCCGGCGATGCCGAAGCGGAGCGAGCCAGGGACGACCTTGTCGACTCCCTGGGTGTTGTTGATCACCGTCGCTAGCTCGTACGCGTCGATCGTGCGCTGAACTTCGAACGTCCGCGCCGCGGAGGCCGGATCGCCGTACGGCGTTGTGCCCCAGGTCGCCTTGTTGAGATAGGCGCGTACAGATTCCTCGGCGCGCGCAGCTGTCCCTGACGCGTCGTACGGCGGCCATCGTGTGAACTCAAACTCAACGTCGATCTCCGTGTAGGTGGCGTCCACAAGCGAGACGATGAAGTTGAGCAGGCGGATCTGTTCGAAGTACGCAGCGACGGCGGTCTTGGTCGTCTCCGAGACCGGATCGCCGTTTTCGCGGAGCAGGGTGAGCGCGGAAGCGCGCTCCTGCTCGAACAGATCCTCGGTGTTCCCGAGCGGGCTGTTGGCAGGGATGAAGTTGTCGATGGCGACCGCGCGGAAGACCTCTGGGAAGTTGCGCGCGAACGTCGCGAAGTCCTGGGCGCGGATCGGGCGCGGTCCGGTCGTCGCGAGCAGGCCGATGAGACGGCCCAAGTACACATCGTCGGTCTCGGCGTCGGATCCCCCACCCGAGCTTCCAGAGATCGAAACCGATTGGACGTAGGACAGCCCCGGCGAGAGTGCGAGCGCTCCCGTCAGGTCGTTGTCCTGAGGGCCATCGACCGTGCTCGTGACCGAGACGCCGGACAGCGAGACCTCTCCGGCCTCGACCGTGATGTCCTGATCGAGTTCGAAGAACGCCGTCGTCCCGTCCGGGCGCGTCAGGAACATCGGCTGTCCGGCGAACACGGTGTACGGTCCGCTCGCGTCACGGAAGGTCCAGGTGGTGGAGGCGCGAGCAGGCGCCGCGTCGATCGGCGGGACGCCGACGATGTACAAACCGTACCAGCGGAAGATCCCGCGGGCGACTCGCGTGCTGACGTCACCCGACTCGACGATCCGCTGACAGAGCACCGTGAGCGCGACAACGTCCGGGTTCGCGTCGATCGGCCGCCAGTTCGGGTACTTGGCCTGGATCTCGTCAAAGACCGTGAGCATGACCTCCCGAAGGTCGGTCTTGATCGGCGGATTGATGTACTCAGGCACTCTCGCTCCCTTGGACGCTCAAGATCAGGCTGCGCAGCAATTGTTCGAACTCGATCGGCCTCTCTTCTGCGAAGACGGCGACATCGGGAACCCACCGGAGGACCGCTGACCGGATCTCTCCCAGGAGGTCGTCGGTGATCGGCCGGAAGGCGAGATCCCGGCAACCGAACTCTGGGTTGTAGTCCAGGTGCCCGAGCGGGAACGAGAGCACGCACAGGATCGCTGAGCTGTACTCGCCAAGCTCGTCCTGCTCGTCGACCGCGACCGGGATGTTGAAGGGGAGCGCGATGTGCGGATCGTTAGCCATCAGGTTCCGTCCTCCGTCCACCAGTCGACGAGTTGCGCGTTGCCGTCCTGATCGAAGGCGACGATGCAGGGGTCCTTGTAGTTCGGGAGCAGCGGAGGTCCGCCAGCCCCTCCGTTCCAAGATGGGCGCGGGCTGAATGTACAGGGTCCGTGGGTCTGGTCAGGGTCATAGTCGGGGATCACGACGTGAATGAGGTCGTTCGGGTGCGAGGCGTCCTCGGCGATATACCCGGTCCAGACCTGATAGCGATCGTCGTCGTGATCGTGAGGAATGTCGCGAAGCTCGGCCATCAGCGGTCCAGGAAGTCGAATGTGACAAAGAAGACGCCGCCGAACGCCGCGCGCATACCGTCAACGGTCCAGTAGTCGATCGGCTCCGAGCCGTGCCCGATCGTCTTCCCGTCGCCGACGTATAGCTCGACGTGGTCAGCGCCGGAAGGCGCATCCAGAACGAGGTCGCCCGGCCGCGGAGAAGCGACGCGGCGCCCGCGGGCAGCCTGCGCGCTCGTATTCGTTCCCGGATCGGGCAGGCCCGCCTTCAAGTACACCGCTCGGGTCCACTGTGAGCAGTCGGTTCGGCCACTCGCGGGAGTCGGATCGTCGGTCAAGGCGCCGGGCTGACTGTATCGGTGGAAGCCGGTCTTGGACGAGAGCGAGGCTTGAGCGACTTGGACGATGCGTGCTCGTGCCGGTCCCGTCGCGCCTTCGTAGGAGCCTCCCAGCCCAGCCGAGATCGAGCCGGTCTCGGGCGCTGGCTCCGGCTTCTCTTGCATCGGCTGCTTGAGTCCGATCGACCCGAGCGTGTCAAAGATCGGTCGTGTAACCGACGACACCAGCCAGCGGTTGTCTGCGGGACCGACCTCGTCAGCGGTGACGACCGTCCCCGGAGCAGCCCACCAGTACGGCATCCGTGCCGAGACCGTCGCCTCGTTCGCCTTCCGCCGTCGATTGAACTTGAAGTTGATGTACTCAACGCCGTCTTCGTGCTCGACGAGCTTCGCTTGGGACTTCCCGAGGAACAGATCCTCTTCACTGATCACGTACATGGTCCCCTTGACCATGAAGGCGCGCCAGTTGACCTCGCCGACGAGGCGCAGGATCGTCTGCCACCAGGTCTCGCCCGGCTTGACCTTGAACTCATATGGCTTGTCGAACTCGACTGAGACCGAGCGGGCGCCCGAGCCGGAGAACTGCTCGACGTTGCGCTCCGCTTCCTCGCGCCACTGGCTGTACAGGCGACCTTGACCGGACCCCTGGACCGCCTCGATTAGCTCCGCGTGAGACTTGTTCGGGTTCTTGCGGTACTCGGCGATCAACCGCTTCCAGAAGGCGCGAGAGTCGGTCACTACGTCGCGCGTCGCGGGCCAGCCCTGACTGCGTGCCTGCTGGAAGAGCCCGACCTGGGGTCCGTTCTGGCTGATGTTCGTCGCGCTCGTGAGTGCCGCCGACTCCTGAGTGATGGCCATGTCGCCCGCGACGAGCAGCTTCTTGGTCGCACCCATCTGAACGCCGACGATCAAGGCCAACTCCAGATTCCGACGCTGCTCGGAAGACGCGCGCGCTCCCTTGATTCGGATGATTGCGCCGTGATCGAACCCGGGCTCGCGGTCGCGCTCTCGCTTGCTGCTCGCCTCCGTTCGCTCGCGCCGGCCGATCGGCTGCAACTTGTGAAGCTCAGGACAGTACAGCTGGATATCGAGACCGTACTTGCGGTTGATAGCACGGATGAGCATCCAGATGAACTCAGCCCTCGTGACCGAGCCGCGCGTAGCTTTTACGCGCTTGCGCTCGTTCATCAGGAACGCGATCTCGCGCTCGACGAACGTCAGCGTCAGTTCGTCGTCGTCCTTCTCGACCTCGGAGAGCCGGAACCAGTAGTCACCGAAGTTTGTGTCGATCGAGTACGCCCACATCGGCGATCGGAGGAAGGTTCGATCCGTGTCGAGCAGGGTGTACGACAGCGTGCTCGCTCCTTCGATCGAGAGCGTGATGTCGCCCTCGACGACGGCAGGCCGGATGTTGACATTCAGCTTCGGCGCCTTGACGACCTTCAGCGGGATTTCATCCAGGTCGTCCTCGGCTTGAAGCGCCTTGATCTCGGCGTCCTGCTTCCGGATCGCTGCGAGCGGATCTCGGATGAGATCGCGGGCGCTCGGGCCGAAGGTCGCATAGGGGCTGGTAGCGACGCCGGTCACGGTAGCTTGAGCACCTTCCCGACCTGAAGCGATCGCGGATCGTCGATGTCGTTCAAGTCAGCGATCTCGTCCCAGCGGTCCGCGTTGTCGAGTTTGTCCTTGGCGATCGACTGGAGCGTGTCGCCGACCTTCACCGTGTACCGATTGCTCGGGCTGCTCTTCTTGCCTTCCTTCCGCTTCTTGCGCTTGCCCTTGTCGCGGACCTCTTCAGCGGCGGTCTTCGTCGGATCGAGCCTCTGTTCCTTGACAACCTGACGAACGACGAATGCGCCGCCGGTTCGAAGATGCAGGCCTGAGTTCTCATCCTTCCAGATCAGGTCTTCGTCCCACTCGATGTTGGACTCGATCTTCCATCTGTGGTACTTGCGGTGGTAGTAGTCATGCGGGACTGCTCCTGAGGCGTTCACGACAAGCTCGGGCGGACCGTCGTCGGCGTCGCCGAGTCCAGCCATCTGCTCCAGCGTCCAGATCTTCTCTTCGCAAGCCGCCGTGTCGCCCTCATCGCTGTAGTCGATCAGGAATGGGATCCGGACCGCGATCGGGTTCCGACCTTCCCAGCCAGTTGTCGCGCGTCGCTTCGGGCGCGGACGCAGCACGACGCCGCCGTAGCCGTCGACCACCACGGCCGGACCCTTCCCCAGCTGCATCATGAGTCGCAGCGGAGGATCGTCAGACGTGAGCGATAGGCGCCCAATCGAGGGTCGGTCGGCGCTGTGCTTCGGCGGGCGCCGAGCGGGCTGCTTCCAGGAAGGCTGGAACGGGAGCATCAACCGATCCCCTCGCGTGCGTTCAAGACCTCTTCGGCGTGGGCGCGACCGAGTTCGCGGCCCTTGGCCTTGACGATCGTCGTCAGATGGGCGTGAATGACCGGCGTCGTCGACCTCGGGAGCTTGTTGGTGATCCCGACGCGATTGATCGGCGTCACGACCGTTCCGCTCGGCGTGTGGCGGGCTAGCTCGGGTCCGCGTCCCTCGCCGACGACATGGGTCTCTCCGGGCGGGATCGTCCCGCCCATCGCGTTCCCGGGGATGAGAGCGCCAACGCCGGGAACCGCGTTCAGAGCGCCGCCGATGTCGATCCCGGGGATGTCAGGGAGCGCATTGGCGATCGTGTCCTTGATTCCCACCACGGCGTCCTTCAGCGCATTGAACTTGTCGATGACCCACTGTACGCGATCGCGCCAGCGGTCGAGCGCACCCGTCACGCGGTCGGACAGAACGTCCCAAGCTGCTCGGATTGCGCTCCAGACTCCCATGATGAAGTTGCGGAAGCCCGCCCACTTGTTCCACATTAGCACGACCGCGGCGATCACGAGGCCGATCCCCGTTACGATCCAACCGAGCGGGGTGAGACGGAAAGCGATGTTGAGAGCAGTCGTCGCGATCGTGAGCGCGATCGTCGCAGCCTTCCACGCGGCAAAGGCAATGATCAACGGGCCAACGAGCGGGCCGAGAAACTCCAGCGCAGCTGTCAAGAGGTTGAGCCGGAGCAGGATGATGCCAAAGACGACGCTCAACCCATCGGAGGCCGAGTTCAGCCCAGGAAGCGCGGCGTTCGCGAGGCGCCCAATGATCGCCACCAGCTGTACGATGTTGCCGGTGATCCCAACAGCGAGATCGCCCCAGCGCTTGAAGGTCGCTTGTCCTGCCCCGGTCTCGTTTGCTCGGTTGATCCAGTCGGTCAGACGGTTGATGCCGTCCGTCAGCGTCACGACGAGGCTCCGGCCCTCGACATTGCTCGACCGGAAGACCGCCATGAGCAGCCCGCCGAGCGCCTTCGCCAGCCCCAGCCAAGCTCGGGTGTGGCGCAGGATCTCCTTCACGCGATCGCGGACGAGTCCGCCGTCTTCCGAGGTCTGTCGGAAGTCACGCGCCCACATCGCGAAGTCGCGCCCGATCGAGCGCGTGAACGGTGCTGCCGCTCGTGCGTAGCGAAGCAGCGCGATGATCAGATTCGTTCCGCCTCCAATCGCCGAGTTGGCGAGGTCGCGGAAGGCGCGCGAGAAGACTCGGATGTTTTGAGCCATCTCAGGCGACGAGAGATCGAGCATCGCCGGACGAAGGCTGCCACGGATCGAGTCCGCCGTCAGATTCGTTTGTCTGGCGAAAGTCGGAAGCAGGCGGTTGGCTGCTTCCAGGCCACTCGCAAAGGTTCCGAGGAAGTCTCGTTGTGCTGGCTGGGTTAGCTCTTCGAAGCCACTTGTGAACTGCTTCAGCAGCTTGTGCGAGCGCCGAAGCTCGTTTCCGCCGACCTTGTAGACCGCGTTGAGCTTGTCGAGCTTCTTGGCGGCTTGATCGGATTCCTTCCCGAACTGAGCGACAGCGAGGTTGTAGTCGTATTGAGCGGTCTTGACCTTCTTCATCAGACCGAACGCCTGATTGCCGACCGCAATCAGTCCGCCGAAGCCAACCGCCGCCGCCGTTCCGGCTGCCGCGCCCATCAGGCCCAGCCCCACAGTCGCCGCACCTGCGCTCGACGCGATCGAGATCAGAGCCGGACCGGCGAGCCCGCCTGCGATTGCGAGCAGCTGGAGACGGCCGGTGAAGGAGTTGAGGACGCCGCCGAGACCGCGGAGGATGCCGCTCTGGCGCTTCCCCTCCTGGTTCATTAGCCGGAGCTTCGCAGCAGCGATCGCTGCCTCGTCACCGATGTCCTCGACTCCTTCAGCGGCGACCTTCGTGTCGCGCCGGAAGCGTGCCGCGTCGCGGAGCCTGATCCAGGCTTCAATCCGTTCGTTCACTTGGGTCGGACCTTTGGCTTCGCGGATCGCTTCTCAGCGTTGTTCTGTTCAAGCAGCATTCTGCGCGCGAGGTCGGTCCGATGTTGAGCGAGAAGCTCCATCCCGGCGTTGACTGCTTCGGTCAGCTGATCCCACTCGGCCGAGGGCCGGCGGATCCTCATGACACGGTGCACGTCGATCCCGGGGAGAACGGAGCAGGCGGCCAACATCCGACGATCCTCGGCGCTTAGACTTCCCCCGGCTCCGAGGCTCCCTTGGAGGGGTCCTTGAGCCAGCGGGCGATCGTCGTCGAGTGGGCGCCGATTGGGATGCCTGCGTCCCCGCCGTCCTTGGCGAAGAGGTACAGGATGGTGTCGGTTGACCCCTTGAAGTCACGGCCGAGCTTGTCGCCGATCATCTTGAAGGTGACCGTCCCGAAGTCGTTCGTGAGCGGAACCAGCCAACGGTCGTTGTGGCGATCGCGGACCGCGCCCGGCGTCGACTCGTCGAGATCTGCCTTGTGGACGTAGACGCCGACGTTCGCCTGCCAGATGAGGTCGATGTCCGTCTGGAGGACGCTGTTGTCGTCGCCCTTCCTGCTCGCGCTGATCGCCTTTCGCGCGAGCTTCTGGAGCGACTTCCGGCCGACATCGCGGTAGCAGCCGACCAGCGCGCCATCCCAGGACGGGATGTCCAGGAACAACTGGTCGGCTGCCTGCTCGCGTTCCTTCTGCGCCTCGGACAGGATCGAGTCGCCCAGCGCCTCTTCGGCGCCCATCGCCAGAGCGTCTCTGGCCTCTGTCTCTTCCATTTTGCCTCCCCTTCGGGATCGTGGGTTTACGCCAGGTCGTCGTTCGGGCTCAGGACAAGCTCGAACATCGCCACATCGGCGCTGTTGGAATCGTGCTCCGGTCCGTGGACCTCGATGATCTTCCCGTCCAGGATGAACGGGCGCCCGTACTCGCGATCGTCGTCATCGAGTTCGTACCCGGTGGCGTTGAACGTCGCCTTGCCATTGGCGTTGACGAGCCAGTGGAAGTTCCCGTGGTCCCGCGCGAGGTCGTAATCGCGGCCCACGGTGATGTCGTCGAGCGAGGACGGTCCGCCGAGTGAGCGGGACTTGCCCATCCCGCCGCGGCGGTGCTTCGTGTTCTCGGCCGTGGCGTTGATCCCCGACATCGTGTCGAAGGTCCCGAGGTCGCGGGTTTCGCCTCGCCACGTGACCGTGACGTTCCACTTGGCCTGATCGACTCGGCGGCTCATGCGCCCACCCCCTCAGGGATTGTGCTCATGACAAGCTCGATCTCGACCTCTTCGCCGAACTCGGAGGGGACGATGACCATGATGCCGCGGAGCTTCTTGGCGGCAATCGTGTCCGGTGTGTTGACTTGGGGTCCGGTGTCGACTCGGAACGCCTCGTCAGGGGTCGTCCCGTAGATCGAGCCAGCGCGGAAGAGCGGGAGCAGGATCTCACCCGCGAGCATGCCGTTGAACTTGCCGATCAGTTCCGGCGTGATCTCCTTGAACACGAATCGCTCGCCCTTGGACTTCGCCAGCGCGTTGATCGCCGACTTGAGGCGTGCGTGTCCGAAGTTCGTCCACTTGGGGTCCGTGGCCGGGTCGACGGAGGTCCGCCAACCGTAGACGCGGACGCCTCCGGGCATGTTTCGGATCACGTTGACGCCGACCGCGTTGAGCGACTTCTGATCGGCCGCGGAGTACGACTGGGTGACGCCGAGCACGAAGTCGCCGAACAGCCCGAGGTCGCCCGCGGCGGGCTGGCTGATGCTGACGTCGTTGCCGTCGTTCCTCGCGATGACTCCGGCGACGAGCGCGGACGGCGGAACCGTGCGGACCGACGCCGTGGTGCCGTCGACTCCGCGGATGATCAGGAACGGCGCGAAGTGGGCGCCGAACCGACCGCGGGCGCCGATCGCCGAAGCGATCAACGTCGCGACGACCGCCGTGTTGGGGTCGTCCTTGATCGCGTTGCGCTCGTTCAGAGCGGCGTGGTTGTCGAGCCGCGTGTGCGCCGCTTGCGAGGTCGCGCCGGGATCGAAGACCTGTCCGTTGCCCATGTCCGGCGTGAACCGATCGTTGGCGATCTGGCGCTGGGCCTCTGTGATGTTCGACGCGTCGAGCAGCCCACCCGTAAGTGCGGCCGGAACCTGGGCGCCTCCGACGCCACCAGTTCCCGTCCTCGCCGGGTTGAGCGCACTCGCTTGGTCGACGAGGACGATCTTCCGTGGTGCGGCTGCCGCCCACAGGAACGCTGCCGCCTTGTTGGCGAAGACCGGCGATTCCTCGACCGTGACGCCGGCATCGGTCTTGACGACGAGCTTGAAGGAGCCGACTGGGATGCCGGCGTCGTCGACCGAAGTGTGGACGCCCACGTTGAGATCGTTCCCGTACTCGCCTGCTCCCGCGGCCTCGACCCGGAGCGTTGGCGCGGGAGTTCCGGCCGTGTCGTTGAGGACGACAAACGCGGTCGCGGCTCCCGGTCCATAGACCCGACTCGTCCAGAGCCGAGAGCCCCCGACCCTGAAGAACCCTTCGGCGCTGTCGTAATACAGCTGGGACACTCCCGAGCGGCCTCCGTAGATGGAGGTCCACTCGGCGAAGCTCGTCACAGCCCGCGGCGTCGTTGGCCCAGCGTCGGTGTTCGCCACCATGAAGCCAGGCCCAGTGTCCGTGGGCTGAGAGAGCGGCGGTCCAGTCTCGCGAACGGAGACGGTGACGCCAGGCATCAGTCCTGTTCCTCCTTGGCCTGCTCGGCCAGCTTCTCGCCTGTCGTGGTTGTGGGCAGGAGTTGCCCATCCGCGATCAGACGGTTGTTGTGATCGTCTTCCGCCTCTTCGCGAGACAGATTGACGTACTCGCCCCGGATGAGCGGGCGCCCATCAGCCAGCGCGGCCTCGGTGGCCTGCTGACTCACGTAGAACCTCACGTGATCTCCTTTGGCTCGACCTCGACCTCAATGACCTCGACAAGGGGCCAGTCCGGGTGAGGAGTGGTTGGATCGGTTGGTGGCTCATCGAGGTCGTACGGACCCTTGAAGGCGGATACGACTTCCTTGGCCTCGATAGTCAGGGGCATCCTGATAAGCGTCATCGTCCGCTCGGAGTCGTTCGCGAGATCGTCCATCCGAACGCCTCCCCACTCGACGACGCGGAGCTTCCCGCCGAGCAGGCCATCGAAGCGAGGCCGGTGAAGGAAGAGAGCGGCCAGCGACACGGCATAGACTCCGGCCATGTCCCGTGCGTAGTCCTGATCGGTGCTCCCGGTGACGACGGCGACGCCCACAGCAAGCGTGACGTCATACGCTCCCGACCCCTTCCGGCGCGGAACCCCATCGTCGCCACGAACGGCGATGAGGATCTGGGGAGTCACGTCGTCCCCGGGGATCGTCGAGAGCCGGTTCGTCCGGACGTAGGAAAGCGGGCGCTGGATCTTCCCGGGCTCGCGACTGTCCGCAATCTCGGCCTGAGCGAGGTAGTAGCTGATCCACTTCTTGATGTGGGCCTTGATCGCGCGCTCGGGCGCCGTGAACGAGACCATCGGACCGAAGACGGACATCAGAAGGGAACCCTCCCGGTCCTGATGTAGCCCCAGAGGATCCGAACGATGTGCTGCCGGTCCATCTCAGTTAGGTCCATCACCGGGCGCCGCGGCAGATGCTCGCGCGGAGCCCGCGAGTGGTGATAGACACCCCAGGGGACGAGCGAGCCGAACACCAGCGAGTCGTCGTCGACTTCGAAGACGTTGTAGGGGTCGCCGGGGATGAAGGAGTCGCGGAGGATGCCGTGATCAACGAGGATGACGTCGTTCCCCTTTGCAGCGATCGTTGACTCAGCTAGCGGCTCCCAGGGATGACCCGAGCGGGCGCCCTCCGTGTCAAACTGCTCCCGTTGGATCCGGACTAGCTCCCAACCCACCGCATCGAATGCCGGGCGGGCTTGAACAGCCCGAGCGCCGACGCCGATGATCTCGCGGGCGAACTCGTCCTCGCCGAAGAGTGTCAGTGATGCGTGAAGCGGCACGAGCTACCAATCGCGATAGCGGTTGATGGACGGGTCACGCCAGGGCCTCGGCGTCTCGCGGCCGGGCGCGACGAACGGGCCGGTCGAGTCATCGAAGTAGTACAGCGGCAGGAGGTTCTCTGTCTGCTCGGCGGTCGGGTCCGCGGCAATCGCATCCGAGACCGCGGCGCAGAAGCGAGGAAGCGCGTCGTTGTAGAGCGACCGGAGCGCGTTGAACGCCGAGCGGTCAGAGTTGATCTGCTCCGGGTAGCTGACCTCCACCAACATCGCGGCGCCCTTGGCTGCGAGCGCCCGACCCATGTTCCGAAGCTGGATGGGGATCGAGGTCGCCGAGATCGAGCAGGCGTTCGCCACGTCCTCGACCGCCATCCCGATCAGCCGCTCGACCTCTTCACGCGTCGGTCGCGTGCCTTCGTCGTACGGCGCCGAGGCGGGCGCGAACGTCCCAAGCTCGACGTTCGTGCCTCGCTGCTTCGTGCGGAAGCGGATCAGCGCGCCGACGTCAGCCACGTCCGGCATCAGGCCGAGCGCCTGGCTGGGAGGGGCGCCTTCGATGACGCGAAGTTCCTCGACCGCCGAGAGGCTCGGTCCGTCCCAGCGGATGAGGTAGAGATCGTCGTCCGCCGCGGGTGCCATCAACGTCACGATGTAGATGTTCCCGTCCCCAGCGACGGTCGCGCCACCGACCGGACCGAACACGACCTCGGACGGCGGGCGGATGATCTCGGCGGTCAACGCCGCCTCCAGCCCCGTTCGGTTGGAGAAGAGGACCGCTTGGAATTGGGTGTTCTGTTCGACCGTGATCATCTGGTTACCCGTACAGCATCGCGAGGAAGGGGTGGTTGCCTGTGATCGCCGTGAGGACAGTGCCAACAGCAGGGGGAGTGGTCTGGCTTCCCGTGCTCGTCCCGGCTCGGGCACCTGCTCCTACGCCGCCTGCAGCTGCTGCAACGGCTCCCAGTAAGTTGACCTGGACTCCGGTCCGTGCCGGGAATGACGGCATCGTTGTCGCGTTGATGTTGATGAAGATGTGGACCGTCATGTCCTTCGGCGGAATGTACACGCCAGCTGCAAAGTCAAACCGCTTCTCTGTGTTATTGGCCCACGCAACGTTTGTCTTGTCAGCCGAGATCGCGAGGATCGCTCGGGCCGATCCCGCGACGCCCTCCGCGTCGGCAATCCCTGCCCACTGCCGCGTCGGCGTTCCTACAGCAGTCCCGCCGAGGATGAAGGAGACTCCCTTGATTGGAACTCCGGCAGCGACATTGATCGAGTCCGGAACGTAGATCTGACCGGTCGCAGGTGAGTGCGATGCCTGGTAGTCAGTACGGTCGCCGGTCGTATAGAGCGTCCCCTTCGGGAGCAGCGTGCCGCCTGGCGGAGGATTGTACTTGTTGATACCAGGGAAGATCTGAGACCAGTACTGGTGCGTGGTCCCGACGATGACTGCGGTGTCGTTCTTGTTCTGAAAGACCTTTCCGGCCTGCTCTGTTCCATCGAGCACGGTGATGAAGGCGCCGATCGAGAACAGGTCGTCGGCGTTCCCGACCGACCGCGTCATTGCGACCGCGGCGCCGTTCCAGATCCAGACGCCGTTCTGGTTTCCGGTCGTCTGGTAGGGAAGCAACACACGGTCGCCCGCAACCATTGTCACGCCGTCAATTGTCGCGCCCGGGGAAGCGGTGTTGATGTTCGTGCCCCAAGGAGCGGCTGCACGAACCGGCTCGCCCATAGGCAAGCCGTAGACGGGTGACAGGACCTTCGGCACTAGCCAAGCACCACGACGCGGTAGACCTTGGCGTTGGCGGGCGCCACGGCGAAGTCGATGCGAACGTTGTTGGTGTCGGTCTTCGTGATGTCCACGAGGACTTCCTGGCCAGTCGATGCCTCCCAGACCTGAACAATCACGTCGAGCGTCCCGAGCGCGTGATTGACTGTGAACTGGGTGAGAGCGGCGTTGCCAGTAATGTCGGCCGCGAACTTGGTCGGGACGCCGAGCGCGGCCCGAGCCGTTGCCGCCGTCGTCCCGCCCGTCCCGCCGTTCGCGATCGGAAGCGTGCCGGTCACCTTCTGGCCTGCTCCGGCTGTCAGTGTGACCGCGTTGTCGGCGATCTTCCCGGTGACGACGCCGAGGTCCTTCAGACGAAGCGTGTCGGCATTGA
>WUUC01027056.1_pt1 | contig 14309 bp, 14 predicted proteins | sample 6278441 | NCBI WGS metagenome assembly WUUC01 (sample SAMN13675441, study PRJNA597444) | soil metagenome | isolation source: soil | place: USA: Washington | collected 2017-10
AGCTGGCCTCGGCAGTGGTGGCCTCGGCCGCCGATCTGGGCCTCACCGTGCAGATCTGCCAGAGCTCGCGTGATCCCCAGCAGGAGATCACCCAGGTTCGCACGCTGGTCGCCAGCCGGGTCCGGGCGCTCATCATGGCCGGATCCGGCCGGACCGGCACCTCCGACGCCCGCGCCACCTACGACGAGCTCGAGCGGTTTCAGTCGACCGGCGGTCGGGTGGCGATGATCGGGCGCCACCGCACTCCACTGGACGCCGTGGTGCCCGATAACGCGGCTGGCGGCGCGCTGGTCGGCACACATCTGCGAGACCTCGGCCACACCCGAGTGGGCATCGTGGCCGGCCCCAATGACCTTGCCTCAGCCGCTGACCGGCTGCGGGGCGTCACCGACGCGCTCACCTCCGGAAGCGGGCGGGTTGACCTGTTCGTCGAGCATTCGCCGTTCGATCATGCCGGCGGCGAAGCGGCCGCTGACCGGCTGCTGTCTGACCACCCGGACATCACAGCGCTTGTCGCCCTTAATGACTCGATGGCGGCCGGGGTTCTTGCCACTACCCGGCGCCGCGGCCTCGACATCCCCGGTGACATATCGGTGACCGGTTTCGACGACGTTCGGGTTGCCGCCGACCTCGGTCCGGGCTTGACGACCGCGCGTCTGCCATTGCACAAGATGGGAACCTCGGCGGTGGCGCTGGCGATGAAGCCACCAGCCAACCGCGCCCGGCGGATCCAGATTCCCGTCGAACTCGTGGTGCGTGGTTCCACCGGGCCGCCACGACCGGCGCCAGCCGGTACCGGTCATGACGGTGCGGCTCAGACCGCGTTGATGTAGCCGCCGTCGATCCGGAATACCGATCCGGTCAGGTATGACGCCCGCTCGGAGGCCAGGAACGCCACCACGTCGCCGTACTCGCCGGGCTCGCCGTAGCGACCCAGGGGTATCGAGTCGGTGCTCTGTTGCACCACATCCTCGAACGCCAAACCCTCACGCTCAGCGCGCTTCTCGTCTAAGAACCGAATGCGGTCGGTAGCGATGCGCCCGGGAAGCACGATGTTGCTCGTCACTCCGGCGCGGCCGACCTCCGAGGCCAGCGTCTTCGACCAGCCCACCAGTGCCGAGCGAAGCGTGTTCGACAATCCGAGATTGGGGATCGGGGCGATCACGCCCGACGAGGTCGATGTGATCACCCGGCCCCAGCCACGCTCGGTCATACCGGGCAAGACCAAGTCGGTGATGCCGATGACAGCCATCACCATGGAGCGAAAGTGTGACTGCCACGTGTCGGCCGACTGACCGGCGACTGGTGATGGTGGTGGGCCGCCAGTGTTGTTCACCAGGATGTCGACCGGGCCCAGCGCCGACTGCACCTGCGCCATGCGCGCGGCGGCGCCGTCGAGGTCGGCGAGGTCCCACTCGATTGAGTACGTCTGTGCCCCTGCTTCGCGTAGCGGTGTTTCAGCGCGTGCCAACGCATCAGCGTTGATGTCCGCCAGCGCGACGCGCGCGCCTTCGCGGGCAAGTGCCGTCGCGATGGCGCCACCGAGGCCACCACCCGCGCCGAAGACCAGTGCGGTCCGTCCTGCAATCCCAAGATCCATCGGGGGTGTGCCTCCATCTTGATTCGAAAGTCGTAGAGCCCCCCTAGCTTAAGCGCTTTGGTAGCGTCAACTCAAGCGCTCAACAAATCAACCAAGGAATACGGAGTGTGCGGTGATCGGCGTAACGACTTCCGCACCGGCCCGAGGTCGGACATATGACCGACCCTCGTAACCGTGTGCTCACGCTCGGCGCCTCCCATGGGGCGACCGATTTCTACCAGGGCAGTGTTGCCGTCCTGGTTCCGATCCTGGTACTACAGGCCGGATTCACCGCGGCGCAGGCCACCACAGTCGTGCTGGCCGCGACCCTGGGTTCCGCGCTCGTCCAACCGCTGTTCGGCCTTCTCGCTGACAGATTCCAGACCTTCTGGCTGCTGCCGGGCAGCATGCTGGTCGCGGGGGGCGGCATCGGCGTGCTCGGTCTGGCCGAGTCGTTCGGTACGACTCTGGCCGCGGCCGCCGTGTCCGGAATCGGGGTGGCCGCCTACCATCCCGTTGCGGCCAGCCTGGCACGCGGCATCAGTAGCTCCGCCCGTTCGATGAGCTGGTTCATCGCGGGTGGAAACATCGGGCTGGCACTGGCACCCGCTATCGCGGCGCCGATACTGCTCGCCTGGGGGCCGCAGGCCTCTCCGCTGCTCGCCGTTCCCGGCGTTCTCGGTGGTCTGGCGGTGATCGCGGTACGACGCTGGCTGCTGGCGGGGGACGCCTCCCGCACGCGAGAAGGCCTTCCGCCGGTGGCGGTCGAGGGCACCGACGACTGGCGCAGTTTCGGCTGGCTCACCGCGGTGGCGATCCTGCGCTCCGGCGCATACTTCGGCATCTCGACGTTCGTCGGCCTGCTGGTCATCGAAGAGCTCCGCCTCAGCGCGGGTGCCGGCGCGGCGCTGCTGGGCGCGTTCCTGGCAGTCGGCGTACTCGCCACACTCGCCGGTGGTGCGCTCGCCGACCGATGGCGCCGTGTCACCTGCGTCCGACTGGGCTTCGCGATCACCTTGCCGGGTCTGCTCAGCCTCGCATTCGCACCCAACGCGGTGGTGGCCGTCGTCGGGGTTGTCGTCTCCGCTATCGGTGTCTTCCTTCCGTTCTCGGTGCAGACCACGCTCGGCCACGAGTATCTGCCGCACCACATCGGTACCGCCTCCGGTGTCACCATCGGCCTCTCGGTCTCGGCCGGTGGCGCGTTCGCTCCGGTCCTCGGTCTGATCGCCGACGCCCACGGACCACGCCAGGCGTTGCTGGCTCTTGTGACACTGCCCGCCCTCGCGCTGCTGATCAGTCTGCGGCTGCGCGAGGTCGACAGGAGGCCCGGAGCAGGTCCCCACCTGAGCGATCAGGTGCGGGCCGCAGCGCCGCCGAGATAGAGGTCGGCCAACTTCGGATCGGCGAGCAATTCGGCTGCGGGGCCGCTGATGTGGACGCAGCCGAGGTCGAGCACACAGCCGAGATCAGCGGTCTGCAGGGCCCGGCGGGCATTCTGCTCGACGAGCAGCACCGCGGTACCGGCATCACGCATGCGCACGATCTGTTCGAACACGATTGTCGTGGTCTTCGGATCCAATCCCATCGAAGGTTCATCGAGGAGCACGACTTTCGGCGTGACCATCAGCGAACGCGCGAACTCGACCTGCTTCTGCTGACCGCCCGAAAGCAGGCCCGCGAGCTGATTCCAGCGCTCCCCGACGATCGGGAACAGGTTCTGCACATGGTCGATCCGCTTGGCGATGACCGCCGGGTCCTTCACGGTGAACGCACCGAGTCGGACGTTCTCCTCGACCGTCATCTCACGGAACACACTGTGGCCCTGCAGCACATGCGAAAGGCCAGAGCGCAGCATGGCCTGCGGGTCCTGCCCCGTCACGTCGGTGCCATCCACCCGGATGGCTCCAGAGCGAGGTTTGAGCAGGCCGCTGGCCACCTTGAGAACTGTCGACTTTCCTGCACCGTTTGGACCCACCAGGCAGACGATCTTGCCCGCGGGCACCCGCACCGTCAGCCCGCGCAGCACCATGGCGGCCCTGCCGTAACCGGCCTGGATGTCGTTGAGTTCAAGCAGAGAATCGGATGCTGATTCAGATGCCAAGGTAGGCCTCCAGGACTCGCGGGTCGGATTGCACCTCTTGCGGGGTACCGCTGGATATCGGACGTCCGCGGTCGAACACGATGACGTGATCGCTCAGGCTCATCACGAGATCCATGTTGTGTTCCACGATCAAGAACGTCTTGCCTTCCTTGTTCAGTTCCACGATCAGCGTCATGATGCGCTCGATCAAGGCCGGGTTCACACCGCCGGCGGGTTCGTCGAGCATGATCGTCTCGGGGTCGCTCATCAGCACACCGGCCAGTTCCAGCAGCTTCTGCTGGCCGTAGGAGATGTTGCGTGCCTCGGCGCGCTCCAGGTGATCGATGCCGACTCGCCGCAGCAGCGCGCGGGCCCGCTCCACGGCCTCCTTGTTGTTCGAACTGCGCATCATGGTCAGCTTCGGGCCGCTCACCCCGACCAGCATGTTCTCCATCACCGTCATCTGCGGAAAGGTGCGGCACAGCTGGAAGCTGCGACCGATTCCCGCGCTGGCGATCCTGTTGGCTGGACGGCCAGTGATGTCCTTGCCCCGATACGACACCGAGCCACTGTCCGGTTTGATCATCCCGGTGACGCAGTTGAAGAAGGTGGTCTTACCGGATCCGTTGGGTCCGATCAGCGCGTTCACCAGACCGTGGCGGAACTCCACAGTCGCCCCGTCAACAGCGGTCACGCCGCCGAACCGTTTGGTCAGATCGACCGTGCAGAGGTTGGCCAGCTCCGTCGTGATCATCGGTTTCCTCCGTTCGCCGCGGACTTGGAGGTCTCGAGGGTCACGAGTTCGGACTCCTTGGTCTGGTCACGCTGCACCTCGAGCAATTCCTCCGCGGTCTGTTCGCGGATCGAGGTCTCGCCGCGACGCAGGCGCCGATTGATCAGGTCACGCGCGGCGGGGATGACGCCGTCCGGCATGAAGAGCACCACCAGAACCAGCAGCAGTCCCGTTGCAGCCAGGTGGATCTGGGTGTCACCGTAGTTGAGTTTGAAGTACTCCAGCGCGAAACCCACCACCACCGCGCCCAGTAGCGGCCCGAACAGGCTCCGGATGCCGCCGACCAATGCCATGAGCACCATGTAGGCGCCGAGCAGGATGGAGAACTGGAACACCGGGTCGAGATCACCGAACCAGAGCGCATAGAACCCGCCCGCCGCGGCGGTGAATGCCGCCGACAGGACGAACGCCACCAGCTTGTACTCGGTGGTGGGCACGCCCAGGGCGCGAGCCTTGTCCTCGTCCTCCCGAATGGCCTTGAGCCGCATTCCGAACTGCGATCGGTCGATCAACCACCACAGCAGCAGCGCGACGGCGAGCAGGCCCAGGTACAGGTAGTAGAACCGCAGGTGATGCTCGGGACGCAGCAGATCTGGGAACGGCCGCGGCGCTCGCATACCCGACGAACCTCCGGTGAACGAACTCCAACTCTGCGCCACCAGCAGGACGATCAAGACGAACGCGATGGTCGCGATGACGAACGACGCCCCACGTAGTCTCAGTGCGGCGTAGCCCACTGGTATGGCGGTCAGCGAGACGACTACCACTGCGACCGCGACCGCCAGGAAGCTCGCCATCTCCAGCCGGTTGACCAACACCGCTGTGCCATAGGCGCCGAGACCGAAGTATGCGGCGTGGCCGAAGGATATGTATCCGGTGAAGCCACCCATGAAGTTCCAGCCGGTGGCGCATACGGCGTAGTTGAGGATCACCACCGCCGCCGCCAGCAGGTACGCGTTACCCAGGGTCGACGGGATGCTCAGTCCGACGACGATCAGGACGACGACGCCCAGGATCTTCAGCGCCGGCATGAACTTCGTCGACCGCTGTGTGACTCCCACGTCAGAAGCGCTGTGCAAGACGACCTCCAAAGAAGCCCTGCGGCCGGAACAGCAGGGTGGCGAAAAGCGCGATATAGAAGACGGTCTGAGCCCAGGTCGCCCCCATCGGAATCTGCAGGACACTGGTCGCGACGCCGAGGATCATCGCGGCGATCGCTGCGCCGGGAATCGATCCCAGCCCACCGACCACGATGATGGCCATCAGCGGCCCGATCCAGTACCAGTGCAGAGACGGGAAGATGGTGGCGTCCAGCGAAAGTGCGGTCCCTCCGACGGCGGCGGTCGCAAGGCCGAGACCGAAGCCGTAGCTGGCCACCCGGTCGGTGTTGATACCGACGAGCCGTGCGGCGTCCGGATGCTGGATGGTGGCCCGCAACGAACGGCCGAACGAACTCCTCATCAGGATGAGGTACAACGCCGCCAGCCCTGCCACGGCCAGGCCGAACGACACCAGCTTGACCACCGGGATCGACGCTCCGAAGAAGTCGATCTGCGCCGAGCCGTAGTCGAGTTGAATGCGTCGCTGCACACCGGTGAAGCCAAGGCCGAGCAGCCCCTCGATGATCAGCGCGAAAGCCAGCGTGAGCAGACACGACATCATCGTCAGGGTCGCAGGCCGCAGTCGGGTGAGCAGAGTTCGTTGCAGGACCACCCCGAGTCCGAAGAACAGCGGCACAGTCAGGGCCAGAGACAACATTGGATCGAAGCCGGTCACTGAGGTGAAGAACCAGGCGAGGTACGCGGCGAGCACCAGGAACGCCGCATGCGCGAGCATGACGACCCGCATGACACCGAAGTAGAGGGTCAGCCCCGAAGCGAGCAGTGCGTACTGCCCACCCAGAAGCACACCGAGGATGAGGGTCTGAAAGACGACTGCCAGATCCACGGTCACCAACCCGGTTTCGGCACGATGATGTCAGCCTCGGCCACATTCTCCGGCAGCACGATCTTGGTCTCGCCGTCCTGCCACTGCAGCACCATGCTCGCGCCCTTCGGGCGACCGTCCTCGTCCCATGACAGCGTGCCCACGACGGTGGGCACCTCGGCAGTGCGCAGATAGTCGATCAACTGCTGCTGGCACTCACCCTGTTCGGCACACCCGACGTTCTCCACCGCGGCCTGCACGACCTGCCCCGTGGCGAATGCGGCAGCCTCGTCCTCATTTGGTTGGTGGTTGTACTTCGCCTCGTACGCCGCGACGAATTCGGGATTGGTCGGTGTGGGTGAGTCCGACGAGTACGAGGTGGGCGCCAGAATGCCCGCGGTGCGCGGGCCGAGCGCGCTGGCGAACTCGGGGTGCGTCGGTGCGGTGGTGAAGCCAGCGATCTTGGGCTCATAGTTCAGCTGCTGCAACGCGATGATCAGATTCACCGCGTCCTGGTATGCCGCCCCACCGATGATCACGTCGGCATTGGTCGGTGCGATCTTGGCGGCGAGCGTCGAGAAGTCGGTTTGGTTCGGCGGGTACAGCTCGTCGACCACCAGCTCGAGACCGCCCTCGACCAAGCGATCCCGCACACCGTGCGCGGTGGCCTTCGGGAACGGATCGTCCATGGTCGCGACCGCCAGAGTCTTGGGTCGCTGATCCTCCGGCATCGCCAGGATGTAGTCGACCAGATAGTCGAAGCTGTTGTCCGCCACCGATGGTCCGGAATAGAACAGGTTGTCGAAGCCCTGCTCGAACACCTCGGCTGCGTTGCCGGCCGGCTCCACGAACAACATGCCGTATTCCTCGGCGACTCGGGCGGCCGGAACAACCAGGCGGCTTGAGTACGGCCCAAAGATGAGATCGGCCTCGTCCTGGGCGATGAGTGCCTCGTAGTCGGAGACCACCGCCTCGGCCTGCGACTTGTCGTCGAGAATCTTCAGCTCGACCTGGCGCCCCATGAGGCCGCCGTTGGCGTTGACGGTCTCAGCCCAGAGCTGGTAGCCGCGCTCCACGCCCTTGCCCGGCTCGGCGAAGTCACCGGTCAGGGGGATCGACACGCCGATCAGGATTCGATCGGCGTCACCACCGCCGCTACCGCTGCCGCAGCCGACCGCACCGAGCGCCAACGCCGTTGCCGCCGCTACCGTCAGGCTCTTTCGTACCCACATCCGCGCACTCCTCAAGGCTGCCCTGAGCGCTCAACTAAAGCGCTTCACTAGGACACCCTGCACTGAAGACACGGCTAGCGCAAGAGGAAATAGTGAATTAACACACAGTTGACGGAAGCGCTTTAGTATTTACCTCCGGCGAGGGGTCCACATAGCACTGGGCCCCTCGCCACAGGGGCGCGGGGTAGGTGGTCGTCGCCTGCGGCCAGATCAGTGAAAGAGGCCGCCACCATCGCAGACGAGGCTCTGGCCGGTGATCATGGTGGCGTCGGGGGTGGCGAGGAACGCCACCAATCCGGCGAAGTCGTCGGGGCTGACGAAATCCTGAATCACCTGGGCCGACATGGTCTTTCGAAAGACCTCGTCACCGGAGTACGCGCGAGTTCCGGGAGTGTCCACCTGGGCGGGTATCACCGCGTTGACACAGATCCGGTGCTCGCCGAACTCCCGAGCCATGACACGTGTCATCCCGATGAGGGCACCCTTGCTCGCGACGTAGCCGATCAGCCCGGCACCGCCGGTGAAGAACGTCCGGGAGGCGACATTGATGATGCGGCCCCGGTGCGCACTGTCGCGCAAGTACGGGAACGACGACTGGACGACGAGCAGCGCACCCACCGCGTTCACGCTGAAGTACCGGTGCATCTCGTCGGGTGTCGCCTCAAGAAGACTCGAACGACCCGACAGCAACCCGGCGTTGTTGACGACGACATCGATGCCGCCGAACCGTGATGCCACCTCGCCGATCGCGCTGGCTACCGAATTCGGCTCGGCGACGTCGCATTCGAGGTACGTGACGCCGCTGATCTCACTTCCGTCGGCCGGCGTGGTGATATCGAGGCCGGCCACCACGGCGCCCTCCAGTGCCAGTCGACGGGCGATGGCCTCGCCGAGTCCTCCCGCCGCCCCGGTCACAACAGCGACACGGCCGACGAGCCGACCGGTGGGCGATGCGTTGAGTCCGTCCATATGCGGCCGAGCCTAGTGCGACGTGACCCAGTGATTGGCGCTCGTTGCGTTGACACACTAATTTCCTTGAGGTGATGTCCTCAGCTGCTGGTGCAGTCACGCGGTGGATCGCCCCCTTCCTCACAGTTGCGACCGTCGCCGCCACGGTTCTGGTCACCGGGCCGGTGCAGGCCCCGGCCGTGCGCTTGGCCGCTGACGCCAACCCGCTGGCCGGACTGCCGTTCTACGTCAACCCCGCATCGAAGGCTCGAACCGCCGCCAACGCCGTCGACCCGCCGAATGCCCTGCTGAACGCCATCGCCGACACGCCCACCGCGTACTGGATGGACCACCTGTCCACTCCTTCCGTGGACGCGAAGTACATCGCCACGGCTCAGGCCGCCGGCACCATGCCGGTGCTGGCGCTGTACGGAATCCCGAATCGCGACTGCGGCAGCTACGCCGCGGGTGGATTCGGGTCGGCCGGCTCGTACAAGAGCTGGATCGACGGAGTCGCGGGCGCCATCGGCTCCGGCCCGGCAGCGGTCATCCTCGAACCCGACGCCCTCGCCATGGCCGACTGCCTGTCGGGCGACCAGCGCCAGGAGCGCTTCGACTTGATGAGCTACGCAGTCGACACGTTGACCCGCAACCCGGCGACGGCCGTGTACGTCGACGCCGGCCACTCCCGGTGGACCGCCGCCGACGAGATGGCCAACAGGCTCAACCAGGTCGGCGTTGCCAAGGCACGCGGCTTCAGCCTCAACACCGCGAACTTCTTCACCACCGAGGAAGAGGTCGGATACGGCAACGCGATCTCCGGGATGACGGGTGGAAAGCCCTACGTCATCGACACCTCGCGCAACGGTGCGGGCCCCGCTGAGGGCGAGATGTACTGGTGCAATCCGAGTGGACGGGCGCTCGGCGCGCGGCCGACGACGAACACCGGGAACGGCAACGTCGACGCGTTCCTGTGGGTGAAGCGTCCCGGCGAGTCCGACGGAGCGTGCAACGGCCATCCCCAGGCCGGTCGCTTCGTGAATCAGTACGCGATCGACCTCGCCCGCGACGCCGGCTGGTAAGAGCACTCGGGCGCTTTCGCCGTGTCCGCGTCAACACGAATCCCCACCTGATGTTGGCGATATATGCTGACTGTGTACATCGTCAACATTAGGAGGCCACCGTGGCGGTGACACAGATCGACCTCGATGACGAAGCGCTGGCTGAGGTGATGCGGATCGCCAGAGTGCATACCAAGAAGGAGGCCGTGAACCTCGCGATGCGCAATTACGTCGAACGGTTCCGGCGCATCGAGGCACTCGCTCGGTCCAGGGAGCAGGCGCAAGGCTGGGACTACGAGGGCTGGTCGGCCGCGCGGGCCGACGAGAAGGCCGTCGGCAGTTGATCTCGTTCCTGGTGGATTCCTCTGCGGTCTGGCGGCTTCAAAGACAGCCGCAACTCACCGAAGTCTGGGATTCGTCACTTGTCAGTGGTGCCGTCGGATCGTGCGAACCACAACGCGCCGAGTTCCGGCGATCGGCGCGGAATACCACCGAGTTCGATGCGATGAACCAGATGTTTCATGACATCTACCCCGACGTGCCAGTGCCGAAATCGGTGTGGCGGTGGATCGACGCGGCGCAGCACCAACTCGCAGCGGCGGGTGTGGTCCGTGCCCTGTCGGTCGTCGATCTCCTCATCTGTGGCACCGCGGCGGCCAAAGGCCTAATAGTCCTCCATGACGACGCCGACTATGAAACCGCAGAGCGTCATCTACCGGATGTCAGGGCGCGACGAGTCGTGCGCGTCCCGTCGGCGTGAGACTGCGCTCAGCGCTACAGCTCTGAGACCCGCCCGCCGTCGACCAGCCACGAACGGTCCAACCGCACGTTCTGCAGCATCCTGCGGTCGTGTGTCACCAACAGCAGCGCACCGTCATAGGCGTCGAGCGCCTGTTCCAGTTGCTCGATGGCGGCGAGGTCAAGGTGGTTGGTCGGCTCATCGAGCACCAGCACATTGGTGCCACAGGCCTGCAACAACGCCAGGCCGGCGCGGGTTCGCTCACCCGGCGAGAGGTCGTCGACCTCGCGTTCCACATGGTCTGCGCGCAGCCCGAACTTCGCGAGAAGCGTTCGCACCTCAGCGGTCGGCCACTCCGGCACCCGCCATTCGAAGCGATCTACGAGCCACCCGGGCCCGGTGAAATCCGCACGCGCCTGGTCGATCTCGCCGATGGCGACGTTGGCCCCCAGGCTCGCGCGGCCCTCGTCGGGCTGACGGCGCCCGAGCAGTAGCCGCAGCAGGGTCGACTTTCCTGCTCCGTTCGGGCCGGTGATGCCGATCCGTTCACCGGCGTTGACCTGTAGCGACACCGGGCCGAGGACGAAATCCCCCTGCCGCACAACGACATTGTCGAGTGTGGCGACCACCGAACTCGATCGTGGAGCCGTCCCGATGGTGAACTCGAGCGTCCACTCCTTGCGGGGTTCGACAACCTCCTCGAGGCGGGCGATCCGGCTCTCCATCTGGCGCACCTTCTGCGCCTGCTTCTCGCTGGACTCGGTGGCCGCGCGGCGCCTGTTCTTGTCGTTGTCGGGAGCCTTGCGCATCGCGTTGCGCACACCCTGACTGGACCACTCCCGCTGGGTGCGTGCCCGTGCCACGAGGTCGGCCTTCTTGTCGGCGAACTCCTCGTACTCCTCGCGGCGGTGCCGGCGACCCACCTCGCGCTCCTCGAGGTAGCTCTCGTATCCACCGCCGAAGACCGTGGTGGTGTTCTGCGCCAGATCCAGTTCCAGCACGCGAGTCACTGTGCGGGCCAGGAACTCTCGGTCATGGCTCACCAGCACCACACCGCCGCGGAGTTCGCCGACGAAGCGTTCCAGCCGATCGAGTCCCTCGAGGTCGAGATCGTTGGTGGGCTCGTCGAGCAGGGCGATGTCGAACCGCGACACCAACAGCGCCGCCAGTCCCACCCGCGCGACCTGCCCGCCCGACAGCGCGGTCATCGGGGTGGTGTCCGGTCGTATCGCCTCAGTATCGAGTCCGAGGTCCGCCAGCACGGCCGGCAACCGCTCATCGAGGTCGGCCGCGCCGGTGGCGAGCCAGTGGTCCAGCGCAGCAGAGTAGGCCTCGGTCGGATCAACGCCCGCAGGACTCTGATCCGGGTCCGCCAATGCCGCGGCCGCGGCCTCCATCGCCCGGGTCGCCTCGGTGCACCCCGCACGCCGGGCGATGTACGCGGCGACGGTCTCGCCGGGCACCCGCTCGTGCTCCTGTGGCAGCCACCCGACGAAGCCGTCGGCAGGTGCGATGCTGACCGTGCCGTCGAGCGGCTCGAGGTCACCGGCCAGGATCCGGAGCAACGTGCTCTTTCCCGCGCCGTTGGCGCCCACCACCCCGACGACGTCGCCCGGTGTCACGGTCAGGTCCAGGCCCTCGAACAGGGTGCGGTGGGCGAACCCGCCGGCCACATTCTTCGCGACGAGCGTTGCGGTCATGGCTTCATCGTTGCACCACCGACTCATCGGGCAGCATGCGCCGGGGCGCTCTTGTCCCGCCTCGATTTGAGCAACTACGGTTTGCACATGACCTCCGGCGCTGCAGAGCAGATGCACGTGGGAAGCCTGTACCGCTATCCCGTCAAGTCGATGCTTGGTGAGACCCTCGCGGCACTCGCCGTCGGCAAGGGCGGCGCCGAGGGAGATCGGCGACTCGCGCTGATAGATCAGGCGACCGACCGGGTCGCGAGTGCGAAGCAAGCACGCCTGTGGCGGCACCTGTTGAAGTGCAGCGCCAGCCTTGACGACGGCCGCGTGTGGATTCGCATGCCGGACGGCACCAGCATGGCCTCCGACGACGCCGGTGTTGAGGATGCGCTCTCGACGCTGCTCTCACGACACGTTCGACTGGCCGACCACCGGGCAGAGGGCGCGAGTCTGGAGCGGGCCGATCCCGAGCAGGTCCTTGCGCAAGGCCTCGACGCCGTGGTCGATGCACCCCTGCTCGAGTTGGCGTCGGCGACGCCGGGCGACTCCTTCGTCGACCTGGCGCCCGTGCACATGATCACCACCGCGACTCTCGAGCGCATCGACGCCGAGGTGGCGCGCTATCGACCGAACGTCGTGATCGCCACGCCTCCGGGATATCCCCCGTACGCCGAGAACGAGTGGACTGACCGGACACTCACGGTCGGCGGCGTCGTGCTGAAGGCGATGGGTCCCACGCCGCGATGCGTGATCCCCACCCTCGAGCATGGCGACCTCGACCGGGCGCCGCATGCACTTCGGACTCCGGCCGCCGAGAACCGCGTCGAGTCCTTCGGCCTGGGCGAGCTGCCCTGCGCCGGAGCGTACTTCGAGGTGATCACCGCAGGCACCATTCGGGTCGGGGATCAGGTCTCCCTCAACCCCTAGCCGTAGTACGCGAAACTACATGTGGGACGTGGCTCGGTCTTAAATGCCGCCAACATGTCGTCCATGATGATGCTGCAGGTGAGTTCGGCATCGCCGCCGTCGGCGGTGACCGACGATGTCACCTCGTTGTAGACGGGATACTCCATCTCCCATGGCAGCGTCACGTCAGACTCGACTTGCTCTGCCCCACCGTTGATCTGATAGCGAATGGTCGCCTGACTCGGCCCGCTCACCTTCATGGTCGCGGTACCGATGGGTTGTCCAGTCGGACTGCTCGCAGAGGGCTCCGATGTCGTCGTCGCGCCCTGACTCTGCGACGGCGCCATTGTGGGCTTGCCCTCGATGCCGGCACATCCGGTGGCCGCGGCCATGCTGAGGACGGCGGCAAGCACGACGCCGAACGCGTAGCGATTCGTCATTCCTGGGAGCCTATGCCCGTTTGACGCCGCCAATTGCGGCAATTGCAGCAAGTCGGACGCCTCATCCCGTCAGCATGTTTGGTGGCTCACATGCGCGGGTACGTCGTCGGCCATGGCAAACCGACTCATCTTTGCGGCCTCCCTTCTGGCGGCGCCCATCCTCGTGCTGAGCGGCTGCGGGACCGCCGATCAGGCCGACGACCAGACCACGACCAGCGGCGCTGCGCCCGCCGGGACTGAGCGATTAACCACCGAACTGCGGACCGCCGACGGGACACCGGTCGCCAACGCGACCCTCGACTTCGCGGACGACTTCGCGAGGATCACCGTCGAGACCATCGAGAGCGGCATTCTGAGCCCCGGCTTCCACGGCATGCACATCCATTCCGTCGGCAAGTGCGAGGCCGATTCGGTGGCCCCCACCGGCGGAGAACCCGGCAACTTCCTCTCCGCAGGCTCCCACTTCCAGGCTCCGGGCCACACAGGTCATCCCGCGAGCGGTGACCTGAGTTCGCTCGAGGTTCGCTCGGACGGGTCAGCCGAACTCGTCACGACCACCGACGCGTTCACCGCGCAGGACCTCCTCGACGGCGCGGGCACCGCGCTGATGATTCACCAGGACAAGGACAACTTCGGACACATCCCTGATCGCTACACCCAGCCCAACGGCACGCCCGGGCCGGACCAGGACACGCTCGCCACCGGCGACGCCGGCGCCCGCGTGGCCTGCGGGGTGATCGAGTCGGAGTCGGCGACCACGACGTCGTCCACCACGACGACAACGACCACCACAACTACTCCCAGCGCGGTCACCGAGACGACAGTGATCAGCCCGACGATTGTGCCGCCGCCGGTGACGGAGACGGAGACGTCGCCGGCCACCACCACCGTCACGACACCGGCCACGACAACGA
>WUUC01133242.1_pt1 | contig 14309 bp, 9 predicted proteins | sample 6278441 | NCBI WGS metagenome assembly WUUC01 (sample SAMN13675441, study PRJNA597444) | soil metagenome | isolation source: soil | place: USA: Washington | collected 2017-10
GCGGCGGAAAGCGCCCGGCCAGTCTCTTCCGATCGATCAGCCATTCGGGCTGCGGATAGCTGCCAACGAGGGTGGCTGGAAGTATCACGTGTGGGTTCTGCATGGTGGATAGTGAAAGCGACTTCTGCGCGTATTGTCCGAGAACTGGGTCCACGCCAACACCCGGAGCAGTCTACCTTCGGCATCAATCGATCGGGGAACTTACGGCTGCGCACTCCAGCAGACCACGACGCGACGGCGCGTCCCGATTAGGCGTTGGGAGTTGATGGGTGGCCATCCAAGGAGGGTCTCCTTGGAGTGGTTGAAAGGTCACGGCTGTTCAGGAATGGAGATCGGTGGACCAAGCCAGACTTCGCACTCCAGCGTGCCGAGGGCGAAGGTTCTCGTCAGCCACCCACCCATACCTTAATTGCTGCCAGCGAATTGCGCCATTCGTACACTCCGGCGCGAACCGGATGCCTCAGCCGCCCGAATTGTTCAACCGTGGCAAGCGGGCTAACTTGTTCAAGGATTGGCTCACCAGTCTGGACAACTTTCGCAACTGGCTCATCCATGGCGTGGCTTGAGCGGTCGAGTTCGAATCCCTGCTAATTGGGTGTTAGGGACGGAATTCGCAACTGGCTGCTGACGACACCGTGACGCCCGCGGCCTCCCGTTCATGAACACTCCGGTGTGTTCAGCATGGACCCGGACCACTCGCCAATTGCGTTCCATTCAATCGTCCGATATTTGTATACAAGTTTCGGACAGGCATTCGGACTGTGTGGGCAGCCTCCGGCGGACGGTAGTCTTCTGGAGTGGCAGTAGGCTGGTTCGAATGTAGCCGCGGATTGCGGCGTGACAGGCCGCCGTAAATTACAGCAGAACGCGGCTGACCTCGGTAAAACGGGGTCGGCTGTCCCGCCGCTTGGTCGTTCGCGGCCAATCGTGGACCCCTGTCCCGGAACGGCTTGCAGATTCTTGCAAACGGAATCGCGTTGACGTATCCCGGCGACCGCGGTTGGCAGTACGGGCCGTGCCGACGATTCGCCGATCGCGGCGCGGCGGCGGCGAAGACCGAAGGCAACCCTTCGGCCTACTCGGGACTCCACCTCGCCTATCCGGTGCCCTCGACAGGTCCTCCAATGCTCTCGTGAGGCAGGAAATGCGTCACATTCAACGGACGCCGCGCCTCACTCGAGCGATTGTCTGACTTCTGTTTGATTCTCGTGCCGATTACACCTACCGGAGAGACGATTAGTGTCGGTGCCACGAGCGGTCGCGAATGTGCTTTCCGCGTCCCTCATCGCTCAGTATGGCAGCGGCGACGACCGCGTCTGCGTCGGCCGTGAACTCTTTCACTCCAGTCCACGAACCCGCGCACCGTGGACTGTCCCGCTTTCGCATACGCTGTGCCGCGGTCCTCGAGCGGTAGAATGCGGCCGGTGAGGCTCGAAATGCTTGAACTCCCGCCCACGCTGCCGCCATTCCTGCGGCCGATCTTCGGGTTCCTGTCGTTCTGGCTCATGGTCTTCGTGTCGGCGCTCGACACCATGCTGGGTGCTTTTGCCACTAGACCAACGCTGTACAGCCTAGCGGTGGTTGGCGCGACGGGCCTGTTCTACTTGTTCTATTGGACGTTCTGGGGCAAGGATACATTGCTCGCCGATCACTGGCGGCCTGCGGTCGCCGCTCTTTACGCTTACGCTGCCATGGCATTCGTGGTGTTCGTCGGCGTTCTGTTTTGGACTCCGTTCACGCTGAACGATCGCGAACGATCCAGAGCCGCGAGCCTGCACCAGAAGCTCGATTCGACGAGCGCCCGACTAGGCGAAGTCGTTCAGCAGCTGCCCGGGCTGATTCTTACGCCAGAGCAAACCGAGCACTTTCGGAGCACGCTCCGCACCCTAGGCCCGCACGACGTCACGCTCACTTACTTGGACACTGCGACATCGGGGGCGGGGAAAATCGCCGGCCCTCTCATTGAGCACATGCGTGCCGCGGGGTGGTACGTCCAGGTGTATCCCGCAACAGAGGGCTATGAGAACTTCCGGCACGTCACCTTGAAGATTCAGGACATTAGCCAAATCTCACCGTTACAACAGGCCGTCATCAATCTTTTTCGTGACGTGAACATACGGCACGGCCTCGTTGTCGGTCAGAAGGTACCCCCAAACGAGGTTCATCTGATTGTTGGTGGTCTTTAACGGTTTACATCAGGTTCATCAAATGCCTCGCGTGCATGCCGGTCGCCGCGCTGCACGTTGCAAAGCACACGCACAGACGCTCATTCTCGGTGGGCAAACGGCCACGACTCTAACTGGCGGTGGAAATGGCAGAGAGGGTGGGATTCGAACCCACACGCGTCCAATAGAATCTGTAAGTTACAGTCGCACAATGCCGCTGTTGCCGTAGATGCCAGCGATGCCGTGGCGCATTGCACGCGGTTGCACGCTGGCTGAGCTTCTCTTCTTCCGACGGCCGACGGGTGGTCCACGGCCGGCCTCCACTAATGCGCTGTGTCCCTCACGCGAGGGGGGCGCTGGGCCCAGTGCTCGCTGCTTAACATCGATGGCGGTGACAGGTTACGTAAGCGGACGTTATACGATTTCGCTGCGGCCGATGACGCGGGGCGACTCACCAGGGCTTATTCGGTCCCGGCAGCAATCCATCGCGTGCGAAGGGCGGCTCGATTCACGCGATGCCCGCGCAGGTAAACCGAGGAAATACGGCGCGTGTTGGTAATGTCGTCGAGCGGATTCGCGTCGAGCACGAGGAAGTCCGCGGTTTTCCCGGTGGCGAGCACGCCCACATCATCGAGCCGCAGCACGCGCGCCGCCGCGCTCGTCGCGCCGACGATCACTTGGGCCGGCGTCATACCGACATCCACCATCTGCTCCAGTTCGTACTGCTCGGCCCACCCATGATAGGCGCCGGGTATGCCCGTATCGCCGCCGAGCACCAGCGTCACGCCAGCAGCGTTCAGCTTGGCCGCATTCTGGCGCATGATGTCGTACAAGGCACGGGTCGTCGCGCGTGCCTTTGGATCCACATCGCTCGTCGAACGGCGGACATGCTCGACGATGTCGGACGGCACTGTTTCCGCCAGCAAGTCGAGCGCTTCCCGAGGCAGCTCGGAGACGGTGCGCCGATGTGTCCCGCCGAGATTGGGCGCCATGAACACGCCGCGCTCTTTCATCGCGGCAACCAATCCGTCGTCCATCACCGCATCGCGAATCAGGTGGATGAACCCGTTGATGCCTCCCTCGACCAACCCGCGCGCATCGTCGAGGTAGAAGACATGCGCGATGGCCAACATCCGATGTTTGTGGGCCTCTTCAATGATCGGCCGGAATATCTCGGGGGTGAGCTTCTTGACCCTGCCGCCGCGATCGTCCACCCAGATTTTCACGGCGTTGGCGCCGTTTGCAGCCACCTCCTGCACCGCCTTGCGTCCTTCCTCCGCCGTCGAGATCGGGTACGACGTGCCGGCGATTGACGGAATGCCCGGGCCGGCATCTGGCGCTGCCATACCGCGACCCGAGGTGAGCAGACGCGCGGCGCCTGGAGTGCGCTCGTCGCGGACCTCGAATGACAATGAGCCGACGTCGGTCCCGGCCGTGAGCACCGTCCCTACGCCGTAGTACGCATAGCGGTTCAGGTGATCCACGAGCACGTCGCGCGTGTAGTTCTCCGTCCCGAAGCTCAGGCCCTTCAAGAGGCCGACATGGACATGGGTGCTGACGAGCGCCGGCATGACCGTCTTGCCCGTGAGGTCAACGCGTGCCGTCCCTGACTGCGCGACAATCTCTCCCTTTCGTCCAATGCGGACGATCCGATCGCCTTCGACCAGCATTGCCGAGTTCTCGATCGGTGCGCTGGCATCGCCAACGATCAGCCTCGCGCCTTCGAACAGCGTTCCGCTGTTCTGCGCGCCTTCGGTCGCCTGCGTCGGCACGTCAGTAGTGGAACACGCTGCCGCCGTTATGATGCAGGCCAGTAACAGTCCAAGCTGACGCATGCGGTTCTCCACCTCGGGAAATCGTGGCGTATCCTCGGATCAGCGACGCTGTGCGAGCTCGACGTTCAGTCCCTCGGGCCCTTGCAAGAAGGCCACGTGGGTTACTCCAGTTCGTTCGACGGCTTCTACAGGGAGTTCAGACGGCTCCCTCGTAAAGGTGACGCCACCGCCCTTAAGAGATGCGGCAGCCGCGCGCACGTCCTTGAAGCGCCACCCGAGGTGATCGATCGCGCGGCCCGCGCTCGGCGCAACTGGTCCCTCTGCCTTGCGGACGAGCAGCCAGAGCGAGCCATGCCGAATCCCATCGATGCGTCCCTTCAGCTTGCTGCGCCCGCCGCCGAACGACGTGCTCAACCAGTCGAGCATCTTCTGGGGATCCGTCGCGAAGAGATGAATGTGATGGAACCCGAGTGTCTCGGCATCCTGAACAACCTCGACCTTGACACCCCACGGGTCCTCGACGAATGCAAGTTTGAAAAGTCCTTCCACGTCGCGCAAGGGGGACGTCACCTTTACGCCCGCAGCCTGCCACGACCGCATGCGCGCTTCGAGGTCATGGAACGAGAAGCCAATGTGGTCGATGACGCTGCCCGCGCTCGGGGCGGCTGCGGTGGCCGCCCTGAACATGAGGAGCGTGGAGCCGAACGCGACCTGCCCCGACCGAACCGGCGTTCCGCCCATCTGCTCCGTGTACCACCGCACCGCCGCGCCAACGTCGGGGACGACCAGATGGACATGGTCGTACTCCGCCGGCTGCGCGAGGGCAGGCGCCGACCACATCAGCAACGCCGTGACCACGAGACACACCCGCGCGCCCGGGACAGCGAGGGACCTCAACGTTCTCTGGTGCATGGTGCCTAGGAACGACGCGTCTTCGCCCATCGCGCGGCAAGCGCTTGATACTGCTCGCTGCCAAGCACTTTCGCGGTGATCTCCGGCGACAGGCGACGATCGTCGCGGCGAGGAAACTGACCCTGCTCCTTCAGCTCGGTCATCATCGTGTCGTACAGCTTCACGGCGGGTTGATAGACCTGCACCGCGTGAATGTTGACGCGCAGCCGCGTATTCTTCACGTCCCCCATCGGAATGTTCAACGCGATCAGCGGAATCGGTACCGCACCCGCGATCCGATCGACTTGATCGGGTTTCATGCCGACGCAGAAGAACGCATCGCCACCTGCCTCGGCGAAGGCATTTCCGCGACGGATCGCCTCGTCCGCGTCGCCAGGCTTGGCACCGAGGCCGAGACAATCCGTGCGGCAGATAATTAAGAAGTCCGGATCGGTTCGTGCCTCCACGGCTGCGACGATCCTCTCCACCATTTCGTTCAGCGGCATCAGCTCGCTCGCGCCGCGGCCCATGTGCTTCGGATTCCGGGTGTCTTCGATGTGAAATCCTGCAATCCCCGCCTGTTCGTATGTCCGAATGGTGCGGTAGACGTTGAGCGATGTCTCTCCGCCCTGGTCTGCGTCTACAATCGCGGGAACGGATACGCCGCCGGCAATCCGTCCGCCGATCTCAACGAGCTCGGAGCTGTTGATGACGCCATAGTCCTCGAGACCCAGGTACATCGCGGACATCATGTTTCCGCCGATGTAAATCGCTTCGAATTCATGAAGCTCGGCGAGCCTTGCGGTAAACACACTGTACGCTTCCGGCACGACGTGAATGCCAGGCTTCTTCAGCAGCGCCCGCAGCTTGGTCGTTTTCGCCAACGGCCGTGTGGCCGTCGTTCTCGATTGCGCGCTGACCTCGCTGCCGAGCACACCGCCGGCAAGGACGCCGCCGGTTAATGCTGCCGCCTTCTCGATGAAGTCCCTTCGGCTTCCGCTTTCCATGTCAACCCTCTTTTCAATGGTCGGTCCCGTGCGTCCACCCGGCACGATGAGCCTGTCGATCGAGCGCCTTGCCTTTCCGGTAGACGGCTGAGATCCGGCGGGAATTTGCAATGCGTTCGATTGGGTTCGCGTCGAGCACCACGAAGTCGGCGCGCTTCCCCACTCCCAGCGCGCCGAAATCGCGGGCGCCCAGAATCGCCGCTCCGGTCTGCGTCGCGGCTTTGATGGCCTCGAGAGGCGGGACGCCGGCATTCACGATGGCCTCCAGCTCCAGCTGCTCGGCGATGCCGGGGTAGTGACCAGCGACCCCGGTGTCCGCGCACAGCGCAAAGCGCACGCCAGCATCGCGAACCTTGCGCAAGCTTCTCTCCAGGCCCGCATACGTTCGCCGTGCCTGCTCGCTCGGTACCGACACGCGTCGCTTCAATTCCGCCCGGACGTCAGCCGGCATGCTCTCCATGACGGCAGGATCGTCGAGCCATGGTGCTCCGTTCAGATTCCGTCCCTGCACGCTGAGCGTCGTACACGCAAAGACGTCATTGGCCTTCATCAACGCAACCAGCTCGTCGTCCATGCCAGGGTCGGCGCGCACGAGGTGAGCAAAACCGTTGATTCCCGCGCGCACGAGATCTTTTGCGTCGTCAAGGTAGTAAACGTGGGCGACCGTCCGCAGTCCGCGCGCACGTGCCTCCGCGATGGCGGCGCGATACACCGGGGGCGCGAGCTTTGGCTTAGTGCCGCCGCGATCGTCGACCCACAGCTTCACGATGTCGACCTTCTTCTCCGCAAGCGCTCGCACCCGCAGCCGAGCCTCATCGGCCGTACCCGCCTCGAGCACGACGTCAGTGGCAAAGCCGGGGCCACCGTTAGTCCCCGATGGATTCGGCGCGACGATGCCATTCCCCGCCGTGAACAGCAACGCTCCCTCTGTCAACGCGCCTGCGCGCTGCTCATCGCGGATCCGCAACTCGGTGTCATTTCGGTCGGTGCCGAGCTCTTGAAAGATGCCGACGCCGTAGTACTCAAGGCGGCGCAGGTGATCGAGCACGTTCGCTCGGTCGTAGTCCTTTGGATCGCTCGTCACGCCTTTCAGGTAGCCGATGTGCCCGTGGACGTTCACGAGCATCGGCATCACTGTCTTGCCCTGTAGGTTCACGCGGGTCGCGTCTGCCGGAAGCTGCGTGCCGCCTCGAGGGCCAAGCCGCACAATCTTCCCGTCCTGCGCTACGATCACACCATCCTCGATCGGCGGCGTGCCGTCGCCGGTTATGATTCGAGCGCCTTCAAATGCGGTGGCCCCCCGGGCGGCCTGGGATTCAGCGCTCGTCTGCATAGCCCACGAGGCCAACACACATACGGCGGTCAGGGCGATTGCGCGGTTCCACATGTCCGATCTGCTCCTTGGGTGTGCTCTGTACGCGGCCACGCGCGCGGACTTCACTTCGCCCTGACGAACTTCTGGTTGCGGCGGCCGCCTATCGTCTCCGACACGTACACGTCACCTTTCGAGTCGAGCACGAGCGTGTGTGGCGCGACCATCTCTCCGATCATGTGGCCTGGCCCGCGGCCGATGGCACCCACGACCTTGCCGCTCTCGCGGTGAAGGATGAGCACCTTGGCGCTACCCAGATCGGTAACATACATGTAGCTCTGTTGCGGGTCGCGCGAGAACTCGACATCGCAAATCCGGCCAGTCAGCTTCCTTGCGCCCGGAGGCTGGATCGAAATGATGCGTTTCAGATTTCCAACCTTATCGAACACCTGGATGCGAGTCTGGTGCGTACCATCTCCAGGCCCACGGTCGCACGCATAGACGAGCCCGTCGTTGCCAAGCGTGACGCAATGCGGATGACCCGCGCCGGTCTCAACGAACTGACCCGGTCCACGGCCCGCTTCACCCCATTGGCGCAGGTACTTTCCTTTAGCATCGAAGACGACGACGCGATGATTGCCGTAGCCGTCGGCAATGTAGACCGAGCCGCGTTCGCCGGTCACCGGATCGGGGTTGGGATCCACGGCAATGTCGGCAGGACGATTCAGGAGCGTCGTGCTCTTGTTATTCCCGGGTTCACCGCACGTCGGATTTGGCTGGTTGGGCGACAGCGTTGGCGGTCCGTCGCATAGCCCTTTTGTCCCAATCTGCAGCAGCAGCTTCCCATCGTGCGAATACTTCTGGACGACGCCATCACCCATGCCGCCAATCCAGATGTTGTCCTCGTAGTCGGCGAAGCAGCCGTGGATGCCGTGCGGCATGACCGCGGCGGAACCGTCGGCGTTGAGTTTCGTATCACCCCAACTCGCTGCGACGTTCCCTTGGGAATCGAACATGACGACGGGCGGAGCCGGAACCGCGCCAGCGAGCTCCCCTTCGAACATGATCAAGCCGCCCTTCACGAAGCTGCGGTTCACGGTGATGATGTGGTCGTGCGAGTCGATGCATGTGGCTCCTGGCTCGCCCGGGACCCACTGCCGCACGACGCCATCCTTATCTACGGGAGCCGGCAACGGTTTCGGCCAGTATGGATCGGCGGTGTACGTCGGGACGGGCGGATCGTTCTCGCTGCGGGCGTCCCCGGCTACCGGTGCGAGGAGCGCGACGCTCAACAGGACAAGAGCAGTGTGCCGGCGCGATTGGAGTCGTGTTCGCATGCTCATAAGTGGGGCCTCCCAGGCTAGAAGCTGAACTTTGCTCCGAGGCGCGCTACGCGAGGCGGCAGCACCTGCACCGGATGCTCGAATCGCGGGCCGGTCGTCCACACGATGGCTGTGGCCGTGTTGGCGTTGAGGACGTTGAACATTTCCAGGTAGGCGCCGAGCCGTATGCGGCCGCGCAATGAGAACTGCTTGTCCACTTTGACGTCGAGCAGCTTCAACGATTCCTGTTTTCGCGTCCCGATCGGCTCCACCAGGATTGGCTGTGCGGCGTTGTAGTTGAGTGACGCCAGTACGATGCGACCATAATTCTGACCGCTGTCGTATCTGAAGAGGGGCGAGATGCGGACTCCCCAAAACGGCTCGACGGTTCCGTACAACTTGACCATGCTGTCGCCAAAGTCATGGCGCGTGCGGTCGTTCGGGTTGGTCGGTGAATTCCCTGCAAAGTTCGCGAACGCGCTTGTGGCGAATCGGTTACCTGCGTAGATGCTGGCATCCTCGTTCGTTCGGGTGTACGAATAGGCGGCCGTGAGCGACCATCGGTTCGAGTAGCGCTTCGTCGCCGACACTTCGAAGGTCCGGTAGGTGTCGCTGTATCCCGGGATGTTCTGGACAACGTTGCGCGAGCCCGGAGTCACCGGTCCGAGGTTGAACGCCGCGATGGTCTGCCCCGGCGCGCCCGGGTCCGGCACCTGCACGGGAATGTTGTACGCCTCGATCGGTCGCAGGACGTTCATCTGCTGATACCCATTGCTGTTCCGCTTCCACACATATCCGGTGCGGATCCCGAGGTCGCCGGGAAGCGAACGCTCGAAGAACGTGGAGAACTCGTCGGCGTATGACGGCTCGAGGTTTGGGTCGAGAAATGCGTTCGCGGCGCCACCGACTCGGGAGACGAGGGCGCCTTCCTCGCCCGGCTGATATGTGCGATCGCCGTTCAAGTCGGTCCAGTTGTGTTGCGAGTACTGGTCGGCCGGGTTTGGCGTGGCGGCGTTCGCCAGCAGCACGCCCGGGTGGAATCCGAAGCGACCGTAGTTGGCTTTCACCACCATCTTCTGATCGCCGGCGGGATCGATTGTGACGCCGACGCGCGGCACGATGTGGTTGAACGTCGCCAGCCGCGACACGGCCGGAAACACTTCTTCGACCGGGTTGAAACGTCCGACAGGACGACTCTGCTCCGGCAGATAGGAGGTGTAGCGGTCATAGCGCAGGCCCACGTTGAGCGTCACGCGCTTCACCGTGATCGTGTCCGTGATGAAGGCGTTCGGATTCCACAGCGCCGCCTCGGACTCGGTCGGCACTACCAACAGGCGAACCTGGTTCGCGACCTCGTTCCTGAAGAGATGAATCACGTCGCCCGCGAACCCCTTTCTCCATGTCTGCGTGCGCCACTCGCGCTGCAGGTCGAGGCCGAACTTGACGTTGTGATCGCCGCCGAGGAACCGGTCGAGGAACCAGGAGTACGCGCCCGTGAACTGGCTGCGGCGGGGCGCGGTCTGGAAATCAAAGCCTCCGCCCGTGACCAGGTTCGTGACGAGGTCCTCGCGTCGGGGCTGGTCCGTATAGTTTGTCCAGTCGATCGTGTAGCCGCCGCCGCCATAGCGAGCCTCAAGGAATCCGTTCTGGCCGAACGTGCGGTTGTATTCGCCCTTCCATACCCAAAGCGGCGAATCCTGATGGCGGGTCGATTCGAACGTCTGATGTTGCGGATTGCCGACGACAGTGCCATCGGTCCGGAACGGCATGTACTTGACGCCGTACTGAACGTAACCGATGATCTTGTCCGTCGGCGTGACGTTATAGGTCGTCTTCGCCGTGTAGTTCGTCAGCGCATTCTCGAACACCGTACCATCGAGGATGGCGCCAATCGGGGGCTGCCGACTCTTGTTCCGTTGCTTGTTGACGGTGGAGAAGTAGAACCACATCTTCTCGCGCATCACGGGACCGCCGAGATCAGCATTGAAGTTGCTGTACGAGTGCAGCCGGTTCGCCTCGCGATCCGCCAGCGCAACGGGACCGGCAGGATCGGGGCGAATCTGTTCCTCGGCAATGTTGTACGACTGCAGCCCTTCGGTCTGGAAGTCGGCAATCAACCCCCCAGAGAACCGGTCGCCGCCCGATTTCGCCACGAAGTTCATCTGCACGCCAGTCATGGCCACTTCGGCGCCATTGCCGACGCCCGAGACGAACGCCTCGTCGAGCGATCCATAGTCCTGGAACATGAAAATGCCGCCCGCCGATACGTCCGACATGTTCATGCTCTCCACCATCGGGCGGTTCTGGCCTGAGAACCCGTAGGCGCGATACGGCAGTTGCTGACCGAGCGTATTGCCCCCGACATCGACACGAGCGCTCATCGAAGGTGTGACGGCGATGAGGCCGTACATGTCGCGCGCCGACGGCAGCGACTCCAAAATGTCCTTGGTGTAGTTAGTCTGCACACGCGTGGAGGAAACGTCCACAACCGCGGCCTGGCCTCGGACCGTCACCGTTTCCTCGAGGGCTTGTACCGTCATCCTGACGTTGATGACCGCGCTGAACCCGATGGGAACCGCGATTTTCTCCCGCACGATGGTCGTGAATCCGACCAGTTCGAAGCGTAGCGTGTACTGACCGGCCGGGATGCCGGCGAAGCGGTATGCGCCCTGCTCGTCCGTGATGACAGTCTGCGTGCTGATCATCGACGGGCTTGTCGCAGTGACCGTCACACCGGGCATGACGCCGCCGCCCTCATCGGAGATCGTGCCGCTGATTGTGCCGGTTTGGCCGGCGCCACCCTGAGACCATGCAGGACCCGTGGAGCCGACAATCGCGGTCAACGTAAGCGCTGCAATCAAACGCATCCGGTTCGGACACATAGTCAACTCCTTCTTCGCTGACCTGCGTTGGCGCGAGGGGCCTCGCGTCGACGAACCCGCGCCAGAAACTGTCTAGCCTTGTGACGGGGGACGATTCGCGTTGTAGCGGCGGAACGACTCCGCGGCGGCGCTGGCATCGACCAGCGCTCGGTACCCTTCCGGGGATATGGCTCGCTCCTCGAAATTGCGGATGCGGCCATGTTCCTTAATGTCGAGCAGCGCCTGGCGTTGAACGCCTGCCGTGAGTGCGAGCAGCTGATATGCGTAGCAGGCGATCTTGACCTGCGCCTCTTGCAACACTGGCAGGGCAACGTCCGGTTCGTTCGGCATGCCGGTCACGCACATGACGGGACGTTTCGTCGCTTCGGCGATCCTGCGTGTCTGCTTGACCCGCGCGCCAGCCATGAACACTGCGTCGGCTCCCGCCTCGGCATACGCGGCCAGCCGCTCCAATCCCCTGTCGAACGGCTCGCCGGCGGAGAGTGCGTCGGTCCGCGCGAGAATCACCAGCCCCTTCCGGCGCGCGTCGACCGCGGCCTTCAACTTGTCCGACATCGATGCAATCGACGCCATGGGCCCTTCCGGCACGCCGGGTACGTGCTTCGCGCCGTACATGTCCTCCAGCATCACGCACGCGACGCCAACGTGTTCGTAACGCCGGATAGTCCGGATCACGTTCAAAGGATTTCCACCGCCATCGTCGGCGTCGCCGACGACGAGCATGCCGGTTGCTTCCACAGCGCGCCCGGCGAATTCGATCAGCTCCGTCATAGTCAAGGTGCCGTAGTCCCCGGCTCCGAACATGCCGGCCGAGACCGTTTGCCCGCCGGCATAGATCGCGGGAAACCCGAGCTGCGCCGAAAGCTTCGCGCCCACCATGTCATGCACGACGGGACACTGGAGGACGCCGGAACCGGAGAGCAACGCCTTGAACTGCTGCCCTGCAGTCCCGGGCGGAGCCGCTCTGGACTGCGAGGCGGCGGATGCCGTGGCCGCCGACGCTGCGGGGATCAGCCCACCCGCTGCCACCAGGCCCCGCTGAAGGAAGTCTCTGCGCGAGGAGCCGTCTTCAATATCCGGCACACATCACTCCTTCGAGCGCGCGTCGGTGGAGCGGCGATCGATTGCGGCCAATGCAGCGTCTGCGGCTGCGGCAATTTCGGCCGCGGTGCCGATCTTCACTTTCTGCCACGTCGCGACGCACGGATTCCCGAGCGCCAGCCAGACAGTTGCTTCGTCGAGTTTCGCGATTGTGGAGAGCGTCGTCCCGCTCGCGGAACCACGAAACTCGCCGTGCTGACAAACGGTGTGGGCGAACGGGTTCTCCCGCTTGCCAGCGAAGTCGTAATGGCTGCTCATGATTGATGCAGCCGTGGCGACGTCGATGCGCCCGTAATGCTGTTTCACGAGGTGTAGGATCGTGTTTAGCCGGTTCTCGCTGCCCGCCGACGTGGCGGCGCGATCCCCGCGGACGAAATGCGGCCGCATCTCGTCGAGCACGATGTGGTTGGCTACGGCGTTGTAGCCGTCCTGGTTCGGAATGCGACCGATCTTGTCGGGGGCGGTCTGCAGGTAGATGGCTTCGTGGCGATCGACGTAGACGACATTGCCTGCCGGCGTCGCGACGCCGCGGTCGCCCACCGTCGTGGCCTGGTACCGCTGGAACGCGTCCTGGGCCGACGTGGCGTACTGCACAATCCAGCGCTGCACCATGCCATTCGGTCCCTCGGGGATGAAGTAACGTGGCTTGGCCTTCGGCACGCCCAGCGCCAGGCCCGCTACGAACAAGCGATCGCTCGTAATGTGGTGCGATCCCCACGTGCCATACGGCGCCGCGTACACCAGGCGATTGCCGCGCTCGGGCGCCATCACCACCGCGACTTTTGCGGAGCGATCCGGCGAGCGGCCCCAATCGCAGTTGTGTGTGGCGATCATCTTGCCATCGGTGGTCGCCTTACCCCACGCGGCAAAACTGGAGCACCCAGCGTTCTCCGGGTAGTACGGCGTGTCATGGCCTTTTTCGTCGATGAAGAATTTCCGGTAGAAGCCCCCGAGATTCAGCATGAACATTTCGTTGAAGCTGACCTGGGCGCCGTCACCGACGCCGCGCATCTCCTCGATGTACTCGTCGACGAGTTCCGCTCCGAGCTGCCCTCGGATCGCCTTGAGGTACGCGTCGACGAGCGTGACGGATTCTTCGCGCGTGATGCTCCGGATGCCCTGCATCATCTGGCGCCACCGCGCGCCGGCCACCTCTCGCAGCATCTCGGGGCTCAGTGCGCGCAGCTGCTTCCCGATCTGGACGCCCCGGTCGTACGGCTTGCCGTACGCGTACACGACCGGGATCGGGCCGCCATATGGGTAAACACTTTCGCGCTGACGCATCGCCTGATCGACGCTGGCGAGTTGCGGCGCCGCCGCTTCCCCCCGCGGTGCCGCGCGGTCCGAGGCCGGTGTTGCGCTGAGCCCAGCGATCGCACTGAGCGCGGCGAGTAGTACGACTCCCGTTAGCGCGCTAAACCATCCGGACTTCTGGTTCATGTCGGACCTCGATAACAAAAATGGCCTGCCCCGCACGCTTATAGCGCAGCGTGAAAATTGCGTCAACTGGATACTTTAAGTCACAAAGTCAGTGATGTTTATGTTTTGTCGCTATCCATAGTCAAAAATGTGAATATTACCTAGAACTGCTTCAGTCTCCGAAAAACGAGAATCCAATTGATGAGCGCCGAGAGCAATTAGAACGCCGCGCCGACCTGCTCCTTGCTTTTACGTGCGACCGGTTTCTAATATGGCTTGTTGTCAAAGGCTGGACGGTAAAAATTTCTTAAACATCCCGGCCTGCGAGCCAGTTTGACTAACACGCTTGGGATGGGTATAACGACTCCGTATGAGGAGTGGTGGGGGCGAGACGCAAAGTGGGCCGCGCGGTGCGTGCGGGCGGCGGCCGCTGGA
>WUUC01116486.1_pt1 | contig 14307 bp, 14 predicted proteins | sample 6278441 | NCBI WGS metagenome assembly WUUC01 (sample SAMN13675441, study PRJNA597444) | soil metagenome | isolation source: soil | place: USA: Washington | collected 2017-10
TGGTTATGCAGTTGACCTGCACGAATTCGAATCGGCGACATTACGCGTCACCGTCCGGCACGCTTTCTGGCGTTCTCTTAATCAGCGGGTTGGGGGTTCGATTCCCTCGCGGCGCACCACCCTTTACCAGCGGAAACGCTGATCAGAAGATCGAATCACTCGGTTGCTGTCCCATGGACTGTCCCACTCGTCGTGGTTACCGTCCCAGTCATGCCGACCCGGAAGCGCGCACCTGCGGACCTCACCGGCATCCGCGAGCGCGGCACCCGTTTCCAGGTGCGCATCTTCGGCGGCATCGACTCGGCGACCGGCAAGCAGCTCGTCCTCACCGGCTCGGCCGCCACCGAAGCCGAGGCGATCGCCCTGCGCGATGGCTTCCGCAAGCAGATCGCCGAGCACACCGCGGTCCGGACGAACCTCACACTGCGGGTGCTGCTGGCCGAGTGGTTGGCCGGGCACCAGGTGGAGCCGAGCACCCGCGCCAGCTATGCCCTGCTGATCGACAAGTTCATCCTGCCCGCCCTCGGCGATCAAACCTTGCCGGCGCTCGCGAAGCTCGGCCCACGCCCCTACGAGAAGCTCTACGCCGAGCTGCGGACCTGCCGGCGGCGCTGCCGCGGCAAGCCGTTCACCGAGCACCGGACCTCCCGCCCGCACGACTGCGATGATCGGTGCGCGCCGCATACGTGCCGGCCGTTGACCGCGTCCTCGACCCGACAGATCCATGCCGTACTCAGCAGCGCCTACTCCGCGGCCGTGCGCTGGGGCTGGGTGGCGTTCAACCCGATGGACGCCGCGCAGAAGCCTCGACCACCGGCACCAGACCCCGACCCTCCCACGTCCGAAGACGCCGCCCGCATCGTGGCCGCCGCGTGGGCCGAGGACCCGGACTGGGGCCTGCTCATCTGGACGTACCTGGTTACCGGCGCCCGCCGGGGCGAAGTACTCGCGCTGCGCTGGGAGCACCTCGATTTCACGACCGGCGTCCTGACGATCCGGCACAGCGTCAGCGAGCAACGCGGCGGCGCCACCACCATCAAGGGCACCAAGACCCACCGGAGCCGGCGGATCTCCCTCGACGCCGAAACCATGGCCCTGTTGATCCAACACCGCGAGCGGGTGACCGCGCGCTGCATCGACATCGACTCCGCCTTCGACGACCAGCGCTTCATCTTCTCGTACACACCAGACCACACCGGCCCCTGCAGCCCGAGCGGGGTGACCCACCGCTACGCCCGCATGGTCGAGAAGCTCGGCATCCGCACCCACCTGCATGCCATGCGGCATTACAGCGCGACCGAGTTGCTCGCCGCCGGCGTCGACCTGCGCACGGTGGCCGGCCGGCTCGGCCACGGCAGCGGCGGCGCGACCACGCTCAAGGTCTACGCCGCCTGGGTCGCCCGCGCCGACCAGCAAGCATCGGAGCTGCTCGCCGCGCGCCTGCCGGTCCCGCGACCCACGACCGGCAACCCACCCGCCGGTCGTTAGCCCGTTCGGCGCCGAGGAGGGAAGCAATCGCGGCGGCTGCACTCGACGATACCCAAGTCTTTGCCTTCCCCTTGACTGTTCCCGCAGCACACCGTGGGACGGCACCGGGCGGGAGCCCATCGGGGAACTCCCCCGAGATCCCAACTCCCCGCCTCAGCCTGCACGTCGCGAACCGTTGGGCACTCCGATTCGGACTCCGAGACCGGCTCTTGTGACGGGTGTGACGGGTTCTCGGCCACCCGTTACACCTGTCACATCTTCATTCGCGCAGGTCAACGCGAGCCCAACCCGTCACACCGAGATGTGACACCTGTCTGCCACCTGTGACAGGGTCCGTGACAGGTCTGGTGCCGGCCAACGCGGCCCATTTGCTGCGACTCTCACCGCACGATGCGTCAGCACTGCGCCATCGATGCGCTGTTGTCGGCGACCGCCACCCGGTTGTGTACCAGCTGTGAACCCCGTCCGCCGCTCCCACGTTCGCCCACCGACTGCCGCACCCTCGACGTGATCGAAGCCGCCGTGCAGTTCGTCATCGCCGCGTAGGCGCGCGCCGTCTGCGGCGCCGTCCCAGCTGGCTAGTGTCCTGCGCCGGAGATCTTCGCGATATATTTCGATAGGGATTGCAGGATGGTCCACGGTCAACACCAGCTGCGCTTTCGGTCGCCGGGGCCGAAGGCCATCGGTCAGCCCGTCACACCGGGCCTGGGCGAATCGCTTGCGCCACTTACCCACCGTCATCGTCGTCACGCCCAGATCGGCCGCGACCCGCTCGTAGACCACCCCGGACTCAGCGCACGCGAGCACGATCTTCGCCCGGCGGGCTCGCTGCCTGAACACACAGACTTGACTCGATCTTGCCGACTTCGTCGGCCTCAGCAAGCTAGTCCGACGTCAGCACTCCCCCTGCGTCGAGGTAGTCCTGCAACCCCTTGCCGTAGTCCTGGATGTGGCGGCGCATGGCCTCCGCAGCACGCGCCTCGTCCCGGTCGCGGATCGCCGCGATGATCTCCTTACGGCCGGCCGCGGGTGGATACACGAGATTCGTTCGGAAGAGCGTGCGAGGGACGTAGAAGAGCGCGACCGACAGCAGCAGCTTGAGCTTCGGCGAGTCCGCGCTCAGGTTGATCATGCGGTGGAACGCCCAGTCGAGCGCCTGAACCGCGTCACCGTCGCGCGCTGCCACGGCGGCGTCCAGCTCGCTGTCGATCCGGTCCAGCTCGTCGACCTGATCGTCGCCGAGCCGCGACGTCGCGCGGCGCGCCAGCTCGGCCGCGAGGTGGGCCTGCGCGATGAAGATGTCGTCGATGTCGGACTGCCGGAGCTGCAGCACCCGGAAGCCCTTGCGCGGCTCGAGGGTCAGGAAGCCCTGGCCGCGCAGCGCCTGGAGTCCCTCGCGCACGGGGGTCTGGCTGATTCCCAACTCCTCGGCGAGCTTGTCGGTGCGGATGTGCTCACCCGCCCTGAGCCGTCCGGTCATGATCATTTCGCGGATCTGGGCCTCGACCTCGGCGGAGAGCTGCCTGCGGGTGCCCAGTTTCGGTGCCGCCGGCAGCATGAGACCGGGCCGGACGGCGCTCTCGGCCGTTGCCGCGGGGCGTCCGATGATCGCATCAGTCAATGGGTGTCTCCCTGGAGCAGGGGATATGACTCTAGCTGGCAACCCGGCCACCCCCTGTCACCTGCCCGCCCACGCGGACGGGACCACGGCGGGCCCCGGGCGGTACGACGGCCAGGAGCCGCCCGCCCTTCGCCGCGGTCACGACGAGGACGTCGCGCTGGTCACCCGCGAAGCAGAGATTGGTCGGGAAGGTCGGCTCGGTGAAACGGACCTCGCCGACGGTCGAGCCGTCCGGTGCGAAACAGACGATCCGGTCGGCGGCCGGTACCGCCACCAGCAGGTTCCCTTCGACGTCGATCGCCATCCCGTCGCCCCCTCCCTCCGGGAGCACGGCGAACACCCCGAGCGGGACGAGGCCGGCTCCGTCCCAGGTGTAGTGCAGGATGCGCCCGGTCCTGGTCTCGGCGAGGTAGAGCACCTCGCCGTCCAGCCCGAAGGCGAGTCCGTTGGGGAAGTCGATGCCGTCGGCCAGGACGTCGAGCTCCGCCGCGGGAGGGGTGAAGGCGCACAGGCGGCCCAGGACGCCGTCACGCGGACCGCCCGGATCGGTGAACCAGATCCGGCCGTCCGGGCCCTCGACGAGGTCGTTCGGGGCGAGGCAGCCCGCGACGAGTCGATCGTCGACCTGCCCTCCGTCCAGTACCTGCAGGCCCGGGGCCACCGCGCGGGGCGACCGGCTGGGGACCGTCACCCCGCCGTTCTGGGCGACCCAGACTCGGCCGGACGCGTCCTCGGCGAGCCCGTTCGGCCCGCCGCCCGTCTCCAGACTCCCGAGGGCCCGTCGGCCGTGGAGGTCCACCTCGTACACCAGCCCACGGGAGATGCTGGTGAGCAGCAGGCGACCATCCGACGTCCACAGCGGACCCTCCGTGAAGCCGAGGTCGGAGGCGATCAGGTCGGTTTCTGGCACGGCGGGTCTCCTCGGATGGGCTCGGGCGGGATGTCTGTCGCACGGGGTTCAGTGCCGGTCGGCCGGGCCGAACTCGGGCAGGTACGCGCCACGGCCGAGGTGTCGGAAGGACACCATCACCACCTCACCGGCCCGCGGATCGTCCGCACCCGTCCACGACGTCGTGAGCCGCGGTCCGGAGTCGAGCGTCACCTGGACCACGACGTAGGGAACGGCGTCGCCGTCGTAGTAGCGCTTGTGGAACCGCACCCAGGAGGTCACGGTCCCCCGGCCGGGATCGGTCAGCCAGGCCACGTCGGTCGAGAAGTCCCGGGGACACACCGGTCCCGCCGGCCAGAACGGCCGCCCGCAGGTGCGGCAGAACGGTAGGCGCAACTCGCCGCGGGCGGCACCGTCCAGGTGTTCCACGTCCTCCGGGTGGCGCGCCGGGAGCCGCCGGGCGTCGTGCGTCGTCACCGCCGGTCCTTCTGGAAGATGATCGAGTCGCCGAACGTCGTGGCCCACTGCACTGTCTCGCAGTCCGGCACCTGACGGTGTCCGGCCTCGCCCCGGACCTGCCTCGCGGCCTCGACCATGTGACCCCACCCGCAGAGGTGGGCCTCGGAGAGCAACCCGCCGGCAGTGTTCACGGGCAGCTCGCCACCGAGCTCGATGCGGCCGTCCTGGACCCAGCTCAGGCCCTCGCCCTCGGCGGCGAAGCCGAACCGCTCCAGCACGAAAACCAGGTTCGGCGAGAAGGCGTCGTAGATCTGCAGGGAGTCGACGTCGCCCGGCCCCTGGAGGCCGGCCATCGCGTAGACCGGGTTGTCCGGCGGTGGACGGTCATCGCCCTGACTGAACACGCCGAGGCCCGGCGGGGCGAAGATGAACTCGTTCGCCCCGGCGTGCAGGCCCTGCATCCCCCCGACGACGACGGGCGGCGTGCGCAGGTCACGTGCCCGTTCGAGGGTGGTGACGAGCACGCAGGCGCCGCCGTCGCTCAGCAGCGCGAAGTCGGGCCGGCGCAGCGGCTCCACGATGAAGGGTTCGGCGAGATAGTCGGCGAGCTCCATTGGCCGCATCATCTGGGCCCCGGGTCTGAGGCGCGCGTGCCGCCGGAAGGCGATCGGCACCGCGCCGATCAGATCGGGGTCGTAGCCGTACCGGTCGCAGTAGCGGCGGAACGCCATGGCCGCGCCACCGCCCGGCGCGGTCATCCCGTAGTGCGGATGCTCGCCGTGGGAGCCACCGCCCTGACGGCCTCCCTCGGTGTCCTGCGCGCCGCCGACCACCCCGGCGGCCGAGAACCGCACACCCGCGAGGCAGGCGGCGACGTCGGCCAGCCCCAGTGACACGGCGCTCACGGCGGCCTGCAGCGCGGTCCCCACGAAGCGGCCGTGGGTCCACGTCTGCATCGCGCAGCGGATGTTCAGTCCGAACGCCTCCGCCATGCGGTCGTAGTCGACGGCGAGCGGGTCGCCGACGTTGCTGAACAGACCGTCGACGTCGGTATGGTCGAGCCCGGCGTCCTCGATCGCCAGGCGCAGGGCCTCGGCGGACAGGTCGAGCGGGGTCCGACCCGGACTCCGGCCCACGGCCGTCATGCCGATCCCGGCCACCGCCACCTGGCGCGTCTGCTGCAGTGGCATCAGGCCTCCCCCGCGCCCCGGCGGGGCGTCCACTGCGGGAGCACGACCGCGCGGCCGTCCTCCATCTGGTGGTCGGCCAACGCCAGCCGCAGCGGATCACCGGCACGGAGCCCGGCGGTGTCAGCCGTCTCGGTCTCCCCCGCCAGCAGGTTGCCGACCATCAGCGGGCCCTCCTCCAGGGCGACCGAGACGACGACGTAGGGCGCCGGCATGGAGGGGAAGTACTGCCGGTGGAACCGGCACCACGAGATCAGGGTGGCGTTCCCGGCGACGGCCTCCCACGACGCCGTGGTGTCCAGGCAGTGGGGGCAGCAGGGCCCGGGTGGGTAGCGGAACCGCCCGCACCGTGCGCAGCGCTGCAGTCGCAGCTCCCGCCGCGCCGTCCAGCTCCAGAAGACGTCGTCGTCGGGTGTGCGCACGGGATCGGGTCGGATCATCGTCCGGCCCCCCTGCCGTAGATGATCGTGCAGACCTTGCCGGCGACGTCGGAGATGTACTGCACGTGCCGCAGGTCGGGCTGCTGTCGCCCGCCGGCCTCTTCGCGCAGCTGTCGTACGGCCTCGACCTGGTGGCCCCAGCCCTGCATGTAGGAGCCGGACAGGTGGCCGCCTGCCGTGTTGACCGCGACCCGGCCGCCGGGCCGCAGGCCGCCGCCCGCCAGGAACTTGTCGGCCTCGCCCTCGGGGAAGAAGCCGAAGCCCTCCAGCGCCACCGGAACGTGGATGCTGAAGCTGTCGTAGATCTGCACGCACCGGACGTCCTCCGGTCCGATGCCCGCGGCGTCGTAGGCCTGGGTGGCCGCGCGCCGGTGGCCCCGGTGGTAGAAGTCCTGCAGCCGGGGCGCCAGCGTGGTCGCCGCGGTGTTGACGTCGGCCCTGCCGATCGCCTCCACGACGACCGGTTCGACGTCGAGCGCGGCGGCGCGGTCCCGGGTGGTCAGGATCAGGCACACCCCGCCGTCGTTGACCAGGCAGTAGTCGTAGAGATGCAGTGGCTCCACGATGAACGGGCTCGCCAGGTAGTCCCCCACCGTGAGCGGCTCGCGCATCACGGCCCGGGGCGTGGCCGCGGCGAACCGGCGCTGGGCCACCGCCACCTCCGCCAGCGCGGCCTCGCTCAGCCCGTGGACCTCCCGGTACCGCTGGGCCATCAAGGCGTAGAGCGCGCCCTGCGAGGTCAGGCCCCACGGCGCGAAGTAGGAGTAGGAGAGGAACGACGCGGCGCCCGGCGTCTCCGACCCGCCGTAGCGCAGGCCCGCGCTGCGCTGGTCGTTGCCGTAGAACAGCGCCACGCACTCGGCGGTGCCGGTGGCCAGCGCCAGGGTGGCCAGTGAGATCGCCTGGGCGTGGTCACCGGCCGCCGCCCAGTCGGGATCGAGGCCGACCACCTCGGCCATCCGCTCGTAGGCCAGCGGTGGTCCGACGACGACGCCGTCGATGTCGGACCGGGTGAGGCCGGCGTCGTCGAGCGCGCTGGTGAACGCCTCCACCGCGTAGGAGTAGGAGTCCCGCGGCGGGCGCCCGGGATCACGGCGGCCCAGGTAGTCGGACCGGTAGTCGGTCTCGCCGATCCCGACGACCGCCGCGACTCCCGCCGGGCCCCCTCTAGGCATCGAGCATCAGGCGCAGTTTGAGCTTGCTGACCTTGCCGGTGTCGGTGAGCGGCACCTCGGCCGCCTCCTTCACGACGAACAACGCCGGCACCTTGTAGCTGGCCGCGCGGCCGCGCACGTGCGCGGACAGGCTCGCGAACAGCGACTGCTCGTCCTCGACGGGGGTCCGCGGTACGACCACGCAGGCCATCCGCTCGTCGCCGTCCGGGTCCGGGACACCCATCACGTACACCTGGTCCACCGCGGGATGCTCGGCGAGGATCCCCTCCACCTCGGCGGGCGCGATGTTGATGCCCTTGATCTTCATCATCTCCTTGCGCCGGCCGACGAAGTGCAGGCGGGCGTCGGCGTCGAGCAGGCCCAGATCGCCCGTGCGGAACCACCCGCCCGGCGAGAACGACACGGCGTCGAGATCGGGCGAGTCGAGGTAGGAGTCGATCACGCATCCGCGCAGCTCGACCTCGCCGACGACATCGGGCGGGCACGGCACGCCCTGCTCGTCGACGATGCGGATCTCCTGGGTGGGCACCACGGCGCCCTGCGTGTGCAGCCTGATCTCCAGCGGATCGTGCGCGTCGGTCATGGTCGAGTGGCCGTAGGCCTCGGTCAGGCCGTACACGCTGCAGGCCTCGGAGACCCCGAGCGCCTCGATCGCCAGCCTCTTGTCCTCCGCGGTGAACCCGATCGTCCCGGTGCGCAGCGAGGAGATGTCATGACGCCCGAACGACGGCGCGGCGAGCAACGTGCGCGTCGTCGTCGCCAGTCCGTAGTAGACGGTGCAGCGTTCCCGCTCGATGAACTCCAGCGAGGCGTCGCCGTCCACCCGTTCCTGCAGGCAGAGCGTGACGCCGTGGGTGAGCGCGACCGGAAGCGCGTTGGCGCAGCCGTAGCCGAAGAAGAACGGTGCCGCGATCCACAGCCGGTCGCCTGCCCGGAGGTGCTGCCGCCTGCCGATCTCCCGGCCGTTGCGGATGAGCGGACCGTGCCGCAGCGGTACCGGCTTGGGCTTGGCGGTACTGCCGCTGGTGAAGAGGATCATCGCCAGGTCGTCGGGTCCGACGGCGGAGTCCGGGACCTCCCCGCGCTCGACATCCGGGGGGAGGTCCGCCCCCGCCGGCCAGCGCAGGGTCCCGCGGTACCCGTCGCGGGCCGAGCCCGGCGCGTACACCATGCCGTAGCCGGCGTCCTCGAGGTCCCGTTGCACGTCCCGGCCGAAGAGCCGGTGGTCGGTGATGATCAGCCGCACGTGCGCGGTCTCTATCAGGTGGGCGTACTCCGTGGAGCGGTACCAGGTGTTGATGGGCACTGCCACCAGCCCCGCCCGGTGGGCGCCGAGCACGGCCGCGAGCCACCGCAGCCCGTTGGGAAGCAGGACTCCCACCCGGTCGCCGGGACGCAACCCGGCCGCCGCGAGGATCCCCGCGACGGCGTCGCATCGCTGCGCGAACTCCTCGAAGGTCGCCCGGCCGTCGGGCGCGACCACGGCTTCGTCGTTCCCGTGGTGTTCGCGCAACGCCGCGAGCGCGGCGGGGAAGGTGTGATCGGAGAGGCTCTGGAACAGGTCCACGTCTCAGCTCCCGGTCCCGGTCGTTCCGAGGAACGCGTCTTCCAGCGCGGAGGCGTTCTCCAGCACCGCGCTGGGGCCTTCGAGAACGATCGAGCCGCGGTCCATCACGTAGCCGCGGGAGCAGAGGGCGATGGTGTCGGCGACGGACTGCTCGACGATCAGGATCCCCATTTCCGGCTCGCGTTCGTGAATCAGCGCGAGCCGTTCGAAGACCTCGTCGACCAGCTTGGGCGCGAGGCCGATCGAGGGCTCGTCGAGGAGCAGGAGCCGCGGGCCGGCCATCAGGCCGCGGGCGATCGCCAGCATCTGCTGCTCCCCGCCACTCATCGTCCCGGCGGTCTGGCGAGCCCTGGCCTTGAGCTTCGGGAAGACCTCGAGCACGAACTCCAGGCTGTTCGCGGCACCGAGTCTGGCGCGGTCGGCGTAGACCGGGACCATCAGGTTTTCCATCACGGTCATCCCGGGGAACAGCCCGCGGCCCTCGGGAACGTGGATCAGCCCGGCCTTCGCGATGGTGAACGCGGGCGTCCCGAGCAACTCCCTCCCGTCGAACGTGATGCTCCCGGCATAGACGTCGGTGAAGCCGAAGATCGAGCGGAACAGCGTCGTCTTCCCGGCGCCGTTGGAGCCCAGGATGGCGACGATCTCGCCGGGGCCCACGGTGACGGCGATCTCGTGCAGGACCCGGACCTGGCCGTACCCCGCCGCCAGGCCGTTGATCTCAAGCATGCTTCCTCCACTTGGCGCCGAGGTACGCGTCGATCACCGCTTCGTCACGGGCGACCACGTCCGAGGGGCCGTCGGCGATCACGGTGCCCTCGTTCATGACGATGATCCGTTCGCAGAAGCGCATGACGGCGCCGACCAGGTGCTCGATCATCACCACGGTCAGTCCCTCGCGGGTGGCCAGCTCCTCGATCACGTCCAGCAGGTCACCGACCTCGACGGGCCGCAGCCCGGCGAGCACCTCGTCGAGAAAGACGACCGAGGCGCCGGACGCGATGATGCGCGCCAACTCGACCTTCTTCATCTCGACGATGTTCAGCTGGGCCATCGGGAGGCCGGCCTTGGCCTGCAGGCCGAGCAGCTCGAGCGCCGCGCCGCCCGCGGCCCTGGCCGCCTCGACGTCGCGGGTGCCGGCCAGCGCGCCGATGGTGACGCTGTCCAGGGCCGTGAGGCCCGGGAAGGGGTTCGCCACCTGGTAGGTCCGGGCGAGCCCGCGCCGGAACAACCGGTGCGGCGAGCTGCCGGTGACCTTCTGCCCGTCGAGCAGCACGTCGCCCTCGGAGGGCTTGATGTCCCCGGTGACCAGGTTGGTGAGCGTGGTCTTGCCGGCGCCGTTCGGGCCGAGCAGCCCGACCCGTTCGCCTCGGCCGATCACGAAGTCGACCTCCCGGACCGCCCGCAGCCCGCCGAACCGCCTGCCCAGGCCCCGCACCTCCAGCCGGGGCGGCGCGGACCCCGTCACCGCACTCATGACGGCCTCCTGCCGGAGCGCGCGGGCGCGGCACCGCTCTTGGCGAGCGAGACGGGCGCGGCCTCGGCCGCCGAACCCGACCGCGGTCCCGGCGGCCCGGATCCGGCCCGGCCGCGAACGGAGGCCCACAGGGTGGAGGCGAGCCCGGCGAGGTACGGGTAGAGCCCACCTTTGGACCAGAACGCGACGACGAGCAGCACCAGCGCGTAGATCAGGTCGTTCAGGCCGGGCAGCTGTGAGAAGTAGACCGCGGTCAGCTCGCTGATCGGGATCACGATCAACGCTCCCAGCATGGGCCCGAGCACCGTCCCCGATCCGCCGATGAGGACGATGAGCAGCGCCTGCACCGAGATGAGGGGGCTGTAGACCTCCTCGGGGGAGAACACGAACGACAGCTGGCTGTACAGCCCGCCGGCGAGTGCGGAGAAGCCCGCCCCGATCGCGAACGCGAAGAACTTGTATCGGAACGTCGGCACGCCGGACGCCTCCGCGGCCCGCTCGTTCTCGCGGATCGCCACGAAGTAGCACCCCATCCGCGTCCGCTCCATGCGGGTGGTGAAGAACAGGCTGAGCGCCACCAGCACTGCTGCGACGACGTAGTAGGCCAGGCTGCTGTCGAACTGGAAGTAGGCGACCGACTCGCCCACGTAGGGCCGCGGCACCTCGTGGTAACCGAAGTAGCGGGTGAGCGTTCCCATGATCAACGGGATGGTCAACGTGGCCAGTGCGAAGTACAGACCCGACAGGCGCAGCGTCGTGAGGCCGATCACCGCCGCGAGCACCACCGACGCGGCGATGCCGAGGAGGATGCCCAGGTACGGGGTGATGTTGAAGTTCGCGAACAGCACGGTCGTGATGAACGCGGTCAGCCCGAAGAAGGCCCCCTGGCCCAGCGAGATCGGTCCCGCATAGCCGGAGATGATGTTCCAGCCGGTGGCCATCAGGACCCAGACCGCCGTGAGCGCCATCATGTGTGCGGCGTTCTCGGAACCGAGGGCGACAAGGCCGCCGACGACGAGCAGGACGCACCCGATCAGCGCCGGCCGATACGTTCGAAGCATGGGATTTCCTCCCTTCCCGACCGGGAGCCGGGCTGGTGGGTGGACCGGTCAGACACTGATCCGGAACTGGTCGGTCGCCTTCCCGAGAATTCCCTGCGGGCGTAGCACCAGGAATCCGAGGAAGAGCACGAACACGAGCGCGTTCTGCAGCTGGATGTCCAGATACGTGCTGCTCAGTACCTGGACGATGCCGACCAGCACCCCCGCGATGATCGTCCCCGGGATGCTGCCGAGCCCGCCGAGGACGGGCACGACGAACATCAGGATGAGGAAGCTCCACGCCGTCGACGGGTCGACGGGCGTGGACACGATGAACACCGCCCCGACCACCCCGGCCAGGGCCACCGACAGGGTGAAGGCGATCCCGTACACCCTGCGGATGTCGATCCCCATGTACTCGGCCGCCTCGCGGTTCTGCGACGTGGCGCGGATCAGCACCCCCAACGAGGTGCGCCGGATCAACCACCAGGTGCCCGCGAACGCCAGCGCGGCCACGCCGAGCCCGGCGAGCTGCCCGTAGTTGATGAAGATCCCACCGAGGTCCAGTGCCGTGTCGGCCCACCACGTCTGGATGGACCGCGGCTGCGGCGAGGCGATGATCAGCGCGAGGTTCTCGATGATCAGGGCCAGGGCCAGGGTGGCGATCATCTGCGACCGGTCACCCAGTCGCACGAGCGGCCGCACCATCACCCTGTCCAGGACCCAGCCGAGCCCGGCCATCACCACCACCACGACCGGCAGCAGCAGGAACGGGTCGGCCCGGGTGAGCGTCCACAGGAGGAGCGCGAGGTACATCGCGACGAGCACGAGGTGCCCGTGCGCGAAGTTCACGAAGTGGATGACGCCGAGGACGATCTGCTTGCCGAGTCCGAGAATGCCCCAGACGGCGCCGACGAGCACCCCGTTGATGAGAGCCTGCACGAGCGTCATCGCGACCCCCTAAGAGGCGGGCTGGAAGGTCGGCCAGATCGGCTCGCCCTGTGCCCGGTCGGCCGGGTAGACGGTCACGGTCTTGTCGCCCTGCCACTGCACGAGGACCGCCACCCGGTCGACCGCCCGGCCGGTCTCGTCGAACCGGACGCGGTTGGACGGCCAGGGAGCCCCGGCCGGCCCGCCGGTGACATCGGTGGCAGCCAGCTCGTCGCGGATCTTGGCCGTGTCCCGGGACGCCGCGCGCTCGATCGCCTCCTTGATCAGGTAGATCTCCGAGTACGTCGCGAAGTGGTACTGCTGCGGGTACTGGTCGCCTGCGTCGCGGATCTTCTGCGCCAGCTCCTCCTGGCCCTTGAACGGAGCGGTCGAGGCCACCGCGAACGTCCCGTTCACGGCGTCGGCCCCGAGCGCCTCGACGAACGCGCCACTCAGGTACGGGGCACCGGCGAGCACCCACGGCACGGGCGTCATTCCCTGCTCGATCTCCTTGCGGGTGATCTTCTGGATGTCCGCGATGCTCGACCCCACGAGCAGGAGCTGGGGCTGGGTGCGCCGGATCTGCTCGACCACCGGGGTGGCGTCGCGGAGCGTGCCCTCCTCGATCGTCTGCTCGTCGACGATGTTCCAGCCGTACTTCGGGGCGTAGGTGTCCTTGACCTGCTTCGCCGCGCTCACCGCCACGACGTTCACGCCGCCGATGATCCCGACGCGATCGATCGAGATGTTCTTCTGCGCGGCAAGGTCCTCAATCGCCCTGACCCACAGGTCGGTGAACTCCGAGGTCTTCGGGCTCGTGGCGAAGACGTACTTGAAGCCTCGCTCAGTGATCTTGTCCTCGTAGGACATCGCGAGCCACGGGATCTTGCGCCGCTCGGCGAGCTCCGTGACAGCCAGCGTCGCCGAGCTGATGCCGGTTCCGATGCCCGCCATGACGTTCTGCCCGAGCGCTCGGTTCCCCGCACTGACCGCCGAGCCGACGGAGTCCCCGGCATCCTCGACGACGAGTTCGAGCTTGGAGCCGCCGAGGGACGCGATACCACCGGCGGCGTTGATCTCATCGACCGCGATCTTGGCACCGATCTGCTTCATCCGGCCGGTGTCGGCGTACGGCCCGGTGTTGTGCACGACCAGTGCAATTTTGATCGGATCACCCGCTCCCCCACCGGACGCCCCTGATCCGCAGGCCGCCGCGACCAGCATCGCGACGGCCATCACCGCCACAGCTCCGAGTCGCCGTGCTCGCATCGTGCGTCCTTGCATCATGCTCACCGTCCTGTCTCCAGAGATCCCGTTGCTGTGGTTGCGACCGGCCGGAACCGGACCAGTGCTGTCCCGTCCTCCACGTCGAAGACCGCCTCGACGGCCATCCCCACGTGAAGGTCCGCGTTCTCCACGCCCACGACATTGGTGAACAGCTTCGGACCCTCGTCGAGCTGGACGACCGCGACGTCGTAGGGCGGCCGCCGCGTCGAGCCGGCCAGGTAGGCCTTGTGGAACACCGCGAAGGACCAGATGCTGCCGCGACCGGCAGTCGTCTCCCAGTGGCCGGTGCCCACCCCCCAGCAGCGCGGGCACACGACCCGCGGTGGGAACTGGGCGAGTCCACACTCCGTGCAGCGGGTCACCCGGACCTCGCCGCGCGACAGCCCGTCGTGGTAGGGGGCGAGCACGTCCGCCGACGGCAGGACCGGTGCCTCTCGATCAGACATCGCTACAGCTCCGTTCCGTAAATCACCGACGAGACCACCGGGGACGAGCACACGTACTGGACGAGCGAGGCGCCGCCGACCTGGCGCTCGCCGCACTCGCCGCGGAGCTGGCGCACCGCCTCGACGTTGAGGCCCCAGCCCTGCATGTAGCTCTCCGAGAGGTGCCCGCCCGAGGTGTTGCAGGGCAGCTCGCCACCCAGCCCGATCCGGCCGGCCTGGATCCAGTCCCCTGACTCGCCGGGCTTGCAGTAGCCCAGCCCCTCCAGCGCGAACAGCACGTTCGGGCTGAAGTTGTCGTAGA
>WUUC01135064.1_pt1 | contig 14307 bp, 12 predicted proteins | sample 6278441 | NCBI WGS metagenome assembly WUUC01 (sample SAMN13675441, study PRJNA597444) | soil metagenome | isolation source: soil | place: USA: Washington | collected 2017-10
CCGGTCGATATCCTCGGAGAGGCTCTTGATGGTGCGCTGCTGCATGTTCGGGTCAGGCCGTCCGTAGATGGCTTGAGCGCCCGGAGACTGCTCGAAGAGACAGATGACTGCCGTTGGGACGCGCCAGTAAGTCTGGTAGCTCTCGTAGGAGGTTGGCATCAGTGCCCTTCCAGAGCAGGCATCGCGAGAGGAGATGGCTTGTAGCCGACAGGAATGGCATCTTGGTGCCGCGCAAGTCGCTTTTTTTCTAAGTTTAGCCTACCTCCTGAATAGAAACGGCTCTGCATGTTATTCACAAAATAAGCATTATCGTCCGCCTCGCAGCCACAGACCCGACGCCCTTGCACCCCCGCCAGCCTCCGCGCGCTCGCCGCAGGCTCGCATTGCTCCGGCGTCGAACGCCTCCCTAATGTCCGTGTGGTCGAAGAGGTGTGCCACAATTTCCGCAAAACATTACATTGGGTAATGTCGGCTTTTGGCACTCAGGATTGGGGCACAAGGTGGCTTTAGCAGGTAAATTAGTGCCAGAATAATTGCCCGACAAAATGGCTTGATATTCAGGGCTACCGGACCATTCATCTAACATTCTGGCACGCTCGACAGCAAATGGATGGCTCGCTCCCATATTAGCTAGGAAACGGTAGAATCGATCTGAGAGAGTTTGATCTAACCCCTCTTTATAAGAGCGCGCTTGAAGCAGAAATTGTTCCGGATCCAGCCCTTCCCCATCCATGGAAGTTCCCCCAGCCAGTTTCATCAGCATTGATACACATGGCCGCGCCTCCTGCATAGCCAGCAAAGCAGATCTATCGGCACTGAGTTCGGCGCGTCTGCTCCATGAAATCAAACCTGATTCAATACCCGAGCCGAGAAATTTACCGATCATCGGAATAGAGCTTCCCAATATTTCGAGAACAGGCTTAATGCCGCGAGCCATTGTGCTATACAACACATGCCCACATTTAATATGCCCGAGTTCGTGAGCAATGACAGCCATCACTTCATCATCCGACATCACTCCCAGCAACCCCGTTTCCAATACAATAAATGGATGATTGTGTCCGGAGGTGAAGGCATTAACTCCTCCCTGCATGACGTATAGTTCCGGCTCGGGGATGTCAAGAATATCGCAGCACTCGAGTAACATGGCATAGTGTTTTGCCATCTGTTTCGGGCCGACCCGTATACCGCCACCGATGTGGTTGATATATTCTATGCGCTCAAAGCCATATTCAATATACTTGCCCACAAGCCAGTTAAATCCTTTAATCTTCTTAAGATTCTCCGTGGCGTGTCGGTCTAGAGGATGCTGAAATGCTGAGGCTGGGATACCTTTCAATGGAACTCGCTTAGGTCTGAGGGTGAGGGCTTCGCTAGACATAGTTTCTATCTCCTATAAGGAAAGTGACGTGCCTGAGGTAGCAGCGAGGGAGCTGGATTTTAGCAGCACAACTGCAAAGATCAATTTTTTTCAATCCATGCAACCCTAAAGTGTGAGCAAGGGGAAGCGTATAGCCAACGCCTTAATTTCCAGTCATTCTTTTAATCTTCCCTACGCACAGACTTCAACAGTAGCTCGCAGCGCCCAAGAACAAACGTCCACTCGAATGCCACTTCACGGTATGGGCAGTGACTGTTTGGACAGTGTTTAGGTCGGAGTACCAGTAGGACTCGGCTGGATCGAGACTGAAGTGTTGAACCGTCACCTCCAGCGGGGGTGGTGTGGGCAAAACGGCATTAGCAATTGCATCTGCCCTCTCCGCCGCTGTAGTCACACCGCCATCGTATCACTGCTAGGAGAGGAAACTAACCGCCACGAAAAACAGCACAAGTAAAAGCACCACGCCCCCAGCAGCCATAGCCATGATGATCATTTTCTCGCGCTGCTTTATGGCCGCGATCTCGTTATGACAACTCTGCACGTTCGCGTTCAGTTTGCGAGCGGTCTCTATCTTTTCTTTAAGTAGGGGGAGCACCGCCGCGAGTTGGTCGGGCGGGGCGATGTCAGAGCCGAACGGCAACTGAAGCTCAGCCGGTGCACACTGCGGAACTTGAGACGAGAGCTTATTCAACTCGTCGGAGAGATTCTGTGACATGTCAAAAGCTGTCCATACTTTTTCGCGCTCGGCAACCAGCGCGCTCAGTTCTGACGGGACGACAACGACTTCATGCGTGCCTGACATCTTCTTCTCCTTTTAACTTAACCACATGCCGCGTTCGCGCGGTTGATAAGGTTCCGCACGACCGGAAATTTCGAGTTCGCTTCAGAGTTGTAATGGACGTAGACATCAAAGCTGCTGTAGGCGCTGTCCATGTCCTGTTCGGTGAACCGCAACTTCTCCGCCACCGCCGCCGCATATTCATCAACTTGCCGCGCGAACTCTATAGCAGCCTCCAACTCACGTTCAGCCTGCTCCAAAAGCCTTCGCTGCTCGTTCATCTCCCTCAGCATCAGGCCATCGTCGTGCTCGTGCGGGTTGAGGAATCTGCTGTTGATTTCACGCGCGGCTTCGTCGTCCCAGAAGCGACCTATATCTTTGCGCAAGTCCCGTAGCACGCGTGATTGTTGCGACATTGACCAGAGCGTCTCTTCAAGGGCGTTATTGACTGCCGTGCCATTCAAATCGGATAGACCGTCACTCATACCTCCTCCGTTTGACGATTCGCATCGGCAGTTGCTGGACACCCATCCGTTTAGCGAGCCAGATGCGATGGCGGCCGTTGTCTATATCGTAAGAGCCTCCGTCGTTATTCACTTTGATGCAATCGTCGCCGTAGAACGCCTCGTAGACCCGTTGATAACCATGGGCAAATTCGAGGCCAAGTCTTCGGTCATAATCTGCCCAGTAATCCGCACTGGCACCCAAGCCACTTTCGATGACAGGTTTCATCTCCTGTAACTTTTTGATCCCCTCGCGCATCTCCGGTTCCGATATTTTTCTGAAGTCCACGCTGCCTGAGATACTTTCCGGCTCCGGCAGGTCGGCGACGTTGACGAACCGGACGCCTTCGTCTATCCATATGCCGGTCTGCCCTGCCGTCGGCGCGAGGCGTAAGCCGATTTCCGCAACAGCGTTCGAGACATATAAGTCTGGCCGGTTTATCTGGTAAAGCAACTGCAACTTGTGTTCGAGTTCGTGCCCGGCACCCAGAGCGTATCTCTGTGCAGACTCTTCCGCAGCGTCGGCGGCGGCGAGGCGCGTAGCCGCCTCATCTGTTGTTGACATGGCCGCCCGCGTGACTGCCAAGGTCTGTTCGGCGGCGGCAACCTCATGGCTCACCTTTTCTTTGGCTACGAGCGTAGATTGTTCAGCAGCTTGTGCGAACTCCAAACTGCGCTCCGCCGAATTCAGCGCTTGTTGCGCCTCAGACTCGGCTGCGCTCGCAATATTCACCGCTTTAGTCGCGTACTCGACAGCGTTCGTGCAACACTGCACACGCGCGCGCGCGGCGGCCACTTCAGCCCGCGCGGCATTCACTTCCTCCTGCGCTAGCTGAAGCCTGTAAGCCGCGCTCCGCAACGCATCCTGAGCTGAATTAACGTCACTGGCCTCACTGTTGCAGTTGGAACGATTCTTATCGTTAAGGCAGGATTGGTAACGGGAATTCGCGCGCTCAAGAGCCGACTTAGCATATTCAAATGCCCTGAGTGCTTCATTGTATTCGGCTATAGCCCTTTCCAGTCGCGCCTCGGCTCGCGTGAGCCAGGCGAGCGCCTTCGCCAACTCATCCTCCCAATATTCCAGCGTCGAAGTAGCTTCGCGGAGCACTTCCTCGGCTTCTCTAAGCGTATCGGTGGCGACGTTTCGGCCATTCTGGCACTCTCCCATAAGGGCATCAACTGCGGCGATGGCATTATGCACATGCTCCTCGTCCTGCTTAGCTTCGTCGAAAAGAACCGATGCGCGATGAAAGGCGCGCTCCGCGGCCTCTTTGGCTTGCCGCTGGCTGTAGGAGGTTGTGTCCAGCGTCTGGGCGGCGCGCGCAGACCACGCCTGCATCTCCTGCGAGAGGTCTTCCAGGGCAATGGCTATAACGCGTGGATCGTAGCTGCTCATCGGATTAGGCTGTTTGTCAGATCAGGCCGGACTCAGCCCTGTCCGCGTCGCGCAGGGCTTCAATGCGTTCCATTAGCACGGCCTGAATGCGGTCGGTCTGTTGAAGATACTCCTGAAAGTTTTGCGCGGTACGTGCCCAGCCCGCGCGGAACTGATCAGCTGCTTCACCCGCGTAGACGGAGCTGAAGTTGTGCCAGCGCGAGTCGAGATGATCAAACTCAACCCTGAGCCGGCTGCTGTGGCCCTCCAATGTGCGGCTGTACTCTTCCAGCCCTGCCAGTAAGATTCTCGTGTCAACTGCCATAGAGATACCTCCTCATTGCCTCGCTCTTGAGGGCAAGAAACTCAAGGTAGTTTGGCCCCTCAGTTCCCACGTAGTGCTTCATCATCTCCTCGAACGGCCCCCAGATGGCGTCGTACTCCTTGCGCCACTGATCCTGCCACTGTGGGGAGACTCGGTCGTGCTGAACTTCAAGTTCCACGACTGAGCTTTTCAGTGAGTCGTTGAACTGCGTCAGCAGTTGCCGGAAATTCTGCATCGCATAGTAGGTATCATCGAGATTGTCACTGCTCATGTCCGTTCCTCCGGCGCGAGAGTTGTTCACCCATCTGCCGCACCTGATCTATGAGAGATTCGTTCTGTGCCACCAGTGCCGGATCAATACTGTAGGGCTTGAAACGCACAGACGTGTCGCTCTCTACATCCACGTAGAGAGCGCAAACCGGGGTCGGGCCTTCAAGTTGCAACTGTGAGGCACGTCGGCCACGCGTGAGCGTGTGTGAATCGTCCTCCGACATTTGCAGCGCGACGCGGTGACGGAAGTTGATGAGTCCCCGCCGCTCATCAATAATGTTGGTCATCGGCCGGACGCCGGAGAAGCTGAGAATGAGGTGAATGCCGAGCGGCGCACCTTCGACGTAGAGCCGCCGGAGGTTGTCGCCGCTCGGAGAGTTAGTCAGACCGCCGAAAGCATCGGGCTTGCGTCGCAACGCCTCGATGTTGTCTAGTTCTGTCATCAACACGAAGAGAGATGGCTCTGTGATCAATTGTTGTTCGGGCATCATCTTGCGCCGATCCAACTCAGCGATCAACTCACCGAGCAGCGGTTCGGCCATCGCAGGGTCGGTGGAAAAACGGGTGGCGAAGCCGGCTGGCTCAAGCAGGTTCTCCGCCGCGGCTTGGAGCACACCGTTCCAACGTGAGCCGGCGATGCTACGGTCGAAGATGGTGAAGCGGACGTGCGAAGGATCGAGGTTCAAGGCGAGGCTCGCCAAGCTTGCGGCCAGCATCCCGTAGCGCGCGGTATTAGCCCCGCCCACGATGACAGCATTCTCCGACACACGGCGGCGGAAGACCATCATGGCCTGCCCGCGGACGTTGAACTGCTGGCCGAGCCAGACCACGTGCGGATGCTCTTCCGGGAACCAATCCACCACTCCGAGGCCGCCCGCCTCGACTGGTTGGCGTGCGAAATCCGCCAACTCGCGCGGAGGCAACCAAAGCTCGTGGCGCAGTAGGTGCGACAGGTAAGAGTTGTCAGCGAGGTTCGGCTGCGCCTTGCCGTTGAAGACGACACGCCGCGGCAAACTCTCGTCCGGCAGTGTGCGCGACTTCTCCGTCAGCGTTTGCAACAACTCGTCGAGCCGTTCCGGCGGGAGGTAGGCGACCTTGCCCGCCACATTCGCGCCGTCGTCACCGCCCTGATCGTTGACCACGATCTTCCCCGGCAGATCACAAGTGGCAATGTAAGTTTTGCCCCTGCGGCCAAACTCGGTCAGGGCTTGCACGTCAGCCGCCTTCATCTTCATCGCCAGCAGCAAATGGATGTTGCCGAAGATACCCGATTGGTTGAGCATCCCGGCCGCGCCAAAGCGTTGTGAAGCGAGCAGCATGTGGATGCCAGCACTGCGCCCCTGTTGCGCCAGTTGCAGCAGTTGGCTCGATGCCACGCCGTCCTTGTCGCCCTCGAACAACTCCTGATATTCGTCAATAAGCAGAAGGATGCGCGGCAGACGCCCTTCAGGCTCGCCCTTGGCGCGATAACTCGTGAAATCGTTGACGCCGACACGAACGAACAACTCGTTTCGGCGCTCCTTCTCCGCAATCAATTCGGCTAGGACGCTCCGCGACAACTCTGGCGAGGAGCGCAACGAAATAACCTCTGCGTGAGGCAGAGCACGGTAGGGCTGAAACTCCACGCCGTCCTTGCCGTCAATGAGATAAAGGCGCAGTTCTTCCGGGCTGTAGCGCACGGCGAGGCCAGAGATCAACACATGATAGAGATTTGACTTGCCGGCACCGGTCATCGCGCCGAGCATCCCATGCGCACACGGCCGATTGTCAGGGTTCACCCCAAACCATAGTCCCAGCCGCGAGCCGTTACCATTGACACCGATGGGCGCTTCGACGGTTCTTATGCTGCTACCGCTCCACCATTGCTCTTCCGGCAGTCCTGCGATGGCATCCCACGGGATCATCGGATCAGGCGGCGGGGCGTCGCCGAGCCTTTTAAACAACAAGGTTTGCATGTCGGGCGGTGGCGCGGCGTCAGGATGCAGCGACAGGTTCAATCGCGTCAGCGAAAGGCTGCCGTCGAGGTTGATGTAGACGGCGTTCTGGAACCCGTTCATGCCCATGTCTCTGGGTAACTCGTGGCTGCGGTTATGATGGATGAAGAGGTAAGTTCCAGCTACCGGCCCTGTATTGCCCACGCTCTGTAGTGCCTCAATGGCACGTCGGTCGTAGCGGTTGGGGAAGTCGGCGGCGAAGACGAACTGAAATTTCTCGTTGACGCGCAGATCGGCTGGTATGGCCTCGAAAGAGGTGATCGAGGCGTCGAGGTAGTTCTCGATGATCCGCTGTATCTGTGCAATAACCTGATCGAGGTCGCGGCGCACGTCCCCCGAATGTTCCTGAACCTGCGGGAGAAATCGCCGCATGGGGAAAGCGATGCCATGACCCGCGGGGTCGAGCAGAGTGTAGCGAACTTGATGCGGCAGCATCAGCGCCGTGCGTATGAGCAGGGATTGCATCAGCGCCGCACCTTGCTCGGCTGCGCCTCCACCGCCGCTGATGATAATCGTCCGGTTCTGGCCGATGAAGGGGATGAGGCCGGGGACACGCAGCCCTCCGCCGGGACGTTGTTCCACCAGATCACCGACGCGGATGAACGACTCGCTCACAGAAGTGGTGGGGTCCCACAACTGCCAATGCGTTTCATCCCACCCGGCTATGCTCGCAAGTGGGCGCGCGGTAAGTGTCTCCTCAAACTTTTGCTGGTTATCGCTTAGCTTGGAGACAAAGTACTCTCGCAGCTTCCCCGCTCTAAGCTGACCATACTGTCGGAGGGCGCTGGCTTTCGCCTCGGTTGCACGAATCTCTTGAGTCAGATTGTTGATCTGATTTTCTAATTCAGAGATGCGTATCTTATTTTGCTCAAACACAGTAGAGTCCTCCAGAACATCGGTAGGTGGCTATCACGTCTGCTCGCTCTGCTTTGACATTGACGCAGCAAGCCCTCCGGCCTATCCCCACTTCTAGATTGATTTTGGTCAGACGCGGAAACTGAAGCGCAGATGCATTGAGTCTCACCCACGAGATAGTTGTGAGACGTTAGGCCGCCCTGAAGTCGGGTAAGGAGTGTTGGCGGCAGAGAGTCTATAATGGGTGACACGTTGTACCATTGTCACCGTGAGAAAATTCAAACTGAAGATTAGCGAGGCAGTTGACGGCTTTCCTTGCGTCAGACCCGGCATAGTTTTTACCGCGTGAGGCTGACGCCGAAGAAGTGTATCAGCAACTAAAAGCATTCACCTGAACTCAACGGCAGTAGCAGGTACTTTAACTGCCAGTGTGAGTGTAAGCAGACAGGAAAGGAGCCATTTGAAAAAACGCGCATACCATAGTCCTGTCTATCGCCACTGTCAAGATAGAAAACGAAATTCAGTTTCGGAACTCTCTTCTCAGGTTTATCCGACATCAATCAGTGGCAGCACTGCGTCGGGCGGTGCGTGACCACGCGCTGAGGCTGCTGTGTCAACCGCAAGCACCCTCGTGGGCAGCTTGCCCACGAGGGTGCTTGCCCGAAGACCGCCGTAGGCTCCTCGTGCGCTTTCTCCACGGCGGGTCGGTCAAAGGCGGGGGCGAAGAGTTATGAGAGTCTTTGCTGAGGAGCATTTCGAGTTCTGAGTTGCGCCGCCGGCGACGGGGGTTCTCACCGCGCACCTCATGCAACTCCACCTTCAGGGACGCGCTCTGATGTTGGAGCCGCGCAATCTTCCGGGACAGACTCTCAATGGCGCGCTGCTGCATGTCCAGATCAAGCCCTCCGTAGATGGCCAGTCTGCCCAGAGACTGCTCGAAGAGGCGGATGACGGCTGCCGGGCCGCGTAGATAAGTCTGGTAAATCGTACAGGAGGTCGGCATCTCAGCCCTTCCAGAGCAGACATCGCGAGAGGAGAGGCTTACAGCAGCCGCAAATAGCTTTCAGGTGTTGCGCAAGTCGCTTTTTTACTGACTTTAACTGACCTCCTAAATGGACACCGTCAATCAAATTATTCGTAAAACTTGCATTATCGGAATTGCCTTGTGCCGATACTAACAACGTTTTTTAATTGGAGAAAGAGCTAGAATAAAACATGTGAAACCTTCTGTGAAACAGATGTTAGAGAAGCATTTTCAAGAAACTATCGGGATATGATATTGAAGTGCCTTAGCGTTGATGTCACTCTTTTCTTGCCGAGGTGGCGGTGAGTTTAGAATGTCTGCACTTGGCCACACCTTTGTCTGGGCCTTCCGGATACCAGAAGTTTGTGCCCGCACAGTCGGGACACAAGCGCTTTTCTTCATAGCTTAAAGCTGGCTGGCTTCCCTGCACTGGTTCGACAGCGATTTCGGTGGCGCGTTTCTTATCTACTTTCCAGAGCCTACGTCGTAGGTGCTCAGTGATAAAAGCCGGGACGTTAGAAACTGTGGTGCGTCCGGCCGCGATTTTCAGTTCGGTGACGAGCAGATCAGCTAGTTCATTCCATCTATCTGTGCTTGTTGAAGCCTTGCCTGTAAGTTCCCTTTCAGCTTGTCGGAAGATTTCCATGAATTGGCGCGCAGCTTCATCATCAAGACTTTCTTCTTTAGTCTTAAAAGAAGTCTTGGATGGCTCAGAAGTAGTAGGCGAATCAGTAACTTGACTTAGTCCACCCAAGTCCGATCTTTGGTCTAAGGGTAAGACCGATCTTTGGTCTAACACCGCCTCGGGTGGACTAAGGGGTGCTAGGGTGGGCTTAGACCATCCTAGCCCAATTTCTTCTGGTAGCCGAACTTCATATGTCGAGCCCTCAGTGCTGCCACGCTCCCAACCGTGAATAAGTAAGCCGACGGTGGTTAAATGCCTGAGATGCGAAGCAACAGTTTTGATGTTCTTAATGCCTGACCATTTGCTGAGTTCGCGCCGGGTAGCTTGTATCCTCTTAACCGGCACGACCGCGCCGCGCGTGCGCATGTAGATGGCATCGTAAAGCTTCTTACTCGAACCGGGGAAGAGTCCGGCTGGGACAGCTTCACGGCTGATAGAGTTGGCAACCTTGTGAAAGTCGCGCATTGGAGCGGGAGATTCTGATGCTTGGGTGGCCTTGGGTGGTCTTAGACCATCTAAGGTGGTCTTAGTATTCTCTGGCGCAATCGGTAGGTTCTCTACAGCCGCAAGCCGAGCTTGCTTTTCCTGCTGAATACGCCGCACGTCTGATTGACTGACATTCTTGACAGGCGTCGTCTCAGCCTTTTTCAACCAACGCTCATTCGCCATTTAACTGCTCCGGTGTCAAAAGTGCTTCACCTGCGGCCTCATCAATTAGCTCGGCTTCTACTTTGCCGTTATCGCTGAACCTCCAAGCTACAGCAGCAACCTTTAGAATCTCGCGGGGTACCCCCCCAGAAAGCGTGTAAATACGTTGCACAGCTTCAGATGTGAAAGGATTAGTCACCCGTGCCTGTTTACACCTGAAGCCGATCATCTCAGCCGTCTCAGTGGGGGATAGGGCAGCGAGCATAGATGGAGCAAAAATACGGCTCCTTAGCGCCTTTTTAGTCGAATCCATCAGCTTTTGCCTGAGTTCCAACTGTGCTGATAAAACTACTTGGATTAACTTTGTATCGTCTGTCTCAAAGTTCAGAAGCGTTCGCACGAGTTCTAGTTGGCGTCCGGGTAGCCTCTGCGCCTCATCGATGAAAACTACACACAATTTATCTTCCGCATAAAGAGTTAAAAGGAAATCCCGCAATGTGTTTTCTTGATCAACCATCGAACGACGCGCTGGAAGCCCAAAATCGGCGCAGATTTTCTTGAGGAAAGCGAACTCGGAAGGGAAGTTAGGACTAGCGATTAATGTAGCGGCCACATCTTCACGAGAATCATATTCATTGAACAGATAACGCACCACAGTTGATTTACCTAAGCCAACATCCCCCAAGATAGCTGTCAGTCCTTGTCGTGAATCAAGAACGAAGCGCACCTTTTCCAGTGTTACGTTCAAAGCAGGTGTTAAATAGAGTAGATTGGGGTTCGGACTGATGGAAAAGGGTTGTGGCTTCATGGACGGGCATTTTAAGTGAGAAATTATATTGTGTCTATGATAATTTTAGGGGGAGGGGTAGGGAATCAAGCATCATCTTCTTTTCTAAAGAAGAAAGCACGTTATGTTCGTTCCATTCCGATGGTTGTGATTGGCTATTGAGTGAAGTAATAGGGTTGCAAATATTATTTTGCAAGCACACAAGAGCATCAGCGGCTCTTTATTAGATGAGGATCTGCGGTAGCGAAGCGATGAACTTTAACTGATCTGGGCCTCGCTTCCTACCAGCCTTCTGACCTGCCTTTCCTAAGCATGTTCATTCCCGAGCCTCTTTCAGGTCGCGGCATAATAGAATCGACATGACGATCTTTCACGCCTCGAAATAATCTTTGCAACACAACCTGGAGCAGCGCATCGCTATTGAGCGCGCAAGCGGTGAGAAGGCAGTTCAGGACCTGCGCGAGATCGTGGGCGTCGTAAGCGATGTGCGACACGGGGCGCTGGATGAAGATTCAAGTCCCGAATTCTACGTACTTTACCTACAGGCGCCTGAGTCGTACATGAAGGTGGTGGTGCGCACGTCGTCCGGCGGCGAGGCGGGCATCGGCGCGAGCCTGCGAGAGGCGATCAGATCTGTGGAGAGAGAGCAATACGTCCCCAACATTCAGCCGATGACCGGGTTGATCGCCGAATCGTTCACCGACCGTCGCTTCAACGCGCTTCTCACCGGCCCGTTCGCCACAGTCGCTTTGCTGCTCGCATCAGTTGGTATCTACGGGGTCATGGCTTATACGGTCGCGCAGCGCACGCATGAGATCGGCGTCCGCATGGCACTTGGCGCGCAAAAAGCGGATGTGCTGTGGTTGGTATTGGGACGAGGGTTGCGACTGATTCTACTGGGCGTCTCGTTGGGTGTGGCGGGGTCGCTCCCGCTCACTCGTGTACTTTCGGGGATGCTCTACGGCGTGCAGCCTATCGACCCCATGACGTACGCGGCGATTGCATTGCTACTGACCATCACCGCGCTCTTAGCTTGCTACATGCCGGCGCGGAGGGCGACGAAAATTGATCCGTTGACCGCGCTCAGATACGAATAAGGGCAATAATATAGTTAACACACCAAACATTGTGTTGAAGTAATTGACCATCTTGGTTTCAGGCTTTTCAGCAACTATTACCCTTCAGGTGCGTCAACTATATTGTTGCCCAGAATAAATCTTCGTTCAAGTAGCGCCACGCGCGAGCCCCCCATTATTCTTTTGTGCGTTGGTTGGTACTGCCGCTACCAACTCTCCTACCGCGATGTTGAACGTGGGTGCTGCCTGAGAGTTATGCACTTAAAGGCTTTGACTCTGCAAAATAACTCTTGGAACAGAGCCGTTTTTTCTTGGCGCACCACTTTCATAGAACACTACCCTTGCCCATCCTCCTTGAAGGGGCACTCAAGAATTAGCCAAGCCGGACACGTAAACTTTGAATGAAGGCTAAACCGCCCCGCCCTGCACGGCAATATGCATCGCGGCGGAACGCGTCTCGTGGGGGATTGTTTTATGGTAGTGAGTATGCAAGTCATTCACGACAAGGTCACTATCCCACACCAAAACCCACGCGTCTCGCGTCAGCGCCTCCTGCGCGTGCTGCATGAAGGTTTCGACTCTTGCACCTCCACGATCATCTCGGGGCGCGCGGGCACGGGCAAGACGCTGCTGGCGAAAGACTTTGCGCGGAACTGCGAGGCGCGCACGGCTTGGTACACGGTCGAAGCCTCCGACAGCGACCTGCGAATCTTCTTTCACTATTTGGTTGAAAGTGTCAGTCGGCAGCGTCCCGGCTTCGGGCGGGAGGTTCTATCACATTTCTTGGGGTCGCCGGGCTTCGAAGATATTCCGACCCTCGCCGAAGCGTTCCTCTATGAATTGCAGGAGTGCCGGGGCGAACCGCTGCTGCTGGTGATCGACGACCTGCACCTTATTTATGACGCGGAGTGGGTCGTGCCGTTCTTCGGCAGGTTGCTCCCGCTGCTGCCCCCCGAGGCGCACTTGTTGATCATTGGGCGCAGCCTGCCGCCGACGCCCATCTGGCGCATGCGCTCGAAGCAGACTCTGTGCCTCATCGAAGAGTCCGGCTTGGCCTTCACTCCGCAAGAGGCGACGGACTTGTTCGCCAGCTACGGCCTCGCGGGCAGTGACGCGCGCGCAGCGCTTGAACAATCGCAGGGTCGCGCCGCCGCTCTGGATGGGTTGGCGCGGCGGATGAGTGGGGTGATGTCGGACGCAGCCGCCTAGGGAGAAATTCCCCGACCTCCAGCCCCGTGCAGCACACCGTTGTGCACTTCAAACAATCAACCCCGTCATTAAGGATGGCTGGGAAAGGCTAATAAATCTTTCCGGCCAGAGCCCGACTCGCGGGGGTGACGTGCCGCCCGCGTATCGCCGTGGATACGCGCTTACCGCCGTGTTAAGATCAATCTGAAGTTACTTAGAGCGGCAGAGACTTCGCCCGATGTCACAGAGTACTCGAAGCGACAGCATACCTGCACCGGCACTGACGCAACCGACGCAGAAGGATGCGCCGAAGCGTCCCACCTTCTTCTTACGGACGAAGCTTCTCCCGCCACGCCCTGCCTCTGCCTTACTCTCACGCCCGCGCCTGACCGAACGCCTTCAGGCTAACCTCTCACACCCGGTCACGCTCGTCGCCGCCCCCGCAGGCTCCGGTAAAACCACGCTCGTCACAGGCTTCGTCAGTACGCACGCACACCGATTTGTCTGGTATCAACTCGATCACACGGACGCCGAACCGCTCGTCTTTCTCGAATATCTCACGCAAGGAATCAGGCAGGCCGTGCCCGGCTTCGGCGACGTCACGCTTTCTTATCTGCGGCAGTCAGCCGACGATATCGCCCTACATCCCTCGCGCGCCGTTGACGTGCTCTTGAACGAGGTTCTCCAAGTGGTCAGCCGTCAACTTGTCGTCGTACTCGACGACTACCACCACCTCGGCCGCGACACAGCCGTGCACGCCATTCTAGATCGCCTGATCTCTTACCTGCCCGACGTGATGCACTTCATCGTCGTCTCGCGCGACGTGCCGCCTTTAGCTCTCTCGCGCCTGCGCTCGCAGGATTCGCTCGCCATCATCGACCGCGAGGAACTCCTGTTCACAGACGATGAGACGCGGGAACTGTTCCGGCAAGTGTTCGACCTCGAACTCTCCACAGCGCAACTGACCGAGTATCGCGAGCGCACGCAAGGATGGATCACCGCGCTGCAATTGGTCAGGCAGTTCGCGCAACGCGAAGCGGTAGCTTCCGCGGCTGGCGAGACGGATGCAACCGACCTGACAGAGATTCTGCGGCGGTCGGAGCATGACATCTTCGACTACTTCGCCGAGGAGGTCTTCGCCGAAGAACCGGAGGACGTGCAGCGCTTCCTGTTGCACATCTCGCTGCTCGACCGGGTTGAACTGGACGTGTGTGCTCGTCTCTACCCGGAGGTGAATAGTCGCCACGTCCTGCCGGAATTGGTGCGCCGCAACGTCTTCATGACTGTGGCGAGTGATAGCCGCGGCGAAGAGTATCGTCTCCACCCGCTCTTTCGTAGTTTTTTACAACGCCGCCTGAGTCATGAGTCGGGGCAGGACGAGGTGGCCGCCGAGTACGCGCGCTACGCCGACTATTATC
>WUUC01227869.1_pt1 | contig 14307 bp, 10 predicted proteins | sample 6278441 | NCBI WGS metagenome assembly WUUC01 (sample SAMN13675441, study PRJNA597444) | soil metagenome | isolation source: soil | place: USA: Washington | collected 2017-10
GGTATTGGGTATTGGGTATTGGGTATTGGGTATTGGGTATTGGGTATTGGGTATTGGGTATTGGGTATTAAAAAAATAATATCCAATATCCATTTACAATGAATAATTAATGATATCCAATGCAGGGCTAACGACGCAACCTCCAACTCTCGTCAATTTTTATCCGCAACAATAAACCTCCTTAAAACCGTTCTCCAGTCTTTGAACTTGTCGGGTTTCGTGATGAAATCGGTTGCGCCAAGGGCCTTCGCTTCTTTAATGGCAAATTCATCCTTACTGGTACTGAAGATAATGATCGGAATATATTTCAGGCTCTCGATCGCTTTGATCCTTCGTAGAAATTCTGTCCCGTTCATAATTGGCATATTCAAATCCAGAAATATGATACCGGGGAGGTGCTCCGAGGAGGTGAGTTTTTCAATACCGTCCGCACCGTTGACGGCCGTTAGCGGCAGCGCATGAGGGTTCAGCTCGGAAATTATTTCCAGAAATATCTCGCGGTCGTCATCGTCATCATCAATTACAAGAATTCTTTGGGACCCGGACATAAATGCACCAGCATTTTAAGAGTGAGCTTATTTAAAACAGGACTATTGCTCACAAAGGTCGGCATTTATCAGGTGACTTACTATGAAATAAATGGGAAGCATTTTTTGAGTGAGCAGTATACTGCCCTCTGCTTACTGCCTGCTTCAAGCTTTTTCGCCTCAAGCAGTATTGTTTGGTAACAATATGGTAAAGGTGGTTCCGGTCCCCGGTTGGGAAGCAACATTTATACTGCCACGGTGATTGGTAACGATTTTTTTACATAGCGCCAGCCCGATACCTGTTCCTTCGTACTTTTTGTCCTGGTGGAGGCGCTGAAATAGCGTAAATACCCTGTCCGAATATTGCTGGTCGAAGCCGACACCGTTGTCCACCACCTGTATTTTTGCATAACCCTCAGTGCTAAAAGCAAGGCGTTCAGATGCAACCTCGTCGTCGGTGGCGAGAGCACTTGTTATACGGATCAACGGCTTGCGCTCGGAGAACTTCAAGGCATTGTTGATAAGGTTCGAAAACAACTGGTGAAGCTGAAGGGTGTTCCCGAAGACCACCGGCAACCGTTGCGACGTGATAGCCGCCTCTTTCTCTTCGATAAACAATTCGAGATCTATTCGCACCTGTGCCAGTACTTCATTCAGATCGGTGGGCACAAAAGATTTTTCCAGGTGCGTCAGCCGCGAATACGCCAGCACGTCTCTGATAAGGCTCGACATCCGTCTTGCAGAACGATCGATCTTGTCGATATACCGCGTGACGGAATCGCTTTTATCCACCAGGTCATCATTTAATCGATCCGTAAACAGCAGCACTTTTCGTAGCGGCTCCTGCAGGTCGTGACTGGCAACGTATGCAAATTGCTCAAGGTCTTCGTTCCTTTTCTGAAGCTCGGCATTGGCCTCGATGAACCCATTAATATTGTGCGATGTCATAAGAACGGCATATATCTCACCGTTCTCGTTTCTCAAGGGCCGCATATAACTTTCATAAAACTCTCCTGTCATCCACGACCTGTATTGCGCGTTGTGAATAAACTCTCCTTTGAATGCCCGAAGAATGCTCTGATAAGTGAGCGTTCCCTTTACCTGGGGCATTACCTCCTCGAATTTCCTGCCTAATACTTGTTCGCGCGTGAGCCCGAATTCCTCTTCACATTTGTCGTTGTAACCGATCAGCCGCATGTCGGTATCGAATACAGCTATCAATACAAGCGAAGAATTTACTACTGCCTCGGCGAATTCCTTTTCCCTGCGATAGGCTTTAGTACGCTCATCAATCTTTGTTTCCAGTTCCTGGTTATGCCGTTGTATCTCGTTGTTCTGAATTTCAATCTTCGACAACATTAAATTAAATGCGTCCTTCAATTGGCCGACTTCACCGTCGGCCGGGTCGGTTGCCCGCACCGAATAATCATGGTCTTCCGAAACCTTTGCCGCAATTTGAGAAAGCGAGATGAGTGGATTTGAAATGGTTCGCTCCAGGCGGCTGGATAAGAGATACGTTAATACGAAACTTACGACGATCACCGAACCCGCAATGACGCTGTATAACAGCAGCCGGTCTTCGGTATCTTTTGTGCTGCGCCGAATATACAATGCTCCGATGCGCTTCCCTTCAAGCATCACAGGAACAAAGCCTTCTACCTTTCCTCTTGTGATTATGAAGCCTTCAAATTGCGGACGCATAGGAATGTCCTGCTGCGTTGTGTCTGGTACAAAACTGGTAAGGACCTCACCATTCAGTTTAAACAGCACAGCGGCAGTGATCAATGGTTCTGCTTTCACTGCAAAAAGGATTTCCTGCGCAGCATCAACATCGTCGAACGCCAGTGCTGCTGTTGAATTGGCTGCAAGGAAGTTAGCAAGGACGTCCATTTCCCTGACGGTATCTTCACGATACGAAAGTATCTCATAGATAAACAGTACCGTGAATACGATCAGCAGGGAAATTGCGCTGATCGCACTGATAAGCCTGATAAGTTTGGACCGAATGGATACGCCTTTGAGTTTCATTTTTCGCGATATATGGTCGCAAGTCGAAGCAGCTTGGAACTGATCGTGAGCCCGGCAGCGTCGGCAGCCGACTGGTTGATCTCAAACCTGACTTTGTTTCCCTCGTTATAAAATTTCATTATCCCGTTCTGTTCCATAAAATCGGCGCGCTCGCCAACTGTAAGTACCGGCAAGCCGGCGGTGAATTTGGTTCGATTCACCGACTCTCCGACATAAAGGATCTGGCAATGCTTTACATCCTTGGGCGTGGCAAAGTACTTTACTTCGATCGGCCGTGATCGATAACTTTCGCCCGTCACAGCCTCCTCCAGGTATTTCCCGAACACATTCTCTCCCAAAACGCCGATAATAAATTTATCCTGTGAAGGCTCAAAACTCTCTTCCGGCCACTGAATGAACTTCGTGAAATTGTAAATGAAAACCGCCTTGATTTCGAATTCATTGACGGCTTGACTCTTCCCGTTAATTGAAAGCAGGAGTAACAAAGGTAATATCAGGTCATGCTTTCGTTTCATACCTCATATTTCAAAACCGGAATGTCAGGCGTCCGAAGAAACTCCTTGGAATTTTCAATGCGCCGTATTCAGCGTGCTGTTCGCGAAGCAGGTTCTGCCCTGTAATTGCGATCTCCATTGTTCTGTATTCGAATGCAAGCCTCGCATCAGCAGTAAAGTATTCCGGTATCCGGACGGTGGCAAAGGATGCAGGGATATAGTCAGTATATCTTGCAATGACGTCCAGTTTGAAGTTGAATGGGAGGTTGAGCATCGATTGAACAACAAAACGATGTTTGGCATCATTGGCCAGGTACGACGGGTCATGGACGCGTCCTTCCTTGGCGCCCAGGTCTTTCGCGAAATAGGTAAAGCCGCCCCGCAACCGCCAGTTGGAAGTGAGTTGAGCGGTTCCGGAAAACTCTGCACCCCAGGTAGATGCTTCAGATCCGTTTTGGATCTGGTACGTCTGTGTACCCGGTAGCGTTTCTACGCTGTAGAGATCGTTATAGATATTATAGAAACCTGCTAATGAAAGAGCGATCCGCGACGATGGTTCAACACGATATCCGCCTTCAAGTGCATTCAATTTTTCAGAATCAAAATTGGGGCCGCCGGCTATGCTCGGAACACCGGGTGGCTGCGGTTCCAATGGGAGATAGTAGTCGACGTCGAACCGGCTTGGTGGACGGGTAGCGTGCGAGACTGCTGCCCAAACCGTGTTCCGGTTGTTCGGAGAAAATGCTAACCGCACACTAGGTTGCGGTTCGAAACCAGAAAAAACGTTGTGCAAAAACTTTGACCCGATGGTTAACTTCGTTCTTTCTGTAAGAGATATTTCATCCTGGATAAAGCCGCTGTAAATCGGCATCAATCTTTTCTCTGGCAGCAGTCCGGATGATGTTCGGTTGTACACGCGGTCGTGGACGTGGCGATACCCTGCACCCCAAACGATGTTGTGACGAGTACCGATCGCCAGCGTATACTGAAAATCGAGATCGAATGTTTTCATCTCGTCACCCAACGTCAATGGATCATTGGTCCAGTACCTGTCATAGTAAAGCTGCACCGTGAAGTTGGATGTCTCATCGACCTTGTGAGCCCATCGTGCCAGCAAATTGTGAGCATCAAAGCCTGCGCCCTCAGCAGTGCTCTCACGAATGCCTGCGTTTACATCGCCCTGGATGGCGAACTGATCGTCTTTGTTCGGGTACAGCCCGACGCGGAATCCCACCTGTGTGTTTCGCCACGCATCTGTGTTACGCGTCCCGTCCGGCCGGTAGGTTACATTACGCTCGGTGTGCTGGGCATAGACACGATAAAAAGATTTCGCACCAATGCTGTCGGCGAACCTGACACCTACATGTGTTTTCATGAAATTGCCCGCAGCACCTGTTACCACCAGTCCGTCAGTATCGCGCGCCCTTTTGGTGATGATGCTAATGACACCGTTAACTGCGTTCGCTCCCCACAAGGATCCGCCCGGCCCGCTGATCACCTCAATGCGTTCCACATCTTCCAGTAGCACGCTTTGCAGATCCCACAGCACACCGCCAAAGAGCGGAGTGTATATTATTCGCCCATCAATGAGGACAAGCAGCTTGTTGGCAAAAACCGTGTTGAAACCTCTCGCGCTGATCACCCACGAGCCCGAATTCAGTTGCGATACCTGCAGGTTGGACGCGAGCCGCAGCGCCTCTGGTAAATTGGTCGCGCCGGACCGCCGGATATCCTCGTTGGTAATGACCTGGATCGCAGAGGGAACTTCCGATAATTTCTGCGGCATTCGCGAAAGTGTGATCACCTCGATGCCCATCAGGTCGTCGATATCCATTGACTTTAGTTTCTTCACTACCGATTCCTGCGCAAGCAGGTCGCCCGCGAGAATGATGAAGCATAAGAGAAGCGATGCACGTACGTACTGCATTTCAGGGACTTAATGTGGAAAAGATAAAGTGAAATTGTCGCTTTTTAGCAGGAATAATAGACTCCGGGCTCCGGTATTTCAAAATTCCGGGCGGAACGGGGGGCGTATTATTCAAGATTGCCACGCAACCGCTTACATGAGTAAATAAATTAGAATTCAATGGGAACCTGCGGGTCGGGTATTGGGTATTGGGTATTGGTTATTGGTTATTGGTTATTGGTTATTGGTTATTGGTTATTTAAAAAATTAATACCCAATACTCAATGAACAATATCCAATTCAGAGCTAACGGCCCGCACCCGACTTTGACAGCATCAGGTCTCAGCGGGTGATTTCAGATAGTACTACCCTAAATCCCCGGTAAGCACTTTTTTCTGCAGCAGGATTACCGGCACGAGCGGCTGACCTTTCGTTGTTGGGACCACTGCCCCAGCTACCACCACGGTTCACCTTTCCTGCGCCGCTAACTACGTCAACGTGTTTCTTCTTTTCTGCAGGATACCCTCCATACCAATCAGAGCACCACTCCCAAATATTTCCAGGCATATCATATAAACCCCAGGTGTTAGGTTGTTTGGTGGCAACAATTCGCGGACCCGCCTGTGAACTTCCCAATTTTCTTCCTTCGTAGCCGACGGCACTATTACCGCCATACCAACAAATGCTATCGAGCGCTGCGGCCTTACTATTTTCTATAACCAGGTCACCGGCATATGTAGCCGTAGTCGTTCCCGCACGGCAGGCATATTCCCATTGCGTTTCTGAAGGCAAGGTAAACTCATAATTCTTTGGAAGTCGTTCCATCGCCTTCTCCTGCTCTGTAAGTTTTTTGCAAAATGCCATCGCATCATACCAGCTCACAAAATACATCGGCAACTCCCCGGTGTCGTTAGCAATAATTTTATCGACTTCGTCAGGATCGAAATTCATGTATTCACGAAGTTTTTGTTTTCGCTCGCCGAACTGATAAACCGTTTCATCTTTGAGCATGCGACTAACATGCTCCCGCAAGCCCTCACCCATTACTGCCTTCCATTGACCAATAGTAACTTCTGTTTTTCCCATCCAGTAACCCCTGGCAATTTTTACTTTGTTCTGTGGGCCTTCATCAGTTTTTCTGCCTGCCTCTGATGCAGGGCTGCCCATCATAAATTTTCCAGGCGGTATCCAAACCATGGAAAGTACTGAACCATCTCCCAAGGCGTGATCAAATGATGTTCCCTTAACCGGTCTGTTGCCTTCCGCATTCTGTGCACAGCAGTTGATGCTGTACACAAGAAAAGTTGCAGATAGTAACACATTCCCGGTCATAGCAATCACTTAGTGTGATTTCAATAGCATTCGTCCGGCTTTCAAGCCAGGGCTTTCCGCAGAAATAATTATTTCACTGGCTTTTGCACCGGCCATCACCAGAACCGTGGCAATACCCGCTTCGGTCTTAACGTTTTTTAAACCGACAATTTTTCCATCACCGGTTGCACTAAAATCTATTGTATTGGTTGCCGTCGGTACAATCACACCTTTACTATCAGTAATTTCGGCATAAACAAATACAACATCATTTTGAGCTGCGGCTAAATCCTTTCCACTCAAGTCAGCCCTGAGTCGTATTGAAACTGGTTCGCCGGCAGTGAGTATTTTATGCTCCGATACCTTTTTCTTGCCGATGTATCCAACCGCGGTCAGTGTTCCCGGTTGAAACGAAGTGACATTGAAGATAAATGGCGGATGCGTCAGGTGTGTCGAATACTCGTCGTCGCCAGGCTGTTGTTTTGCAAGGGATTTTCCATTTAGTATGAGTTCAACTTCTTCGCAGTTACTAAAAACCCGGACTGAAGTCGAAGATCCCTCCTGCCAGTAGTTTGCTACAAAAACCATGGGTTTATTAAAAGTTGTATTCGCTGAAATCACAGGATGTACCTGACTCTGATAAAAATAAAAAGCAAACTTTGGAAGCCTGAAAATGTCCATGATCCCGGACGACTCAATATCGTCGGCGTATCCGCGGTTGTAGTCAAACATCAGCCAATTGGCATCTCCCAATCCGATCCCACGCAAATTATCGTTATGGGCTTCCTGGTAGTTGAGCGCTTGCTGCAACAACCTCTTTTCGCCAAAACCTCTTAGTTGCCGTGAGCTTCTTTCTTCTTCTTTCAAATCTTTATACTCCTTTTGATTGAACCCCGCATTCTGCGCATAGTATTCCCAGTCACCATACTCAGCGATCAAAAGTGGCCGCTCCTTATCGTACTTCTTCCAGTAGTCCGGTGCCTTTCCGTGCTGACGGGCCGGGAGGAATACATCATACACATCGTTGATCCATCCCGCAGAGTAAACGCCTTCAAACGGTAACTCTTCATGAACAATCCCGTGAGCCTTCTGCATGTAATCTTTTCGCGTGCCCGACTCATTCAACGATGCCTCCCACAAAACGATTGACGTATGATTACGGTCTCTTCGGATCATATCGCGAATATCCTGGTAGCTGTTGTTCTTAAATTGATCATTGCCAACAAATTGCCATCCCGGTATGGCATCCATCACCATGATGCCCAATTCATCACAGGCATCCATAAACGCAGGCGATTGCGGATAGTGCGATGTCCGGACAAAATTGAATCCAGCCATTTTGATTTTATAAGCATCGCGGTATTGGGCGTTGTCAGAGACAGCGTTGCCTATAAATGGATAATCCTGGTGCCGGTTAGTACCACGAATGGATACTTTATTATCATTAAGATAGAGTCCATCACGTTGAATACGCACGCTCCTGATACCGGTCTTTAACGATTCTTTGTCGATAACGCTACCATTCTGAAGAAGTTCTACCGTCAGCCGGTAGAGGTAGGGACTTTCAGGTGACCAAAGGTGAGGATTACGGATGTCCGCCGTCAGCGTGAAAGTTCCATGATCCGCCACGCCTATGGGCTTAACCTCCGACGACGACTGCACCACTGTTTTGCCGGAATGGTCGGCAAGCGTTAGTCTCACCTGTGCATCTCGGTTCGCCGCAAAATCATTTTTTATTTCGATTTTAACAGATAGCACCGCCGATGCAGGTGTAATGTTTTCATACTGAACGAGTATACCACCGCCGGCAGTTTTGTTGGCCGCAATCGCATTTGATATGTATAGTTTTTCCTTCACGATAAGCCAGACGTTACGATATATCCCACTGTAGTAGTTGAAGTCAAGGTCTGCCAAAGGCTTGCCGGGCGGCACGAATGAATTGTCTTCGTTATTCAACTTCACCAGGATCACATTTTCAGCGTCAAACCGGACTTTGTCAGAAATGTCAATGTAAAACGGCAGATATCCACCGAGATGTCTAAAAACAGGTTTCCCATTCAAATACACATCTGCAACCTGCATCGCGGCATCAAACTGAATGGCAATATGCTTTCCTCTACTGGTTTCCGGAATGGAAAATTCCTTTCGATAAAAGCATGTGCCTTGCCACTGTTGTTTTACTTTTTGAGTCGGTTCAATATTGGCCGTATGAGGCAAGGAAATATTTTCCCATTGCACTTCGATACTCTTCCCGATGAGCTGACCCACAAAAACTGAGTCGATCTCCTTTACGAATTCCCATCCTTCATTGAAAGACTGAACGCCTTGTCCAAAGGAAAAAACAGGAACAAATAAAATCAGTGGTAGGATTCGTCTCAACATCATTCTGGTTGTAGTTTATTAATAAGGACTGTAAATATTTGTCGGGCTTTCAAAAACCCAGGTCGACAAGCCATTCCGCAAAACGTTCCATCCATCCTGCCATCGCACCTTGATTACTCTGCCGCAACCCAAAGCCATGACCTGCTTTTGAATAGATGTGAAGTTCGGCAGGGATCCCGGCTTGCTTGTATTTGATATAGACCTGCGCAAGCCCTTCGGCGATATCTGCGCGGTCGCCGTAACCACCGAGCAAAAAGACTGGTGGCGAATTTTTAGTTGCTTCAAACCGCGAAGAGCCTCCGGGGTAGATGAGTGCTTGAAAAGCCGGGCGTGAACTTTCACGATCAACAATATCATTCGCTGAAGCATCTCCATTAACAACGCGCATCGCGGATAACGCAGCAACTTCTCCTCCGGCAGAAAATCCCATCACACCGATCCGCGCAGTATCGATATTCCATTCTTTGGAGCGAGAACGAACCAACTGTATCGCGCGGCGGATATCTGCCAGCTCGTGTTCATCAATGGTATAAGTTGATTTTTCCTCCCTTGCGAGGCGGTACTTCAGTACAAATGCTGTCACACCCCGTTCGCTTAACCACCTGGCCGGATTATAGCCTTCATGATCAATCCACAATTCACGGTGACCGCCACCAGGTGCAATGATCACAGCTGTGCCATTGGCCTTGCCTTGATCCGGAAGGAATGGAGTAATAGACGGATGGTGTATGCCGGATACCACATGGTCGCCCGTCTCAGTAACCCTTACTTTTTCCTCCGATGTCTTGCCCACCGAGCCAGGCACACCATTCGGCCAAAGTGGAATTTCCTTGTACTGAGCTATTGATTCTGCGGTCGGCAGAAATGAAATGATCACCATGCATACAGGTCCCAATGTCAATCTCTTCATGTGAATCGTGATTTTACTTCCTTAAAGATTCTAGATATCCAATTCCATCACTCTTTGCTGCCGATACTTCAACTGACGATCCTTTCAGACCAGGGGACGATACTTTTACATAAATAATACCTGGCTTTCGCCGGGATTGAACAACAGCCAACGCTAATCCATTGAATGTGCGTCTCGAGTTGCTTTTCATGGACGTGTGATCCGAAGGATTTCCATTGTCAAGTCCGATCAAATCACCATCTCCTTCTACAATCACCTGTACCTGGTTATTCGCATCCGGAATGACACGGCCATCTGCATCTACGATCTCTATTGTGAAATGAGCCACATCTCTTCCATCTCCGCCTATCGATTTGCGATCGACAGACAAACGCACTGATGCAGGAGTACCGGTCGTTCTGATCTCTTCTTCACAAACTATCTTTCCGTCCTTTCTCCCAACAGCTTTCAATGTTCCAGGTTCGTATGGAACATCCCACATCAAATGAAGATCGGCAGTGGAAATATTTACTTGTGGACGATCGTACCGGTTCCATGCGCCTGAATTTCCCTGCCGGGGGAACTCCAGCGATTTCATTCCAAACGATTTTCCGTTTAGCAATAATTCAACGGTGTCGCAATTGGTATAAACCATAACGGGAATGACTTTGCCTTCCTTTCCTTTCCAGTTCCAGTGTGGAGCAAGATGGACCATGGGCTTTTGAGTCCATTGGCTTTGGTAGAAGTAGTAAGCGTCCTTTGGAAATCCACAAAGGTCTATTACTCCCGAACTTGCGTTCTTGTTCGGCCACCTCGCCTCACCGAGGTAGTCGATACCCGTCCACATGAAATCGCCAATAACATAATCATGACTTGAAACAAATTTCCAAAGCTGCTCAGCACGAACAACGGAAGGCATATTGGCCGGGCGTATAACAGCGGAATCGACACGTAAAAAATTTCCCCCATAATAGTTGCCACGTACGCCGGAAATCGAAACACTTTCTGTTCCTACCATTTTCCACTCCGGGTGATCGTGGTGATCAATGTCAAAAAACAATTCCCGTCGCTGGTGCCAGCGGTCAACATAATTATATCCGACAATATCAAGGGCTTCCAGGAATGGCAGTTTCGCGGCACCTCCGTCTGCAGCAATATTATCGTTTCCGGTGGTCACCGGACGGGTGTTGTCCTCGCGATGAAAGGTTTCCAGGAGTGGAATCAGTATTTCATGGCCTTTCTCCTGCTTTTGTTCGCCGATCTCGTTACCTGCGCTCCACATCACAACCGAAGGATGATTGCGGTCGCGGTGAATGAAGTTCACAAGATCATGTTGTGCCCATTGATTAAAATATTTGTTGTAGCCATACTGCACTTTCCCCGCTGTCCACTCATCAAAAATTTCGTCCTGAACCAGGAACCCCATCCGGTCGCACAGGTCTAAAAATTCCGGAGCCATCGGATTATGCGATGTGCGAATAGCATTACAACCCATCTCTTTTAAGATGTTCAACCTGCGGATCCAAACGGTCTCCGGCACGGCAGCACCAACACTTCCACCATCATGATGCAAGCAAACACCATTCATTTTAACACGTTTTCCATTCAGCAGGAAGCCCTTTTGAACATCATAGCGGATGTCGCGTATGCCGAAAGGCGTAACGATCTCATCGATCACTTTTCCTTTCTCGACGATCGACGATCGAAGGTGATACATGTTCGGTGTTTCAATATCCCAAAGCAAAGGAGAAGACACATTGAGCTGCTGTTCCAGTTCTGAACTTTTGCCGGATGTCAATGTGAATGAAGTCTCCGTTTTAACGACTTCAATGCCCTTCGGATCGATAATGGCAGAGCGGAGCACGCCACTTTTAGAAACCGCATTTTTATTTTCCAATGTAGTCTTTACGGCAACAGTCGCGGAAGATGAATCAGCAATGGGTGTGGTGATATAGGTGCCCCATTGGGCAACGTGCAAAGGGTCGGCTACTGTAAGCCACACGTGCCTGTAAATGCCTGAACCGGAGTACCAGCGTGAATTCGGCTGACGGGAATTGTTAACCTTTACTGTGATAACATTTTCCCCGTTTTTTATAAAGGGTTTGATATCATAGTAGAAACTCAGGTACCCGTTTGGATAGTGCCCGAGGTGGTGACCATTTATCCATACATCACTGTTTTGATAAACACCATCAAATTCTATCCAAATACTCTTGGACAAAAATGATTTAGGAAGACGAAAGTGTTTCCGGTACCACCCGACTCCAGTAGGCAGGTATCCACCTCGCCCCGTTGTTGGCGCATTTTCAATGAATTCATTTTCGATACTCCAATCGTGCGGCAAATTGAGCACTCGCCATGAGGTATCATTAAATTCCGGCTTGTCGGCGCTTACAGTATCCTTTTGAGAAAAGCGCCAGTCAAGATCCATGGACAATCGCTGACGGCTATTTCCTGCTTGCGCATTACAAAGTTGAATGGTCGCAGAGCAAAGAAGAACGATCAGAATAGAAGTTCTCAAAATTCGCATTTGATTTAAAGTTGCAGGCGGAATGAACATCCCAGTTTTGCAAGCTATCGTCAAATGATGGCATCTGGCGCAAAAAATCTTACACGAATCGACTTAAATCGTTCAAAAAAACAGAGTTGACCAGTTTAGAACCTTATAGAGCTAAGGTTCTCACACAATTGGCAAAGTGTAGGCGTTCTTTTTCTTCCCTTTAAACCATCCGTTTGTCAGCAATTGGAATTGGCGCACAATCTTTGATGCCTTTGGGTATTGCCAGCTCCAGAAACAAACAAGAAGACAGCGCCGCCTTCCAGTTTACGTCATTGTATCAATGTAAAAGATCTGGCCGTTCATATTGTTCCTGAATACAGGTCCAATTCCAGCTGGTTAGCGCCGTCATTCAATCTGGAGCAATTTGTACCGCTGGTACTTTTCGCCCCAGTACCTTCTGCAAGTGCGCGGAAAAAACCCTGATACAATGCTTCTGAACAACGTTTTCCGGACTGGTGTCTGGCATACTTAATGCAAGAGAATACGCAATCACCCGATCACGTAACAAAATGTGGGTTCTCAAACACCAGTTGTCCGGAAAGGAGCGTTATGATAATCGCGACTTGATCTTTCATGCATAAAGCGTCCACGCAGTGGACCTTGGGGGCAGCTTTCCGGCGTCGCCAATTTTATGTTCGGAATAAAATCGTGTTTCACCATCGTAGACCTTTAGAACAACATGGGGGGAAAGAAATTTAAACTGAGTATGCTTGAGTATACCAAAATGATATTATCAAAAATAAAATTTAACAAACGCCTCTTCAGGAAAGAATATGTAAAAGCATTCAAATATTTGAATAATGACGAAAGCCTCCAGCTACAGCGATGGGTGCGAAATGAATTGAAACAATCACCTATTGTTCACTGATACTCAAATAGGTTATAAACTAAACGATTCTTACAATGACAAACGCAAAAATTAAAAAGGCCGACGATTCGACCAGCATGGTACGCTCACTGTTGATCCTCTTCCTGGCAATCGTTCTGCAAGCGAGTTATACTGGCAACATAAGCTCGCATTTAACAATATTGATATCCGTTGCTTTAATTATAGTTTTTATCGCTAATGCGATCCTTCCTTCACAAAACAGAAAAGTAGAAAGGACAGTAGACTGATCGGTCCGGGATCCATCCCTGGCCGGTCGGCTCCTGCCTGCTATTGAAAACGGGCGGTCACCGATAAAATCCATCACACTAATTCCGTCCCCCGTTAGTTCTTATTTTTCTTCAGCTTTTCTCTCAACGTCTTGCGATCGATTCCAAGAATAAGCGCGGTCTGTGATAAATTATTCTTGTTGGCGGCAAGTACTTCACCGATATATTCCCTTTCAACTTCGAGCAAACTTCGATTCAAGCCGCGCGTGCGAAGCGCCGAATACCTGAAATTTTCGGGAAGGTCAGGTGCATCGATCACATTGTCATCGGCCATTATAACAAGCCGGTGAACCAGGTTCTGCAATTCACGAACATTCCCCGGCCAGGCGTATTCACTGAGCATCTCTATTACACGCCTTGAAAATTGCATTGGTTTCTTTCCAAGTTCACGTACATATTTATTCAAAAAGAATTCCAGTAACAGGACAACGTCCTTGTCCCGTTCACGCAACGGTGGGAGGTCAACACTGATAATGTCGAGTCGGTAATAAAGATCTTCTCTGAAAGAACCTTTTTTTACCAGCGCCATCAGGTCAACATTGGTTGCAGCAATAACCCGAACATTTACTTTGTTCGATTTTTTCGAACCCACCATATAAAACTCTTTTTCCTGGAGAACGCGTAAGAGCTTCGCCTGCATGGCCAGGCTTGTGTTGCTGATCTCATCGAGAAAAATTGTTCCGCCGTCGGCAGTTTGGAAGAATCCCGCCCTCGTCTCCGTTGCTCCAGTGAACGCCCCTTTAACATAGCCAAACAATTCGCTTTCAAGCAAAGTGTCGGGAATACCACCACAATTTATCGGCACAAAAGGAGCACCGGATGCGTGGCCTCCATAATGCAGCGCCCTTGCAACGAGTTCCTTTCCTGTACCACTTTCGCCATTGATGAGAACGGTGGCATTCGTATTTTTTGCCTTATTGATAACTTTGTAGATCTCCTGCATCTTTTCCGACTCCCCGATAATGCCAAAATTGACCGGAGCGTTGCGGGTATCCTTTTTTGATTTTAATGATTTTGACAGAACACGTTCCACAGCGTTGAATAACTCATCGTCA